>Ga0310696_10003684_pt1 | contig 19039 bp, 18 predicted proteins | sample AusTroGonzalo_MG_4_FD_203885 | JGI IMG/M metagenome (GOLD analysis project Ga0310696, IMG submission 203885) | Bovine rumen microbial communities from tropical cattle in Woodstock, Queensland, Australia - Gonzalo_02 (v2) (version 2) | ecosystem: Host-associated > Mammals > Digestive system >... | reverse complement strand
GCTGTCCGGGGCGTTGCCTAGCGGCTAGGGCGCCTGCTTTGGGAGCAGGATATCGAAGGTTCGAGTCCTTTCGCCCCGAAAACGAAAAGGGATCAGGGAAACCTGGTCCTTTTTGTTTTATATGGGCGAACCAGTGGACGAGAACCGAGCGGTAGGAGGACAACTGAGTGTTGTCCGAAGCGAGGCGGCCTGAACCGGACATGCGGGAGGTGAGGGCGAGTGTCCTTTCGCCCCGAAAACAAAAAAGGGATCAGGGAAACCTGGTCCTTTTTTTCGCCGATTTCCTCAAATCCAACAATTGTGACTACGGTTTTGCGGATAGTTTCCGCTTTTCAACAGTTTTTTCGGCGTTTTGGCGGAAGGTTTCCGCTTTTTTGAGAAAAAAGTTGTAGAAAAGCGGAAAGTGAGGTTTTATGAGGCGGCTTATCTCACACGCATTGTCGGGAGGTTGCGGATGGCCAGGGTGGTGCAGCAGCCTTCGCCGAAGAGGGTCTCCATGTGTCTGAAGTAGGCCGGGGTCATGTCTATGGGGATGTAGGCTTCCAGAGTGCCTGCGAAGCCGCCGCCCTGGACCCTGTATGCGCCCTTGCCGTCAAGGAAGGACTGCGTCATTGCGTAGGCGAGGGAGATTCCCTGTTCCTTTGCAGACTTGGGGCTGTAGATGTTCTGAAGATAGCGGAACGAGGAGCTTCCGCTGGCCGTGACCAGCTTGAGGTAGGTGTCGAAGTCTCCGTCAGAAAGGGCCTTGACCATGTCATCGACCTTCCTGTTCTCCTCGAAGAAGTGGTAGGCGCGAAGGATCGCCCTGTCGTTGTCCAGCTTGGTGCGCAGTTCACCGATGCGGTTGAAGAATTCCTGTTCGGAGACATCGCGCAGGACCTCTTTCCCGAAGAAGGCGGCCACGGATTTCATCTCTCTGGGGATGAAGGCGTAGTCGTCGGTCAGATCGGCGTGGTTGCCGCCGGTGGTGGTGATGACCAGATTGTAGCCGTAGTCGGCGAAATCGGTCTTGATCGGGGTGATGGCGGGGTTTGCGGGGTCCTTGAAGTCGATTCCCACGATGCCGCCGTTGGCGCAGGCGATCTGGTCCATCAGGCCGCTGGGTTTGCCGAAGTGGATGTTCTCGGCTTCCTGGCCCATGATGGCAAGCTCGGTTGTGGTGAAGCGGTCGTCGTTGTAGAGCGAGTTGAAGATCGTTCCCAGGAGGACCTCGATGGCCGCGGAGCTGCTGAGGCCCGAGCCCTTGAACACGCGTGAGCTGACGTTTGCCTGAAAGCCTCCGATGGTGCCGCCGCGCTTTAGGATGGAGGCGGCCACTCCCTTGATCAGGGCGTCGGTGGTGCCGAAGAACGAGGCCTGTGAGGAGAGGTCCGAGAGGTCCACTTCGATTGCAAGATAGCCCTCGCTGATGAAGACGATTTTGTAGTCGCGCGTTTTGTGCACTGCCGCGATGGTGTCCAGGTCAATGGCTCCGGCTATGACCTTGCCCAGGTTGTGGTCGGTGTGGTTGCCGCCGAGCTCGGTTCTGCCCGGGGTGGAGAAGAGGGCTTCCGGCTCTGTGCCGAAGATCTCCAGGTGCTTTGTTGCAAGCTCATCGAATCTTTTTTCCGCCTTTTTTGAATCGGCCAGCTTTCCGTACAATCCGACTGTATCCATCGTCAATTCTCCTCAGAAGTGATGCAATGAGATTATATAGCAATTTGTCCGAGGGGTATAGCAAGTAACCGAATCTGAGAAAGCCCACGGCACCTACGGGAAACGGGTTGTCCTTCGAGGCGAGCTTGGTAAGTCTCTCTGAAAGCTGCCTGGGGTTCCAGTTCGAAAGGGTGCTGTACAAAGGGTTCAGGCGGACCTTCAGCGGGGCAGTGTGCACGTTGCGGCTTCCGCAAAGCAGAAAGGATGCCGTGGCGGGATTGAATCTGAACGGCCAGATGCGGATCAGACGCAGGATGGTCTTTCTGGCTTCGGGCTCAGTGACCGTCTCCCTGAGGCAGACGTCGCATCCTGTGCATTCGTCCTTGACCTGGCCCATTGAGGCAAGGAGGGCGCTTCTTCGGCAGGTGCTTCCGGTGAAGACCGAGGAAAGAGGGGTGGGGTACCTGAGCTCGGTTGCCGTGGTTATCACCCAGGCCGTGGCCTCCTCTCCGTCCCTTCCGGCACGGCCGGACTCCTGCAGGTACTGCTCGGTTTCAAGGGGAAGGGTGTGGTGGATGACAGTCCTTACGCCCGACTTGTCTACGCCCATTCCGTAGGCCGATGTTGCCGCCAGGATGCCTGAATCGGTTTTCAGAAACCAGTCTTCCACCGCCTCGCGCTCCTTCCGGGACAAACCCGCGTGGTAGTAGCGCACTTCAGTTCCCGGAAGCTCCATGCAGAGCATCTTGCAGAGGATTTCGGTCGCACCCCGTGTCCTGCAGAACACCAGGGCGGGCTTTTTGCTTTTGGATAAAAGACGCAAAACGGCCTGATTGCGGTCCAGGGCGGGAAAGGACCTGTAGATGATGTTCGGCCTGTCGGCATCGCCTCGGACAATCAGGGGTTTTCTGAGAAGAAGGCACTTTTTGATGTCGCGCACCGTCGACTGCGAAGCCGTAGCCGTGAAGGCCAGTATCTGGGCCGGCCGGATGGAGAGGACCACCTCGGAGAGCTTCATGTAGGCGGGTCTGAACTCTCTGCCCCACTGGGAGATCACATGGGCCTCGTCCACGACAAGGAGGCTGATGCGGTGCCGGGCCAGCCTTAGGAGGACGTCCCTGCGTTCAAGACTCTCCGGTGTGGAGACGACGATCCTGGTTCCTTCGTCCAGCTTTCTGAACAGGGCGTCCCTCTCCTCGTGGGATTGGCCTCCGCGGATGCAGATGCATGTTATGCCGGCATCATCGAGCTTTCGGATCTGGTCGTTCATCAGCGCCAGGATGGGGTAGACGATGACGGTGAGACCTGTGCACAGACAGGCGGGGATGAGGAAGCAGAGGGATTTGCCGGTTCCTGTGGGAAGGACGACGATCTGGTTGCGCACGATGCCGCTTTCCTCCTGCTCCATAATCCTTTGGATGACAAGAATCTGGTAGGGTTTGAGGGACCGGATTGCGAATTTGCGCAGGGCCGTGTCGTTGATTGTCGCCATTATGTCGGTGCTCATGCACACATATACATGGAAAATGGCTGATTATTCCCGCTTTTTTTAATCAAGATTGTGTGTTTTTTTGAGCTTAAATCTGGCGTTTGTGCTATACTCGAATTGCTCGTTATACAAAAAGAAAAGAGTGGCTCCTGATGCCTGTCAGGATAGGGGGCCGGGAAGGGAACTCAGGTCGAAAGGCTTGGTTCCTTTTTCTTTCTGTTTTTCCCGACAAGTTCCTTCCTGATGTATCTGAAAGTCTCTTTCTCGCCCTTGTCGGCAAGCATGGTGAGCATCATCTCCAGAAGCTCGGCCGTCTTCGGGTGCATGGTCTCCTCCGACTTTCGCCTCAGATAGTATTCCAGAGGGCTTCTGTCGGTGTACCTGTCCTTCTGATAGACCTTGCTGGCGGCTATTCTGTCGCAGAACATCTCAACTGCAAAGACCAGGGGCATCTCCACGGGGACGTATCTGCGTTCGGTCAGGGAGAAGTCGGTCCAGTACTCGTAGTGGTGCCTGTTTCTGCCCTTGTGGTGCATCCATGCCTTGGAAGAGCCTTCGACGGCCCTTTCGTCGGCCGTGGGGCTGTGGTTGCCGGAGTAATAACGCACACCTGGGATGAACTCGGTAGGACTGTATTTGGACAGGTCGTGCATCAGGCCGCGCCAGGGGATGCCTGCCTTGAAGCAGTGGCGCATGGTCATGTGCCTGTGCTTTGTGATGGTGCGAAGATGGCCGAAGAACCTGCTCATTTAATCATCTCAGGGAAGCAGCATGGTGAGCGACTGCTGCATGTCCGCTATGTCAACCGAGGTGCGGATTCCGCCGTCCTCACCGTCGAGCGTCCACTGTGTTGGTGTGTCGGTGCGGAACGAGAAGCGGCTGGATTTGATGGATGTGATATTCTCGGCATCCATGTCTCCGGTGACAAGAAGGTCGAAGGCATTGCTCATTTCGGCGAAGTTGTCAGGTTTTCTTATGAACAGGCCCTCCATCAGACCGTCGTTCAGGTCCACGTCCTTGGGAACCAGCTGCTTGAGGCTGCCTATGGACTTCGAGTTGGAGACGCAGCAGACGAGGAACTCTCCGCTGAGCGTTCCGCTGTCGGTCCGGACCTCCATCTTCCTGCAGGAATCCATCATGACCTTGGGGTCGGCGTATTTCAGTGCCGCCGCCAGATAGGCAAGGAAGCCGAAGGCGTTCTTTGCATTCTGGTTCGTTCTGAACGGGATGTCCGTCACGGCCCCGAAGGCGGCCACATAGGAGAAGTACTCGTCGTTGAAAGACCCGATGTCGATTGTTCCGCGGTTTTCGCCGGCTGCAATTTCTGCAGCCTTGAGAATCTGCTTGGGAATCTCATGGGAGTTGGCAAAGTCGTTGACCGTTCCGGAGGGGATGAAGCCCAGGTCCGGGCGGTTGTCCAGCTTCATGAATCCGTTCAGGGCCTCATGGAACATTCCGTCGCCGCCGGCAACTATGATCCTGTCGAACTGGTTTCCCCATTCCGCAATCCTGGCCCGTGCATCGCCTGCGGCCTGTGTCGGGTATGAGGTGACGACGAAGCCTGCCCTGGTGATGATGTCTATGACCTTGGGAAGCGAGGCGCAGAACCTGCCTTTGCCTGCGTGTGCGTTGAAAACGAGAAGGGCCTTCTTCATATCTGAAGTATATGGCAAAGAGTACCGTTAGTGAACTGGAAGAGAGGTATTGTTTGTAGTATGATTTGCGTAAACAGGAGAATCACATGACTGAGAGGACATTCATTGCAATCAAGCCGGATGCAGTTCAGAGAGGACTGATCGGCAGGATCATCGGAAGAATAGAGGAGAAGGGCTACAAGATCATCGCTCTGAAGATGATACAGGTTTCGGACGAGCAGGCTGCCGCCCACTATGCCGAGCACTACGGAAAACCCTTCTATCCCAGACTGATCAAGTTCATCACCAGCGCACCGATCGTGGCCATGGTCGTCGAGGGCGACAATGCCATAGCAGGCATGAGACAGATAATGGGTAAGACGAACCCGGCCAATGCCGAGGTGGGAACCATCCGCGGGGATTTCTCTCCCGAGATGAGCTTCAATGTCATCCACGGCTCTGACGGTCCTGAGAGCGCCGACAGGGAGATTGCAATCTACTTCAAGCCGGAGGAGATCTGCGACGCATGGCAGACTTCGTTCGAGATCCTCAGGGAGAAGATGGGGGATTAAAAGCCCGTAGTCAGTCCTACTGTTGTGAAGATCAGGAACATCGTGAACATGCTCAGTATGGACGACATCACGACAATTTCGTTCGCAAGGTCGGCATCTCCGCCCAGGGCAACCGCCGTGCTGTATGAGTTCACGGCATTGGGGGCCGCGGCGTAGATCATCACGCCCACAAGGCCGGCGCCCCTCACTCCGAGGGCTATGGTGACGGGAATCACCAGGGCCGGAGCCAGGACGAGCTTTGTGAGTATTGCCCAGAACAGATGCTTTCTGTATTTGCTGATGTAGGTGAACTCGAACGAGGCACCCAGGGCAATCATCGAAAGCGGTGTGGTGATGGCGGAGATCTTTGAGATTATTCCCGTCATTATCCAGGACGGAATCTTCACACCTGTGACATTCAGGACAAGACCCACCAGACAACCTACGACCAGCGGATTCTTGATGATGTTGAGAATCTGCCTGGGCAGGGAAGTGGCCTTGCCGGTGTAACGCTCGAAGATTATGGCCGAGAGTATGTTGTTCAGGGGAACAAGGATCACGGCAATGACGGACACGATTCCGATGTTCTCGGCTCCGCAGATGCTCTGCGCAATGGGTATTCCAAGGATGGCGAAGTTGGACTTGTAGATTCCCTGGACCATGACGGGAATCTGCGTCCTGTCCTTCACGAAGCGCGGCACAATCAGCCATGACAGGAAGAACAGTGTCAGAATGCCCACGGACACGATGATGACGGGAAGCGCCTGCATGTCCTTGTGAAGATCGGCCTTGTAAATGGTTTCTCCGCACATTATGGAGAGGAAGAACCTGAAGCAGATGATGTTGAGCTGCTTCGTGGACTGGGGGTTGAGGTAGTTCCTCTTGCGGAAGAAGAAACCCAGAGCCATGAAGGCCATGAGAGGCAGGATAGCTGTGGCCGATATTCTGATCACATCCATGGGATTCAGCCTCCGATGACGGTTCCTTCGAAGCTTCCTCCGTTGAGAATTGAGATGGTGTTTGCGGTGTTCCTTCCGTCGGCGCAGATGACGGTGATTCCGGACTCCTGTGCCATGCGGGAGGCTATGGGATCGAACGGGGCGTTCTTGCCCGGGACCCACTCGTCACCGACCATCTTGCGGAAATCGGCCCATGAGATGCTGTCGATCGGCTTGGCATCGGGATTCTTCCTGGGGTCGTCGGTATAGACCTTGGCGATGTTGGAGAGGTTGATGACCTTGGCGGCGCCGAAACGTCTTGCAAGATAGACGGCATCCGTGTCGGTAGAGAAACCGGGTTTCCAGCCTCCGGCCACAAGAACGCGGCCCGAGAAGGAGATGCCCTCATCCGTCGGATCGGTGACGACCTTGTCCTTGCACAGGTCCCCGAACACGGCCTTGACCAGCTCCGCATTGATGTGGGTGGCCTTGATTCCGATCCAGTCCTGGGCCGATGCGTCCTGCATGGCGGGGTCGGATACGACCTCACGGTACGCCTGCTGGTAGACTCTGGCGGGTGCGCCGCCTCCGCAGACGAAAATCAGCTTGTCGTCCTTGTTCTGTGAAAGGTATCTTTTGATCTCCGAGAGAAAACCGGAGAGGAAAGCGCTGTCGACCTTGTCCGGTGCGATGATGGAACCGCCGACTGAAAGAACAGAAAGTCTCATACTATCTCCTTCTAAACAGGGATTCTATACCCAAGCGTGCGTGGGTTCAACAGAAGAATCAACCGATGTAGATCAGTTTGACGATCCAGTTCACAAGCCTTGAGGGCAGGATCTTCGCAAGAAGAGAAAGGACCTTGTAGGAGAGGCCCACCGCACAGCGTACGGGAGGGTTCTTCCTGTATGCGTTCTTCAGGAAGACCTTGGCCACCGAGTCGGCGCTCTTTCCGTTCTGCTCGTCCTTCGCCATGTGCTCGACCGCGGCGATGCACTCCTCGTAATAGGGCGAGTCCTTGGGCTCGTCGCTGCTTCTGGCCTTGGTGAAACCGGTCTTGGTGTCTCCGGGCTCTACGAGAGTGGCCCTGACTCCGAACCTGCCGGCCTCGATCCTCAGTGCCTGGCAGTAGGCCTCAAGGGCGTATTTGGAGGAGCTGTAGTGACTCTGGTAGGGGATGGAGATGAAGCCCGCGATTGAGCTTGTGATCATGACAAGCGACCTGCTGTTTTTGCGAAGCAGCGGAAGGAAGACTGAGTTGACGTTCAGGACTCCGAAGTAGTTGGTCTCCATCTGGGCCTTTGCCCTGTCCAGCGGGGTCATCTCTGCCGAACCGCTGATTCCGAATCCGGCGCAGTGGATGATTATGCCCAGCTCGTCGATCTTGGAGGCGGCCTTCTTCACCGACTCGGGGTCCGTGACGTCCATCTCGACGGGGATGATGCTGGGATTTGTTGTCTTGGCCGGATGCCTTGAGGCGGCATAGACCTTGAAGCCGTGCATCGCGAACAGATCGGCCGTCTCCTTACCGATTCCGCTGGATGCTCCTGTAATCAGAACAGTTTTCCTGTAAGGGCATTTGTCACTCATGGAGATTATTCTACAACATCACAGGCGCGCGTTCAATGTAAGTCCCTGCGCGGCACAGGCGAACGCAGGGACGGATTCTGGGATGGGTATTTGGAAAGAAACACCGGATTGCCCGGCCTGCGTCAGGATGCCAGGGGATCCTGACTGTCCAGTTCGGTCTCGAAGTCATCTCCTCCGAACGGATCGTCGTCCACCTCGGGATCGCTGCCTCCACCGGAGGGAGGTGTGGTTCCTTCGGCTGATGCGATTTCAGTTGTGGGAACATCATCTGCAGGCGGAAGCGGTGCGTCCGGGGCATCCTTGACCTCGGGTTCCATTGTCGCCACGGATTCATCGGCCTTTGCGGCTTCGGGAGTCTTTTCCTCCTGCTTCTTCTCCGGCTGGAACTCGATGTGCTCTGCCAGGATGGCGACCTTCTCCCTTGTGATGCCCGCCTCCGGCCAGCTGTACTGCTTCAGACGTCCCACCACGCGGATTCCGCGCCCTTTCTTGAGGACTCTGAGGCAGGTCTCTGCAACCGAACCGAAGACATAGACGGAGAAGTAGGAGGGGTCCTGTTTCCATTTCCCGTCCTTGTTCAGGTAGTACCTGTTGTTCGCCAACGACATCTTGCACATGACGGTCTGTGCTGCCGAAGCGGTCAGAAACGGGTCCCTTGTCAGCTGGCCTTCGATCAGGACTGTGTTGAGATTGTTCATGATACATCTCCTCTGGAACGGGGTGCGTCGGGGCATCCTGACTCGGACGCCGGTTCCGTAGGGCACTTTCCCGTCACACAGCCCTATACAAAAAAAAGTCGGAAACATTCCGGTTTCCGACTCAAAAAAAACAAAAACTTTTGTCAGAGTGCTTCGTTGATGAAAGCCTCCAGGACAGCCATGTTGGCTCCTCCGACCCTCTGTGAGACCACCTCACCGCCCTTGAAGATGATGAGCGTGGGGATGCTGCTGACGTTGAAGGACTCGGCCAGTTCGGGATTCTCGTCGACATCGACCTTACCGACCTTGATCCTGCCCTCGTACTTGGTTGCAAGCTGGGAGACGATCGGGGCGATCATCTTGCAGGGGCCGCACCATGTTGCCCAGAAATCGACCAGAACGGGCTTGTCACTGTTGATGACTTCCGATTCGAAGTTAGAAGAGTTAAGTACCAATTCGCTCATATGTATCCTCCGGTTGATGGGTTCTTCGTTTGAAGTTCTTAAGTTCCTATAGGAATAATAACCGCGCCGGCGGAAAAAGGAAAGAAAAGAGGGTGAGAAACCGACTAAATTGGAACTAAGGGAAAAACTATGAAAGTTAAAAAATTTTTCATTGTTCCTAATAGGTATGAGCGCAAACCAATATAACTCCCATATAAGAGAAAAAAGTTGTAATTCTTTGTAAAATAAGGAGTTGACAAAATTGCCCTGAGGTTTTACAATCAAATCATCCAGGGCAGGAGAATCGAAAAAAACATCGTCTCAAGGTCCTGAATAAATGAAAAAATATTTCAAAGGAGGAGCATATGTCCGGAGAAGACAAGGCAAAAGGTTTTTTCGCTGGCAAGGCCGATTCGCTGAAGGCCTTCGAGTCCCTTAAGCTATATATCAATGACATCTGTCCGGATGCGGTCATTTCCGTCCAGGGATCGCTTCTGGCTTTCAGGACTTCCGCCGGATTCGCATACATCTCGCTTCCTCCGGACAAGGATGACAACGTCCTGTTCGTGCTCGCCGTCACCAACAGAAAAAGACTGGCCAGCGACAGGATCAACAAGGTCGTCCAGCCGGCCCCCGGCGCCCATTCCTACGTCTACCAGATCGGAATCAGGTCCGTCGAAGACATCGACTCGGAGCTGAAGAGCTGGATCAGACAGTCATACGAGTACTCGAAGCTGCAATATGCCTGATGTACGATAATACTTTTTCTCTCGTAATCCGGGAGGTGTCCTGAAGTTGCCGGGGCACCTCCTGATTTTTTATCCGATCAGGTGGAATGAATCGCACTTTTTCCAGTAAAGGTCTTCAGGAGGCTGTTATGGGAAAAAGGACGATAATCATGGTTGCGGCAATATGTGCCGTTCTTGTGTCAGTGACACTGATCCTCATCGGTTGCGCCCAGAAGGATGTCATAATCGAGGCGGTCAACGCCTTTGCGGGTGCGGACAACCAGGCTCCGGTGCTCATAGCCGTCACCTCGGAGTCCGGCTCAGTCGTGAGGCTTGATTTCAGCGAGCCGGTGAAGGTCTACGGTTCCTCGTTCGGCGAGTACACGACCCGAGCCGACGGAAAGAGCATCTACGTGACCCTCCCGAAGTCCCTTCCTCCGGGAGAGCAGTCGCAGGTTAGCGGGAGGGTGAAGGACTATGCCGGCAACACATGCGGCTTTTCCGTCCAGGTGTGGGGTTTCAATCCGCGCCTTCCTGCCATAATCCTTAACGAGTTCACAACAAAGGGCACGGCAAAGAGTCCCGACAGGACGGAACTTCTGGTGAAGACGGACGGGAACATCCACGGGATGACCCTGTACAGCGGAACCCCCGAGGACTGGGATGCCAGGGTGATATTCTCCGACCTGGAGGTCAGGGAAGGGGACTATGTCGTGATCTGGTGGACGCAGGAGCTTCCGGAAGGAATACAGGAAAAAGCTGACGGGGTCCTGAACATCTGCGCTGGAACATCGGAGAACCCGCAGTCCAACAACGGGACGCAGGTCCTGTGCGAGAACCCTTCAATGGGAGCGGCTGTCACCGACTGCGTCATCTACTCCAACTTCGGAGAAAGCCATGAGGGCTACGGCACCAAGGCGGCGTTGCAGAGGGCCACCTGGGTGTTCGGATCCGGCGGCTGGACGGGCGATCCGGTGGACAGCACCTCATCCACCGCAACACGCTCAATGTCCAGGTATGCGGAGGGCTCGGACAGCGGGACTGCCGACGACTGGTTCGTGACGGTGACAGGAGGTTCCACCTTTGGTGGGCCAAACGAAAGCGAGGCCTTTTAGACCGACAAGTGAAGGTCTAACAAGTTGAACTGACGGGGCGGTTTCCAATATAATGGAGACGGGTCTGAGGGAGACCTGTCAGGATCCTTAAGGAAAAGGAGTAACCTGAACATCAAATCAGGACAACGACGCCTGCGTACAATCAGCGTCCTGTCCAAGGAGTGCCGCATGAGCATCGTCAAACCGCATAAGCTGGGTATTATCACGGGCCCCGGTTCGGAATACCTGTCGGGCAAGGTTGTAAAGCATCTCAGAGGTCTTTACATAGAGCGATACAACAAGCTTTCCAAGAATCTGGCATACAGATACGGGATGAACGAGGACGAGATCCTGCGGCAGGTGTCTTTCATGGACGACCTGGGCAACAAGAAGATCCCCTCCGGCAAGGTGCCCACTCAGTACATCTGCCCCAATTTCGACATCCCCGTCAAATACACAAGGTTCCTCAACGGCGAGGTCAAGGCCGAGATCCAGGAGCCTGTCAGGGGAATCAAGATCTACATCATCTACGACATCACCAACGACGTCCCGATGAAGATCAACGGATGCGACAAGCCCGTCAGCTTCTCCGTCAACGACCACATCATGATGCTCTTCACCATCGTCAACGCCCTTAACCTGGCCGGTGCCGAGAGCGTCACTCTGGTCCTTCCCACATATCCGTACGCCAGGCAGCACAAGAAGAGCTCCAGAGAGGCCCTCACAGCCGCCATGTTCGGACAGATGTGCGAGGAGCTGGGAGTCGAGAGGATCATCACTCTGGACATCCACAGCAAGGAGATCGAGAACTGCTTCAGGACCGTCCACCTGGAGAACCTGCACGCTTCGTACCAGTTCCTCGTCGAGCTGAAGAAGATCATCGACATCTCCGACCCGGACATCACCGTCGTATCACCGGATGTCGGCGCCGTCTCCAGAAACAAGTTCTACGCACAGATCCTCCACAGACCTCTTGCCATGCTCTACAAGGAGCGTGACTACTCGATCGTCACCACCGGTGCCAAGAACACCAACATCAAGAGCATCAACCTCCTGGGAGACGTCACCAACAAGACCGTCATCCTTGCCGACGACATGCTCGCATCCGGCGGAACGATGCTCATCGCCATGAAGACCCTCAGGGACCTGGGCGCCAAGAAGATCATCTGTATCGTCAGCCTCCCGTTCTTCAACGGCAACGCAATCGAGACATTCGACAACGCCCACTCGGAAGGCGTTTTCGACTACATAATCGGAACCAACGCCGTCTACCACACCGACGATCTCCTCTCCAAGAAGTGGTTCATCCAGACCGATGCCTCTGAGCTTTTCGCACGCACGATCAACCGCCTCCACCACGGAAGGGCAATCAGCCCGCTTCTCGACAACAGGAAGATAGTCCAGCGCCTTGTGGACGACGTGCAGAATGCAGCTGCCAAGAAGCAGGAGGCAGGAAATGGAGATATCCAATAGAATCAGGGGCTTCCAGGCCTCTCCTATAAGAAGACTCTCTCCCTACGCAAGGGCCGCCAAACAGCGCGGAATCAAGGTCTATCACCTCAACATCGGCCAGCCCGACATCAAGAGCCCCAAGGAGGCCATCCAGGCCATCCGCTCCTATCCCAACGAGATCATCGCCTACGGTGAGAGCGACGGAGACCTTGCCCTGAGAAACGCCCTGGTCAAGTACTACGGCGACAGCGTCGGAGTAAATATCTCCCTCGACGACGTTCTGATCACCACCGGAGGATCCGAGGCCATTCTGTTCTCACTGATGGCCCTGTGCGACCCCGGCGACGAGGTCATAGTCCCCGAGCCTTACTACACCAACGTCCATTCGTTCGCAAGGATGGCCAACGTCAGCATCGTCCCGGTGACAAGCCTTCTGGAGGACAACTTCGCACTTCCTCCTCTGAGCCTGATTGAGGAGAGGATCACCAGCAAGACACGCGCAATTCTGCTGAACAGCCCCAACAACCCCACCGGACACATCTACAGTCCGGACGAGCTTGAGATCATCCTGAAGATGTGCAAGGACCATGACATCTTCCTCATCGTGGACGAGGTCTACAGGGAGTTCTGTTACGACGGACTTGAGTTCACCAGCATCCTTCAGTATGTCGATTACGCCGACAGGGTCATCTGCATCGACAGCGTCTCCAAGAGGTTCTCGATGTGCGGAGCCAGAGTAGGTGCTCTGATCAGCAGAAACCGCAACGTCATCAAGGAGACCCTGAAGCTCAGCCAGGCAAGACTCTGTTCCCCGACTGTCGAGCAGTATGCCTCGCTTGCCGCCTTCGGAGCTCCCGCCGACTATCTTGAGAACGTGAAGAAGGAATATGAGAAGCGCAGGAACTTCATCGTCTCCGCTCTGAACTCCATCCCGGGAGTGAAGTGCTCAAGGCCCAACGGAGCCTTCTACCTCATGGCCCGTCTTCCCGTCGAGGATGCAGAGGACTTTGCGATCTTCATGCTCAGGGATTTCAACTACAAGGGCGAGACCGTCATGATGGCTCCTGCAGAGGGTTTCTACGAGAGCAAGGACCTGGGACGCGACCAGGTCAGAATCGCCTACGTGCTGAACACCGAGGATCTTGAGAAGGCATGCATCTGTCTCAGGGAAGGTCTTAAGGCCTACAACAGCCGTCAGAGCTGAATCATACCAGTTTGAGAATATCCAGGGGGTCGGAAACGGCCCCTTCGTCTTTATCTGTGAATCCGAAGCCCCAGGCCGCCTTTATTATGTCGCATCCTGCGCCCAGAGCTCCCTTTTCGTCGAACACAGTGTCCCCGACAAGAACGCAGTCGGAAGGCTCAAGTCCCAGCTCTTCAAAGCCTTTCTTCAGAAGGTCGGCCTTGGTCATGGTTCCGACCAGGTCTATTCCCAGCTGAATCTGAAAGTCCTTCGCAACGCCGAAGTGTACGCACATGGCACGGACAAGGTCCTCGTTCTTCATCGAGGCGATTCCGAGTATGTAGCCGCGCTCTCTCAGCGCCTTTATGACCTCGGGGATGCCGGGGTAGAATCTGGCCCTGTAAAGGCCCTCGCGTTCGTAGAACTCGTGGTAGGCATCGCACAGAGGCTCGATCTTGGATTCGTCCCTTACGTGGAAGGCCAGGCGGAAGCAGTCCCCCAGAGGCGGTCCTATGAACACGCCCCAGTTGGCGTTCTCCGTGATGGGGATTCCGACCTTCTCCATGGCGTAGCGGCCTCCGGCATAGATGCCGTCGGACGTGTCCATCAGAGTTCCGTCCAGGTCGAAGAAAACGGCCTTGTATTTCATTTGCTTCTTCTCTCGATTATGCGGGCGCCGAGCTTCTCGACGATCTTCCACTCCCAGTCGTTGAAAGTGGACTTGGAGATGCGCACGAACTCTGCCTTGGCCAGCTGGCCCGAGGTGTCATAGGAAAGCTCGAGCGAGTTCCAGCTGTCCTTCTGGGATGCGTACATCACCGCTCCGATGTTCTGGTGCCTCTGAAGTCCCACCATGGGGTCCTGGGTCTGGGAGAACAGGGCCACGGAGATGTTCGTGTCCGGGATGGAGAACATCTTGTCCTTGCCGTCTATCAGCCAGTTCTTTCTTGCAAGCTCTATGAAGCGGACGATCTCCTTCTGCTGCTCAGGTGTGCATCCGTTCAGGTACTGGGTGATGGGGTTGTTCCTGGAGGGTGAGTAGCTGAGTATCTGCTCAAGAAGCGGAAGTTTGTCCGCTTTGGGAGGCTCGGGCTCGGGAACAGGCTCCGGGACAGGTTCGGGTTCCGGCTCTGGTTCATGAACAGGCTCGGGCTCCGGCTCGGGCTCGCTGAACGGAATCTCGTCCTCAGGTTCGAAGCTCTCCTCCTCGTCTGCGGGGAAGCTGGGCTCCTGGTCTCTGGGTCCGTCGTCGTGGACGTGGACCTCATGGGTCTCCGTGGCCTGCTCGTCGGGATCTTCATCCAGGATGGAGAAGAGGGACTCTCCTGCGTACGGATCTTCCTCTTCCTCTTCCTCTTCCACGGGCTGCTCGTCCTGCTGGTCGTATTCCTCAAGCTCCTCGTCGAAGGACTCCTGCTCATCCAGCATGGGGTCGCTCTGGAACTCTGTCTTCGCAGCTTCCTCAAGATAGCCGTAGGCATCGGGGCTCACGAGGGCGGTGTAGGGCTCCTCGTCGTAGACGGGTTCGGGCTCCTTCATGCTCTGGTGGTCCTGGCTGTCGTCGTCGGGGTCGCCGTAGACACCCTTGTCAGTGTCCTCTTCCTCCAAATCGGAGTCGGACTTGTCCTCCTCGAACTCGTCGGGGAATTCGAACTCATCCGTTTCGGTATATGCCTGGTTGTCGTTGGGAAGGGAGCCTTCCTCCTCCTCGGGGGTCTCGATCTCATCATCCTCGTCGAACGGGTCGTTCGAAGGATCGGGTTTCTCCGTTTCCTCTTCTTCCTGCTCCGGCTGAACCACGGGTTCTTCGACGGCCTCAGGCTCAGGTTCCGGTTCGGATTCAACGACAGATTCTTCCTCGGGCTGTTCCTCGATCACCTCAGTCTCAGGTTCTTCTTCGACCTCAGGTTCCGGCTCTGCCTCGATGGTCTGCTCTTCTTCAACCTCCGGTTCCTGTTCGGGTTCGGTTTCCGGCTCTGTCTCAACAACAGGCTCTTCTTCCTGCTCGGGCTCTGCCTCTACAACAGGTTCCTCTTCGATTACAGGTTCCTCGGGTTCCGGTTCGGATTCGGTGACCGGCTCCTCAGAGAACTCGGGCTTGGGTTCGGAGACGGGTGGGACGAAGCCCAGGGCTGCCTCGGCGATGGTGCTGACGCAGAAGGGGACTACGAAACTGTAGTAGGTGTTGCCGTAACGGATGAACGGGGTGTCGAGGTACTGTCTGCAGGCGCCGATGATTCCGAATTCCGATGTGGGAAGGTCATCGTCCCTGCGGGGGACTGCGGAGAGCTTCTGGCAGATGTCGGCGGGTAGGGCGCTTGTCTTCTGGACGTCGAAGTCGGAGAAGACCTTGGCCTCTGACGTCTCCATCCTGATCAGGGCGGAAAGCTCGTCTCCGATGGCGCCGATAGTTTCGACGGATGGGCTCTGGGCCGTGGGGAAGACTTCGTTGTGGATGCGCTGACGCTCCGGGTAGATGTCATCCGGTCCGATCTCACCTTCGGCGGCCCTGAGAAGGATGCTGTAGTCGATGTATTTCATCGTAGCCTTGACGTTCTCCATCATCAGCCTGTGAAGGTTCCTGGCGCATTTTCCGACGGCCGGGTTCTCCGCGTCCGTGGGTGCGAAGTAGGATTTCTTCAGAAACGATGCGCTGTGAAGGAAGACCGTAAGGCAGTCTGTGGCCGTTTTTGCGAAGTCATCGACATCGAGCGAGGAGCGGTTCAGGGCGACGTGAAGGAGAAGGCTTGCGATGTTGAATCTGAGGGATTCCTTGATGAGTTCCGATCTGTAGAGCTCGATATAGGAAATCTGCTGGCCGATGTTCTTCTGAAGCTTTTCGGCAGAGATGTTTGTCATGTCCTTCAGATTCCACGGAAGATAACAGTTCATCGCAAACTCCATCTCTGTCATTATCACATATTAGTGTTGTTTTATGTAGCACCCACTTCCGTTTTTTTATTGAAAAAGACTGCTTATTGGTCCATACTTTCACAACCGCGATGTATTTCTGTATCAACTGTCTTGCATTGAAAGAAGAAGAAACCCGCCTCAGACTCAACAGACTGCTTTCCGAGAAAGTCAGCGAGGAGTTCCTCGTCTGGTTCCCCAAGAAGGAAGTGAAGGAGAAGAGGCAGGGACAGTACGAGACGGTCGAGCGGCCAATGTTCTCGAACTACCTGTTCATCTACTGGGACGGCCAGTTCGAGGTGGATTTCCCGTTCATCGACGTGCGCAGGATCCCCACGATCGTCAGGATCCTCAGATACGACGACGGGACGTACAACCTCAAGGGCAAGGACAGGGAGTTCGCCAAGTGGATTCACATGCACAACGGCTTCATCCGCCAGTCAAAGGTCGTTTACAAGGAAGGCCAGCGCATACGTATATGCGACGGACCTCTGAAGGGATTCGACGGAAACGTCATCAAGGTGGACAAGCATCACAAGAGGATTGTTCTGAGGTTCGAGCTCGGAGGGTCTTTCTCCGACGTGTCCTTTACGGTTGATTTTCTGGATTCGGCGACAGCCGGGGCCAACGCACCCAAGCCTTCCTGAGTTCTCAGCCCTGTTCGGGCATCTTCCAGCCTATGGCTTTGTAGATCATCTCTTTGTTCTTTGCGGCCTTTGAGTAGGTGAAGCTCACCTCGTCGTCATTGATGTAGAGGATGAAGCCCTTTCTGGCGGGGAGGACCTTTCCGAATCCGACGGATGTGATCGTGTCGATGTCCAGAGTCCAGTCCTCCTTGCAGGGGGTAGTGGCCCTTTCCTTTCCGTCGACCCTCTTCATCAGGACCAGACGTCCGTCGACCGAGCAGAGTCTGCCTCTGGAAAGGTCGGCCGTCGGGTCTGCGGGGAGCTTTCCGACGAAGAAATCGACATCGGGCTGTTTGCCCAGGACCTTGGCCACATCCTTTTTGCTGACCCAGAACATTGCGAACCAGTAAAGGACGACCAGGGCTCCCATCGAGAGGAACAGAGGGATGAGAAGCAGCCGGGACATATAGACGCCCGGGACGAAGATGATCAGAGCGAACTCGGCGATGATCAGGATTCGGATTATTGTCTTCATGCCTGAATGATAGTCCTTTCCGCGTGTTAAGGCTACCTTTCGTTTCAAAAATAAAAAAGTCTCATTTCTTTTCGAAACAGGCGGAATGAATCGCTTTTTCCCGCGTAAAGGGGGATGTGGAGGAAGGAATATGAAGAAATCTCTTTTCGCATTGGTTTTGATTCTTCTTGTCTCGGTTCTTGTCTCCTGCTCCGAGAACCCCGGGACAACCACCATGAAACTGATTCTGTCGGTCGGTGTGCAGGAAGACGGTAGGACCGTTCTTCCCTCCGACAGCACCGTTCTGGACGTGGTGAGGTACACCATCAGCGGAACAGGTCCGAACGGGAAGAAGTTCACCAGGAACTCTGAAAGCAGTTCCGTTGAGATCGAAGGCCTTGTGGTGGGCCAGTGGAATGTGGTGGCAAAGGGCCTGAACAAGGACGGAACCGAACTGGTTTCTGGTTCGGCCACGGTGAACCTGACTGCGACGATGTCACCGCAGACGATAGTTCTGGACTCCCTGGTCGGGTCGGGCTCCTTCAGCTTCGTGTTCGACTGGTCGTTGTGCAGCATCTCCGATCCGTCGCTTTCGGTCAGCATCCAGGGACCGGATGCCGGAGGCCCGGAGAGCAGCCTCACCGTGACGATCAACAGAGAGGCCCGTACCGGAACTGTGTCCGAGACCCTGGCATCCGGCTCGTATCTGATGCGCGCGATTCTGCGTGACGGTTCGTCCGAAGTGGCCGGAGTGGTGGAGGCTGTCCGCATCTCCAACGAGGCAAGCACATCGGGTTCGTACACGTTCATGGCCGATGACACGGGAGCTGCCAGTCTCACAGTCAGCGATTCGACGGGCATCCCGGTGCGCGGTTCGCTTTCCATCTCCGGAAATCCTGCGACCCTGAACAACGGCTCGGGATACACATGCGTGTTCAGCTTCGCGGACCCGGCTGCCGTGCAGACGAACGGAATGACCATCGAGTGGTACTATGACGGAAAACTGATAAGCTCGTCCCCGATCGATTCCGGCGGAAGCTCAATGACCTTCCAGGCCGAATACGGGGTTCACAGGCTGGATGCGGTAGTAAGCAACAAGGACCTTGGAAGTACCGGGTCGGCTTCCTATACATTCACCGTAGCTCCCACGGGAGAAACAGGTGAGATGGTGCTTCTGAATGCCAATTCGGGTTCGGGCATCTCCGGCGTGGACTCTGAGACGATGCTGGCCGCACTTCCGGGAGACATGTTCCTCATTGTCTGTCCCAACAGCGCCAGGATATATGTGTGCTCCGTGCAGTCTCTGTCCCTTCAGGTGGTCCGCACTTACGACAGCAACAACTTCGCCTGGCTGGGCAGGACCAAGCACGTGTTCTCGGATCCGGAGATGAACTATGTGATCTTCACCGACAACTACGGCGGCCATGAGAGTTTCACCTGCATGAGGTTCAATCCCGCATCCGGAGCTCTGGAGGAGATAGCGGGCATGAGATACGAAGGTTCGGTTCCCAGCTACGGAATCCCGTTCACGAACTTCACCGCCGCCTCGTTCTC
>Ga0310696_10003682_pt1 | contig 19044 bp, 24 predicted proteins | sample AusTroGonzalo_MG_4_FD_203885 | JGI IMG/M metagenome (GOLD analysis project Ga0310696, IMG submission 203885) | Bovine rumen microbial communities from tropical cattle in Woodstock, Queensland, Australia - Gonzalo_02 (v2) (version 2) | ecosystem: Host-associated > Mammals > Digestive system >... | reverse complement strand
CAAGAGCATTGAGCAGGCTGAAAGGGTTGTAGATCCCCACGCTACGCTTGCTGAAATGGTAGCCGTCGTACTGTTTTTTCAGTTTTTCGTAGCACTCGTCCTTGCTCATTTCGTTGTACTCTGCCATCTCCCCGACTTGTGCATCCAAATTGTCGCGGATTTCCTTCTCCGTGATACCGCAAATCTCCGCAAATCGATCATCCAACGATATGTCTTTCAAATTGTTGAGGTCGCTGAACACACTCACTTTCGAGAACTTTGTCACACCCGTGAAGAAAGCGAAACGGATGTAACTGTCCATTGTTTTACCCACGCCATAAAAAGATTTCAGAGTGGTTCGGTAGTCGTTCTGCAGTTCGGGGTTGCCGATGGCCTCTAACAGCGGCTTGTCGTATTCGTCCACCAAAATCACCACTTGTTTTCCAGTTTGCTCGTAAGCACGGCGAATGATTCCGATAAAGCGATCTGCGAGCGTCTTTTCCAGGGGATCGTGCCCATAAACAGATTCAAAGAGGTGCAAGTGTCTTTCCATGATGGAAATCAAAGCTTGCGTGTCCGAATATCTTTCGGCGTTCAGGTCAATGTGCAGCACGGGATATTGCTTCCAATCCTTTTCCAACTCGCTGATGGCCAACCCCTCGAACAACTCTTTCCGCCCTTGGAAGTAGGCTTCCAATGTGGTGACAAGCAGGCTCTTGCCGAACCTGCGGGGACGGCTGATAAAATAGTACTTGCTGTCATTGGCCAGTTTATACACCAACGCAGTTTTATCTACATAGAGGAATCCCTCATTAATGATGTTCGCGAATGTCTGTATGCCGATAGGGTATTTCATAAAGGTAAGATTTGCGGTGCAAAGATACAATTATTTTCGGGTCGGGAAGGCAAGGAATTGTTTTTAGGGACGACATTTAGAAACATCATCGTCAATCTCCTGCATCGCAAACAGAACCATCTTTAAGGATGTAAAACCAGTTGTCACTATACCCTATTTGATGGTCACCTTCACTAATAATTTTGCAATCACAACTTACCTTGGCTTTGTTTTTGACAAAGGGGTATGCGCATTTATATTGCGGAGCAATGACTATTCGTCCTTCTGGAGTAGCATATCCAATCAAACCAAATAAAGCCGTTTTTTTCATTCCTTCGTTTGTGACGTTCATATTTTTTTAATCAAGAGGAACTCTTCAAGGGCTGATGTGTATAAAAATGATTTCATACTAGTAACAACGAGAACAATATATCTGTTTATCTGTAACGATGTCTGTTTGGATACCAGTCGTAACCCGGTTGTCCTCCCTGAATCAAGTAAACCAGCAAGGCAACTATGAAGATAATCAAAATGATTATCATAATGATCTTTGGCACGTCATCTCCCTCTACCTTTACTGGAGGCAATCCCTTTTTTGCCGGAGGATGTTTCTGTGCGTATGACTTCTTCCTTCGTGGTTTCGACTTGACGCTCTTATTCCGCTTTTTGCTCATTATCCATTAGGTTTCGAACCTTGAATTAAAAATTAATCACTAAAATGAATATAATCCATAAAACAACGGCAAAAGCAGAACCTATATAGTCTATTCGTTGTCGTAAAAAAAGTCTTTTGCATTCGGATGAGAGTTTCTCACGGTCTTTTTTAGTAAACCAGATGGAATTTAGTACAAGACGTTTTTTCTTGAACAAGCTATATGGGCCTTTATAGTGTTTATATAAATCAGGATTTTCGTTTTGTATCAAATCCGTTACTTTATAACACACAAAAAGATTGTCTAATTGCATAATAACAACAACCAAGATGATGGAAACATTTACTACAGCATTCATTCTTTATCTAATTTAGGACGACAACGAGGACAACTTGGGACAACCCTAATGGGAGTCGACATATTTTAGGAGACGATTCCAGTCACTCATCAGTTCGGAGGGGAAAACAAAAAATTGCTGGATGGTATCATGTTGGGATTCGACCACATAGCAGCATTTTTCTCCAGAGTAACAATGATAGTTTCCTTTCTTTAACACTGGCTTGTCTTTTATACACCGGATGGGTTCCCCAACATGAAAAGAGGCAATTGGCAGCGCAAACTGCCTGTCCATAACAATAATCTCCCTGATTTTCTGTGTCGTGTCTGAACTCCACCAAGAGGGGCTCTTACGATAGGAGACAATAATATGCGCAACTTCGTAAGTGCGACCCGCACAAGTGTCAAAAATGCAGTAAAAACCATAGAAAAGGTTTTTGCTGCTGTCGTCATCAAAAAACTTAGGTCTATTGCATCTACCGGAGGTTGTCATTGAGGGGGTGTAATACTTCCACAGACTGTCAATGGGCAGCAAGTATGGTATGTCAAAATTCGGTTCGCCCACATTGGTTTCATTTACGGATTCGCAAGTTGTTTGTGCGGCCGCAAGGGTGTCAACCGAAACCTGACGGCTCCACCTGTTGTTGTTGCATGAAAACAACATTGTCGCAAAGGTCATGAATATACAAATTCTCATAATTTTCATGGCGCGAAGATAGCAAATATTTTATATTTTCGCGGCATGAAACATTTTGTAAGCCTTTTTGCATGGAATATTGGAAATAGGAAAAACCGTTGTCGGTGTAAATTAGATGAAGAATGAAAAGACAAAAATGAAAGATCGAATTTTTCTGCAAATCCTGTTTTCTGTTGCGCTTACCGTCTTAGTTTATATCCTCGGGGAGTGGACGGCACGATGGTGTTTTGATGTGCATAAAATTGATTTGTCTTGGGGGATGACTTTACGCTTTGCCCTATTCTTTTTTATCATTTTGGCCATAGCAATTGGTGTTCTTTCTGTGAAACTTGACAAATACAAGCTTCTTGTTCTGTCCATTTTATGTGTCATCATTCTTTTTTCTCTTATAGGAACGTTTACCATCAGGCCTTATAGGACACTGTTGCTCTGTCTTAGTGGCATCATAGGACTTGGCTTGCCTATCATTGTACTGAAGAAACAAACAACAATAAAATGAGCAAAAGTCAAAACAATAATATCTTTGTGTGGATCGGATTATGTATCTTATTGATATTGCCAATTATAGCAAAAACACAATCGGTTAAATTAACTTTATTTGTCACAGACTCTTTGACAGAAGAGCGTGTTACAAACTATGGTGTTTATATTGACGACTCCATCGTTTTCCCCTCTCTTGATGAAACCCATGCTGCACATTTCGTGTTGGACAATACCATAGACCACACATTCAGAATCAGAGTTCACAATTTCCACTATTATGACAGGATTTTTGACTTAAAAATGCCAAAAATCTTATCTGATACAACTATTCATGTTAAAATGAACTACATTTTTTCAGAACCGCAGCTGCCAATGTTCTTTTTCGACAGTGCCAGCCTCGTTCCCGACACGAATTTCAACGCTATTTATACAGACCCGATCTTGTGGTTGGGATACATTCAGAAATCCAGAGATTATACTCTACAACTGAATGCTTTTTGCCATTCAGAAGACCAGACACTGTGCGAACAAAGAATAAATTGCGTGAAAAACATATTGGTACAACATGGCGTCGATTCTTCAAAGATGGATGTCCTCATGCATCCGTTTGAACCTTATCAAATAGTATACCCAGAGGAATTTGACAACTATTTTCATTTCAAGGACATTTTGGATGAGGAATTCATGCGTAATCTCCCCGCCGATGAAAAATCCAAGGCGATGAAGTACAACAGTCGTATAACGGTGACCGTTGCCGATAACTTTTTGTCAACTGTAACTCATCCACAAAAGGAATTCTGTTTCCGCTTTTTTGACAAATTCGGAGCAGAAGTAACCCCTTCCGAGATGTTGGTGCTGGACAATACGGGAGCGGTCTTCTATCTGGACAGTTCCAAATGCTTTCGTCATAAAGCGGACACAAGTTATTCCTTTCTATTGAAGGTGGCAGACAGACACTATTATTCATTTGAGAAACAGTATTCTGCCCGTGTGGAATCAGGCTGTGACTCGGTTCGGTTGGAGAATATAGAGTGTTCTGTCAAGATGGCCTTTGTTTCTCGCCAACCGAAGTTGAACAACCGTCAGAAAAAGCAGATGGCCTCCTTTTTTTCAAACAGTAAGCGCGGTTCCCATCGTATTGACATTCTTGTGGGAAAACCGATGCGTACGAAAACAGAAGCGCAGCAGTGCGTCAACGACATCATTATGTTATACATAGAAGACCTGAAGAGAAGAAATGTCCAACAAACGCCCGATGTGATAGTGCATTTCTACGATTTGCCCGAGGGGGAAGATGCTTTTGCGTTTGAAATTGAGGCATATGATTATAAGTGATTGTTGTCCCAAGTTGTCCCTGTTGTCGTCCTAAATAAGATAAAGAATGAAATACGCCAATATAGTTGTTGTTTTTGTCTGCTTAATTGTTTGCTCACTCTCCTGTTTCGCCCAGCAGAACGAGGAAAAGCAGTTGGAAAAGTGCTATCGTGCGCTGGTGGCAGCCCACAAGCGCCCTGATGTGTCTCCAGTGAACGACAAGCCTTTCTACACGCTGGATGAGAAGGAAACATCTCGAGGTGCTCTTGCGGGCCAGTATTGTTATGACTCCTACAGTTCCAATCAGTTGCATGAAATGGAGACTATTTTCCGCCTTTACAAAGCGGATAACGGGAGCACCGTTTATGCACTGCTCAACGACAGCACTCAAAGACGATTGTTGGATATTACTCACGTTCGTTGCGGCTCACCGCATTTCAGGATGGACACCACCATCAATGAAGTTTACCGCAGTTACCTCCAATGGTGGGACACGGTGAGGCGGCACGGGTTGCAATATGTTCGAGATGCCGGGATATCCCCAACGGATTATTGCCGTTTTTCATGGCACAGCATTCTGGGACATATTCCCACCGAAACGATTTCCTACAAAAAGCACGGACAGAAGCATCTATTTGATTCAGCGCCTCTTATTTCATATTCGGAACTTAAGCAGTACCTATTTGCATTATTGGATGATGACGATCAGGTACGCTGGTTTGTGGAACAATATTGGTTGCGCGAACGATACCCTGACTATTCAGACCGGCAGATTGTCACCGAATTAGGCATTCTCTCGTTGTTGAACACCAAAGGGCTAATGATTGACGTGTTCTACTTCCAACTACAACCTTTATCAGACGAAAGGCTCGACTCAGAATTAATCTTGGAGGAATTGAAGGACACCCAATCTTATTACGATCTTAAAACCTTATTGGAGAAGCACCATATCGCCGTTGTGCTTAGAAATTAGATTAGACTTTTTAACTTGTAAGTGTACACTTCTGAGAAGATGTCATCATAAGAGTGTCCAAGCAGGTATGCTGAGGTGGAGTTTATGGCGTAAACAAAAAGTAATTACCGTTCCACCACCTTCCAGCTCTCAATCCGGCGCGTTTCGGAGGAGAAGTTCACACCGATTTTGTAGAGCTTGCGCGGGTCGTTTGCGAACGGCAAGGCATACTGCTTCTCTTCGATTTGCGTCAATGCCTCGTCAGCGGACTTGTCTAACTTGAACTCGAAAAGGTAGATGTAGTCGGCGGTCTGCACCACCATATCCATGCGGCCGTCGCTGGTATGCCGCTCGGTGTCGGTGTAGAAGCCCACCATCTTGAAAATGAGCGCCACCGCGTTGTGGAAGTAAAGCTCGGTATCGCCTGCCAATTGGTAGTCCTGCCCGGCGAACAATGTTTCCAACAAAGACATGAACTTCTCAACCTGTCCGGCTTCTATCGCCATCACGAAATCCTTAATGAAGCTGTCTTTGCCTTGGCTTACAGGAGTGTAGTATCTGAAAAGGAAACGGGAGAAACCTCTTTCCACTTCTTCGTTGGGAAAGCCCAGACGATAGGTCATAAACCGGGGATTATACCCTTTTATGGTAAGGTAGCCGCTTTGGTAAATCAACGGAATCGGGTTGGTGTCGATAGAGTCCAAACTGCCCAACAGGTCGGCGGTGGCATCTTCACAAGTCAGCCTTTCCAAGTCGTAGTTGTTGCGCTTCATGGTCTCCACCAAAAACGTGGGCGTGCCGGAGGCAAACCAAAAATCTCCAAAATCTCGGCGGTCAAGAGCATTGAGCAGGCTGAAAGGGTTGTAAATCCCCACGCTACGCTTGCTGAAATGGTAGCCGTCGTACTGTTTTTTCAGTTTTTCGTAGCACTCGTCCTTGCTCATTTCGTTGTACTCTGCCATCTCCCCGACTTGAGCATCCAAATTGTCGCGGATTTCCTTCTCCGTGATACCGCAAATCTCCACGAATCGATCATCCAACGATATGTCTTTCAAATTGTTGAGGTCGCTGAACACACTCACTTTCGAGAACTTTGTCACACCCGTGAAGAAAGCGAAACGGATGTAACTATCCATTGTTTTGCCCACGCCATAAAAAGATTTCAGAGTGGTTCGGTAGTCGTTCTGCAGTTCGGGGTTGCCGATGGCTTCCAACAGCGGCTTGTCGTATTCATCCACCAAAATCACCACCTGCTGCCCTGTTTGCTCGTAGGCGCGTTTGATGACCCCTTTGAATCTTTCAGAAACGGTGTCCTCTTCAGGCACTTTGCCGTATGATTGTTCAAATTGTCGCAAATGTCCATCAAGAATGGAGATTAGGGCTTGGGGGGGTGGTGTATTTTGCTGCATTGAGATCAATGTGAAACACAGGATACTGCTTCCATTCCTTCTCCAATTCGCTGATGGCCAACCCCTCGAACAACTCTTTCCGCCCTTGGAAGTAGGCCTCCAACGTGGTGACGAGCAGGCTTTTGCCAAACCTGCGGGGACGGCTGAGGAAGTAGTATTTGCTGTCGTTGGCCAGTTTATACACCAACGCGGTTTTATCTACATAGAGGAATCCCTCATTAATGATGTTCGCGAATGTCTGTATGCCGATAGGGTATTTCATAACGGTAAGATTTGCGGTGCAAAGATACAATTATTTTCGGGTCGGGAAGGCAAGGGATTGTTTTTGGGGACGACAACGGAGACAACTTGGGACAACAATTACTCTTCCTTTAATTTCACAACACTATATGGCAAAGCCGTAAATGTTTTACCCTTTTGTCAAAACGGATATGAATGCATTCTTCTGTTTTCAAAGGTAAAAGGCTATCTATTGCCGATTCCTTGTCCAAAAACACAGCTCAATAATAATTCTCAGCTTTGTTATCCTTTTCCCCCGAGTTGTGGAAGACAGACAAGAGATAGACCGTATCAGAAAATGTTCCGATTACAGTTTGGGCATGAATACCGTCGAAAAGTCCTGACAGTAGGATCATGCATACAAGAAATATCGAGATTTTGCTGTTCATTTCACTTTTATATTTGAGTAAGATTGTATTGTATGTGTTTTTTAACGAGACGGTTGATTTCCTTTTTCCGTTGATTGCGAATGATTGGATTTTTCATCGTCGTTTACTTTAGGTTGACAACATTAAAGGGGAAGGCGATTAATGAGTCTCATCCGGATATATAATCCGATTGTTCTTCATTCGCAATCCGCAAAGCTTTAAGATTTTTTTCAATTCTCTGAGTTCCGATCTTTTTAAATGCAAATCTTCAAGTTGATAAAAAGTCCACCACGTCTCCGCTTTTCGTATTGAGGATGACCGAATAACAAAATCCTCCTCCAAAGTGGCCATTGGGCAAGGAAAATATGCAGCTCGAAGCATATATCTTTTGTCTTTGAGTAAACTGTTGCTGGTATATGAAACAATGCTATCATTAATGAATACTATCTTTCCATGGTATGATTCCATTTCTGGTACCCAGTGTTTTTTATTTAGAATAAATTGAATGTGGGTTTTAATACAGTTCATTTGACTGTCAAATGATACTATGCAAATATCGTAGATTTTATATGGGAAACCATTCTCGTGATTAGATGCATCAAACTCATCACGGGCATCTTTGCTTTTATTACTATCAATGAATTCAATATCATAATAGTCATTGGCTATTATCTCAGTTTGGGCAAACGAGAAACGGATTATGGGTATCGATAACAATAAAGCAAATACAAATTTTTTCATGGCGCGAAGATATAAAATATTTGCTATCTTCTCGGCATGAAACTCGCCGCCACATATAGACAAAAATTGTATCTTTGCCGAATGAAAAATTTTCGACTTCTCAAAGGAGTATAAAGAAATGGAGAAAAAACAGCGAGACATATCGTATTTCGTGTCGTTTTGTGTGGAGCACTACAAGCATGCCAAACAACTGACGGGCGGAGAGGCGATGGCACTGCTTGACCGATACGGCGTGCTTGATTACCTCGCGGAAAACTATGAAATCCTGCATACCCAAAGCCACCGTTGGATATTGGAGGATATTGACGAATTCATTCTCATAAGACAAAATCAGGCGTTATGATACTTTATCACGGGAGTTTGGAACGAATCACGTCACCGGAAATCAGGGAGCCTAACCGCACCTTGGATTACGGGGCGGGGTTTTATGCTACCACCTCATTCGGGCAGGCGGAAGAGTGGGTGCGCCGACGCATGAGGGAATCCATGGCCAACAAAGGATATGTCAACGAGTATGCTTTGGATTTAGAATTATTGAGACACCTGAACTGCCTGCTCTTCGAATCACCGACTGAAGAATGGCTCGACTTTGTGATGAAAAACCGCACCGAAAGAGGTTTCTCCCATGATTACGATGTTGTTTACGGTCCCGTGGCCAACGACAAGGTCTATGCCGCGTTTGCACTTTATGAGGGCGGCCTGCTCAGCAAACAGAATCTTATTGCGGAGTTGAAGACCTACACATTGGTGGACCAATATCTTTTTCACACGCCAAAGGCATTGGAAGCTATATCGTTCATTAAAGCTAAAGAGATATTATTATGACCAATATCACTCAAGACAATTTATACCTGTTGTTGCCTTCCAAAGTGAGCTGGTTGGCCGGAATGTTGTCGGAGGATACCGGCGCAGATGTGGTGGAGGCCGTTCGTCGCATATACAATTCGGATTTATACCGCAAACTGGAGGTTGAAGAAACTAAACTCTGGCATGAGGGGCCGGTTGCGCTTTATGCTGAGATATTCCAAGAGAACAATCCACAACTTGGAATGTGACGTTCTTTGTTTACACTCAGAATCGATACCATGAAAACATTACTGAGTCTTGCTGTTGTCATATTACTGAGTCTCTTATCTGTTGAGGCCCTACCATCGCATGAAGCGTACTTTGAAGATAACCACTCCTTTCGCCCTGAGCATCCTGAAGTGGATTCCGCCCTCATCATGATCTTTTTTGCAGATTCAATGGTTATATGGTACTTTCGATTGTCACAATATGACACCATATACATAATCAGAAACCATTTTGGGAAAAACGCATTAAGTCTCTGAATTCCAGAAAAAATCGGGGCAGAGGAAAATAATCTGATATGTAAAGTTATTTTTTTTTCATTCACACTTGTCATACGGATTATGTCCGAAGGTGGTAATGCGGCCATGCGATATTTTAACCAAATAAGGGGCCTTCTCCAAAAGGTATTGGCGCTCAGGTCGTATCACTTGAAACACCGGCTCCTGATAGTCTTGTTCTAACAGCCCTATACCATGAGTTGAGGAGGAGGTATGGGATGGCGGAGCCCCTATATTGTCAGTATCGGAATGACATGCCAGCAAATACAGGTTATCCGAAGTGAGTTCCAAGAACAGCCTTGATTCAACAGAATCATAGACAAATTGGAGTCGATACAAGCCGGAAAGGGTCCCTTCACCTCCTTCCACTTGCAAATAGGGAATCCCTTTGCGCATAATCACTTTCCATGGGGCCGGGTGATTGTTTTTATGCCTAATTTGCGATTCCACATCCAGTTCCATTAGTAGGAGTGTTTTATTGTCATATATTTCCAAAGAGGGTAGTTTGAAATCATAATAGGCACATGGATCCCCGTCAATCCTGATTTTCACCACAGTCCAAAGATCTGTCAAGTTATCTGAGATGGTGTCTCGTACACAGCCACTCATAACGATTGACATGGAGAGCAGCAATCCGAAAACAAATATTCTTTTCATTCTTTATCTAATTTTTGACGACAACATGGATCATCCCCTTGTGATACGTCTGCTTGACATCTAAACGGCAAATAAGCCCCAAATCGAAACGAGAGGTTAGCAGCGGGTATGTGGTAGTGGGTTTCATGCCGCGAAGATATAAAATATCTGCTATCTTTGCAGAGTCAAAAGCACTAATAGCATAGTCCATTAGAAATCAGTCCCCAACGAGAACATGAACATCCCCTTCTTGTTCTCAATGTGGAAATCTTCAACACCCCAAGCGTAGTCGAAGCGCAGGAAGTAGCCGAGGATGGAGACGCGCGCCCCGATACCGAAGCCGCCAACCCACGGGTCCACCTGCCGTTTGACCTCCGCGTGGATGGGGCCGCTGTCGATGTAGCGGGTGTAGAGGCAGTTGTCGGGCGAGTAGGGCGTGAAACCGGTCCAAGCTGTGCCAACGTCACCAAAGAGGTTGAGCTGCAACGAATTGAGAAGATTCCATGCTACTTTGTGTCCGGCAATCAGCTGTACGATGGGCACCCGCAGTTCGCCGTTGAACACCAGGAACGAGGTGCCGTTGCGGATGTTCTGCCGGAAACCGCGCATGTTGGTCGCTAACGTCTGGTAGGCGTAGTTTTTGGTCAGATCCACCGAATTTTCGCTGTTGAATTTCGCGCCGATCCAGTTGTCCACGCCGCCCATGTAATAGACCAGCCGTGCCGAACCGGTGTTGGTGCTGCCGGCCAACCGCAACGCAAGGGTCATGTTACGGTAGAGTTTGAACGACCGCCGTGCGTCAAATCCGATGACGAACAGGTTAAGTTTCTCACGCTCAATACGTTGCTCATATTCAGCGAATAGTTTCAACTTGGTGCCGCGCCAGAGGTTCGTGTAAAGTTCCTTGGATGTGTCCAAAATGTATTCGAGTTTCGCGCCTGCCCACAAGTGGCGCGCATCGCCCGCTTGTAAGGTTTGGTCGTTCAGTGCGGCCACCACGTTGGTCTCGTAACGGCCTGTGAGCGTCAATCGCACGCTGTTGGTCTTGTTGAACGGGAACTTCAGTGTGTAGAACAGGCTGTTGGAGTTCTGCTTGTAAACATAGCCGCCCACTTCCGAGCTGATGGACTGCCGATAGAGGGTGATTTGCCGATCCAGCCTCTTCGACAAGTTCTCATAGCTGAACATAAACTCGTAAGTCCTTAGATTCCAGCCTATTCTAAAGCCACCTGTGATTCGGTAATCTTCAAACAGATCGTTGATGCCCAACATGAAGAGCGCGTTGAAGCCGGTGTTAAGGTAGACGGGTGACCGGCCGCCCTCAAATTGCTGGTAAGTGGTGTTCAAGAAGCTGAAGTCGGCCTGCGTAATCACCTGGTCGATAGAGTATTGTACTCTGTAAGGCAAGCCGACGGGAATCTGGAACTCATGCCCCGTTTTCTTGGAAGTATAGGTGGTATCCCCGTCGAAATCGTCTTTGTCGGATACGGGGGCATTTCGTCCGTCGGAGAGGACAAATCCATGCGTTTGCTCTCCGTCGGCCTCTTTGAGGCTGTCCTTGGCGGCTTGTTTGTCCTTGAGCATGGTGAGTTCCACCAAATTGCCCTGATGGAACTTGGAGGGGGTGATTTCGGGGTGGTAGAGCGTGTGCAGCTCGGTGAACCAGATGTGCTTCCCCTTGTCTTTCAGCGAGATGTCGGCCACGGTGTTGGTGGCGGGGTTGTAAGCCTGCTCCACGATGTTGTAAGCACGGTCGGTGAGCGGATGCGTGGTGGCGTAATACATATAATGCACCGCCGTGTCGATGCGGCTGATGCTGCTGTCGAAAACGGCTTCATAGCGGTTTACCACTCCGCTTTCATCGCTCAAGAACAGAACCCGCTGCTTGTCAACGGCTTGTATGTCGAATTCGTCGGAAAAAGGCGAATCAGTCACGCGCAGCAACGCTGTGTCCTTGGTTTTGTAATTATAGACGAACAGGTTGTATTTGCGGTCGCGGGAGGCATCCATCATATTGTCTTTCAGCAAGATGGAATCCACCGGACGGTTGGAGGCGAACACAATCTGCTGCGGGTTCATAAAGACGGGGTTGTAGTCATCGTAGAAGTCGTTGGTGAGGTTCTGGTACGACCGTGCCATAAAGCTGTACAGGAACAGGTCGGACTGGCCGTTTTTGAAGCCGGAGAAGAGCATCAGCTGCCCGTCGGGGGAATACTGCCACGAGGTGATTTTCTCCACATCGACGAGCAGTTTCTTGCCCCACCGTTTCTTCTCCAAGTCGTAGGGCATGAAGAGGCAGTCGCCTTTGGATTCCAAGGTGAGGCCGAGGATCTCGCCGGAGGGGTGCCAGGCGATGAGCGGGAAGGTGAGGTCGGGATTGTCCTCGGTTTTGGCGTACTTGCAGAGGATGCAGTGCGGGGATTTCCACTCGGGCCGTTTCAGCCACACGCGGACCTGCCCGGCCTCGTTGGTGACGTAGGCGTATTTTTCGCCGTCAGGGGCGAAACAGAAGCGGGCGTAGTCGCGTTTGGGGTTGGGTTTTCGCAAGATTTCATCGCCGGCGGGCATTGTCTTGCTCATGTCGGGGTGGAACATGACCCTGTAATATTTGTACCATTGCGTCGCCAACGCCTTGAACGGGGTCATGGTGGCGCGGGCCATGCCGTTTTCGAGACTTTTGCCCGAGCGGGTGTAGTAGAGCGTTTTGGAGATGACCTCCTCGCCATAGACATCGACAAGGTACTTCCAGAACGAATGGCCGGCGTAGGTGGCATCCACGGGTGAGAGCTCCTCCAATCGCTTGTAACTGCCTGTGAGAATGCCGTTTTTGACGCGCGTTTCCACGTCGTAGCTCCAATGTTCCCCAAAATAGGAGGCTAATCCGCTGTAGTACCATGCGGGCACATGCATCAGGTAGTCGTAGGAGATGTTGGAACTGACGGTCGCGCCTTGCACCACCCAGTGGGCATAGACGTTCATAATGCCGGCGCGAATCATCTTGTCGAGATGTGCGCGGTTGCCGTCGAAGTAGATGTAAATCTTTGTGCCATAGATGTTTGTCACACCGCCTTGGTTGTAGAAGTCCGCGTAGTCGTAGGCGAAGTTCGACTCACGGAAATCCGACTGGGTGTTATAGACAATAATCTGTAGTTTCTTTTTGGAGGTATAGTTCAGCAGTTTCTCTATTTCGGAGATGACTTCGGGGGCCTTGTAGAAGACATACTGTGCCAGCGCGCGTCCGGTAGGGTAGTAGTAGACATCGTACTGTTCCGCCCGCAGGTACTGCCAGTTGAAGTTCTGGTGCTGCACGCGGTTCTTCCCGAAGGTGAGCTGCGAACCGTTGTAGAATTGGGCGTTAGAGGTCAGGAACAGGCACAAAAACGCCATAGCCGCCACGGTTTTTCGCAGCAGCGGCCGGATTGGTCTTCTATGTTTAGTTCCTGTTTGCATATTGTTTTGTTTGTCCGTTTTGTAGAGCCGTGGTGCACCGCGGCTCTACATGTGGTGCACCGCATTCCTACAATGCGATATCACGTTTCTACATCCTATACGGTTTCAAAATCCCCTCAATGAACGCCCGTTTCTCCTTCAACAACGCCTCCGTCCGGGCCTCCATGAGCAACCGCAGGTAGGGTTCCGTGTTCGACGGGCGGATATTGAACCACCAGTCGGGGAATTCCACGCGGTAGCCGTCGAAATCGAGGATCTTTTCGGGCTTCTCCTGCGCGATAGCCGTCTTCACCACCGCCTCCATCGCCGCCTTCTTCTCCTCGATGGTGAAGTTGATTTCGCCAGAATTGGCATAACGTCTGATCTGCCCGATTAATTGTGATACGGACACGCCTTTTTTCTTCATCTCGGCAAAGACGTGCAGCAGCACTTGGGCGGCAATCATGGCGGAGTCGGAGTAGAAGAAGTCGCGGAAATAGTAGTGGCCGGCATATTCTCCGCCGAACGCACCGTCGATTTCGCGCAGCTTCATGGCGGCGTAAGCGCGGCCTACCCGCCAGATGTACATCTCCCGACCCATCTTCTCCAAATATTCCGCCACCGATTTGGAGGTCCGAATGTCCTGGATGACAAGACCTTGTATGTTCTTCTCTTCGATGAAGTAATGTCCTAACACGGCAATCATCAAATCCGGGGGGATGAAATAGCCGTGCTCGTCCACGAACATCACGCGGTCGGCGTCGCCATCGAAAACCACGCCGATGTCAGCCTTGGTCTCGCGCACTTTTTCCTGCAGCGCGACGATATTTTCGGGCTCCAACGGGTTGGCTTCGTGGTTCGGGAAAGTGCCGTCCAAGGTATCGAACAGGTAGAGCGGCTGGCTACCGAAAATCTCCTTCACGAGGATGGAGGCCATGCCGTTGGAGCAGTCCATCACCAGGTTCAGGTTGTCAATATTATAATGATATTGCGACTGGAATTGCAGGTATTCCTCTTTGACCGGATAATCGACCACCTTGCCTTTCGGGGCGGTGATAACCACCTCCTCGTGCAGCACCTTCTGTTCCAGTTCGCCTAAACCGGTGTCAAAACCGACGGGCAGCGCATCCTTCCGGGAGACCTTCAATCCGTTGTACTCTTTGGGATTATGGGACGCGGTAATCATCACGGAAGCCTCGAATCCGTGCTTCGCGGTGAAGTAATAGACCATCGGGGTGGTGGTGAGCCCCATGTCATACACGTCCGCGCCCGCGTCGGTGATGCCGCGTGCGAGAGCATGGAACATGTCGTCGGAGGTCAGCCGCATGTCCCTGCCGATCAGCACCTTGTCGGCGTGAAGCAGCGCGGGCAGGAAGAACCCGAACTTGTAAATGGTCTCCAAATCGAAATCTTTGCCAAAGATTCCGCGAAAGTCGTATGCTTTGAATGCGCCCATAGTAGTCCAAAATTTACGAGCGGCAAAGGTACATTTTTTTGGGGAACGGGCAGCCCGTCAATTCAAGTTTTGTGTAGTTTCTACCTTTTGCGGCGGTGTTGTTTTCTGATGATTCTATTTCAACCCGCCATAACTCTTCGCCGCCTCTTCCAGCGCCTCCTCGGTGGTGTACTTCTCGTAAACCTTGCAGCGGGTGACGATGCCCTGCGACGAGCAGTTCTTTCCCTGCACGCGCACCAAAGCCCAGCCCTTCATCTCGTCGGCGAAGCCGCTGTCCACCAAGGCCAGGCATCCGTCCACCAAGGTAAATTCGTCCGGATTCACTGCACGCACCTTGAAATGCACCTCGGGGCAGTTCATGCGACCGGTACCTTGCTCAGCGATATAGAGCAGAAAAGCGCTGTAAGGCAGGCTATCCCCAGCCTTCTCGTCGGTGAGGAGCGCTGGGATACCGTCCACTTCGCCCAACGTTTGCTGCAGGGGCCGCAGGATGCCGTCGCTCACGGGGATGCCGGGCATCAGCAGCGAACCCTCGACCTCCCACTTGTTTTTAGGCATATAAACTACCGGCAGCTTGTTGGCTAACGAAAGGAAGCCAAGGTAGTTGGTCTTCCCTTCCGTGAACATAGGGCTGCAGGGAGACAACGCTTTCCACAAGGCGATGCTGTGGCGCATGCGCTGCCGCTGGACGAACTGCTTGAGGCTGTTGCTGCGCTTGCCGTCAGAGGTGGACACGCGCGTGACGACCGAACCATTCCGGACGTACTTGGTCACCCCAAGCGAAGGTATCCGGCCGATGATCTCCACTCCTATTTTCGGTTGTTTGATTTTCATAATAGCTCCTTTCTTTTATTATATAGACTGTTTTTTTCGTATCTGCGTCGTAGTTGCACCGTAGTAACCAAACACCAGTCATACTGTTTGTTCGATAGTTTCTCGTTACTTCTTCAATAGTTCTTCGATGTTTTATCGGAGAACTATCGAACAACTATCGAAGAACTAGCGATGCAACTTGCTGGCAAGTGCTTTGCAACTACTTGGTTAGTAAATGGTTGTTCCTTGCATATACGATAGCAAATCCGATATGCAAACATACATAAAATTTTGCAATAAAACGGGCGCAAACGCATTGGTCGCGCCCGTTATTCTACATTGTTCATTCTTCATTATACATTCTCAGTCGCGCAGGCAGCGGATGGAAAAACCGTTACCCTTATTGTAGTCCTCGCGGGGCACAGTGGAGGTATGAGAGCCTAACCACCGGATCCAAGCGCTACTGGATGAATACTCCGTAGCAGTCCAGAAGTAGGCGTTGGCACCAATGTCGTGGATGCCGCCCGGGTAGTAGTCGCCTGCAGGCAACGCTGTGAAACCGGTAGCGTTGTTTAAACTCATGTCATATCCAGGACCACATGCCGTAGTACCTGTGTTCCAATTTGTTTGCGAAGCCAAAGCACGAGCAATATTCTGCTGATTATCTCCGCACACATATTCTGGTTGACCTGATACATAGTCTGTCAACTGTGTCCACTCCGCATCGCTCGGCACATGCCAGCCCGTAGGACAAATACCAGTTACTCCTGAAGGATTCAAAGCGGAGCTTGACGTATCGTGCATCACGGTCGACCATTTGTATAGATACCCGTATTCTTGCGGTCCAGTAGGTATGTAGAAGTCTCCAGTAATGGGCGTCCCATCCGCATAATGCGTAGTCCGCATATTCTCCCGCATCCAGCATTGGTTGCCGATTTTCACGGTCTGATAGACATTCCCATCGACATCGGTCACTGTTGGGGCTTCGGGGCAAGACATGACATCTACACCGGGAGCAACTATATTAAGCAACGTTTGCAAGCTGTCAATACGGCTATTCAAGGCGGAAAGTAACGCCGTCAGCTGGGCGTTTGTGATGTATTCGGCGTCATTGTTGAACTCGCTGACATTCTGCGGTGTGTTTGTCAAATCGTTGTAGTCTCCGCTGAATCCGTTCTCGGCCGTTTTTGCGTACAGGGCATACGGCACGCTCAGCAGCTGCTGGGTGGTGGTGATGGTGTAGTTGCTGCCGCCGTTCGGGTCCGTCTCAGTCTTCAGGAAGAAGGGGCCGTTCCCCCAGTCGATGCTGGCGAAGGTGCCCTGCTGCACGCTTCCGCCGCCGATGCTGAGGGTCACCAGCCCGTTGGCGTTTGTGGTGCCCGTCTGGGTCTCCACATAGACCGCACTGCCGTTGGTGCTTCCTTGCAGGATGCTCACACGCATGCCCACCTGAGAATTGGCCACCAGGCTGTTGTTGGCGTTGCGTACTACCGCCTGGTAGGTGAATTTTTCCGGTGCTTGCGCGAAGAGCGTGACGGCGCAGAGAAGGAGGATTGCGATTAGAGAGGAAATCTTTTTCATAATGCTATAGCTTTCGGTTTTTTCTTATTGATGTTCTTTGGGGTTGGTGAAAAATACGGGTTAATTATTCGGGCGCTGAGATACGAAAATCCTACGCCTGATATTCTCGGATCACCTCATCCGCAAGGTATCGGTCTCCAAACGTGTATAACATGGTGGAGGGATCTCGCATTAACATATTTGTGCGGGATCGATAAAAAAGCGAAAGGGCTTTCTCCGAACTAATGCCCATGTCGTTCGCTATGAGCGTCACCACACGGCCGATCTTATTCCATATCAATAAAGGACTCAACATATTACTATATTTTATAAGATTCCACAAAAGAGAGAAATTGGTCAACTACTTGTTGGTTACGAATACACAGTTGATTGTTCGGACGGTGCATTGAAAGATTGCGAAGAGCTGTCTCTAAAGGCATCATATCCGACATGTAGGCCTCGACCGTATCAATAACACGGTCGTTGGCCACACCACCCTCCACGATGTCGTAAAGGTCTCCGTCATATTCCCCACGACGGTTAGCGACAATGTATTCTAGCCATTCGACATCATAGTTGTCGAATTTCTTGTAGGAAAATGCGTTTCTTGCCTGCTCCAGATTGAACTCATATACATTGACAATACCGTCTTCAAGACGGATGCGCGACATTCTGTCTGCCCAAGATTCGGCTTGTTGTAACAAATCCGTGACATAAAAACCTTGTCCGAAATCAAGTCCGGCACGCCCCTTGCTGATGTCGGGGAACTCAACTATCTCGGTTCCACCATGATATATTCTCATTTCAAACCTCCCTTCTTTGCTTCGCGCCGATGTAACGCTTCCAAAATGTCTTCCGTAACAATTTGGCGGCTTTGGGTGTGTAAGGTTTCATAGCAAGGATATATCAGATCTGAAAACAGGTTCACGGCTTCCATACGCTCAAACATCTCCGCTGCGGAGATGCCTTCGTGGTCTGCTGCCGATTCCACACAAGATGCAGCAAAAATATTGCGCAATTCCGCCTCACCCGGTGCAGGAAAACCATTTTCAGACATCACACCGTCCATCTTATATTTATCCTCGGCTTTTTCCACTATTTCCTTGCGACTCATAATCGTTTTCTTTTACAAAGGCAAAAATACATTTTTTATATATACAACCCGTAGGGGCGAATAATTATTCGCCCCTACTACTACAAAAAAAGGCACCCGTTTCCGAGTGCCTTTTCCCATATCATACGATCCACGGATTATTTCTCCATGTCTCTGTATTCTTGAACGATGTTCTTGACGTTCGCGGGGGCGAGGCGGCCGAAGACCTTGCCGTCAACCAAAGCGACGGGAGCAAGACCGCAGGCACCGACACAACGCAGGGAGGTGAGGGAGAAGAGACCGTCCTTGTCGGTTTCGCCGGGCATGATACCCAGTTCTTTCTCGAACGCATCCAGAATCTTCTCGGCACCGCGCACGTAGCAGGCCGTACCCATACAGACGGACACCGGATATTTACCCTTCGGAACCATCGTGAAGAATGAGTAGAAGGACACCACACCGTAAACCTTGGCGGTCGGGATGTGCAGTCTCTCCGCAATCAACTCTTGGGCTTCAGCGGGCAGATAACCCAGGAAATCCTGTGTCTGATGCAAAACGTTAATCAATTCGCCAGGAGCATTATTGAATCTGTCGCAGATCTCAATAATCTTGTCGCTGACTTCCTTTTTCATTTTGATAATTATCTTATCCATAATGGTGTT
>Ga0310696_10003681_pt1 | contig 19046 bp, 17 predicted proteins | sample AusTroGonzalo_MG_4_FD_203885 | JGI IMG/M metagenome (GOLD analysis project Ga0310696, IMG submission 203885) | Bovine rumen microbial communities from tropical cattle in Woodstock, Queensland, Australia - Gonzalo_02 (v2) (version 2) | ecosystem: Host-associated > Mammals > Digestive system >... | reverse complement strand
TTTATATTTATTTTTTTTCTATTTTCCAGCAATATTTTTAGTTTATCATTGGCGCTCCTCTTTAGTTTTACGCCAGACGCTTTGATAGATTGAAGAGATCTGTTTTCGATTGTATGAGAAATATATTCCTTTTCTGTTAAACCACCTAACAGAGATCCCTTATTTAATACGGGCTTTTCATCTACACCACTAATAATAAATTGTGGAGAGTTAATTGCTACTATTGAGGAAATCTTTACTCTTCCTGATCTATCTAATTCATTTTTCAGATCACTACTGAACTCACTTTCTATTTCTTTTAAATATGTATTATAATTTTCACTGATAAGTAGTAATTTTTGTTTGTCCGTTAACTCTTTGCTATCAGCTATTTGCCGAATCTTTTTATAAGTTTTAGTATCTGTATCGGCATATAGAGTATCATGCGAGAAACCAACTACTCCCGTTCTTGTTACGTATTTCAAAGATAGTTTTTGAATTTCATTAGCCTTTTCTACCCAATCCTCATAACCATAGAGATATGACATAAGTTTTGCAGCAGTTTTTCCACTAAATCTTTGAGTAGGACCTATTACATTTTCTCCTCCAACTTTTATCTGATCTATATCTGCTTTTATAATCTTGCTAAGTCTCAATCTTCCATAAGTTGTTTTCTTAGATTGAAATTCTAATTCACCAACTTTTCCGCTAAATACAATCGGAGTAGTGGCTTTTATTTTTCCTTCTACTTCGACATCTTTTAGAAGTTGTGCATAATCTGTATAGTAATATTTTGGATCATCTATATCACTAGGATCTTCCGGAATTACTTCAGATAAATTAGCTAGACCATTTAATGTTTCATGGTTGAATTCAAAAATATTTTTTAAATTTTTCTTATATATTTTATTAATACGCGGACTCATCTTTTCCAGAGTATCTTCCTTAGCTTCCTCCGGCACTAAGATTAAGCTAACGGTATCACCATCAAAGTCTGCATTTAGAGGACCGCAGAGTTCAATAGGATATCCGATTGCATTTTGATCTACTAACCTAACATGACAAGCATAGATACCATACTCATAAAGTGTAGGTTGGCGATTCACTAAAACAACCTGCTGTTCCGCATATTCTTTAAAAAGGCGCATTAATTCTGGATTATTATACTCCTCTTTTGTTGATTTTTTTGCTTCATCTTCCGTAAAGTTCAGTTCACTCATAAGATATTTGATAAACCCTTCACGGCACATTTCATAAGCAAGATGAATTGGTACACCGATTTCGTCCACTTTTAATTCTGTATCTGGAACAATTGGACAACGAGCTGAGTTCTTAACACGAGCAGAATAAAGTCCTCTAGCTTCATTCTTCTTTGAAGTATTAAGAAGATCTGTTGCTTGTTTTTTTCCTGCATTAATTAGAGCGCGAAGTAAGGCTGTGTATCTTACTCTTTCTCCCGGTGTTTTAAATTGACTTCGAACTGCATTATAGTTCTGGGGATTAGATTTCACATCTTCTACACAACACAATCTGATAATGATAGAATACCAAATACTCAGTTTATGTGCATGCATCTTTTTATTCCCATCAAAAGCCAAGCTAAAAGGTCTCATTCTAGCCGGCTGAACTAAATAATATCGGTTAATAAGTCTTTTATACTGTAGAAGATAGTCAGGAAAATGTTTTTCAATAATTGCCATTAAACCCTCATAAGAACATTTAGATTCATCTGTTATAAATTCAGAAACCTTGAGTTCATTTTTGGCTTTACTATATTCAAACTGACAAGTATCAAATGCCTTAATTCCCAATTTTTTAGAGCTCCTTCCAGCATATCCAAGTCTTTTTAAATCGTCCCCCTGAAAATCAAGCTTTATTTTAACTCCTTCAAAGATACGATTAAACAGTTCCATAAAGATATCAAATCTCAAATCATTTAAGTAATAGAAAGGAAGTTCTATTCTAGCAAATCTTCTCAGTCCCTCTTCACGAGAAAATACTCTTGCTCCGCAGTGTGGACAGGGTTCCGAAGAAATTTGTCTAATTTTACCACAAATACAACGATCTTCATAGGGAGATCCAAAAATCTCAGCATCATATGTACCCCCGGGTATTGGCTGTACTGATACTTTACATCTCAAATTAAGATCTCTGTGGTCTGTTAAAACTCTATCCCTATTATCTGATTTAGTATAGTCAATGATATCCTCATCAGTTAAAAGTTCTAGACTTACTTTTGCCATAGTTTAAATCTTTTTTAATTTAGCGTTTTAAGTCTTTCCAAATAATTTTATCAGCTAATTCAGAATTTTCCGCATTTTCCTTTGCCCAATCACGAAATACTTTCTTAACATCAGCAATAGCATCTGATTTTGTTTTATCTTTCAGTTTTTCGTAGATTTTGCCTGGTTCAATAACAACTTCTATGTAATCTGATATAAAATCTTGAGTGATTGATTTAGAAGCATTAGTGAATCTTGGTCTAAATTCTTTATAGTCGATAATATCCTGTGGAGTTAATTCAAGATCCGCATAAGAAACCCTAGATTTTATTTCTGCAGGTTCCTTATCAAACCAACTAATTCCCATTTTTCGTACTCTCTCTGCTACTTTAGTTCGTCCCCTCTCTTCATATCTCTGTGCTAATTGCTCAACAACATCATATTTACGCTTCTGTATTTTCTTAAATGCATTTTTGATCTGGATTTTATACTCTTCTGGCATCGTTTCACAGTTAAGTATAAGATCATATAAGCCAGCAGAAAATAAGAATATAATAAATGCTGGTAATTGTCTTTGCTTTCGCCTAAGAGATGAAATACTATCTCTACTTAGGTCACGATCTGATAAATATTTAATAAAACGAGCTATAAGATTTTTATATTCTTTTATATACTCGCTATTAAATCCACCATCATCGCTTCCGCCAAATTCTTCATCTAGATCAGAATTTCGAATTGGTTGATCCGGAACGTAAACACTTGCAGGAATACGATTATGACTTTGAGTTTGGAAAAATTCTTTGGTAAAATTCTCGACGGTCATAACTGAGGTATTTTTTGGTGCAGCGCCGATAATTATTCGAACTGCATCAACTATATTACCATCAAAAGAGCGACCGCCACCCATACTGATTCGATCCTGATTTTTCTTTGCAGATAGGTAAATGTCGTCATAATAAGAACTCAGAAATATTTCATCTCGAGTCATTTTACCACCATAATCTTTCTCTGCTCTCGGAGGTCCAGAATCTTCGACAGCATCTTCGTCAGAATCTTCACCCCCATCATCTTCATCACCGTCATCATCTATCGGTGTGATGTAATCCTGATTTTCAAGATCATCATCATCTAACAAAAAATCATCGTCGTTCATTCTTTCTTGTAATTTTTTATTTAGTTTATTATAGTCTAATAAATATAGGGAACATTTGCCTATATCCCTGAAATTTCTTTGTTCCCTATCAATAAATTAGGGCTTAGTGACATATTGACCGCAAAAATCAAGTTTTAAATAGAATAAAATGCATATAAAAACCCCTTACTTTCTTATATATGATAAAATTGATTATTAAGTAAAATTTTAAAACTATTTTAAATTATGGTAAATTTTAGCGATAGTATTGACACAACAATTTTTGTCGCACTTCAAATTTCCAGAACGTGTTTAGATACACTAGGAAGACAAACAGTAATATACTTTAGTTCAAATCCTGGATGTGGAAAATCAACCGCCGTTATGGAATATTGTAAGATTCATGGTTATCATTTGGAGCTTCTTAGAATTAGTAATGAAACTCCAGATACCATTACGGGTTATGATATAGCTGCTGACACTAATAATCCAGACATAACATCAGCAAAACATATTCGTCCATCTTGGTTTGAGAAAATCTTAAGAAAGGACAAAGAGGGAATTTCTTCAGTATTATTCTTGGATGAAATTTCTTCAGCTGACGTTTTTACACAAGCAGCTGCACTTAATATTTGTTTTGAAAGAAGAGTTGGTGCACATGAATTCTTACCAGAATCTTGTCTTGTCGTAGCTGCTGGAAACTATGCAGACAATCTTTCTACAGAATTTACTATTATTGGTCCAATGCTGAATAGATTTATTGTGGTTAATATTCAGCCACAAGCAAAAGATCTCAAACATTTCCTCTGTAAATATGCAGGGGCAGCAGCTGGACAAAGAATTAACTTACATAATGAACTATCGGATGTCATTGATAAACTCAGAGAACATGGGATAAAGAATCCAACTGAGGAATTTATCGGTAGAATAGGAGAAGTTATTGAACAAGCGATTAAGATAGAGGCTGAAGTTCAAATAAAAGAAGGAATTTCTGACCTTACAGTTACCGAATTGAAAGATATATATTCAAATTTCGAGGATAACGAGGCTGTAGGTTTGCCAGGATTTATAACATTCCGATCACTCAATTACTTAGTTGATGCCTGTGTAGCGTGTTATCTAAATTTTGGTAAAGCTGGACTACTTTCGGATAATTTCAAGAAGATTATTCACGGAACAGTTGGACTTGCTTTATCACGAGACAAAGATCATACGCTGAAGAAGACTATAGTTACGGATAGATACTATTCTGTAATAATGGAGGCCGCTAATGATATTGAGAAGATGAATAATGATAAGTTACCTGAATATATTAACTTCTTTAACGATATTGTTAAGGATGACTCAGTAGTTGAGCCCGCAGATATGGTTCTTCTCACTAAAAAGATTCAGGAAATGATGGCAGATAAGGATTTGTCGAAGCTTGATAGACCGATAGATCCAGAAATTCTCAAACTTCTATTCAAAAACTTAGAAAAAACCCTTAAGAACTGGCAGAGTAAAGCATCAAAGAATATGGTTCAAGTTAACCAAACAACAAATGAGCTTGGAGAATTTGAGCTTGATATAGATACAAAGTTCTTAGCTGGTTGGGTTAACTCATGGAATTCTTTGGCTGACTTGATAACAGAAGTAGTTTCTGTTATTAAAGATCCTAAAAAGAGGTACCAGAGAGATACAACCAAAAATCTAGAGGGTTTTGTTGAGAAATTACGTCGTCATCAGGGTGCTATTAATCAATCAATATCAATGAAAAAGAAATATCATCCTGAGCTCGCAGAAATGATACCGACAGTTAATCAAATTCTGAATAAAAATTACTAAAGAATATAATATGCAATGGTAGGGGTGTTAAAAAAATACTCCTACCAATACTTTTAAGAAACACACAAAATGAAAAAAACAAGAGCCTATTTAGAGAATATTGAAAATCTAGTTAAGAGAACCTATAATAAAGGTAATCGAAAGCTCAGAATAGTAGATGATAAAGTCTATAATCCTGACTCTGGTGAACCTCTTGGATATTCCTGGATGTATAATGATAAAGATTCAGGAACAGAGGTATATAATGTAGTATGTTCTGAATTAGGACCCGAGTTTGAATATACCAAATATAGAATTTATATGCACGAAATTGGTCATATATATTTCCATTTTGGTAATAACTTTCATGAAGAATTGGACCATAGAGTTCTTGAAGTATTGAAGACACAGAGAGGTTCCATTATAGATTTGATAAACAAAGAATGTGGAATTGACTTTGCGGAAGATCTAGTTAATAGAGTACTTGATGATCCTGCCCTGAATCATAGTCTTCATAATATAGCTATGGATATGGAAATAAATTCTAAGATCCTGAGCGATGAAGATGTGGAGGAGATGGAAAAGGATATCACTAGTCTGCTCCCAAAATTAGAAGAACAAAAACTTCAAGAATTAAAGGATAGCATAGATGATGAAACCATAAAGAAGGAGATAGAAAAGAGGCTTAGTGATCTTGAAAAAGAATCTAAGATCAAACTAATGCTTCCCAGCAGATATGGTTTTGATGATTGTAAGAGCTATCCAGAATATCTTATCGAAATCATCTTACACCTCGATAAATTTGTTAAGATGTTGGTATCTATTGCCGGTGGAGGAAACGGTGATACTAGTGAAGTAACTGATAAGGACTTGAAGGATGCACTTTCTGGAGGATCACAGAGTTTAACAGACCTTATGAGAAGTTTGGGTATGCTGGACGAAGATGAAACTAGTGAAGATAGTGATAAAGCTAGCGGTGAGGATGGTAAAGATGGTGAGAATGCAAAGGAAGGAAGACGGGGACATGATACATCTAATTCTGGCGGTTTTAAAGGATCTGAAAAGAAAAAATTATCAGATCATCGAGGTATTAGACACCTAGACCACAGAACTCCCTCACGTGAAAATGCTGATAAAGCCAGAGATTTAGGCGATATTGAAGCAGGTGGAGGAACTGGTTGTGGAAATAGTGGTGGTCCCGATGGTATAAGACAGGTTAGAAGACTAGATCCCGTTGATTCTGCCATCGATGAGGTTATAAAATCTACAAAATCTCGAGTTGTAAAGAGAAAGGTTACTAGAGATCTCATTAGAAATTATAATCTTGGTAAAAATAGATCAGTCATTGTTCCCAGTATCGAAGCAAAAAATAGAATTGATACAAAACCTAAAATTGTATATATAATCGATATATCTGCTTCAATGGATACAGTATTGATTGATAGAATTCTTGAAACTATAGCAAGAAAAATGAAATCAATCAATAGAGGCTTGCGTTATGATATAATTACTTGGTCAACAAGACTGGGAGAGCATATTAAAGATATTGATCCCGGTAAATCAATTCCAAAAATAAGAATGGGTGGAGGTACATCATTAGCTAAAGCCCTAACATATATCAAAGAGAATTATGATCCTGGAATAACATTTATAGTTTGTTCCGATTTTGAAGATTACCTACAAGAATGGTGTAATGTTCTAAAAACGATGGATGGTTATGATGGATGGGGATTTTGCTATGGACGACGTAACTATGATCAAGTTTGGCCTAGAAATTTTAAGGTTAGGAACTTTAATACATCATACACCGCAGGAAGAGTAACATGGTAATTTTATGAGAGAAAAATGGTTAGTAGAGAAAAAATTCATGAGCTGGTTAGACTATTCTACCAGCATACATATAAAACATTTTACATAAACAGTACCGACGGACAAGAATTTGAAAAGCCATTAGGTGTATTCATAAGCTTGGGTATGACAACTTCTAAGAAAACTCTAGAAAATATTAGAGATTTTATTGGAGCTAATAAAGAATACTCAGCGAGAATAGTTCGAATAAGTAGTAAAAGACTAGATGATCAATTCCTAAATACAGTATTAGAGGAACCTGCGGAACAATTTTCCGTAGAAGATATCCCGGAAACTGTATTAACAAAGGAAGAGGCACTAGAAGAGTTAGAAAATTTAAAAAATGATATGAGCCTCAGATCTAGTCTTGAACTCTTAACTGAACATGTCCATAGGGTGAAAAAACTCCAGCATCTTATAAATCAACTAGAGGAATCCGATGGTTGGGATTTTCATATGATTCAAAGAGATGGAGACTTGGATTATAGAATATTTCATCGATATGTTAATTACGAACATAGGGATGGAATAGAGTACAGATTAGGAATTTTTGTAGATGAAAAAAGCAATTAGTTATTTGGCAATTGCTGTTATAAGTGCACTGGTTGGTTGGTATGCTAGAACATGGTATACCTCCCAATCAGGTACTCCTATTGAGATTATTATTCCCGATAGCATAATAGCAGCAGAAAACAGTAAGTTAGATTCTATTCAAACATTAGTAGAGAATCTGGAGAAAAATAGAGAGACCATCAAAGATAGTATAGTATATATTACTAAGTGGAGAACAGTAGAGGTTTCTAAAGTGAAATCATTACCGCTTGATAGTGGTATTATTTTTTTAAGAGAAAAATTAAGAGATTATGAAAATTAAATTATCATTATTCATTCTCTTAGCTTTTGTTTTTATAAGTAACGTTTCAGCACAAGAGAAAGTAATAATAGATCAAGATACTCTAGTTATTATTACTCCGAATGATGTAAAAACAATTAATGGAATTATAGTAGATTGGGAATTTCTGAAAAAGGAGAGTGCATTGAAGGATTCTCTGATAAAAGAAGATTCTATCCTAATTTCTGCTAAAGATTCTGTGATATCTGTAATTGAAGAGAGGGAAAAGAAAAAAGAAACTTACTATATAGAACAAGCTAGTACTCTGGTTAAAGAGAATAAAGCACTAGAGAAAAAATTGAAAAGAAAGAAAACAGGAGGAATATTAGGAACAATTGGTGGAACAGTACTGGGTATATTACTTGGTTTGATAATACACTAATTGATTTCTTTTTCATCCTTTCTCTAATTTATCCCACCAAAATAAATTTGATATGATAGAAGTAGTGATAAAATATGATGAATCTAAGAAAGAATACTTAGTATATGAACCGACTACTAATTCATTAATGGCCTCCACTAATTTAACAGAATCTCTTGTATTACTTAATAAATTTTTATTAGATTCTGGAATGAGTCAGGTAGATCTACTTCAATGCCCGGATATTTCCTACCATATAGATTCTTATACCATGCGCGCTATTATAGAAGGAAATATTCAACTACTGAAAAGACTAAATACAGCCCCCTCCGGATTCATGATGAGTAATCAGAGATTTGGACAGAATGGTATTGCTGGTGGACAAAAACCTAAACCGCAGCAGACATCAAGTGATAGTAAACAAAAAAGTAAAGGTAAACAGCGTGGATTAGGATTCGCTGGGGCATCAGGTTTTAAGAGTGCATTTAAGAAGTTTGGTGGTAAAAAATTTTAGAAAACTATGAAAAGCAATTTAAAAATTTACACATCATTTGTATCACCGCTTACACTTCCTGAATATATCCAAAAAGAATTACTCCCAATTTTTATTATAAGAAACATTAGCAATTCAAAATTAATAGGCGGATATTCAGGAACGCAAGTGCATTACAAAATTTTAGCACCATCTACAGAATTATTTAGATTAAAAAGAGACACAAAAATTACAATTCCGGAATTTCATAAAAGATATGCCATTGAAATATCCGACGTAAATTTGGAGAAAATAATAAGAGAGTGGGAAATGCTAGTCGGTTGTGCTGGAGCTAAAGGAATTATACTCTTGGGATACGGAAGCGACGATGCATCTTGTCATAGATCCACTCTGCGGGCTATATTAAATAATTCAGGACTTCTAACAAATAGAATAGAAGAGATATTACTATGAAAAGCAAAGAAGAAAAGGTTCAGGAATCTATGATATCTGTAATAGAAAATTCAGGATTAATTCCCTATAGCGTATTCTACACAAAAATAATTGGGGATAAAGATACTGGACTACTATGTATTACAATGTACTCGCTATCCGACCTATATTCTCTTCTAAAGCTTTTTGGTTATCAAGAAAAATGTGATAAATCCGGATTTACAGTAATTAAAGAATCGAGTACTGTTATGTTAACCGGAATAGCATTGACAAGTTTATGAAAAATCTAGAACTTTTTAATGACTTTATTGAACTTAGTTATACTGAGGGAATTAGAAGAGAAGATATATTGGATGTTAATCTGAATAACTTTAACATCTTAAGACGTACCTGGTTTGGATATACTATAAACTATTTAACTAAGGGGACTAGTCTTTTGATACCTTGGAAATGGATAGATATCTTCTCTGGACTATATGTATATTCCAGAGATAGGATTCTATTTAATGGTAAAGAATTATGTGGAGATTACTATGAAGATTTTATACTCCTAAGCATACGTCTCCAGGAATTCTCTATAGAAACTGCTAGAAATATAGATGGAAATCTCTATCTAGAAATATTAAGCGAACTCTGTTCATTAGGCACTAAAAAGTTTAGAAATTTATTGAAAGATAAATATAACATAGACGTTGATCCATTTGAATATTATTCGTGTAAAGGCGATTTTGATATATGAAAATAATTGATATTTATACAGACGGCTCTCACTTAAATAAACAGAGTGTAGGTGGCAGATTGGGTTGTGGCGGAATAATGGTTGAGAGAGCAGAACAAGGATTTGGCAAAATTATTAATAGTTTTTCGGAGGAACTAACAGCTGATTATTTAGAGAAAAACTACGGAACTTCTAATGTATCAAATCCAACTGCTGAAATGCTTGGTCTATTCTATGCTCTATCTACATTTAATATTCCCAAAGATGCAACTAAGATTGTAATACATAGTGATTACAACGGTGTAGGTGCATTTATGACTGGAACCTGGAAAATAAAAGAACCGTATATAAAAAAGATAAAAGAGAGAATTGATAAAATTATTAAGGCAAAAAGATTAGACGGTAAGATTTCGTATGAGTGGGTAAAAGCTCATCAATCAAGAATAGCTATCTCCACTAATCGGGATGCATATTGGAATGATTATGTTGATTCTCTAGCTAAAGGTGAAAAGAAATGAGCAGAGGAGTATGCAAAGATACTGAAAGACGTATCAAAAAAAGCACAAGATCTGTAGTAATAGATTATGCAAAAATTGTCGGTGCTAAAGTTAGAATAAAGTCTACCACAATGCAGAATGGATGGGATATAGAAAAACCATCAGAAGTTTATACAGTATCTGAAGTAGGATTTCGTGTAACTATTGATGGAAAATGTCACACCATATTAGCTATAAAAGAGCTCGGTAATAGAACTTTTGCACTGAAAGATATAGAATTTGTTGAACTTAATACTGGAAATGAATAAGATAATAAGATCAGCTAGAAATATGAAAGTTAGTGGGAGATCTGGTTCGAAAAAGCCCACTACTCCATTATTAGGTAAAATAAAACAGCCCAAAAAGGACGTAGTAAAACAGGTAACTCGAGGAAAAAGTCCTGGATCTGGGTTGGATGATTATTCTCTTGATATAATGACACTAGAATGAAAAATATATTAACAACTACCGGTCTTAATTTTAATGCTGGTCAGAAGCTTAGTAGTAGTGATCTGAATAAAATGAACAGTAAAATTAATGAACTGGTTAACGTAATGAATTCCTATCTTTGCTCCGAAATAAATGTGAATGTTGAAAACGGAGAATTAGATAGAGAATATGAACTGGAAGATGTTCTTAGCCAAGTACCTAGAGGAAGACGTACACCCGGCATAAAGATCAGATTTAAAGAGGCCATTGGTGCTGTATCTGATCCTGAAGTATGGAGCGAATATGTTTACGTAGGAAATAATGTTGGTGATTTTGAATGGTATTCCCTAGATAATTGGAAAAAGAGTCTTCGAAAAATAATAGATGGAGGAGAATGGTAATATGATATGGAATAGTGAAACTGGATATTTAGAGTATAAAGTTGCTCTAGATAGCTTAATGTCTAGACTTGGTATCGGTATAACGGACTTCATTGTAAGGCCCGAACTATCTCCTTACCTTACTAGAATATTGATTTATTTAAATCAACAACTTGTCTTACTCGGCGATGATGCAGAAATGTCAGAAAAATTACAAAAAATGTTCGATGTTTTTGATCATGGCGCCGAATTAATAATAGCTGACAGTGCAAGAAATTTGGCAGAAGAAATTGGTCAGCTAGATGAAAGTGATGAAATAGTAGAGAATACCGGAGAGGAAGAAGGGGAGGAAGAAGAAAATGAATACTATGTACCATATGACCAAGATAGATTTATATTTTCCTGGACAAATGTACTTTCTTCTCTAATTACTCGACTAAAAATACAATATGCCAACCTACTTGTGGATGAAGTATCTACTCAAGGATGCGGTTGTTGTTGTGCTAAAGGTGAATCTTATAAGGATTGGGAATCTTATCGTAGCGGCGTATGGTCAGATGAAGAAGAGTATAATAGCTACGACCTAGGAAATTCAACATCAACATGGAGAGTGGGAGCAAATATTAGCCAGTGTGGTTGTGGATATAGAAAAGTATAAAGAGAAAATTAAGTCTCTCTTATATAGTTTAAAAACAAAAGAAAATTATGTTAACTAATATAAAAAAATTTGAATCAAAAGCTGCATACGAAATATACAGAGCCACTGATGGTTGGGATTATCCTGCAGTTAATCTCATAGATGATGGAAACTGTAGGGAAGTTCATTATAACAATGAGTTTATAATGAGGTGGTATGATGAGGATCTAGTAAAAGTGCCTAGCTTTTTTGGAGATGTTAGTTGGGAAGAATTTAAAAATTGGGTAGATAATGCCTCTAGACCCTGTGAAGTACCAGTAAATACAACAATTACTCCAGCCGAGATTAAATATTTAAACCCGGAAGACCTTGATGAGCGAGAGGATGGAACTACAAGTAAGTTTTCCGATCCACTTAATTTTACGTGGTATCAAATGGCGGAAATAAAGAATATAAATGTCGGTCTGTTTGAAAATAGTAGTGAAGGGTGGAAAGAGGTAAGATTTAATTTTGATAAAGGTTGCCCTAAAGGTTTTCATAAGTGGTTTCCAAATGCACCAAGTGGAAAAAAGTTATGGGGAAGATATGATGCAGTATATCTTTCTCCTGATGAACAATATTCTTGTTGTAAGGGTAATTTAATCGGAGCTAGTTGGACCCCCAACAGCAATTTTTCATATATGAATGCAGCGGAGGATAACTTGCTATCTTTAACTTATTGGGAATATCATGTCTTAGTATTTATCTTTTGTGCTTACTATAAAACCTTTGATGTACAGAGTGTTTGTGATGGTTTGTGTTGGTACGATGATAATGATGGAAGTGATAGTTTTTACAGTTTAAGACGTAGTTATCAGACGGGATGGATAGATTCACAGGTTTCTGGACATGCTGGAAAACATATTTACGGTAACTACAGTAGTGCTTCCGGTCATAGTAATGAAGCCTATAAATTCATGTGGCTAGAAAATCCACTACACGGGATGAGTTATATATATACTGCAGGTTGTTGTAATTTGGATCCATATATTTATTATTGTTTTGACGATATAAAAGCAAATGTAGCAGTATCTCTCTATTCTGATAGAGAGTATGCAGATTTAGCAATCCCACACTTTACATTGCCTTCTCCAATAGAGTTTTGCGATCCAGAAGACAGTTTTTATTATCTAACATTATATGGAATACCATGTCACAAGCAATATCCCAGAAATGGTGGTCGGGTAGAATTAACTAGTTCTCAAGGCTTTTATGATTGGTCTTATCTGAGTCAAAACATTGTTGCTAATCAAATAACCTGTGTTGGAGGATATTATGAAGAAACTGCCGGCGGGTTCTGTCGTAATTTCTCTACTTTCTCAAAAAGTAGTCCTGGTGATAACATACGATATAGGATCACCATGAATATATCACCGGGAAGCATCTCTTAGTTAAAACAATAAATAAGCTTTTATAGTTATGGCAAAAAATTTTAAAAAATTTGAATCAAAAGCCGCATATGATGTATATAGATCGAGCGATGATTGGTGGTATCCCGCAGTTAATTTTATTAAGGTTGACAACGATAGAATAGTCCATTACAACAACGAGCTTATAATGAGGTGGGATCCGAGAGATACAGTAAAAACACCCGCATTTTTTGGAGATGTTAGTTGGGAAAAATTCAAAGATTGGGTAGATAATGCTTCTAGACCTTGTGAAATACCGGCAGATACGACAGATCCCGCAAGTGATATAAAATACCTAGACACAGAAAACTTTAATTTAAATACTGAAGGAGAAGCCAGCCACTTAAATAATATTCACTGGCTTCAAATGGCGGAGATAGAAAATATAAACGTTGGTCTGTTTGAAGCTAAAAACGGAAAATGGAGAGAAGTAAGATTTAATTTTGATAAAGGTTGCCCTAAAGGTTTTCATAAGTGGTTTCCAAATACAGTAAATGGTAAAAAACTAATAGGAAGGTATGATACTGCTGTTTACGATGATACTTATGTTGCCAATAATAGAGGCCAAACGGGTACTCATAGTTCATCAGATAAAATAAGGGAAGCAATAGCAAATACAAATCCCAATCTATTATCCTTAACTTATTGGGAGTATCATGTCCTAGTATTTATCTTCTGTGCTTACTATAAAACCTTCGATGTGCAGAGTGTTTGTGATGGTTTATGTTGGGCTACTTCATCTGATTCTATCGCAAGTACTTATTATGAAAAAATAGAGTCGGGATATCCTAACGGCTGGATAGATAGTCAACAATCTGATCATTTGGGAAAGAGTGTTTATCAATCTGGGGGATCAACTTCTGGTCGAGATAATGCAGCTCATAAATTCATGTGGCTAGAAAATCCGATATTTGGTAAGAATTATCTGAGAGTTGCTGGATGTAATACTGGTACTGATGGTCTATATTTTTGCTATGATGATATAAAAGCAAATCATAATATATCACTGTCTTACGATAAGGAGCAAGTGGAAAAAATAATACCACTTGAGGATAACGAAACTGATTACTGCAAAGATATCTCACTGTTTGGTCATAATGTTGGAGAATATGAAGCGACAGGATCTTCATCTGGCTTTTTTGACCGTAATACATGGGATTACTCTTCAACTGATCAAGATTTTTGTGAAAGTAAGGTGGGAGGAGATTCTACATCTGAGTCTGCTGCAGGAGGATTTAATCGTCAATTTTCCGAGACCGTTGATATAAATGGCAATTATCCGGAAATCAGAGAAAGATTAACTATGAATTTCAGATCTGATTATATCTCTCCCTTTAATAATCCAAACGGGACAAAAGATATATATGATGTATATGATTCAGAGATAGAATATCTTAGAAGTACGGGAACGCAATATATAGACTGTGATTATATACCAAACGGAGCTACTCAAATAGAAATAAAAGTTAGAGCGAATACAGTAAACTTTAAATTTGTTAATCAAAACTATGCTCTATTTACTCCACTCTTTGGTGTAATGTTAAGCGCATCAAATAAATTCTGGGCAGCATTAGTAAGTGGAGGTACTAGCACAACTAAATTTGATCTATTTTACTATAACTGTACAAGTGTTGCTAGATATCCATACTATACTCCAGATATGACTCAGGCACAGGTATTGGATTGGCAAACATATACAATTAATAAAACGGTAGTAACTCGTGATGGTACAACACTAACCGCTAGTGCAGTAAACCAGGCAAATTCATCAGGTTTTCAACATAGCCTCTACTTATTTGAAGTAAACGATCCAAATGATACTTATACCCATATAGGAACTTCAACGATTGATGTTGCATATTTTAAAGTAAAAGATAGTCAGGGAAATATAGTCAGAGATATGATACCTGTTCGAATTGGGGATAAGGGTTATATGTTTGATAAAGTAAGCAAACGTCTCTTCGGTAATCAGGGTACGGGTGATTTTGTATTGGGACCTGACAAACCTAGAAAAAGTACAGAAGACTTTGTTGAAATAGATTATCTGGAAAGTACAGGTACACAATATATTGATACGGGATTGCAAATCAACCATAATAGCAATGTCGTTGTAGAAGAACGTACAAGAATTGCATTTACTACGGCAGATGTACGTCAATTAAACGGCTCTAATAACTTAGGTTTCTGGGGTATTACTGCACAAGGAAAGTGGGAATGCGCCGCAAATACAGTCTCTGATGTGGATTCTGGTACTACCTGGCACGATGTAATATGGAACTATCACAAAGCTAGTAATAAAGGCTGTACATCACTTAAAGTTGATGGAACAATAGTAAAAGAGTATAACAATAGTGCTATCTCAAATTCTGACGATTACGACATTTTTATATATGCAATTGGTGGAAAAAATAATGCGGATGCACAATACTACAATAAAGCTAAAATAAGTTCGTTTCAGATATTATTTGATAATGTTATTGTTCGTGATTTTGTCCCAGTTCGCGTAGGTACCGTTGGATATATGTATGATCGAATTTCAAAACAATTTTTCGGTAACTCGGGAACTGGAGGATTTAAATTGGGGCCGGACAAACCAAAAACAGAAGCATTCACTGAAGTAGAGTATATAGAAAGTACAGGTACACAATATATTGATACTAAGTATACTACTGGAGCTTCATCAATAATTACACTTGATGCACAACTGACAGCTACGTCTCGACAGATAAGACTCGTAGGAACAACGTCTGGATATTTTGAAATTTACACTAACGGAAGCGATAAATTTAGTTTTACCTCAAATGGAAGTACCTATGCGACGAGTGTTAGCATGTCAACGGAAAGAAAGATTTTTAAGATTGACAATGTTGCAACTACGGGATATATTGGAAATACTACTAAAAGCATTGCTAAGAATGGGTCTTCCTATTATTCAAGTGTATATTTATTAGCAAGACCAAGTGCTACAAACACATTTAGTAGTGCAAAACTATACAGTTGTACTATATATGATGGAACAACCTTAGTACGTGACTTTATACCAGTAAGAATTGGACAAAAAGGTTATCTTTATGATAAAGTTTCAAGAACATTATTTGGTAATGCTGGGACTGGAAACTTTGTTGTAGGACCAGATAAACCTATAGCAAAGGAATTTACTGAACTAGACTACTTAGAGAGTACCGGCACGCAATATATAGATCTTGGGAGAACATTTGCAAAAACAGGATTCAAATTCTCTATAAAACTCGAGGCAACTGATATATCAACTGCCGGGATGATATTTAGTGGAAGATCAATAGCAGATGGAACTAATACTGGATCGTTGTCGCTCCTTCTACTGTCTCCTAACTTTAGAATGGATAGTTTTGGTGCAACAAATACCACCGCATTGACGACAGATCTTGCAGTTAATACTCCATATGAGATCGAATATGATAATGGAACTCTGGTTATAAATGGGGAAAGTACTTCTATTACTTCTGGATCTGGATCAGCTAGTACCGGCTATATTTATCTGTTTGGAGGAAACAATACGAGACTGACAAAGCCTGAGTATCCATCTAAGATAAAACTATATTATGCAAAGTTCTACCAAAATAACGCACTAGTGTTTGATCTAGTTCCTGTAAGAATTGGACAAATGGGTTATATATACGATAAAGTTAGTAACCAGATCTTTGGTAATTTAGGTACTGGTAAATTTGTATTAGGACCGGATAAACCACAACCCATCGAATATCTACAAACTACAGGAACACAATACTTTACATTCCCGGTTAATGTTGCGGCTGGTGATGATTTTGAAGTAAACCTAGAACTAACAACCTTTGCCACATCATCATCTAATCATTTAATTTGGGATACTAATGCAACAAACCAGTTTAGGTCTTATGGATATTCTTATAACAGCACTGATAATTTTATTGTATTTGCATCATGGTCCGGAGCAGATTCAAATACCGGTGGATGGAATTTATATACTGGGAAAAGGGGTAGTGTTATTATGTCCAATACTAGAAAAAACAGCGCTATATTAAATAGACCTATAACCGCTCCATTTACTCAATTTACATTATTCTATGGCAATAGTTATACTAATAGAGTATTCTCGCTAAAAATCAAACATAATGGAGAAGTTATTTACGATCTTGTTCCAGTAAAAAGAAATGGTGTGGGATATCTCTGTAATAAAGTAGATGAACAACTCTATGGTAATTCTGGCAGTGGAGATTTCATATTAGGACCGAACAAAGTATATGATTCGAAAGTAGAATATTTGGAGAGCTCTGGAAGTCAGTTTATAGATACAGAAATTGATTTTAAAAGTGTTGTAAAAACATCTTTATATACAGCTATTACAAAAAATATATCAACCAATAGTGTTTTGTTTGGTGCATTTTATGATCTTGGGGATGTTCCTAAAACACAAATCTATATAAATAGCTCACAGAAATGGGCGGCCGCTAGTGGTAATGGTTCATATTCTGGGGTAACTTCTGGAAATAGTGTAATACCATATAATAAATATAGCATTAGTGTACAGAGTACTCAAACACAAGATAGTCCAATTCCAGCAAGATTGTTTGAGAGGGCAAATGATGTAAATAATGAATTACCCGTTAATGGAATGCGCCTATATCGCTGCGACATGAAATCCGGAAATACCTGGCTTAGAAATTTTATACCAGTAAGAGTTGGATCGACGGGATATTTATATGATGATATATCTGGCAAATTATTCGGAAACCCGGACTCTAATAATAAATTTATTGTTGGACCGGATAAGGGATATAAAGTAGACAGAATGAAGGAGCTTGGTTGTATTATGTGGTTCCCATTAGATTATGAAAATGGACTAAATGATGTTATTGGGAATAAACAAATACTAGTTACTACCAGTGGATCTTTTACCTGGGTAGCAGCAGAACAACTTTATTATGTTAAGTTGGGAGCAGTAGGTACATCTGTTGCAAATATACCAATCTCATACTCATCAAGTGATTTTGTAAATCAGGAATGGACAGTAATATCACAGGCAAGAAGATATACAGCAAGCAGTAGTCGCGGTGGAGGAAGTGTTTTTTTAGTAAATGATTTAGCATTTGCACCAACTATTGACTCCAACGGAACTGCAAATACGAGCAATTGGACAACGGATAATATTCTACAGACAGCAATTGTTTGTTCTACTACAGGAAGAACTATTTATAATGCTAATGGAACAATATACCTTACCGACAGTACTACTTATCCAACACCTTGGGGATATTCTAAGATAGATGTAGCATCACAAGCAAGTTATTCAGAAAATAAATATTCATTTGTTAGAAACTTTGCTTTATTTAATCGAGCACTAACACAACAGGAAGTTGCGGAAGTATATGAATTAATAAATATTTAAAAAAATAAAAAAGAAGGGAGTGAAATACCTCCCTTTAACTTTTTTGTTAGCTTTCTAATATTTTTCTGAGCAGTATAATAGATTTTTCTATATCATCATTTTCTATATCAAGATCAGTAGAGGATTCATCCTTTTTAGATGATCCATACATCTCTTCCTCATCTATTTGCATCTTTCTCACTAATATATCAAACCACTCTTTATTATAGCTGAATAAATTTCCCCAAGTAGGTTTTTGCCACAATGCAGTTAGGATTGGGGAATACCTATCTTTTTTAAGGTCCATTAAGAATTCATTATATTCCTCGCTCGTCTTTTTATACTCAAATAGC
>Ga0310696_10003680_pt1 | contig 19047 bp, 17 predicted proteins | sample AusTroGonzalo_MG_4_FD_203885 | JGI IMG/M metagenome (GOLD analysis project Ga0310696, IMG submission 203885) | Bovine rumen microbial communities from tropical cattle in Woodstock, Queensland, Australia - Gonzalo_02 (v2) (version 2) | ecosystem: Host-associated > Mammals > Digestive system >... | reverse complement strand
TCGGAAATGAAGATCGGGAGCTCGTCGCCGTTCACGGGGTTGACGCCCTTGACGCCGTCGAGCATGACGCCTGTCTTCTCCTTGTTCAGCTCGGTGCGCTCGAGGTCGCTCTTCGAGGCGGCCTTCTTCTGGTACTCCTTGACAGCATCGGCGTTCTTGATCGTGCCGTCCGCAAGCCACTTCGCGACGAGCGCGTGCTCCGGCGACAGCACCATGTACGTCGCGCCGAAAAGCGTATCGCAACGGGTGGTGTAAACTGTAATGACCTCACGGGACTCACAAGACCTCCGAGACTCACAGGACGATTGGTTTACGGTTGCCGTCCCGGTTGTCCCGGTTGTCTCGGCCGTCCCGTTCCCCTCAACCATTACCCCAAAATCCACCAGCGCTCCCGTGGACTTGCCGATCCAGTTGCGCTGCATCTCCTTGATGCCCTCCGGCCAGTCGAGGGTGTCGAGGTCCTTCAGTAGTCGCTCGGCGTACTCGGTGATCCTGAGCATCCACTGGCGCATGGGCTTCCTGACGACCGGATGGTTGCCTCGCTCGGACCTGCCGTCGATGACCTCCTCGTTCGCGAGGACCGTCCCGAGCGCCGGGCACCAGTTCACAGGCACCTCGGCGACGTAGGCGAGGCCCTTCTCGTACAGCTTCTCGAAGATCCACTGCGTCCAGCGGTAGTACTTCGGGTCGGTCGTGTTGACCTCGCGGTCCCAGTCGTAGCTGAAGCCGAGCGAGCGTATCTGCTCGCGGAACCTGTCGACGTTCTTCTTTGTGGTGACGGCGGGGTGCGTCCCCGTCTCGACCGCGTACTGCTCGGCGGGGAGGCCGAAGGCGTCCCAGCCCATCGGATGCAGCACGTTGAAGCCCTTCATCCTCTTGTAGCGGCAGAGGATGTCGGTCGCGGTATAGCCCTCGGGATGGCCGACGTGGAGCCCCGCTCCCGAAGGGTAGGGGAACATGTCGAGGCAGTAGAACTTCTCGCCCTGCGCCGACGAGTCGGTCCTGAAAGTCTTGTTCTCCAGCCAGTACTTCTGCCACTTCCGCTCGATCGCGGAGAAATTGTATTCGCTCATTGCTGCTTCTGGTCCTCAACGTGCGCGGCGATCGCTTTCTGGATCAGGCCCGACACGTCGTTGGTCGCCGCAGCGACGCCGGCCTTTACGGCGTAGTATATCGCCTTGTGCGAGGAGCTGCCGTGCCCGATGATGACCGCGCCCGGCACGCCGAGGAGCGGCGCGCCGCCGTATATCTCGGGGTCGAGCTGCTTCTTCAGCGAATGGAACGCGCCCCTGAGGAGGATCGCGCCGAATATCCTCAGCGGGCCCTTGAAGCACTCCTTGCGGAGCCAGTACCCTATCGCCTTGGCGATGGACTCGGTCGTCTTGAGGACGACGTTGCCGACGAAGCCGTCGCAGACGGCGACGTCGATGTGGCCCTTGTAGAGGTCCTTGCCCTCTATGTTGCCGACGAAGTTGATGTCCTTCACCTCCTTGAGGAGCGGGAAGGTCGCCTTCGTCATCTCGTTGCCCTTGCAGTCCTCGGTGCCGATCGAGACGAGCCCGACGGCGGGGACGCCGCGCTTCAGGACCGCCTTGGAGTAGGCGTTCCCCATGATCGCGAACTGGACGAGCCACTCGGGGTGGCAGTCCATGTTCGCGCCGGCGTCGAGGACGAGCAGCGGGCGCTTCGGGTTGCGGTTGGGCATGACCGTCGCGATGGCGGGACGCTTCACGCCAGGTATGCGGCCGAGCGTGAGTATCGCGCTCGTCGCGACCGCGCCGGAGTTGCCAGCGGACACGAACGCGTCCGCGCGCCCCTCCTTCACGAGGCGCATCGCCACGTTGATGGAGCAGTCGCGCTTCTTCTTGACTGCATCGACCGGAGACTCGTCCATCGCCGCCACGTCGGGCGCGTGGATGATCTCCAGCCGTCCGCTCTCCATCGCGAGCTGGGCGTCCCTCTTCAGGTCCTTCGGGAGCTTGTCGAGCTCGGCCTGTATGGGCGCGAGCTGCCCCACGAGGAGGATCTTGACGCCAGGCACGCCGACGGCGGCCTCGACGGCGCCGACGACGATCTCGCCCGGGGCATGGTCGCCCCCCATCGCATCAAGGGCTATCCGCGTCATTGCGGAGGTCTCCCCTGGCCAGGCTACTTGTCGGCCTTCGCCTCGGCGACGGCGACTACCTTGCGGCCCTTGTACATGCCGCACTTCGGGCACGCGCGGTGGGAACGGACTGCGGCCCCGCACTCGGGGCACGTTCCGACCTCGGCGAGGATCGCCTTCTCGAGCGAAGCCACGCGCTCGCGCTTGCGGCGCTTGGACACACGGTTCTTGGGACTTGCCATTTTACCTTTCTCCTTCCTTTTTCCTACTTCCTAAGACTGTCGAGCGCCCCCCAGCGGTCGTCGGACGGCATCTCGGCCTTCCGCTCCACGCCCGGGCAGTTCTCGTCGCAGACAGGGTACGACGGGAGCGCGAGGATTATGCTCTGCCTCAGCTCGTCCGTCACATCGACCTCGGGCGAACCTTCGGGGATCTCGAACGAGGCGGTGAAGTCATCGACCTTCACCGTGTCGTCGAAGTCCTTTCCGCACCTGCAGCAGACGAGGTCGAAGTCCTGCTCGATGCGGCCACGGACTAGAAGCTCGCTGCCAAACACCTGGGCGGAAAGGGCGTAGCGGACCCCGCCGAAGGACTTCACCAGCTCTTCGTCGAGGTCCACGCACTCCACTTCGCCCTCCAGCGAATCCCCCTCGGGGGCCACGCGGGACGCGTCTATGACAAGCTTCTCTTCCATAGTCAAGGGTATTATACCAAAAAAACGGCCGCGGCGGACGTGCCGCAGCCGTTTTTCCTTTGGTCCCGCAGCCGTCAGTCGGCCATCGGACGGACCTTGCCCTCCTTGACGCGCTTCTCTACGACCTCGGACGCGATGTTCTTCGGCACGGGCTCGTACTGCTTGAAGATCATCGTGAACGAGCCGCGGCCCTGCGTCACCGTGCGGATCGCGTTCGAGTAGCCGAACATCTCGCCTAGCGGGACGATCGCCTTCAGCAGCTTCACGCCCGCGCGGTCCTCCATGCCCTCGATGCGCCCGCGGCGCTGGTTGATGGAGCCGTTCGCGGCGCCCATGTACTGCTCGGGCACGACGACCTCGACGTCCATCATGGGCTCGAGGAGCTGCGGCTTCGCCTTCAGGAACGCCTGCTTGAAGCACATCTGCGAGCAGGTTATGAACGCGAATTCGTTGGAGTCAACCTCGTGGTACGAGCCGAAGTACACCGTCGCCTTGACGTCCACGACCGGGAAGCCCGCGAGCGGGCCGGACTCGAGCGCCTTCCTGACGCCCTTCTCGACCGCCGGGATGTACTCCGTCGGGATGACGCCGCCCTTGATCTCGTTGACGAACTCGAAGCCCTTGCCGGGCTCCTGCGGCTCGAGCTTGAGGCAGACGTGCGCGTACTGGCCGCGGCCGCCGGACTGCTTGACGTGCTTGTACTCGTTCTCGACGGGCATCGTGATCGTCTCGCGGTACGCGACCTGCGGCGCGCCCACGTCGCACTCGACGTTGAACTCGCGCTTCAGGCGGTCCACGATGACCTCGAGGTAGAGCTCGCCCATGCCGGCGATGATCGTCTCGCTCGTCTCCTGGTCGAAGCTGACCACGAACGTCGGGTCCTCCATCGCGAGCGCGTGGAGCGCCACGCCCAGCTTCTCGTTGTCGCCGCGGCTCTTGGGCTTGACGGCGACCGAGATGACCGGCGCGGGGAAGTCGATCGACTCGAGCGTGATCGGATGGTCGGGGTCGCAGAGCGTGTCGCCCGTCCTCGTCTCGGTGAGGCCGACGCATGCGACGATGTCGCCCGCGTGCGCCTCTTCGAGGGGCTCCTGCTTCGCGGCGTGCATGCGGAACAGGCGGGAGATGCGCTGCTCCTTGTTGATCGTGGAGTCGAGCATCTCGGCGCCGAGCTTCATAGTGCCGGAATAGACGCGCACGAAGGTGATCTTGCCGCCAGACTTCGGGTCGTTCATGATCTTGAACGCCAGGCCGCAGAACGGCTCGTCGTCGCTGACCTCGCGCTTCTCGTCGGGATTGTCCTGGCTCACCGCCGCGCCCGTGTCGAGCGGGGACGGGAGGTACTTGCAGACGCCGTCGAGGAGCGGCTGGATGCCCTTGTCCTTGAACGCCGTGCCGCAGAACGCAGGGGTGATGGCGCGCGTGAGGCAGCCCTTCCTGAGGCCCTTCTCGATCTCGTCGTTCGTGAGCTCCTCGCCCGCAAAGAACTTCTCCATGAGCGCGTCGTCCTGCTCGGCGGCGGACTCCAGCATCTTCTGGCGCCACTCCTTGGCCTTCTCGACGTACTCCTCGGGGATGTCCTTCTCGAGGACCGTCTTGCCGAGGCTCTTCATGTCGAAGTAGAGGGCCTTCATCTTGATGAGGTCGATCACGCCCTCGAACGTCTCCGCCGCGCCGATCGGGATGACGACCGGGACGGGGTTGGCGCCGAGCTGGGACCTCATCTGGTCCATGACGCTGTAGAAGTTCGCGCCCACGCGGTCCATCTTGTTGACGAACGCGATCTTGGGCACCTTGTACTTCTCGCTCTGGCGCCAGACCTGCTCGGACTGCGGCTGGACGCCGCCCACGGCGCAGTAGAGCGCGACCGCGCCGTCGAGGACGCGGAGCGAACGCTCGACCTCGGCCGTGAAGTCCACGTGTCCGGGGGTGTCGATCAGCGAGAGGCGGTAGTCGCCCCACTGGACGCAGGTCGCGGCGGACTGGATCGTGATGCCACGCTCCTGCTCCTGCACCATGAAGTCCATCGTCGCGGCGCCGTCATGCACCTCGCCGATCTTGTAGTTCTTGCCCGAATAGTAGAGTATGCGCTCCGACGTCGTGGTCTTGCCACCATCGATGTGGGCCATTATGCCGAAGTTCCTCACTCTCTCGAGCGGTATGTCGCGCTTTGCCATTTCTTGCCTTTTTCCTTGTTTTCAGATACGGCTATATATTATACCGAAAATTCCCCCCACTTTGCAAGTATGAATTTTGGAAAAATTTTACCCCCTCCCGGACCCCTATGCCGCGCGACTTGCGCGGCGCTCGCGGATCCAGAGCAGCAGAAGGGCGAGGACAAGCGCCACTACGACCGCAAGGCGGCCGTGGCGGAACGCCGCCTCCGGATCTGGCGGCGGCCCAGGCGGCGCGGCGGGGACTGTCCCCACCGCGAGCGTCCCGGACGGCGCGTCCGGAACGGGCCGCGCGGCCGGCGGCGGAATGGACGGGACCGCGGCCTCCCGCGCCTTCTCGTCGCGCGCGTCCCTCGTCTCGCGCACGATGCGCGAGGTCACTACCGCCGGATCTGTCCCAGATTCAACCATTGCCCACCTCCGTCAGTCAAAGGTCACGAACCCGTCGGGCAGCTCGCACCATCCGATGGTCGTCGGCGGATTGTCGCTCGCCCTCGCGAGGCCCACCTTGTCGTTGTCCACCGTCTCCGCCGAGCCCGAGAAGAGGCGGATGTCCCAGTTCAGGTACAGGTTGCTGGAGTACTGTATGCCCTCGTTGCGGCAGACGAGCGACCCGTTGACGCTGCACTTGCCCGTCTTGCCGAATATGCCGTGGTTGTTGTACAGCACGGCGTCTATCCGGGTGATCGTCTCGATGCGCGACGATATCTCGCCGTCGTCGCTGTCGTGGACGGCGCCTCGTATCCGCCCGCGTTCACGCTGCCCGTGGTCGGGTCGGTGTATAGCGGACGGGCCGCGTTGGACGTGCCGTACGTAGTCGTCTTGTACGTGGAGTACGTGTCCATCGCCTGGCCGGACGAGTCGCCCACGATGATGTGCCCGTAGCGGTCGAGCGAGCGGACGAACGCGTTGTTGATGACGGACTTCGCGATCTCGATCTCGCCCTGCGCCGCAAGCGGGACAGGCGGCGCGCCGTGGTGGTCGGCTATGAACGCCATGCACCGTTCGAGGGCCGGAGGATTCTCCTTTTCAAGAATCTGGAGTGCGGAAATGAGAAACACGCGCCCGCGCGCGTGAGTAGCGCCGAGCTGCTCGCGGACCGCCGTCGCGTCCGCCTTGGACAGCGCCCCGCCCTCCTCGAGCTCGCCGGCGTCAACCAGTGCCACGTGAACGTCGCGCAGGGCCTCACCTTCGCGGGCATCCTCCGCTCCGTCCTCCGCCAGGACCCAGACATCGTGCTCGTCGGCGAGATACGCGACGGCGAGACGGCGGACATCGCGGTGAAGGCCGCCCTCACCGGGCACCTCGTCCTGTCCACGCTGCACACCAACGACGCGTGCGGCGTCGTCGCGAGGCTGTTCGACGACATGTACGTCAACATGGTGATGGCGGGCGAGAAGGCCGGCAAGGTGGAGGACATGCTGGATTCCGTGGCGGACAGCTACGACGAGGAGGTGGAGGCGCTTCTCTCCACCCTGACCTCGCTGATGGAGCCGTTCCTCATGGTGTTCCTCGGCGCCGTCATCGGCACGATCGTGCTGGCGATGTTCCTGCCAATATTCAACATGGGGTCGCTCGCGTCCTGACGGGCGGCCGCGCAAACGGAGAGACAACGACATGTCGCAAGAGGAGATGGAGGAGACCAGCCGGCGGCTCGCGATAGCGGAGCTGAGGGCGGAGCGTTCCAAGGTGGTGATGGAATCCCTCGCCGGATTCTGCCACGCGCTCGGGCAGCCCGCCACGGTCCTGCTAAGCTCGATAGAGCTGCTGAAGATGGACGGCATCGACGACGAAACCCGGCACCAGGTCATAGACATGTGCCACGACGCCGTGCTTGAGATCAAGTCGCTGCTTGCGGAGATGAAAACGCAGCGCGAGTACGTCGCGGAAGCCTACCTCGCCGGCAAGGCGGAGGCAGGCAGCATGATCTCCCTCCCCGAATGGAGCGACAAGGCCCCGCCCAAGGCGAGCTGGGACCGCAAGTAGGGCGGCGTCAGACGACGCGGTTGTCGATGAGACGCGTCTTGCCGCAGTACACCGCGACGAGGACGCACGTCCCCTTCTTCGGAAGCTTGCCCGGCTCCAGCGTCTCGGCGTCCACGCACTCGACGTAGTCAACCTTGAGCCCCGCCTTCTCGAGCGAGCGCCGGAGCGCCGGAAGCTCGCCGCGCCCGCCCTTGCAGGGAAGCGCCTTCAGCCCGCGCGAGATCGCAAGCGCCATTTCCCTCTCGCCCTCGCTCAGGTACGCGTTGCGCGACGAGCGGGCAAGCCCCGACGGCTCGCGCACGATCGGCGCTACGAGAATCCTGACGCCGAAGTTTAGGTCGCGGACCATCCGCCTGATGACCTGCGCCTGCTGGTAGTCCTTCTGTCCGAACACGGCGATGTCGGGATCCACTATGTTGAAGAGCTTCGCGACGACGGTGCAGACCCCACGGAAGTGCCCGGGACGCCTCGCGCCGCAGAGCCCCTTCGACAGCGACTCCTCGTTCACGTAAACGGAATGGCCCTTGAGGTACATGTTGTCCGGCGTCGGGAAGAACACCGCCGTCGCGCCCTCCGCCGCGCACTTCGCGAGGTCCGCCTTCTCCTCCCTCGGATACTTCGCGTAGTCCTCGTTCGGCCCGAACTGCGTCGGATTCACGAACACGCTCACTACGATCTCGTCCGCACCGCGCCTCTTCGCGAGGCGGATAAGCGAGAGATGCCCATCGTGCAGCGCGCCCATCGTCGGGACAAGCGCGATCTTCGCGCCCGCGCGCCTGCGCGCGCGACACCATTTCTGCAGCTTCGAGGGATCCTCGAAGACCTTGACGTTGGATTTCTTCATGCTTCTCACTCCTGTCTGCCGGACATTCACCTCGCGAGCCAGCCGCCGTCAACCGGGATTATAGCGCCATGCACGTAGTCCGCCGCCGGCGAACAGAGGAACACGCACGCGCCCGCTATGTCGGACGCCTCGCCCCAGCGCCCCGCCGGGATGCGCTCTAGTATCTGGCGGGAGCGGACGGGGTCCGCCCTCAGCGCGGCGGTGTTGTCCGTCGCGATGTATCCGGGCGCAATGCCGTTCACGTTCACGCCCTTCGGCGCCCACTCGTTCGCGAGCGCCTTCACGAGCTGGCCGACCGCCCCCTTGGACGCCGCATAGCCGGGCACTGTTATCCCGCCCTGGAACGTCAGCAGCGACGCCGTGAACACGATCTTGCCGTGTCCGCGCGCGACCATGTCGCGCCCGAACTCGCGGGCGAGGATGAACTGCGAATCGATGTTGACGGACATCACCTTGTCCCAGTACTCGTCGGGATGCTCCGCCGCCGGCTTCCTGAGGATCGTCCCCGCGTTGTTCACGAGGATGTCTATCGTGTGCTCGCGCTTCACGCGCTCGATGAAGGCGTATACCGCCTTGCGGTCGGAGAGGTCGCAGTCCTTCGACGAGGTGCGGACCACCTTCGCGCCCGCCGCCTCAAGCGCGTCCGCCATCGCCTTGCCGATGCCGCGGTTGGATCCCGTCACCAGCGCCGTCTGGCCGGACAGGTCGTATGTGATCATGGGCTACTTCCCCTCTTCCGGCGGCAGGCCGAAATTCTCCACCCCCGAGAGGTCGGAGACGTTGGCCACGGCGAGCGCCGGGTCGATCTTCTTGACGAGGCCGGAAAGCACCTTGCCCGGGCCGAACTCGACGAACGCGCCGCATCCGAGCGCCTTCGCCGCCTCGACGTCCGCCGCCCAGTTGGTCGTCCCCGTCACCTGCTCGAGCATGGTCGCCTTGATCGCGCCCGGATCGTCCGAGTGCGGCGCGCCCGTGACGTTGGACAGCACGGGGATCCTAGGCGCGCGGAACTCTATCCCGTCCAGCACCGGCGCAAGCCTCTCGCGGGCGGGGCGCATGAACTCGGAGTGGAACGCGCCTGCGGTCGCGAGCGGTATCGCGCGCTTGATGCCGAGTTCCTTAGCCTTCTCCGCGCAGGCGGCTATTGCGTCCTTCGCGCCGGACAGCACCTGCTGCGCGGCGGAGTTGACGTTCGCGACCGTGCAGCCGGTCGCGTCGCAGAGCGCCTTGAGCTGGTCGGGCGTCGCGCCGACGATGGCGATCATCCCGGACGGAGTCGCCTCGCATGCCTCCTGCATGAACCGTCCGCGCGCCTCGAGCACCTTGAGCGTCGATTCGAAGTCCAGCGCGCCTGCGGCGCACAGCGCGCCCCACTCGCCGAGCGAGAGCCCGGCTGCGCACGCGAACTCGACGGGCCGACGCTTCTGGAGCGTGACGTACGCCGCGTAGCTCGTCACGAATATGGCGGGCTGGCAGACGTTCGACTTCACGAGCTCCTCGGCCGGACCCTCGAAGCACGCCTTCATGAGGTCGAAGCCAAGCACGGCGTTCGCCCTCTCAAACAACGACATCACCTCGGGATCGGCTTCGGCGAAGTCCTTGCCCATCCCGGGAACCTGGGCACCCTGGCCCGCAAACATGCAGCATTTTTTCATGGCGTATATTATACCAAAAAATCGACCCGTTCGTCCGATGCCCGCAAGCCGTTCGTGTTTGACGACTGCGCGGATTGTGATGTCAGGTAAACGAAAAGACCGCTCTGCGCGGCAATGTTTCGCTCGCGGTATAGGATGAGTTCCCTCATCCTCAGCTCATGTGGCTTCATGATGATCGTGAAATGAGATGGTTTTTAGCCGTGTAGAACATGTAGGTCGTGTAGAAGATGTGATGACTTTGCCATTGCATTGTCAGTGAGATTATGGTAAAATGTCATCATCATAAAAAATGAAGAAGGAGTTTACATGGCAATGACATTGACAACTGCGCCGAAGACATCGACGTTCCAGTTCCGCATCAACCCCGAAATGCGGAGACGTGCGGAAGCCGTTTACGCCGGATGCGGTCTGACGCTGACGGAAGCCATCAACATTTTCATCCAGCAATCAATAAACGTTGATGGGCTCCCGTTTGTCGTGACGCGAAAGTCAAAGGCGGCAAAGTTCGAGCAGGCGGTAAACCGTCTTATGGCAGAAATCGCCATTGGAGAGAAGTCGGCGGACGAGTGCGGATGGATAGACGAATCAGACGTGCTTTCTGAATTTGGAGCGGGGAGGAAGGCATGAAGATCCGGTACTCCCCTGCGGCAAGAGACGACCTGCGGGAATTAAAGGGCTACCTTGTTGCCGAGTTTGGCCAGGTGGTCGCTGCGAAATCAATGAGCAAGATTGTGTCCGACATATCTTCGCTTAAGCGGCATCCGGCGCTTATGAGGCCTTTGTCGGACAAGCTTTCCCGCCCGTCCACGTATTCTTACTTCCTTTGTGGAAAGTATTCGATAGCAATCCTTGCCGTAGTAGAGGGGGTGATCTCCGTTGTTCGTATTCTTGATGGACGTACCGACTACGCAACAACTGTGTTTGAGCTGGAAGCGGAGTGATAGACATGAAACGTAGAACATGTAGAAAATGTAGAGGGGAAGAGTCTTAATGCCAGGTTTGGTTATGAGATATCAGATGCCTTTGGCAAGATGATCGCCAAGGGAGGGGCGGGTGCGCCAGTGTTCGGGGGCGAGGCCGAAACGGGCCTTGAACACGTGCGAGAGGCGGTTCTGTCCCGAGAAGCCGCAGCGAGCGGCGATCTCCTTGATTGGAAGGACTGTTTTCTCTACGAGCCGCCTTGCCTCCACAAGCCGCTTCTCCTCCATCGCCTGACGGATGCTCTTTCCTTCCAACTGCCTGAACCTCTTTTCAATGAGGCTGCGCGAAACTCCGAGATGCCCCACGACGTCCATCACGTCGATGCGTTCGTGCGCATGGTCTGCTATGTATGCCTTTGCTCGTGCGACGAGCGCGGTCGCCGGTGGAACGGGCGTGGTGGAAGCCCGCTCCACAACCGAAACCGGGGGAATGTAAATCTGCACCGGCTTTGCCGGAGCGCGGCGTCCGCGCATGAACTTCGCCAGTTCCTTCGTCGCCAAGTACCCCATCTTCACATGACCTATTTTGATGCTGGAGATCGGGGTTGACGAATGTCGGACAAGGAACTCGTCGTTGTCTGTTCCGAGAAGCGCCATCTGCCCGGGCACGGATACCTCCGCCGCCTCTGCCGCCGCAAGCACGTTTGTCGCACACTGGTCCGTCGCGGCGTACACCGCAGCCGGCTTCGGGAGAGCGGCGAGGAACGCCGCGAGCCCTTCGGCATCTTTGCCGGGTGCGGCGGGCGAGGATTCGGAATTGAAGATGCGACAATCCTCTCCGCTTTCGGCGAGCCGCGCCGCAAACCCCTTGCCGCGATCCCGGCACCAGTCCGTGTCGAACTCGGGAACGTATGCGAAGGAGGCGTAGCGTCCATTCTTCAGGAGCGTCGCGGCGGCAAGCCGTCCGATCGCATCATTGTCGTTGTAGATGAACGCCGTTGGACCGCGACGGGCCGCGAATGCGGGACTGCGGACGTTCTTGATTACGACGGGGAGCGGCGTCTCGACCAGTGCGGCAAGTGTCTCCTCCGAGCCGGGGATCGTGGCGATGATGCCGTCGAACCCCCTGTCCTTCGCCGTCCGCACGAGTTCTGGCGTGAACTCCTCGTCACTCTGCACAAGGACGATCTGCCAGTCGGGATGCGTCTCGACAAAGCGGAATATTCCGCTCAGCGTGTCGCGTCCGCCCGCACGGGCAATCCATATCGCCGCCAGCACACGGAACCTTCTCTTTTTGGTATTGTGTCGCATGGCGCATATTATACCAAAAACAACACGATAATTGTTCCGTAAAATGACATAGCCACCTATTGCATCTGAAACGAAAAAATGCTAACATTTTCACAATTCAATAGGAGGAAAAGACAATGAACAAACTGATAGCATCCGTAGCGGTCGCGGCAAGCGCGATCATCCCGATTGTGGCGACAGCCGGAGATTACTACAAGCTTGGATCGGACGCAGCCAGTCAGACTTCGTTCTCCGGCACGTATTCCGGCGGCGGAAATAAGATTGGTTGGGCGTCTTCGCGTACGGCGACGACTACGGTCACGCCGACGGACATGGGCAATGCCGACTTCTACGTCGTGAGCGGGACAAGCCTGCGGACGAACAAGGTCGGAGGCGACTACACATTCCCGGGGAAGTCGCTTGTTCTTGAGTCCGGCGGCAACATGAACGTGAAGGCGGGCGAGGGCGGCGGTTCCAAAACCAGTTCGTTCACGATACGCAGCCTCGTGAGCGAGGGTGGAACCATCGATTTCAATGCCGCCAACTGCTCGCACACGATCAAGGGCGGCACGGTCTCCATCAGTTCCGGCTCCTCGCTTGCCCTGCGCTTCATGGGATCCAACAACAGCTCCGGCATCATCGACTCCGCTCTTGAAGGGGATGGCACGACGACGCTTTACATAAAGGCCATTTCGGGAAACACGGCAACGATCTTCCAGTTTTCGGACGCCGCCGGTTTCCTCGGCACGATTGCCGATGGCGGCACGGGTGCGGCGAACGAGAAGCTGATCTTGAAGTTGACGGGTGGTTTCGGCGGCACGATCACGTCGCTTCCGACTGGCACGACGCAGGTGCTCGTAAACTACGACGGGCTTCCAGACGGTAAGGGACTTCGCATCGCCACGACGACGATTCCGACGGCGATCACGAACACCGTGACGTTCTACTCCACGAAGAACGTTTTCGTGGACGGCGACGTTCTGATGACGTTCCCAGCCGGGACGGTCGTCGATCCAAGCGCGTTCACCGTGCGCTACGCCTACGGCGCGAACGAGACGGCGACGGCATTCCCTGGCCTCCAGAAAATCGACAATCAGGACGGCACGGTGTCGCTCGCGGTGAAGTCGAAGACGTATTACAAACTAGGTACGGACGCCGCTGGGAAGAACTCGTTCTCGGGTACGTATAATGGCGGAGGAACGACCATCGGCTGGACTGACTCGCGCACGGGCACGGTGGCGGTGACGCCGACGGACATGGCGAACGCCGATTTCGTTGTGGTGGACGGGAAGATGCTTCGTACGGCGCCGACAAAGGGCAACTATAGTTTCCCCGGAAAGACGCTCATCTTCGAAACTGGCGGCAGCATGACCGTCAAGGCCGGTGAACAAGGCGGGGCTGGCGCCAGTACGTTCGCGATTCCGAAGATTGTCGGTGCAGGCGGTACGATTTCTCTCAACGCCGCAAAATGTTCGCATACTTTCACGGGGACGATGCACATAAACAGCGGAAGCTCGTTCACGCTTTCATTTACTGGCTCCGATGCCCGCAGCGGAATTTTCAACTCAACTTTTACTGGAGACGACACGACAACTCTCTACTTGCTGGCTGCCTCCGGCAGTACGGCACAAACGCTGGAATTCTCCAATGCCGCCGGATTCCTCGGCACGATTGCCGACAGCGGAACGGGTACGGCGAACGAGAAATTGATCTTGAAGCTTACGGGCGGCTTCGGCGGTACGATAACCTCGCTTCCCGCAGGAACGACGCAGGTGCTTGTGAACTACGACGGGCTTCCGGCCGGGAAAGGCCTGCGCGTCGCGACAACGACGATTCCCGCGCCGCTCAAGACGGTTGTCACGTTCTACTCTTCTTCGGCGGCGTTCCTGACTGACGGTTTCGTGCTGATGACGTTCCCGTCGGGAACGACAGTCGATCCGTCCGAGTTCACCGTGAAGTACGCGGGAAGTGCGGCGGATACGGCGCGTACGTTCGCGCACCTCAAGAAGATCGACAACGCGGACGGCACCGTGTCGCTTGCCGTGTCGAACGAAAGCGACTTCCCGGCGGCGGGAGAGACAATCGACCTTGCGGGAACGAGCCGCACGTTCCCTGCGGATTGGATTCTGTTCTGCCCGGGTTTCACGGTGACGGACACTGTGGGCGGCGGCGAGGCGCACGTTTCGGTCGATGTCGGCGTCACCGTGCGCAATACGAAGATGGCGCTTGCAGGCAAGCTCAAGTTCGTCAAGGAGGGCGATGGTACGTTCGTGTCCGCGTTGAGCCAGTCGTACATCGGCGGCAACCTCATTGTCGGCGGCGTGGCGATGCCTCCGCAAGGCGGCGGAACGGGTACGGCTTACATGCCTATACGCGATGGGGTCTATTGGAAGACGTTCGGCGACTTCACGGCGGGCGGAAATGCTGCCGTCATTCGCGTGAACACCAACGGTGTGTTCGACATCAACGGCGTCTATGGCTTCCATGAGTATGACATAATCCTCAACGGCGGAACGTTGCGAAACAGCGTGGCGGAAGATTACTACCAACATGCCCGTCCAGGCGTTGTAATCCATTCCCTTGAAGCCGATTCCTTCGCCGACTTCCAGCAGAACACGCGGTATTGGGACGGCACGGCCGTCGATGCCGCCCCCTGCAATCTCAACGGGTTTACACTCAAGTTGTCCATAGGTGAAGGAAGATATGTCGGGGTTTCCTCTTCGTTTACGAACGGCACGTTGGAGTATTTGACAGGGGGAAGATTCTATCCAGTCTATGTAAGCACTCATACCCCGTCCTTCATCGACATGAGCACGGTCGATTTCGTGCAGTCCGCCGCACTGAACATTGGGACCGAGACAAGGGTTCGCGACTATATGTGCAAGTACAACGGTTCGTCGTGCTCCGGCAGCGCGGAGTTCAAGGTATTTGGCACGTTCACGCCCGAGTCGCAGAAGTTCTACGGTGCGACGATGCAGGACGATTCGGCGATCAACCTTTCCGAAAAGGACGGCGCGTTTTCCACGGCAAGCGCTTTCTCAGCCCAGAATCTCAAGTACGCCGCCGGTGCGACGATCACGGTCTTGACGGGCGAGCGCAGGTTGAGGACCGGCGATCAGCTGATGTCGTGGGCGTCAGGCGCGGAGCCGGACGCGACGGTGAAGTTCGTGCCGCAGCCAGACCTTGCCAGAGCATGGCGCTTTGAGGTCCGTGCGGACGGCGTATATGTGGTCAGCCGCAAGGGATTCATGATTCTTGTCAAATAGCAAACCATTGAATGGGAGAACAAGGATGTTCATGGGCAAGGAGAAGGGAAACGTGGCCGCTCTTTTTGCGGCAGTCGCGTTATTTTCGTGTTATTCCGTTGCAGTCGCGGATGTTCCGCTTGACCTGCAGCGCGCTATCGACGTTGTGGCGGCGAAGGGCGGCGTGGTACGCGTACCGCCGGGCGAGCATGAGATGAAGCCGTTTGTGCTGAAGAGCAACGTCACGCTGGAACTTGCGGATGGCGCGAGGCTTCTTGCCAGCACGAACATCGCGGACTATGCGGCGGATTTCGGTGCCCGTTGTTTCGTCTATGCGGAAAACGCCACCAACGTTGCGATTGTCGGCAGAGGAGTCATTGACGGACGTGGTAGCGTATTTAGGGAGTTGAAGGGTCAGCGAGGCGAACAACAACCTCGCGCGCTTCCGATCCTGATGCGTTTTTCACGATGCCGCGACCTTCGTCTGGAGGGCTTTAGGTACACGAACCCCGGCGCTTGGGGCTGCCACTTGAGAAACTGCGACGTCGTGAAGGTGAAAGGTGTCTCATGCTTCAACTACTGCAACAAGACAAACGATGGGCTCGACATCGAGTCGTGCAACGTGACGGTGGAGGACTGCGACTTCTATGCGGACGACGACTCGCTCTGCTTCAAGGCCGAGAGCGACAAGACGTTCCCCGTCACGAACGTCGTGGTGCGCAACTGCCGCATGGGGTCGATCTGCAACGCGATCAAGTTCGGCACGGGCAGCTACAACGCGTTCCGCGACATCACCATCGAGAACTGCGAACTGCGCCGATCTCCCGGTGCATGGCGCTTCGACTGGCGAAAGAGGGGAATGCCCGGCGTTACGAACCGCTACTGCGGCATCGCGGGCCTTGCGCTGGAGGTCGTTGACGGCGGGCGCATGGAGAACGTGACCATCCGTAACATCAAGATGGAAGGGTACATGACGCCCATCTTCATCCGCCACAGCAACCGCCACAGTCCAAAGGGCAAGGGCAACACGTACCTGCGCAATATCCTGATCGAGAATGTGACCGGCACGTGCGACGGACGCATCGCGTCGTCCATCACGGGCGTTCCCGCGCGCGACGGAATGCCTGCGCGCCGTCCGTGCAACATCACCCTGCGCAACATCCACCTCATCGCCCCCGGCGGCGGCACCGAGGCGGAGGCGAAGGCCGTTGTGCCGGAGAAGGACAGCAAGTACCCCGAGGCATTCATGTTTAACCAGATGGCGCTTCCTGCGTATGGCTTTTTCGTACGTCATGCAGACGACGTGCGCTTCGAGAAAGTGAAGGTCGAGACGGCCACGCCCGACGCGCGTCCCGAGTTCTACATGGAGGATTGTTCGCGGAGCGAAATGACCGCCGCGCTCAGGAAGCGCCTCCTGCCGGATGCCGACAAGTTTCTTGCGTACAACGCGGTGCTTGCCGAGTTCTCGGCGGCGGACAAGGCGGCTGACGACGCCTGGCGCACGCTGAAGAGCCGCGAGGAGTACGACGCCTACCGCGCGAAGCTGCGCGAAAAGATGATCGACGCCATTGGCGGGCTGGGAGGGCGAGCGTCCTCGCGAGCCGCCGGGCTCAATGCGCGGGTCGTGGATCGGATTTCACGAGATGGATACCGCATTGAGAAGATTCTTTTCGAGAGCCGTCCGGGCGTGTATGTGACGGGGCTTTTGTTCCTGCCGGACGAGGCGAAGAACAAGCCACCGTACAAGGCCATTCTCCTTCCGTGCGGACATTCCGCAAACGGAAAGGGGATCGAAGCCTACCAGCGAGGGGGCGTGATGGGCGCGCTTGCCGGTTTCGCGGTCTTTATCTACGACCCGTTTGCGCAAGGCGAGCGTTCGGTGGGCAACGGGCACGACGCCTGCTCCCAGCACAACCGCTATGGCGCGCTCGCTGCGCTCCTCGGGCAGAGCTTGGCGAAGCAGCGGATTCTCGATGGGATGAGGGCCATTGATTATCTCTATTCCCGCGCCGACATACGCAAGGACGGCGTGGGATGCATGGGTAATTCTGGCGGCGGCACAATGACGGCGCTTCTGGAGGCGCTCGATCCACGCGTCGTCGCGGCGTGTCCGTCGTGCTACATCAGCTCGCTGCGTACGGTTGTCCCCAGCACGTCGGGCAAGAACATTTCGCAGATCGGGGATGCCGAGCAGAACGTATTCGGGCAGCTGTCTTTCGGACTCAACCACGCGGGGTACGTGCTGATGGGCGGGAATGCCGTGCGGATGCACTGCTGCCACAGGGACTACTTCCCGATCGTGGGTTCGCGCGAGACATACGCGGTCGTGCAGGACGTCGTGCGCAACTGCGGACTCGACGCGCGGCGTTACGGCATGACGGATGTCGCAGGCCGGCACGGCTGGAAGGAGTCGCTTCGCGCGTCGTCCATTCAGTGGATGCGCCGCTGGCTCGCCGGCGACGAGAGGGTGCCGAAGGTTGACGTTGTGGCTGTGCGGAAACTGGACGACGGATTCAACCTTGCGAAGGTGGATCACGGCCTTGACGGCACGGCGTGCAACGTCACGCCGTACGGGCGCGTCGATAAGCTGCCGGGCTTCAAGAGCATCTTCGACTACCTGAAAGACGATCTTGCGGCGGTCGAGGCGGCGCGCTCGGCGAGCGCGCCCTACCAAGCGGCGGTCGCGGGGCGACCGCCCTGCCGAACAGAGTCCGTGATCCGGCGGGCCGGAATACGGCCGCTTGAACAGATCTGCGCATCTACGCGCGAGGTGCGCACGCCGGAAATACTCGCCGACGGAACGACGATCCTGCGCGAGGTCTATTCCTTCGGCGACGGGCAGAAGGTTCCGGCGGTGACCTTCCTGCCGAAGGGTACGGCGAAGGGCGCGGTGTTGGTGGTTGACGACCGGGCGGACAGGGGAATCCACAGGATGCGCGTGACGCAGACGCTTGCCGAAGGCAAGGCAATCACCGTCGCCGACCTCGCCGGCATTGGCGAGACCGGTGCGATGTATCGGAAGACCTGGCAAGGCACGGACACGCCGGACGAAGTGCCGGCTATGATGCTCTACATGCTCGGCAAGTCGATGGTCGGCGTTCGCGCCGAGGAGATGATTGCTCTTGCCGACGCCACAAGACGCCGTCTAGGGCTCAAGACGGAAATCGTCGCCTACGGGAACGCCGCCATTGCGGCGGCCCACGCCTACGCCGCGCGTCGCGACCTCTTCGCGAGCATCTACTGCTGCCACACGCCGCCAAGCTGGGCGGACTCCGTGCGGAAGGGGACGTTCATCCCGTTCGCCAACGTCGTCAACGGCGCACTCCTCGATTACGACTGGACAGACTTCCTTTAACCTTTCAATTGAACAGGGGGTCAGAGGGTGACCCCATTGGTGGAGTAGGAGTGGTGGAGTAACGGATTTTTGCGTTGCGAAAACAGGGCGCGCTGTATTTGGCAACGGGCAAGTTAATCCGCCGACTTGACCGCCAAAGCCTTGGCGACGGTGGAAGGCGACGGCGGTAGCCTTGGCGAAGGTGGAACGCCCGTTGTCCCAGTGGGGCGCTTTTTCGTAAACCATAAACAAGCCAAAAGCAAATATTCAGCCCGCCCGCGTGGGCAAACTCCGAAAGGAAAACCAAGAATGGTGCGCCAAGCAAAGCTCGGCAGAACTAACAGAATGAAAGGAATCTGTACGGCAAAGAAAACGACATGCCGATAGGAAGTCTGGCTGCGCGGAGATGCACCGCAGAAAGGCAAACGCCTTTCGAAGGGAACCTCGCCGAAGGCGACCCAAAGTTATGACCCGACCGCAGGTCGCTTCGCGAAGCGAAGTCGCTAGAGGTCTGCGCGCAAGCCGTTCGTGTTCGACGATTGCGCGGATTGTACCGTCAACTAAACGAAAGACCAGTCTGCCCGTCCATCCCTGTACGGCAGGCGTTGAAATTGCCGAACGGAATCCGTGAACTTTTTTGAAAATCGTCCGCCACAGCGCGGCGAAATCTTGGTATAATATGCGGCGTTTGAGTATAAAGTAGTGTTGCATGCAACGAAAGTAGGTACACATGACGATCAGAAGAGACAGATATCTGCAACGAATCATTGCCGAGGCAAAATTCAGTCCCAGGAAAATGGC
>Ga0310696_10003679_pt1 | contig 19050 bp, 14 predicted proteins | sample AusTroGonzalo_MG_4_FD_203885 | JGI IMG/M metagenome (GOLD analysis project Ga0310696, IMG submission 203885) | Bovine rumen microbial communities from tropical cattle in Woodstock, Queensland, Australia - Gonzalo_02 (v2) (version 2) | ecosystem: Host-associated > Mammals > Digestive system >... | reverse complement strand
AGCTTCCGATGCTATCTGCGAGATGCTCGCTCAGTCAGGCGCTGACGGCATCGCGTCAACGGATCCGGGCGAATTCAGGAACACCATAGACAATGACCCGCTTAGCTACTGCGACGACGGAACGATAGAGAGCTATGGTACTGACGTTATCATCAAGGCCTACTTCGCAGAGACCGATGACGGCGTGATCCGCATGGGACCTAAGAGCGAGGAGCTCGAGAATCCCGAAGGCATCGGCATGATCTACAGCAACATCACCGATAAGGAACTCAAGACTGCTGATGCTATGGATTACATCAGGCAGCGCCTCGCTGAGATAGGCGAATTCTTAGATGTCGGCGCAGGCTTCGAGAGCTTAAGATACGTAGATGACGAAGACTGGGCAAACAACTGGAAGAGTTACTATCACGAGTTCAAGCTCTCTGACCGTATCGTTTTGTGCCCCTCATGGCTCGAAGGCGACGAAGAGCTCGAGAAGGGCGCGATCAAGCTCATCCTCGATCCCGGTTCGGCATTCGGCACGGGAACGCATGAAACTACGGGAATGTGTGCTGAAGTTATCGACAGATTAATAAAACCCGACACTAAGGTCTTGGATCTCGGAACGGGCTCAGGAATCCTGGCTATCATTGCCAGCAAGCTGGGCGCTAAGAGCGTTGATGCGGTCGATATCGATGCCATGGCGGTCAAGGTCGCAGAAGAGAACACGAAGATCAATAATTGTGAGAACATCAATTGCTACACGGGCGAACTTAAGAGCGTCAAGAACGCGCCTTACGACCTGATCGTAGCTAATATCTTTGCGCACGTTATCGCAGCCATTGCCTGCGATGTTCCCCAAGATCTCGCAGACGACGGACTGTTCGTCTGTTCAGGCATTATCGACCACAAGAAAGACAGCGTCCTTGAGGCGATCAGGAATGCAGGTATGGAGATAATTGAAGAGCAGTGCAGAAACGACTGGTGGCTCTATATCTGCCGCAAGGCTTAATTGTCCCGTAAATTGAATTACAGCCCCAAACGTCTGAATTACACGGTGTTTGGGGCTATTTTATTGTGTTCTGCAAAGTCTGATTTCCATATCATATATGCTATAAAAATCAGCAATCGGAAAATTATCGTTTTGAGGTAAGTTTTCCGAGTTTGTGATACAATTACTTGTTATTTAAAAGATAAATAGGAGAAAAATAATGAGATACGCAGCGCAGAAGGGTACGAAGGACATTCTTCCTTCAGAGATTCACAATTGGCAATTGGCAGAGAGAACATTCGCTGATGTATGCCATTCCTTCGGCTATGAGGAGATAAGGATCCCGACATTCGAGCAGACAGATCTGTTCCAGAGAGGCGTCGGCGATACCACAGACGTTGTAACCAAAGAGATGTACACCTTCGAGGATAAGGGAGGCAGAAGCATTACCTTAAGACCTGAAGGTACTGCAGGTGTTGTAAGAAGCTATATCGAGAACGGTATGTCCAGTCTTGCTCTGCCTGTAAGGCTCTTCTATAACATCACGGCTTTCCGTTATGAGAAGATGCAGAAGGGCAGATATCGTGAGTTCCACCAGTTCGGACTTGAGTCTTTTGGTGCTAAGGGACCGGATATCGATGCTGAGATCATCAGCGTTGTTGACGTCTTCTTCAAGAAGATGGGACTTAAGAACATCGCGCTCCACATCAATTCCATCGGATGCCCCACATGCCGCAATGCGTATAACACGCTCCTTAAGGATTATTTCAGACCTCACGTAAGCACTATGTGCGAGGATTGTCAGGCAAGATTCGAGAAGAATCCTCTCCGTATGATCGACTGCAAGGTCGACGGAGGCAAGAACATCGTTAAGAATGCGCCCAGGCTCATCGACCACCTCTGCGACGACTGCAGAGAGCACTTCGAGGGACTTAAGGCAAGACTTGACGGTATCGGTATTTCTTACACTATCGACCCGAATATCGTAAGAGGTTTGGATTACTATACAAGAACGGTTTTCGAGTTCGTATCAGAGAACGTCGGAACGCAGGGAACCATCTGCGGCGGCGGCAGATACGACGGACTGGTAGGACTTATGGAAGGTCCCGAGACACCCGGTATCGGTTTTGCCATGGGTGTTGAGAGACTCCTTCTCGAGGCAGAGGCTCAGGGAGCGCTCTCCGAGAAGCCTTCTTACGTTAAGATCTACATCGCATCGATGTCTGAGAATGCGAAGATCGAAGCGCTCAAGCTCTGCTACTCGATGAGACAGGCAGGAATCGGATGCGAGACAGATATGGCAGGCAGATCCTTCAAGGCTCAGATGAAGTATGCGGGCAAGCAGGGAATCCCGTTCCTGGCAGTTATCGGAGATGACGAGCTCAGCACGGGCGAAGTCAAGGTTAAGTGCATGGCAGACGGCTCAGAGACGCCTGTTAAGCTCGACGGTCTTGTTGAATTCATGGCCGGAAAATAAAAACAAAGTTAACAGTTTGCTGGAGGTAATATATGCAGTCACGTACACATACATGCGGACAATTGAGAATCGAAGATGCGGGCAAGAAGGTTCAGCTCGCAGGCTGGCTTGAGAATTTCCGTGAAGTCGGCGCCGAGCTCGGATTCGTAGTTATCCGCGATTTCTACGGTACTACACAGATCGTAATCGAGACAGCCGAGATGATGAAGACAGTCAAGGCCATCACCAAGGAATCAACGATCTGCGTTGAGGGAACGGTTAGGGAAAGAAGTTCTAAGAACCCTAAGCTTGATACAGGCGATATCGAAGTCGTTCCCGATAAGATCACGGTACTCGGACGCTGCCGTTATAACGAGCTCCCGTTCGAGATCAACCACAGCAGAGAGGCTGATGAATTATCAAGACTTAAGTACAGATATCTGGATATCCGTAACCCTGAGGTCAAGAAGAACCTTATCCTCAGAAGCAACGTTATCGCTGCTTTGAGAAATGCCATGATCGCTCATGATTTCATGGAAATCACGACACCTATCCTTACGGTATCTTCACCTGAAGGCGCAAGAGACTATCTCGTTCCCGCAAGAAAGCATCCGGGCAAGTTCTATGCGCTTCCCCAGGCACCTCAGCAGTTCAAGCAGCTCCTGATGGTCTCAGGTATCGACAGATACTTCCAGATCGCACCCTGCTTCAGAGACGAGGATGCCAGAGGCGACAGATGCCCCGGTGAGTTCTATCAGCTCGACATGGAGATGGCATTTGCAAGCCAGGACGATGTTTTCGAGATCATTGAAGACGTACTTCCTCCCGTATTTGCTAAGTACGGCAAGTACAACAGAGCTTCAGGTTCTCCTTTTGTTAGAATCCCTTATCGTGAAGCTATGGAGAAGTACGGAACGGATAAGCCTGACCTCCGTATCGACCTTACGGTAACTGACGTAACAGATCTTCTCCGTACAGAAGAGTTCGCTCCTTTTGCAGAAGGCGAGATCAAGGCTATTGCTATCTCAGACTTCCACGAGAGCCGCAAGTTCATCGACAAGACTATGGCTGACTGCGAGATCCAGTCCGGCAGCAAGGGCTACTGGTTCAGAATGGATGAGAACGGCGAGATCGTCGGAGGCATCTCCAAGTTCGTAGCTCCCAAGAAGGATGAGGTTGTTGCAAAGCTCGGCCTCAAGCCTGATACGCTCGTAGTTCTGTCCGCAGGTACAAAGGGCGCTGCGCAGAAGATGGCAGGCGTTCTCGTTAAGACGTTCGGCGCTGCAGTTCCGGGTCACATGGACAAGGAACAGTACGTATTCTGCTGGATCGTTGATTTCCCTATGTATGAGATCGGTGAGGAGTCAGGCGAACTCGAGTTCTGCCACAATCCTTTCTCAATGCCTTCCGGCGGACTAGATGTCCTTCTCAAGGCAGAAAAAGGCGAGATCGATCCTCTTACTATCATGGCTGACCAGTACGACTTGGTTGTTAACGGAATCGAGCTCTCTTCAGGTGCTGTCCGTAACCACGATCCTGAGATCATGATCAAGGCATTCGAGCTTGTAAGACTTGGCGAGGAGGACGTTAAGAAGAAGTTCCCCGCCATGTATAACGCATTCTGCTACGGCGCTCCGCCGCACGCAGGCATCGCTCCCGGAGTTGACCGTATGGTAATGCTCCTGTCAGGCGAAGAGACGATCCGTGAGGTAATTCCGTTCCCTATGAACAAGAATGCCCAGGACGTCATGATGGATGCGCCCGGATACGTATCCGACAAGCAGCTTGAAGAATTGAACATCAGCATCACTAAGACTGAATCTGCAGAAGAAGAGAGCGGAGATAAAGAATGAGTGAGAACGAATTAAAAGAGGCTGAAGAGAAGATCGTTACAGAGGCATCTGAAGAATCTGCTGCAACAGAGAATAAAGCAGAGTCTTCTGATAAGAAGGTTTTCAAGCGCGGCTTAAAGCTCGAGAAGGGTACGCCCGCATACGAGGTCTTCGACTGGCTCAGAACGATCTGCATCGGTGTTCTCGCCGGCGTATTTATCGTCGTCTTCCTCGTCCAGAGAGATGACGTTTACGGCAGCTCAATGCAGCCGACATTGACGCAGGGAGACATTCTCTTTACACAGAAACTGTCTACTTATTTCGATACATTCAAAAGAGGCGACATCGTTGTCTTAGACGGCAGCAACATGGAAGGCTACACAAAGACCGAGTATCTCATCAAGAGAGTCGTAGGACTTCCCGGTGAGACCATAAGGATCGCTGACGGTAATGTCTACATCAAGCCTGCAGATTCTACTGAATTCTATCTCCTGCAGGAGAATTATCTGCCTGAGGGAACTAAGACTATCGTTATGGATGACGGTAAGAGCAAGGGCTACGATGAGATAACGTTAGGCGAGAATGAGTACTACTGCATGGGCGATAACAGACCCGTAAGTAATGACTCACGTAATCTCGGACCGTTTACTGCTGACAGGATCATTGCTGTCGCCGTTATCAGAGTTTTCCCGCTCACTGAGATAAGGATACTCTGACAAAGGATATAACTTCATGAGTGAAAGCTACAGAAAATACATAAGAAACTTCTGCATCATCGCGCATATCGATCACGGCAAGTCAACACTGGCTGACCGTCTTATCGAGCATACGCACGTTAAGGAAAAGCGTGAGATGCAGGACCAGATCCTTGATAACATGGATATCGAGCGTGAGCGCGGTATCACTATCAAGTCACAGGCCGTAAGACTTCCGTATGAAGCTTCTGACGGCAACACATATCTTCTTAACCTCATCGACACTCCAGGCCACGTAGACTTCAATTACGAGGTCTCAAGGTCTTTGGCAGCATGCGACGGAGCTATCCTTGTCGTAGACAGCTCGCAGGGCGTTGAGGCACAGACCCTCGCAAACGTTTATCTTGCAGTTGATGCAGACCTCGAAGTCCTTCCGGTAATCAACAAGATCGACCTGCCTTCCGCGCGTCCTGAAGAAGTACGTCAGGAGATTGAGGACGACATCGGAATCGACGCTTCTTATGCTCCGCTTATCTCTGCTAAGAGCGACATCAACATCGATGAAGTATTGGAGAAGGTAGTTGAGTATCTTCCTGCACCCGAAGGCGACGAGAATGCGCCTCTGCAGGCCCTGGTTTTCGATTCCAAATACGATTCATATAAGGGCGTTATCGTAAGCGTAAGAGTAAAGAACGGCACCGTAAAGACCGGTGACCGCATCAAGATGATGCACTCCGGAAAAGAGTTCACAGTAACTGAACTCGGCATGTTCCATCCGGGCGAGCTCGTACCCACTGAGAGCCTCAAGGCAGGCGAGGTAGGTTACATCTGCGCTTCTATCAAGAACGTAAGAGATACGGCTCCGGGCGATACTGTAACGCTCGCTGACAATGCAGCTGAAGAACCGCTCATCGGCTATAAGGGGATCCAGCAGATGGTATTCTGCGGTATCTATCCCGTTGACGGCGCCAGATACGGCGACCTCAAGGATGCTCTCGAGAAGCTTAGACTTAACGACGCAGCGCTCTCTTTTGACGCTGAGACTTCCGCAGCTCTGGGCTTTGGATTCAGATGCGGATTCTTGGGACTTCTGCACTACGAAGTAATCCAGGAGAGATTGGAACGTGAGTTCAATCTCGACCTTATCAGCACAGCTCCTTCAGTTATCTATAAGATCTATCTGACGGACGGCTCTGTCGTTGACTGTTCCAACCCTACGAACATGCCTGATCCGGCAAGTATTGATTATATGGAAGAGCCTATCGTCAAGGCGACGATAATGCTTCCGAAGGAATATGTCGGCAACATCATGGAACTCTGCCAGGAGCGCCGCGGTGAATATACAGACATGAAGTATCTTGATGAGAAGCGTGTAATGCTTCACTACAAGATGCCGTTAAATGAGATAATCTACGACTTCTTCGATGCGCTCAAGTCGCGTACGAGAGGTTATGCTTCATTGGACTACGAGCCTGCAGGATACCAGAGATCCAAGCTCGTTAAGCTCGACATCCTCCTCAACGGTGACCCCGTCGATGCACTGTCATTCATCGTGCATACGGATAAGGCCTATGCAAGAGGAAGAAGAATGTGCGAGAAGCTCAAGGAGAACATCCCGAGGCAGCAGTTCGAGATCCCCGTACAGGCAGCAATCGGCGGCAAGATCATCGCCAGAGAGACCATCAAGGCTTACCGTAAGGACGTTACTTCCAAGTGCTACGGCGGTGATATCTCACGTAAGAAGAAGCTCCTCGAGAAGCAGAAGGAAGGTAAGAAGCGTATGAGACAGGTAGGTTCTGTCGAAGTACCGCAGGAAGCCTTCATGAGCGTTTTGAAGCTTGACGATGAGTGATTATTTAACATTTGCCAAGGGTAAACTACAATTCATACGGATTATCCAGAGAAGACTAAAACGGCAGAAATGCTTATTTTACGGGGACTCCACCGTTGGTTGAGTCCCTGTTTTATTGCTTGTTTGAGCAAACTCAACCGTCTGTTCGTGGTAAAATTATCGTGGTTCTCTTATCGTCGTAGGTGAAAGGAGGATCCCTTAAAAATGGATCAGGTAAAAGTTGGAAAGTTCATATCATCATGCAGAAAAGAGCAGGGTCTTACCCAGGCTGCTTTGGCTGACAAACTCGGGATAACAGACCGTGCAGTCTCCAAGTGGGAAACCGGCAAGAGCCTTCCTGATGCATCGATAATGATCGAACTTTGCAAGATCTTAAACATAAGCGTAAATGAACTCCTGACCGGGGAACACATCACCATGGACGATTATATGAATAAGGCAGAAGAGAATCTTCTTGAGATGCGTAAGAAGGTAGAGCAGAGAGACAAGTCTCTTCTTAAGATTGAGAAAATCATGATGGCCTTTGCGATTCCTTTATATGTAGCTTTGATTCTGTCCGGAGCATATGTCTGCAAGATTGGAAATATCCCTCTCGGAATCTTTCTGATAGTTTTAGCGCTCATAATGGTCATTCCACCTTGCATAATCGGACTTAAGATCGAACATGAAGCAGGTTACTACGAATGCCCGAACTGCGGCGAACGCTATCAGCCGACAATGAAGGCTATCGTCATGGCACCTCACATGGGCACTTCAAGAAAAATGACATGCCCGCACTGCGGTAAAAAGGGTTATCATAAAAAAGTAGTCTCGAAGGATAAGGGATAAGGAGAGATTTATGGATAATATGGAGTTTGGGACAGTAAGCATTCCTTCATTGGTGCTTATATTGCTGACGGCAATCTTGGGAATCGCTCTGCCTCTTGTTGTTGCGATCATCTGGTGCAAGAAGAAGCATGAGCCCTTTACGACAGTCTTAATCGGAGCGGCAACATTTCTGCTGTTTGCAATCGTTATCGAGAAGCCCCTTCAGGCTTTGGTCATCCAGTTAGACAGCCCTGTCAGCCAATTTGTTAATGCCAGACCGATCCTCTGGGGAATCATCGTAGGACTCTTCCCGGGTGTGTTTGAAGAGACCGGAAGATTCGTGGCATATAAGACTTTGCTCCGCAAAAGAACACAGCGCGAGACGGGTCTTTCTCACGGTATCGGACACGGCGGCTTCGAAGCTATGTTCATACTCGGCATTACATACGCAGAGTATTTTGCATTCGCATTAATGCTTAATATGGGTAATTTCTACGAGCTCATGATCGAGCCCGCATTAGATGAGCTCACACCTGAAGTTACGGCGCAGATTACAGCAATCGTTGAACAGATCACAGGCTTTAATGCAGGTATGCTCGGTCTTGCACTGATCGACAGATGCATTGCAGTCTTCTTCCACATCGGAGCTTCGATCCTTGTCTTCTATGCATCAAGGGATAAAAAGAAGATTTGGCTCTATCCGCTGGCAATCGTCATTCACACTGTGATCGACGCTTTCCTGGGATTACAGATTGCAGGTGTTTTCCAGGTTTCAGATTATGCGAACGAAGCAATTTTCGCAGTCGTAGCATTTGCAACATTCTTGTTAGCATATCTGCTGCTCTACAGGAAAGACAAACCGAAGGAAGAGATTCCTGCCGCTGCCGAACAGGCATAAACAAAACTACAAAGGGTGTATCAATCGATACACCCTTTTTTCTTAACAAAAAACCTCGAAAACGCTTACAAAATGTTATCTTTTCCGGTGCTATACTAGAAACATATGAATAAAAAAGCAGTTACCATCTTGATAATCTCTATATCCGTAGTAGTGATTATTGCTATCATTGCTTTGGTTTCATGCTCGCATAAAAACGCGGGTGTTACTGTTACTTCGGAAGAAGCTTCGATCGAAGAAACGACATCCGAAACAAGCGCTGATGAATCATCTTCGGGAACAAGTCAGACAGCATCATCAACAACAAACGGAACTACCGTAACTTCAGGAACAACAACGTCTGCTGATACAACTGACACAACGGGTGCGTCAACAACTACTGAAGCTACTACAACTCAGGCAGCTTCGACTGACCCTGCAACAACTACAACAACTACAACAACCGGATCAACAGAGTCAACAACTCAAGCTACAACGCAGCAAGAAGAGACTACAACAACTACTACAACTGAAGCTGCAACGAGTCAAACGGAGTTAACGACTACAACAGAGGCGACAACAACCACCACTGAGACAACAACTGAAACTACGACGGAAGCAACTGATCCTCCGGTACCTGATACAGGTTATGCTATCATCAAGGTAAAGGTTACTGCAAATATCTATGTAGATGATGAGTCCACAGAAACATATCAGGTAGTAGAATACTATGAGGTTGACGGTTGGACATCCAACTATCATTCTACCACACCTTCCGATTATCACTATGATGGTGATATTATAGCTAGCAAGATGGAATCTAAGTATGGTGATTATCTTAAGGGTTATTCCGCTAAGACTGTAGAGGTAGTAAGCTTCACTAACTAACACTTAGTTGAAAAAGGTCCTCATTTCTGAGGACCTTTTTACGTGTATACCCATTGATAAAAGCAGAATAACCATTCGATGCTGTTTACTGAAGCATCCTTCGGCCCTGGCCCAGCTTCTCGTATTCTGTGGCATTCTCGTCTTCTTTGACCTCTTCTGCTTCAGGCATAGCCGTCTTGAAGTCGTATCTGTTCAGATCGCCGTATTTCCAGCCACTCTCGAGTGATACGAAATCTTTTGTTGTCTCGTATGCTTCGATTGGGAAAGCTGTGTCGTAATAAGCTTCGACGCCGAGCTCGGGAGCGATATCGTGGCTGCTGGCCTGAGACAGGATCTCGATATCTTTCTTCTCTCTGTTGCGCAGGATCTTAGGCATGATCTCTGCCAGGAAATAAAGCACTCCGCCTATCGTTACCGCTAAGAGCAAAAGCTCAATAGGATGCTGGTAGATGAAGATAAGGAACCTTGCGTTTCTCGAGAAACTTGAGAAGATTCGAAGGATTCCGAAGATAGCGACCGGAATCAGATACAGAAGCTTACGAAGGCTTGTGTTCCAGCTGACAGCTTCCATTCTTGTTCTTCTTCCTGCGCGCTCGATAGATTCCCAGCCCTTTGCATAAGGGAATTCTCCGGAGACTTTGCCCGTCTGGCCGTTAACTATGTACTGATAGTTTCTTCCGTCGTAATCGAGGCTTAAGAACCAGCAGGGAAGAAGCGCATACTTGATGTCCTGGTTGTTGTATCTTGTGATACTGCCGTCTGAATTAGGAATGAAATCGTCATAGCCGAATGTGATCTCGTCGCAGACTTTAAGTGCATACTTATCGAATCTCTTATAGATCCTGTCGGTCATGTCGAGCGGCATCTCATCGTACTTCTCGGCAAAGTAACCCTGAAGGTATTCGGGCTTGAATCTTACGAGTTCCGAGTAATCGAAAGGCTCTGCAGCTGCCATAAGTCTGTTGGCAATCTTGAGCTCTCCGTCGAAGGGAACGTTCTTAAGTCTGAACTTTACCTTGCCGTATGTAAGATGTGAGAAGTTGCCGCCGCTGGCTCTATAGTTCTCTGAATAAGCACTGTCGACCATCTTGCCCATGCATCCCTGGCCGGTTACGTTAACTTCGACTTCAGATGATATGATCCATGTCGGAACATAAAGACCAGTCATCTTAGAGAGGACTTTCTTAGACTTGAAGTCCTTGGGAAGGTGATCTATCTTTGCGCAATGCTCTTCGAAAAGGCTGATTGCCTTCTCCTTATCAAACTTGAACGGAATGATGTAGTCAGGCTTGAACTCACGTGTAAGTCTTCTTGTGACAAGTGCAGGCGAACCGCAGAAAGCACAGAATGTTGAAGATGTGTTCTTGTCTGTTACGATCTCGGCACCACAGGCATTGCAAACGATCTCAACACGAGATTCGTCATCCTTGCTGACTTCGACGGTTCCGTCGTAATTCTTCTCAGGATTAGGAAGTCCGAATGAACCGACCTTTTCCAGTGTGTCAGGTGCGAAGAGTCCTCCGCAGTTTCTGCAGATGGAGGCTCCGTGTGTTGAATCGTAAACGAGATTCGACGCACAGTTCGGACACTTAATAGAGTCTGCAGAGAAAGTTTTAACGGATGTTCCAAATCCGCCTGCCGAAACAGGATTATCCCAAATTGCCATATAATCTACCCCTTAAAATAAAGCACTAAAACAAATATACAATAATGCCCAAAATATTGTCAATGATAATTGATTTTCAGGACTTTCTTCCAGACAAATACAATGATTACGGCAAGAGCGCCGGCTATAAGGACCTTGATCTGACCTGAAGCGATTATAGAACCGTCGTGGTAGTATCTCAGGTATTCCAGAAGGAATCTTACAGGCACCAGTATCGCCATGATGATGTAGATTGCACTAACCTTGTTCTTCATCTTCCTGATGAGTATCACGGCTATTATGTGGACCAGGATAAACACCAGCATATCGAAGAGCTGGACAGGGAAGTAGGTTCCAGCATGCTCGTTGTGATATGTTACGGCCAGAGGACCTTCATAAGGCTTTCCGTGGCAGCATCCTGCGAAGAAACAGCCTAACTTGGCAAGACCATACATGAGCGGCGCCGTGGCGACAAATGAAGCCATGACGCAGTCAGGTTTATCCTTGATTATGAGGCCTGAGATGAAGATTCCTGCGATCATGCCGACTACGGCTCCGAGTCCTGAAAAACCAAGCTCTATGCCTTCAGTTGATAGCTTGAACGCAACCATTAATGAAGTGGTCAGTGTGCAGATAAAAGTGAGAAGGCAGGTGTACAGTATAGTTCTCTTTTCCACCCAGAACTTATGCATGTGAAATATAGCAACGGCAAAGCCGATCGCTACTGACAGAACTACAAGAAGCGAATATGGAGAACGGGTAAACTCAGGAATGTCGATCTGCATGAAGGTTTATTAACCCGGACAATCCTTGACTATATACCAGCACATCACGATCAGTATGATCACAGCGGCAATGTAGGCAACTGTAAGTCCGATATAAACCCACATGAGAACCTTGGCAAATTTGTTCTCTCTGTACTTAACACGGGCAATGATCATCAATACCCATGAAGCGATATATGAGCCTCCGGTTGCCAGCGACAGAATGTAGCTGATGGCGCTAAGGCCTGAGTTGCTGCCTGCTAACTCATTTAATGATTGCGTAATTCCGGAAAGAATTCCCGATGTGATATAGGGGAGTACCTGAAGACCGATCGAGATGAAGCAGAGGAGGTTACCCTTCTTCCTTCTTGAAACCCTCTCTTCAGGGCTCATCTCGTCAGCGGGCATCAACAGCGGATCGACATAGGGCTGAGCCATATACTGTCCGGGCATCTGCTGATATACAGGCTGCTGATATTGGGGCTGCTGACCATAAACAGGCTGCTGCTGATAAACGGGTTGAACCGGCTGCTGCGGCTGTTGCGGCTGCGGTTGATACTGCGGCTGTACCGGCTGATAGTTATTGTTATCCATCGAGAATCTCCCTTTATAAGTTATTCCGCGTTTATTCTATCACATGAGGAATTTTTAAGTGAAATTATCAACGGAAAATGACTTTTCGCCGGCATGGTATAAAATAGAACTGTTGTAAAACAACTATGGGGAGAACAATATGGGAATAATATCGGGTAATCGGGCAAGGCGTATTATCGCTTCATTTATGGCGGTAACAGTACTTATGCCTTCAGTTCTGTTAACAGGGTGCAATAAAGGCTCGGGGCTCCCGGACAAGGTCACGGAAGACATGCCATGGTTTGATGCGATCTCATTTGATGTTAAGGATGATTTTGATCCGGATTCGTCGTTTTATGCAGAATATCAGCTACTTGGAGTAAAAGACGGGAAGATATTCGTTAAGGCCTACGGCGAACGCAAACATGACGATCACATGTTGTTGGAGGACAGGGAAGAGTTCTGGCTTCTGACATACGATTTTCAGGGAAACCTTTTGGATAAATCGTTGATGCTGGACCTGCTGGCAGATCAGTTCCCGCTCGCTTCTGACATGAAACGTTATGTCAGGGTGATGGATTACGACGGTCAATATATCTGTGTCGCATTCGATGATGACGACGAAGATTACAATGCCGTCAGCCACCAGATAAAGTATGATCCCATAGACGGGACTATCATTGAGACTGAGAGTGACGGTGAGGAATTCTTAAGTGTATCAAACTCGAAGTATTCGATTATCGACGGCTATTCGGTAAAAACCTCACAGATATTAGGTGCTATGGGCAGCGCGATCGCTATTACGATTACTGACCCCGACGGGCAGGTAACAAAGATCGACATGAGCAAGGAATTCCCGTCGATGAATCTGGTTAACTGTGAATTTATCTTCAAGAGGAATGAAGGTGAAGCATTCTTAGGCATGGGCAACGGCGGTCTTAAATATAAGTATTTCTCTATTGATCTGTCCTCTAAGAAGATCACGGAAATCCGCGAACCGCAGGAGTTCATAGAAGCTTATTTCTTTTTTGACGGACGTTATATCGAAGGTATCGGCAATATCGTTCCCAACAGCAAAGGCATTGATGTGATCGACCTTAAGAACGAGACGGTCGAGAACTTTTTTGATATCAACAACTGCAACATGAACAGGTATTCATCGAGCTTTATTGAGGTTAATGATGTTTCTGAAGACTGCATTATCTTCTCATCGAGAACATCATTTGATATCCGCACCATGTTAGACGGACATCTGAATGTCTATATCCTCAAAAAGTGCGAGACCAATCCTCATGTAGGTAAAGACATCATAAGGATCGCGTCTTACGGCGACCTGTCTTTTGCGATGTGCGAGGGTATCTGCAAGTACAATTATACGAGCGGTACGCACCTTATCATGATCGATGAACGTTACGATAAGCGCCGGCAGAACGCAGAAAACATCGGTACTCCCGAGAGCAGCACGGACATGTTCTACGACCAGCTGATCGCAGACATTCAGAACGGCACGGGCCCTGACATGATATTCAATCTGTCCAATGTCGAGCAGCTCTATAACAGCAACTATCTCGTTGATATCTCTGATGTCACGGGTCCTGATCTCATAGAAGGCGTGATCGAAGCAGTCAAGACACCTGACGGCAAGCTCTATCACATGCCGCTGTCTTTTACTCCGGCAGGCATAATTACTCTTAAGGATAAAGTACCAGACGGTACAGTCGGACTAACTTTTGAAGAATACAAAAACTTCGTAGCTGATGTATGTAACGGAGAAGACCCGCTTGCCGCTACAAACATTGTTTTTCTGACCCGCTGCATAGAGTTCTATGGCCGTGACTTAGACCTTGATTCCGAAGATTTTGCATCCCTTGCCGGGTTTGCCAGAGAGGACTTTACAACGACGGTCCAGCTTGATCCTGAACTGGAGATCTATTTGGTAGGCGGCCCTGACGAAGAATATGCTGACGCTTTTTACATGGAAAACATGTCGTTTGACTTTCTTTTGAACCAAAGCAACGGAAACCTCGAAAACAAGACGCTCATAGGTTTTCCTTCCGCGGAGCGCATGGGCCCCAGATTTGCTATAGACGAGTCCATTGCAATAACCGCAGGAAGCAATAACATCGATGCCTGCAAAGATGTAGTAAGGCTCCTTTTAGGTGAAGACATTCAGAGCCTGTACAGTTCACTTGACGGCAATCCCGTCTCGCGCAAAGGTCTCGAAAACAATATCGCCGACGCAGTCTGGTTCTATAACGATCAGACCGACAGATACCTGACTTACTTCACTCCCGAATATATTGAGAACAACGGCCGAACAATAGAGCACGTCGATGCAGATGAGATAACAAAAGCTTATCTGGAAATGATTGACAGATGCTCGGGACTGTACTCAATAGATTTAGTTGCCGAGCGCATCATCTGCGAAGAGATGGAAGCATATTTTGCAGGGCAGAAAGAACTTGATGAAGTCGTTGTCATCATTAAGGACCGTATCAATACCTACCGGAATGAACATAAATAAGCTATATTTAGGTATATGTCAATTTAGTTTTATAGGGTATAATCATCGTGGCAATTAATGCAAACCCGTAATTGGAAGGAGTTTTGTATGAAGAAATTAATGGGTAAGATGTTTGGAGTATTGCTCACTGTTGCGATATTGATGAGCCTTATTCCTGCAACAGTGGTTTCTGCTGAATCTACCGGAATGGTAAAGAGTTTGAGCAGGTTCAGAGTTTTTCTTAATGGTGACAGCATTGACTTGTGTGAGCAGGGTACTTCTGTTTTTATCGCCTTGTATCCTGATAGTGGGGTAGCAGGTTGTCTTGCTACCGGTGGATCACAGTCTGTTACAATCAGCGAAAACGGAAGCAACGTTGAAGTTGTGTTGGGCGGAAATAGTGATCCGATAGTAATTACAAAACCAAGTGGTTCAGATGCAATTTTGTACGAGAGTGGCAAAGGCACGTCACAAGAAGATCCTATAATCTTTTCTTCCATTTCTCTATTTGATGCTGTAGAAATTTTGATAGATAGTATCGATCTTGAAAACATTTCTGTTGACGATGAAGACTTAATTGTTGCAGCAAGAGAGGCTTATGACCGTCTTGGAGATCTGGCGGCTGAAATAGATGAAGATCATACCAATAAGCTTTTGGCAGCAGAAGCTGATCTTGTGACTATGAAGGATAAAAAGGCTGCCCAGGATGTAATCAATGCTATCGAAGCTTTGCCGGAAAATATAACTCTTGATAACGAAGACGATATTGCTAATGCCAGAGCTGCACTTGATAACCTTACAGAAGATCAGCGTAAATTAGTTCCTGCTGATACGATTGATAAGCTCGAGGCTGCTGAAGCTGATTTAGCTGCTTTAAAGGCTGAGCAGGGACCTAGTGAAGCAGATCTTGCAGCTGCTCAAAATGTGACTGATCTGCTTAATCAGCTTCCTGATCCGGAAGATGTAACTCTCGGTGATGCAGAGAAGATTGCCAATGCGAGACAAGCGGTTAATGAGCTTACAAACGAACAGCGCAGTTTGATCGAGGAAGGACTTCTTTCTTTGCTTGAGAAAGATGAAGCTGCTTTGAAGGCATTACAGGATGAAGCTTCTGATGATGAAGATGCTGCTCTTGCCAAAGCAGTTGCTGATAAGATCGCGGCTCTTCCTGAACCTGGTGATGTAACTATCAATGATGAATACGCAATTAATGAAGCGCTTGTTTCCTACAATGATCTGACACCTGATCAGAAGGCTTTGATCAGTGATGAACTGATGGCTAAGCTTAACAGTGATCTTATTGCACTTGATCTTTTGCTCATTGATTATTACATGGATATCGGTGAAAAGCTGTTGGCTGATTACGGCAGTGTGATGTCTGCTGACAGAAAGACTGAACTCCAGGAAGCAATGGATAATGCTAAAGATGTATTGAATGCAGATGCTCTTTCCCGTAATGATTTAGAGAATGCAATGCTTGATCTTGTCATTGCTTTGCTTAAGGCAGATGAAGAACTCGAAGGAATCTATACGATCACTGACGATTCAGGTGCCAAGTGGATTCAGGGAAGCGCAACAGGTCTTAAATTCAGGATCGTTCAGGCTGGTATCGATGATGACGCATATGAATTCTTTGAAAACGGCGGCTGCTATATCGAAGTAGACGGTAAGAAAGTTGACTTAAGCAATTTCACATATGTTGAGGGAAGTGTCATCATTACACTTAAGCCTGAGTTCCTTACAACATTGTCAGTTGGTGAACACACGATCACATTCAAGTTCTCCAATTCTACCGTTACAACAAAGTTCACGGTAGTTGCATCTCAAGCCTCTACCCCTGCTAACGTTCCTGCAACAGGTGAAGTTATCAGCACAACTGCTGTCGCAGGTGCTTCTGTAATTGCACTTGCGGGCGTTACACTCTTCCTTAGAAAGCGTTACGCAGTAGAGAAAGACTAATAGGTTTTTACAAAACTAATCGAAAAGAGGTGCACTTCAAAGTGCACCTCTTTTTAGTTGGTATTATGGTGCGCCTGACAGGACTTGAACCTGCACACCTCACGGCACCAGAACCTAAATCTGGCGTGTCTGCCAATTTCACCACAGGCGCATTTCGCGGAACATTATAACACTTAGACCAAATAACTTGCAAAAAGCCGTGAATGCGATGTAACGAAGCGGTAACAGCACGGAAATATTGGAGTGTTAGAATAACGGAAATTAAGATGGATTATTCTGTTTACCGTTAAGGAGATAAAGACAGTGACTGATAAGAAAAAGCGCAAAGAGAATATCATTACGGCTCTTCTCATCGCAGGCATGTGCGTTGTGGTAGGCGTAACGATCATATTTGTAGTCAAGTTTACCCAGCAGGGGAATAACGATCCGAAGGAGCTTACTGCAGGAATGACCGAAGCTTCCGGAAGCCTTACAGGTGATGCAAACTATGAATTCCTTCCTACCACAGAGACTTCTGCGGAAGATACGACACAGGAGACTACAGTAACTCCCACGCCGCCTTCTACGCCGACACCGACTCCCACACCCGAGCCTTCTCCGACGCCTACTCCTACACCTACACCGGTACCCGAGAAGCTTACGAGCCTTGCAGGATACAGCGCTGGAGACGTTATCAGCAGCGATAAGATCGACAGGGATAACCTCTCACAGTATTTCACTTCAGTCGAGATTGAAGAGGGCGACAGCGTTTATAACAGAATCATCGGACAGTCTTATTACAGCAACGACAATATAGGATTGTCAGATTTAAGATACCTGAAACTTTTGCATGTAAACTTCAATGACGAGTATCAGGTAGGCGAACTTATCGTTAATAAGAGCGTTGCAGGTGAGGTCCTTGAGATATTTGAGATTCTCTGCGCAGAAGGCTATCAGATCTATTCCATGTACCTGATCGACGATTTCTGGGCAGGTGACGGTGATTCATCTGACTGGTATTCGATCGATGCGAATAACACGTCAGCATTCTGCTACCGTACGGCAACGGGTTCGGGCAATCTCTCGAAGCATGCTCTGGGCAAGGCTATCGATATTAATCCGCAGCAGAATCCATATGTTACTTACAATTCAGACGGAAGTCCAAAATATTCACATGATAATGCTTCTGATTATGTCAGCGGCAGATCATCTGATACGGCCCACGTCATTACACATTCCGACAGAGCGTATGAACTCTTTACTTCCTACGGATGGACATGGGGCGGTGACTGGAGCAGTCCTAAGGATTATCAGCACTTTCAGAAATCATAACAAATGAAAGATAATTGACTATCAGATTTTCACTTGATAATATTGTCGCATGAATAATCCTGATAGAAGAAAACAGATCCTGGACATACTTGAAGCAGAGGGCGAGATCAATACGACCGTCCTGTCAACGAGGCTTGGTGTCACGGGCGCTACCATCAGAACAGATATCAGAGCTCTTGAGAGAGAAGGCGCGATCGTCAGATTCCACGGCGGAATCAAGCTTCCTCACAAGATGAGTTCATACAGCGGCGAGAACTATATGGTCCGCGCCGTATCCAACGTTAATCTCAAGAATGCCATCGGTGCCAAGGCTGCAAGCCTCGTCGGAAGCGGCAACACGATTTTCATGGATGCAAGCTCTACAACCTTTCATATGATTCCGTACCTCAAGAAGGTTAAGGACGTTACCGTCATAACCAACGGAATCCATACGGCAATGGAACTTCAGAGAAATTCCAACTTCAAGTCGATCATCATTTTGGGCGGCATGTTAAGACCTCATTCGGGTGCGATCGAGGGTCTCTCATCCAAGGAAATGATAGGCAGACTTTCAGCTGAGTTTTATTTTGTATCCGGTAACGGTTTCTCTGCCGAGTCCGGTCTTTCAGGTGATAATTTTTTCGAGCTCGAATTAAAAAGACTTTGCGCTGACAGAGCCAAGAAGATTGTTGCTCTTATTGATTCCACTAAGCTTGGAGCAGATTCTGCATCTTCTTTCATTCCGGCTGACAGGATCGATTATCTCGTAACGGATTCAGGCGCTTCACCTGAGAGCGTTGCACTTTGCCGTGCGAAGGGTATTGAAGTGCTTATCGGAGAAGTTACGGAGTAAATCCGCCTAAAATCGTCATTATTTCTATTATTTTTTCTTTTAAGGTATAATAATCGGATAAAGTCAATCGCTTTTTACGAGGTTAG
>Ga0310696_10003675_pt1 | contig 19056 bp, 11 predicted proteins | sample AusTroGonzalo_MG_4_FD_203885 | JGI IMG/M metagenome (GOLD analysis project Ga0310696, IMG submission 203885) | Bovine rumen microbial communities from tropical cattle in Woodstock, Queensland, Australia - Gonzalo_02 (v2) (version 2) | ecosystem: Host-associated > Mammals > Digestive system >... | reverse complement strand
CTGGTGCAGGTGTTCTGTATAGCCGTGATGATGCCGTCGAACATATCCACCGGTATGAACAAACGCGCCAGCCAGTGGCTCAGAACCGTACATACCGACAGTACAAGGAAAAACAATATTTCCGACTTGTAATTATACCACAGATTGCGAATGTCGCTTTTTTCCATATGATAGTTTTTACAGTTTAACGGTTTAACAGCTTAACGGTTTAACAATTTAACAGCTTAACGGTTTAACAATAATTCCGCTGCAAAGTTACAAAAAAATTCTGTCATATGCAAGAATAAAACGGAAATAGATTGCTTTTTCACAACTTTTACTAAAAACATAAGCAGTATGAAAAAGTTCATCATGATAACTCTTGCGGCGATAGTCGCAACGGCAATAGCCCTCACGGGCTGCAACGTGACGCGCACGGTGACAACCTCCAGCCAGTACTGGCAGAAAGGTGACACCAGCTGCATCATCCAGACCAAGACCATCGAGTCTTACGACGCATCGAAAAAAATGTAGTTGTAAAAAAATCGGCATTTCTCTTGCAAATGTCGATTTTTTTTCGTACCTTTGCAGCCAAGAGTTGCAAAGGTTCATGAAAATGGAGCAGTTACAGATCATACATAGCGAGTATTTTGCTGCCTACAAAGCACAGCAGCCGATTACAATTGAGAAGCGTGTCAAACGGCTTGCTTCCAAGCCGCTCACGCCACAGAACTTCAAGTTCTACTTGCTTAGTTCGTCCTGTAACTCCAGCCTTATTGAGGGTTCGTCAATGACCGAAGACGACTACTTGAAACTCAAAGAGGCGAAAATCATCAGCCGCGACGTGCAAGAGATAGATGATATGATTGCTGCTTATGAGTTTGCAGCAAAGAATGCCATCAGTACGGACAATTTCCTCGAAGCGCACAGGATTCTTTCCAACAGTTCCGGTATTACAGACAAGTATAAAGGTGCTTTCCGCGATATGCCTGTCGGTGTGTTTGGCAGCGGCGTGAAAGTCTATACCGGCGCCGAGCCGAGTATCGTCGCGGACGAAATGAGCAAACTCATGCATGATATAGGAATCCTCGTTCAAGCCGATTTGTCGTACGATGAGGTTTTCTATTATGCGAGCATGATCCACCTCGTTTGTGTAAGTGTCCATCCGTTTGCCGATGGTAACGGACGTACGTCCCGTTTGTTGGAGAAATGGTTCTTGGCGCAGAAACTCGGACAAGTAGCATGGGCTATCCAGTCCGAGAAACTCTACTTCAAGCGCAAGAAATCGTACTACGAGAATTTGCATTTCCGTGATAATTACAATTCCATGGATTATTCGCACGCCATCCCCTTCCTCTGCATGTTGCCGATGGCATTGAACATGAGATAATCGTGCCTCGTAGGGCTAAGAAATAATCGTGCCCTTGTGGCTAAGATACAATAAATCTCGTCAGCTGCCCAAGACGTAAAATAGGGTGACATAAAAAGGCGTTTATTGACGTTGTTTGCGACTCCTTGAAATCTTCGCAACATTTCGTAACTAGTCCAGACAGCAACGATGAATGTCCTCGTGGATATGTACATATTCCGTCCTCGCCCGTTCTATGGGTGGGAGGGTTAGGGAATTAGGGAATTAGCGTTTAGCGAATTAGCGAGTTTGCGTTTAGCATTCTTGCGCCGCAATAGACTCTAAAAGCCACTGATTCATGAAAAAGTGCAGAAATCTGCACTTTTTCCGTATATATACAGCACCAAAATTTGCAAATATGAAATATTTTTTGTTATTTTGCGAACAAAATTATTGCACGGGAGAGGACGATTATGGAACAGGAACTCACGTTACACCAAGCCAAAATGAACCTTTTGCGTGTAGTGGACGGCATAAAAACTATAGATGAGGTGCAAGCCATCAGGCATATCCTCGCCGACTACTATGCCAAAAAAGTGGATGAAGAGATGGAGCGCCTCTGGAACAACGGAACCATTAACGGACAGGTCATTGAAGAATGGGGTAAGGAACACATGCGCACGCCATACCACTATGCTCAATAAGGTTGTTTTGGATACGATTTCCCGAAGATACAAGTGATTAAACTGATAGAGTTCCTGCAAACATTAATAAGTTAAGAATTACCGACACCCCTCTCAAGCCACCCCACTGCGCGATGCTTGCGAGGACCACGGGAGGGGAGTGAAGGAGTGAGGGAGTTAGGGAATGAGAGAATTAGGGAATTAGCGAGTTTGCGGTTCCACAAAAAATCCTCCGCATCTGTACGAAATGACAGGTGCGGAGGATATTGTTTGCAGGCTGGGAACTTATTCGTACACCGCTTTGATGACGATGGTCCGGTCCTCGGAGACGTTTGTCTCTACGGTCTGCCAGTTCCGGAAGGTCTTGCCCTGCACATCCGGTGCGGCAGGATAGTCAAGCGCTTTCTTCTCGGAGCAGATGGGTCCTTCGCCCTTGTCCACAAAGGCAAACGAGGTCTTTTCCATCTCGGCGTAGGTTGCTTCAGCGTCCAGCAGCGTGCTATAGTTGGCGACGAGCGCTCCCGTTGCCATCGTCAGTGCGTTGTATGTCATGCGTGCTTCGTCAATCTTCGCCTTGCATGCGTCGGTGTGCTCCACCTCGCCGATAGCGTCTATCATGGCTTCTGCCTTCAGGATGATATAGGCCTCTTCCGCTGCGATGAGCGCGCTGTAGTTGGTGACGTAGGGTTTGAGCGCGTTATCCAAGGCATAGTATGCCTCATGGGCTGTGTTCATCTTCTCCTTGCATGCGTCGGTATATTCCACCGTGCCGATAGCGTCAATCAGCGCCATCACGCCTGTCGGTGCCGGCGTCCATACGGCGTAGAGGTTCATCGCACCCTTGTCGGACTCGGTAGCGGTGATGGCTGCCTTGTCGGCATAGACCACCTCGCCGTTCTCGGATGTAGCCCATCCGACAAAGGCGTAGTTCTCGCGGGTGAAGGCGTTCGCTGTCAGGTTACCGAAGTCCTCAATCTCCTGCGATGCCATCTCGCCTGCACCGCCGTTGGCATGGTAGGTGATGTGCTTGTAGTAATAATCTATCCAGGCGACATCGCCTTTATGCTTGAAATTACCATAGTGTGTCTCCCAACCACCGGATTGTGATATATTCTTAACATCTTCAATATATTCGGTCAGCATCAGATACCACGATTTTGTTTGCTCTGTGCTGCCGGTGCGGTTGTCAAAGTCGAAGAATGCGGTCTTTTCGGGCGTTTCAACCCTCAGAGTACTATATTCCGAGTTATAACTTGCTACCATCAGATATGCAAGATAGCTATCTTTTCCGCTATACGGGTTTTCGTACGCATAGGAGAAGTCCACCGGCGTACTCTTCAGTACCTCCAAATCCTTGTGCGCATACAATGCCGCACAAAGATTGTATATTTCTACATGTGCAAACAACTTATATTTCCATATCATCTGCTTGCGCGTGTAGGCGGGCACATTCTCGTGATGAAAATATATGGAGAATACACCAAACTGATACGTCCCTGAATTTCTTCCGCCCTTCAGTTTAAAACCGGTACCATGATCGTTATCCTGAAATTGGATGACATCATCCCAACAATCGCCGTCCAAGTTATTGAACGACACCACATCCGGCTTCGTTGTGCTACCTCCATTGGTTTGCGTATTGACTTCGAGATAGGTCCACGGTCCTTCAGTCGGAGGAGTGTCCATTGTTGACGGGGTGACTTTTGCCCATGCGCTTTGAGCCACTATCGTAAGCAGCAAAGCAAATACTATATGCTTTCTCATAATCATTTTACTCTTTGTCCGTTAATGGTATAGATGAATTCGTCCGTCAGGATATAGACATTGCCGTTTTTAATCAATTTATGATTTACGATCTCAGATTTCAAATCTGTCCGGTCAACGGCGGTCGGGTCGTTCGCCTTATACACGGCCTGCAGGCGGATGGTTCCGCCGGTGATGTCCTCCTCGATGGTCTGCCAACGGAGGAAGGTAAAGCCCGCTATCTCCGGCGCTTCGGGATAGTTGAGTGCTATCTTCCGGCTGCCGACAGGCGTTGTGCCGTCCTGCGCCACAAACTGAACCGTGGTGTTGCCTTCTGCCTGCTCTTTCGCCTTCTCGTAAGTCTGTTCAGCGGCGAGCAGGATGTTGTAGTTGGACACCCGTATCTTCTCTGTCTCGCTCAATGCCGTATAAGCTGCACGAGCGGCCTCAATAGCATCTTTACTTGCTTCGGAGTATGTGACCGGACCGATCACTGCAATCAGGTGTACAGTCTCTTTGGCAGCATTGCTTACCCAGTTGGCGGTGTACGTCCTGTTGCCGGTCGAACCCTTGACAATCGTTATTTCCGTTTGCGGCACCATTCCGTTCGAACCATTCCAACCGAGGAATTCGCAATCCTCTTTGGTCGGGTTGTTGAGCGTAAAGGCATCGGCCGCCGTGTATTGCGTCGGGTTGGCTTCGCTCACGCTGCCGCCGTCAAGCTCGTAACTGATGGTGTAGTTCACCGGCGTCCACACGGCGTAGAGGTTCAGCGCGCCCTTGTCGGACTCGGTGGCACTGATTTCCGCGCCATCCTCATAGACCTTCTCTCCGTTCGGAGCCGTGGCCCATCCGGCAAAGGTGTAGCCGGTGCGGGTGAAGGCATTCGCCGTCAGGTTACCGATGTTCTCAATCGCTTGCGTGTCCATCGAGCCCGTGCCGCCGTTGGCGTGGAAGGAAATATGCTTGTAGTAATAGTTTGTCCAAGTATAGCCTTCATCCCGGAAACCACCCCATTGATAAATATCGTTCTCTCTGCTTGTCCAGTTTTCTATCAGGTGGGTCAGCATCAGATACCACGATTTCAGTTGGGCTTTGCTGCCATTACGATTGTCAAACTCGAATTCGCGAGTCAAGACATCCGTGTTATCCGATATATCCTCATTATCACTATTGATTGTTACCAAATGCGCAAGATGGTACGGACAATCCGTCTTGCCGGTGTAGTAGGCACTCCAGTCCACCTGCGCACTCTTCAGCTCATCCAGATTGGTGTGGGCATACAATACGACACACTGGCTGAACTCATCCGTAAAGCCACGCAAGGTATAATTCCATGTCAATTTCTTGCGGGTATAGGCGGGCACGTTCTCGCGATGAAAATAGGTGGAGAACACAGCTAATTTGGAATAGTCTTTCGTTGTGGATTTGGTAGCAAAACCGAGACCATCATTCTTGTTTGAATACTGATAGATAATATCATATTCATCAGACCTTTTGTCCCAGGCACTATGGTCCAACTGGTAGAAAGAATAACTTGTCCGGGTTTCATTCCTGCTGAACTCGTTGGTGACCGCATCAAAGTACCACGGTCCCTCTACGCCATACTTACTCGAGAACAGCAATGTCGGGCCATAATGATTGGTTGCCCATGCCCCCTGCGTCAGTATCGTGAGCAGTAGGGTGAATGATAAAAGTTTTCGCATTTGCGTATCGTTTTTGGATAATTTCGTTCGTTAATAGAATTATGGGGTGACATCCGCTCCCTGCTGTCTGCTCCAGTCACGCGGACCGGTGCCGGTCTCCTTGGAGAAGACCGTGGAGAACACATTGGGCGACGAGAAGCCCGAACGGGCTGCCACGTCGGCCATCTTCATATCCGGCTGCTCGCGCATCAGGCGCTTGGCCTCCTCTATACGGTAGCGGTTGACGAACTGATAGAACGAGCATCCGTAGTTGCTGTTGATGAGCTGGCTGATGTACGTGCGGTTCATGGGCAGCACGGCACGAATGTCAATTAACTTGAAGTCCGGATTCAGATACGGCTTCTCTGCGTCCATCCACGCCTCCAGTTTCTTGCAGTCGTCGGCATTCGTAACCGCTACTTCCTCTTCTTGTTCATCCTTCTGTTTCAGTTCATCGCCCCGCACACCATCCCACGGGTCCTTGCGGTAGAGGATCTGCTCGGTGCTGTAAACGAGCATGAACACGACGAACCACTGCTGCGTAAAGCCGCGTGCATGATCATGCGTGGCACACATATACACGTAGTTGGCGCCGATAAGGAACAGCATGATACAGTACCGGATGATCCACTGCACGTCTATATTGTCCATCGTCGAGAAGTTCTCCTCACACCATATTCTATACGCGCGTATGTGCGAGAGCACCATCACCAGCAGCACGTACGGATAGAGCGCCACTATCGGCCACAGGCTGTACGGCACCACATAATCCAGCGCCACCATCAACAGCATCGGCACCAGCTGCCATGCCACGATCCTGGGCTTCAGCCATCCGGGACGCAGCGTCTCGGTCGGATAGAGCGTCATCAGCCACCCTAACAGATTGCCGAGCAGCAACTCGTAGGTGGTCAGGCGTTCAGCACCCATGTTCATCACCTGCATGGGAGCGGCCAGATAGCAGATCAGATACGCCAGATCGCCTATTCCCCATGCCAGCAGCGCATAGCCCCACAGACGCCGCATACGCATGCCTTCAGAACGGCGGAAGATGATCCACGCGCCGAATAGCCCGGCGGTAGCCGTGCAGACGTTCAGCGCCGGAGTCAGGATATCGTCGAATATATGATCGGGAATGAACTGCGAGAACCATGTACTTGCCACCACTACGGCCGCCAGAACAATGCCGAACACAACCTCCGAATGGTAATTGGTCCAGAACTCGCTTAACGTAATATGATTGTTAGGTTTAGTCATTCTTGCCCGAATAGGCGACAAGTGCACAAAGCACCTGCAGCCTATAAGTCGGTTATGTTTTTTGTATCACGCCCTTCTTTTCTTGCGCGAACGCTCGAACGACATATTTCGCACAGACAGCCCATTCGCTGTGTGCGTGTGTGTTTGTTTGTGTGTGTGAAGAAGACTAATCATCTTTTTTTAGTTTCTATTAATGTCACGAGCAAGAAGGACTATTATCACACTCCCGGGCATTTAACTATTTATCATCGTAATGACCTAACATTTGGAGTATGTTTACCTGAACGATAGATTCGTAAACAGAATAAACGACTCGATCCTTACCGGATAAACGACGGGAATACGTGTTTTCTTTATATCTAAGGCGTTCGGGATTTCCTATTCCTGTTAAAGGATGTTCCGACAACTCCTCCAAAATGGTACGGAGTTTCTTAATACGCGCTTGGTCTCCGGACTTCTTGATTCGCTCTAAGTCCGTAAGGGCACGAGGGGCAAAAATTAAAGTGTATCTCATGCGAAAAGAGCGTCTAATTCTTGTTTGCTGCTAACTCGCAGACCTTTACCGTTAGCTATGTCTTGCTCGGCAGTTTCTAAATCGTGATAGAATTGCTCGCTTTGATAGTAGCTTTTTGAGCACGACCGACGATGTGTGACCGCCCGATGAGCCGTAATCTGCCAACCCATATTACCCGATAGACGACGCAAAAAAGATGCATCCGCCAATGGCAGTGTAATCTGTACTGTTCTCATTGCTGTCTCCATACTTTTAGTCCTTTCAATTAATTCCGCTGCAAAGTTACAAAAAATTTCTGACATATGCAAGAAAAAAAACGGAAATAGATTGCATTTTCACAACTTTAACTAAAAACACAGACCTTTTCGCCCTCAAACGACAGGAAAAAACAATCCTCCGCATCTGTATCAAAGACAGGTGCGGAGGACTGGTTCATACATCCGGCGTATGCTTATTGAAGCTTGACGCCCGTCACATCGTAGCGTTCGCCACCGCGGATGATGGTCACGTGGCCGTCCTCGATTACTTTATAGGCAGTTGTCTGTTGGCCGTCAGGCGTTAGCAGTACAGGCGACTCAATCGTGCCATGGTGAGCGTTAGCCTTGTAGGCGATCTTCTGCCCATTAGCCGTTAGCTTTTGGCCGTCAACTGTCTCGAAGCGGAGTTCACCCGCTTGGTCGGACGAGATGGTCAGGAAGAAGATCTGCTCGCCTTCCACTTCGATAGCCTCAGCCACACCGACGAGTTCAGAGCCGATATATGCACGAATGACCATGTTATCAGCCATGTTTGGCTGATCAATACGGGCGAGCATGGTCATGTTAGTAGCGGCATTCGGATTGCTGAAGCCACTACCCCGCTCATCCTCTAATCCGTTAACACGTTTCGGTGCGGGAGAAGCTGTCTGGCTATAGAAGTGCACATCCACATTGCCTTGTCCCATACGTCGCATCAGGTAGCCTTCACCGGGACGGAGTGCCTTGAGTGTGCCTTCCCACTTCTTGTCAGCAGAGAAGACGGCAAAGCGGTTTTGCGCCTTAATCAGGTCGCCCGGCACAGCACTGCTGAAGTAATCCGCCATTGCCTCGGTGATAGGCGTCGTCTGGTCGAAGAGGCAAGGCAAAGAGCTCCATAGACCATCGCCTTGGATGCTAATGTGGCGGTCCTGTTCCGGCACGCGGTCACCACTGAGGCGGATGGTGTTGCCAGTGGAGGTATAGACCATGTATATCTGCGTATAGTCCCACCCGGTGAGCGTACCGCTGAACTGCTGCTGCTTCTGGTAATAGATGCAGAACTGTCGGCTTTCCGGGGCCTTGATGATATCCCCCTCGTGCCATCTTTCTGATGCGCTCATCGAGGCGTTAACAGGCGACTCGGAGGGCAGGAACTTGAGGTTGGTGGATATCCAGTTCCAGCCGGCAGTGAGTTCTATGTTCTGCGATTCGGAGTCGGAGGTGGTGAAGATGATCAGTTCACCTTCGCCGCAACCTGCCGCTGCACCGTGCTCAAAGATAATCTTTCTGTCGGGCGTGAGGTTGAATAGCTTGCCCGTGGATGCCTGCCAGAGTTGGAAGGTAAGTTCTTTGTTAACCATCTGCTTCTTGCCGAATACGGTGAGGAAGAGCTTGCTGGTGCCGGTAATATCGTTGAACTCGATATGCTCTTGACCCACGCATTCGTCGTGGAAAAGGGCATAGACAATATCATTCTCGTCGGTATCGTACGACTCGCCGATCTTAACTTGTCCGCAGACGGACATGTTCATCGGATACTTGCCTTTGTCGATGTCGTCGTACGGCGGCAGCGCCTCTACCGTAAATTCGACACGCAGCGGTTCACTCAGTTCGTCTTCATCGGTGAGGTAAAGCACATCGGTATATACACCCGGTGCCATATCGGGATGGAAGTTGAGTGTAAGGGTTAACTCATCGGTCGGGTCGATGGAGCCGCTTGCTTCGTCCACGCTCACCCAGTCAGGTAGCGACTCGATGGTATATTGATGGCGCTTACCGGAATAATTGATGATACGGATGTTGCGTGTCACCTCATCTATTTCGCCGTAGGTGGCCTTTACGTTCACTTCACGTTTTGCCCATTTGAGTGCGTTCTTGTCCACGAATGCAGTCCATGTGACAGGCGAAACCATCGGGTTACCGTTGAGATCTTCCACATCGCGTACGGTGATGTAGATGGTCTGTTTGTTGATCTGTCGGTCACGCATGTTGATGTTGATCAGCAGTTCGTCGTTGTTGAACGCCCAGTCGAAGTTCATCTTGGTCAGTTGGCCGATGTCCTCTACGGGTGCACTCTCTGTCATGTCTGCGAGGGTGTTGATATCCGCTCCGCCTACCACACCTGTGATGAGCGGTTGCACTTTGTCCACCACATCGCCTTCGCCGGTCTTAAAGACGCGCTGGTCATTGATGGAGAACACTTGTTCCAGTATGCCGTTGTCGTTCTCCTTCATCTCCTGGAACGGCAAGTAGGCCATCAGACCCATCTCATCGCCTCGTGGCGAGAGGGTGCCAAAGGTGGTCATCAGCGATTGCGGCAAAGCCTGCTCGTAGAGGATGAACTCATCGATGTTTCCTTCGAACCCTTGACCGCCGAGGAACATATCTCCACTTACTTCACCCAATTGGCTGGCATCAAAGGTCTGCACCATGCGATCATCCAGATAGATGGAAACATTGTTGTAGGTGCGGTTGACGGTCAGTACGAAATGGTGCCAAGCATCGTCGTTTTGGCCGTCAGCGATTAGCCATTGGCTGTTATTGCTATGCAGATAGAGGCTGCCGTTTGCGATAGACAGGAGTGTTCCCTTAGCTTGTGTTGAATCGGTAGCCGCTTTCCAGCCTGCGCTGAAGAGTTTGCCGCTATTCGAAGCCGTCTTGAACCATAGCATGAGTGTCTCATCCTGCTTGGCGGAACGACTCATGAGGTTGCCGTCCATAATGACTTGCTGGCCGTTATTGATATGCAGCGAGATACCTTTCTGGTGCTCCCATGTAGCGCCTTGTGCATAGAGCGTTGCTCCATTGGCCTTATCGGTGAGCGTCTCGCCTTTACCTTCATTCATCGGGTAGTACGCTACCAATTCACGCTCGTAGCCCGTCAGACGGCGCAGATGGGTCAGAGCTATCTCATCGGTAGTGAGCGCTTTGGTCCAGAGGCGGACCTCCATGATATTCCCTTCAAAGCCCTTACCAATAAATATTGGCGCACTTGCGGAATATTGCACATGGGTGTGCGGTATGCTGCCGGAGGTGTCGGTCACCTCTTCCGTGCCGGCGTAGAAGTGCACCTTATTATTCTCGTAGTCAAACACAAATACCACACGCATGAATGCGGTCATCTTCTCCGGCAGCGGGAGCGAGTATAGCGAATTGCCTCTATTGGTTACCACCAGACGGTTGTCGGCTGTCTTACCAAAGGTGAGCGTACCTGTCTGTGCTTCGAAAGTAAAGAAGGTGCCTGCTGCATTCGGGTCGGTAGGACGAACCATCATATCGATGGAGAACGATTTATTGGATATAGCACGCTGTACTTTGGACTGCGCGTACGAATTGTCGGTACCGTCGAAATGCATGGATATGCCGGTGGTGATACCCGATTCGTTGGTGTAACCGGTCACTTGGAAGTTATTATCCTCATCAAGGTAGTTGCCGGCGATGGCTTCGTTGAAGCGCAGTTTGAGGTTGTCTCCCACACCGAGGATAGCATCTGCCGGTTCGGGCTGACCGAACACACGCGGGTTGCGGGTATCTTTGGTTCCGGTCAGTACATCGGAGTTGCGGGTGATGAATCCCGAGCCGTGACGGCAGAACGATACGGCGCGCAGGTCATACTGCTGCTCCATCGGGTCGCGCTCGCCATAGAAGCGATAGTTCTCAATCTTACCGTTGCGAATCATCTGCTTCGTGCCCGATGCCAGTTGATAGAGACTGTCGTTCGCGTAGTACGAGCAGAGGTTCACCCAAGCGTCGTTGGATTGCGTGGTCAGTTTGTACTGCAACTCTATATGGTCAAAGTTATCGTAGTTGACGTCAAAGCCGTCGATGCTTACCGGCATGTAATAACCTTGATTGTCTTTGGGCGAAAGGGTATTCATGATCCATTTGTCGGACGGCATGGAGATATTCACCGGACAGCTGACAGGCATGTAGTGTACGGAGAAGCATACTTTCTGATTAACGGACATCGGCGTGCATTCTGAAGCGAGCACGAGACAGATGTCATCGTAGTCGTAGGCTTCGCCGGCCATCACCTCGATGGTCTTGGTGATCGGCTGTGTTCCGTTAAAGATAAACTCACGTCCTTCGCCCAGAGGCACACCGTCAATAGATATCTTGGCACCGAGGGGATTGGTCGTATCATCCTGCATAAGCATCAGTTTGATGCGTGCTCCGCTGGCCAGACCCACTGCCTCGTCTGCCTCGTTCCACATGGTGATGGAGAAGCGTGCAGCTTGGTCGTACGGCACATCGCTCATCTCATGACGGTTAATTGTTATCTGCGGGTTCTCAATCTTCTGCGTAGCGGAGTTGATAGGCGTACCGGTGTTGTAGAAATAGGTCGAATCCGCGTCTTCCCACGGGCAGACGGTAGCTCCACCCAGCGTGCGGTACAAGAGCGAACCGAATACATAGCTGTCCTTGTTATCCGAGTCGAAATCGCTTGCCTCGTGACGGGTGGCTTTGGCCTCTTTGTTGAAGACGTCAGTCTTGCTCTTATAGACATTGAAGGTGAGATGCTCAAACGCTCCCGGGGCAATGGTGTAACCGGTGGTCTTGCTGGCACCCTCGGTTAATCCGTTTTCGGGCAACATAGGCGGTATCTCGATGATAGGCTCGAAATCAAAATCGAACTTAACGTTTCCCACTTCGGCCCGTACGAAAAGTTCCGCTTCACTTGCATCTCCTTGCGCGTTCATGGTAGACGCCTGAGCAGCAACCATCTGCTTGTCAAGCATATCGACCACTTCGGGTTTGAACAGGTCTTTGAGTTTGGCTATCGCAAATCCGCCCATTCCATCGGATTGCAGACCGGTCTGTTTGTTGATGAGCGGCCAACCTACATACGAAGAACGGAAATTGGTATAGGCGTAGCTCTCTGTATAGGACTGCGTGACGCCTCCGCTGACAGAGAGGGTCTGCAGCGGTGTTTCCGTCTTGGTGTTCACTTTCTCACGCTCATTGGTCTCTATCACTTTGATCCAGTTGCAGATGGCTTGGTTGTCCAGCCGCACTTGATCCAATACGGCAAATTGGTAGTTCTCCGGTTTGATGATTTCGTAGTAGCCGTCTTGCGCGTAGTTCACCGAGTCGGTCGGCAGTTTGCTCCAATAAACGGGTCGTTGCGTTGCCTCAGCAGCCGCTACCGCTTCCTCGCGTGTGCCTGTCACAAGCAGGCTGTTACGATGGTAGAAGAGTTGCGGAATGACCGTATTGATGATATGCTCCTGGGTGTACGTGAAGGAAGAGAGGATGTTCTGCTTGAGCAATATATCCTCGGTACGCATCAGATACCAGGGTTGGCCATCGGCGCTGACACCCTGCTTAACGACCATCACATTTTTATTATCTATCTGCCCCTTGAGCAACTCATACGAAGCGGAATCGACTACGCGGAAAGCATCCGCCTTGCCGAACGTCACGCCGTTGGTCACGCCGATGAACACATCCGCCATCGGACCCACATGCATCGGATCGCCACCGGTCTGGATACGTTCCCGTGTCGTGAAATCATAGTCAGCCTGCGACGTTCCGGTAAACTGAATGGCAATAGGCAGATTGAAGGTGTTCGTTTGCTGCAGCACGTTCAATACACCCGCTGCTACACCGGCGGCAGGACTTCCGGCATACGTACCGATGAAATATTGGGTGTTATTACCAAATTTGAATTGCAGGTCCACGCCGAAACGGTAACTGTAGGATGCTTTATATTTCACATGATAGCTTGTTCCCTTCTCGAGGTAAGCGTACGAACCGCTTCCGGGCGGGTCGCGCAGAATATCCAGCAGCGTGATGCCGGTCTCAGTGGTATCTCGCGCCATAAAATCCGATGGTTTCTCCACGCCGCCGAGCACATAGCCGCGTAATGGCGTAGAGTTGATAAACGCGCCGTCGGTCTCTACGCTGAAATCGAGCGAATGGAGCGCCGAGTCACCGGTCTGCACCAAGGTCACATGGTCGAACGTCACATTCACCATCGCGGTTCCCTTGGCATCCAGAGGCTGCGTGAAGATATCCGTAGTCTTACGCATGCCATTATATACCTTCAACTTGCCGCCCTTCAGATAAACGATATCAGGCACGCGTGTGCGGTCGTTGTTATAATAGTAGTTCTCTTGTGCGGATACGCGGAACTGATAGTCTCCTACGGGGAAGACGGGGGCACCGAACAGATAGTTCCATTCGCCGGTCGCCGAATCCAGCACCGCCATATCTACTTTGACATCCTGCCCTAACAGCGACTGCGCCGTCCAGGTCTTGACACCGCAGTAGTCGTAATCCAGACCGTACTGCGATTGCTTGTAAACCACCTCTATCGGTGCGCGATAGGTGATGGAGAAGGTGTCCGGTTTCGTAGCACTCAAATCCACCACTTCGCTCGTTTTGCCTTTGGCAAACAGCGTAGCGTATCCTTCTGCCGTAGCCTGCACCACTTTGTACTTGACAGGGAAGAGGTCGGCCTCGTACTCGCCCGTCAGCGAGTCCGGCTCGATGACGATACGTTTATGCTGGTAGTGCACTTTGGTGGTACCTACGGTGTACTCGAGCGTGTCTTTGGTCAGGTCTTGCGGGTCACGCACGATATACGATATATTATCGCCTTCCAACTCCAGTACCAAGCGGATGTTATCGCCGAGGTTGTTCTTGCTCAATCCTTGTCCGAGCGGAAGCGATGCCTGGTCTAAACCACCGACTACACGCCCCGACAGACGCACCTTGGTCTCATCCCAGATACGTACACCCGGCAGGTCTTTGCTAAGGGTTAGCAGACTGTCTTGTTCATGAGTTATCTCATTGATAGTGCGTACAAAACCATCGCCCTCGAAGCTGTGGCCGTCCTTGATGGCTTGCAGCGTGAAGGCCGACTTCTGCGGTACGCGAATGGAGAAATTACCGCTGACATCCGTCTTCACCGGTTCGCTGAAGTTCATCACCAACTTGCCGTTGAGCAAGAGGTTAGCGTCGCGTACCGGTACTGACGACAACTTATACAGCACGCGTCCCGAGAGGATCACTGAGGATATATTCTCGAACGCCAGGTTCTCCGCCACGTTGTTATTTGCCGTGAGCGTAATAGTAGCCGTCGGGGACGAGGTGTTGTTGTATCGGTATTCCGCCGTACTCGAGACGGGGGTAACGGCATAGGTGGTCGATACGCCGTAGAGCAGGCTATCGAATAGGAACGCACCCGTCTCATCGGTAAAGGTCGTGATATCATCGCCGCCTTCGTACGAGAGCGTCACTTTGGTGCCATAACAGCCACTGGCGTCTGCATAAGCCACACGGCCGGATATGCTGCCGTACGGCGAACGGCTACCGATGGTGGTCATCTGCGAAGTGGTGGTAGTGCCGTTGCAGGTATAGGAGGACGTGACGCGGTACTCATATTCCCTACCGGGAACAACCTCGTGCTGGTCAGGCACATGCTCATCGAAATAGCCTTCCTTCGTCAGGATGGCAAGCGTATCGAACGCTTCAGCGCTTCCGTTTTCGCGGCGCTCCAGCAGATACGAATCCACCGAACCGGCTGTCCGTTCCCACGTCAGGATGACACCACGTTTATCCGTTCCGTCCGTAGCGTCAAAGGAAGTAATCTTACCGCCTTGGTTGCGATACAAGTCCGGACCGCTCAATGCGATAGGATTCAACTGCTTGCTATCTTGTACACGCAGCAACGAATTGGTCTGGTCGATGCGAACGCTATATTGATAGTGTACGCAACTCAAGCCGGCTTCGTCTGTGAAATGCACGAGGTACGAACCATCTTCCTGCATCTTGACACTGTCCTTCGGGATGTTGAATTCGCTTACCTCACCGGTCTCCACCAGTTTGCGGACGAGCACCAGCTTGGCATTGTCGTCCCATTGGCAACGACCGGTACCTACCGCCTGAATCTTAGCCAGTAGGTCTTGGTAGAGAATATCCCGGATAGAATCCAGATTGATGAACGTAGCTATCTGCGCTTTGATCTCCTCCGTCGTACCCGTCAGTCCATAGACGGCTGTCGGCGTGAAGTCGAACTGCACATCCGTCGGTTCCGGCAACTGCTGCGAAATCTCCGCATTGTCTATCTTGAAATGAAAATGCACGATGCGGTTCTCCTCAAAATCCGGATCCAAAGCATAGGGATCTTGGCTCGCTGCCAAAGGCGCCAAGTAATTGGATTTGAGCAGCATGGAGGTCGCCATATACTCTGAGGGTGCCCATCCCCACGTAGCAGCCGAGGCACGACGTACGCGATAGTACAACGGGCGACCCGGTACATTGACGCTCGATTTTAATTCCGCCTGAATGACTGCCACGCGGCTATCGCCATTATGCACACGGATATTAGACATGTTGCTGCTGATTTTGTTGCCGTCCGCGTACCGTGTGCTATCCGACAGTACCGTCAAAACGGCCTTGGCGGGATCTGTCAGACGATAGATACCGCTATCGTTGATCAACGGCATCATACCCATCGACTCGGCATCCGAGAAGTCCTCCTTCGTAGCACGCTGCACTTCAAATACATCGGTGGACATGATATCCTGTGCTTTCGGATTCCGGGTATGCCACTCCAAGGCTACATCGCCCGTCACGCTCTGCTGCGCATTGCGCACCTCCGTCGCCGTGAAGTCGTAAATCTTATGATAGGCGGGAATCATCACCTTGTTGGACTGCAGCGTTTGCTTCTGGTTGGCATCTTTGTTAACCCATACATGGAATGCCGCCCAAATATTGTCTTGCACATCGTCTTGCATATCTACAAGGATGGTGCTGCTGCGATCGGAAATGGAAACCTCATTCGTCGGAGTCAGCGACGTATGATACGAAATAGGGTCTTGGTAGGTCAAGTATTGCATCGCCGCCTTGCCTAATGTGCCCGTCCCTTCCGTCGCAATGCTGTAGAAATAGGGCTCGAACAACTGAGGGCTTTGAGGTGTATTGCCGCCATCGAAGATGGTTCCCCACTGCCACCAGTATTTATGAGATGAGTCATTGTCTTCCACCCTATATTTGTGGACGTTGAGACCGACATAGAATTTTTTATTCTGCAGCTCAACCGGGATATACCAATCCATTTCAAGATATACGATATGATCCACATAAGAGGTATTCTTACGCGTCACCTCAATGCGAACCTGGTCATTATGGGCATCATCCCCGTTGATGATCCAGTGGGATTTATCTCCTGCCACCAAGGTCAGCGGAATGCCGTTGTAGGTATTGTTCACGATTACGGAACCGGCATCCACCAGTGCAAACGCATAACCTCTACCGCCTGCATACCGCTCGTTGTAGTTTGAGTAGCGTTGGGCACCAAATGTGACTATTCGGTGTACATCCGCCGAACCGCGACTCTCACCGTCCTTCTCGCTGAACCACAGGTACGAGTCGTTGGTGTTGTCATTCGCATTCGTGTGCGGCGCAAGGTAATAGGTTCGGTCACTACCGTCACCATACACCCACACAGGAATAGTGAAGCGTAACACACCGTTGCCCATACTCATCACCTGGTAGTTGTCGAAAGTGTCAAAATACTCGTTGCCCGCCTGCGCCGTCTTCGACAATAGCAAACCTGTCATCATCGCTGCCCAGAATAGCAGCCGAGTCAATTTGTTTTTCATAAATTAAACAAGTTTAATTTTGGAGCTTCGGCTTCGTCGATTTGCGTAAGCAAGCTTACATTCGACTTGCACGAACCTTCATATATTGTGTTTTGTTAATATGCATTTATGGCCTCGTTAAAACGCTGCTCGAGGTCTTGCAGGCGGTAGAGGCGATTGTTCCGGTGGACAGTCAATCAAAAATCGCGCACAAAGTTACAAAAAAATACGCACATACGCAATACGCACGTGCATTTTTTTACGCAGAATGACACTTTTTGTGCATTTTTTACGCAGAATGACACTTTTCTCCCCCTCGCAGGTAGTTAAGTCCTGTTTTTTGCCCAAAGAGGGTGCGCCCGCATCCGGGCACACCCTGCATCAAAATATGATGAATGTTTATTTCGAATTTAGTCGCATTTGCGACGACTTTCGGAGTAAAAACTGGCTACAAAATTACATAAAATATATGGTGTATGCAAGTTTTTGGTCACAAAAAATGTAGCATACCTGTTTTAATATGTTCGGTTAATCCACATCTCCATAAAACGATCCGAGACAGTATATACCTTGGCGCGTTCTTCACTTTGATATGTCAGTAGCTGCTTTTCCAATAGTGCGCTGATAGCGTACTGTACGGAGCTCGGTGACTTAAGTGCGTGTTTCCTGACAAAGGCAACCGAAGTAACACCGCCGGCTTTGCCCTCTTTGGCAATTGCTATCAAGGTCTCTTTCTGCTGGTAGTTAAGTTGATTCATCACAGAGACAAACGAACGCCCTTTCTCTTCGAGAATACCGTCCAGCGTTCGGTCTATGGCCGATTTATCCACCGGTATGTCAGGGTTCTCATAGGCAAAGGCATTATGAAGCACGTTATGGATATAGTACGTGTGGCCTTCGAACAAATCATAGGCATACACAGCAGCATCCGGCGTAAGGCAGCGTCCGACCTTAGCGAACTGTGCTATAGCAAACCCGGTATAGACTTCTTTGGGGATACAATCGAGGTAAATTTGCTCTGCACTGTTGTAGAACGGTTTGGCTGCTGAGTTGAACATGTTCTCTATTATGTGACGGTTGCTTCCTGCATAGATAAACAGGCAATTATTCATCTTCTGGATATGTGTGCGGAGCAATGCCTCCACGTTCTTCTCAGGATAATATGCAATCTGCTGAAACTCGTCAATTGCAAAGATACATGGTTTGTCCGCCTGCTCTAAATACCGAAAAATTTCCTCCAATGTGAGTTCCGGTGTGTGAATATCACCTAGTTTGACATTGAATGTGGGAGTCCCTGAAAGAGCATCATACCCGAAGCTTCCCGCCAAGGAATGCAGTCCGGCGAGAAAGTTGTTCAAAACGGTCTTGCCTTTAGGTACCAATACGGAGTAGATTTCCTTGCTGAGGAATAGGACGAGTTCATGGAGACTGGTCGTCGCGTAGATGTCCGTGTAGAAGGTGTAGTAATTGTCTTTAATATCCTGCTGATTGAACACATGGCGTATTAACTGCGTCTTGCCCATTCTCCGGGACGACGTCAGCAAAACGTGCGCTTTGTTCTGTAGTGTGCGTACCATCCATGAGGTCTCTTCCTCCCTGTCGCAGAAGTAGGGCGCAGGGATAATTCCGGTAATGTAGAAAGGATTTTCCATATTATACAAATTCTATAACAGAAATTCTATATTCTTAATTCCGGCTGCAAAGGTACAAAAAAAATCAGATATATGCAAATAATTTTGTATAAAACATGGATTTAACCTATATAAACCCCGAAATGCCATGTATTAGTACATCAACCCGAATGCCCACAATGGGATTATTTGTTGTGCTGCATATTCTATCTCGTCACGCACTACGTAACCATTCTGCACCTCCGAGATTTGTTTCTTCCCTTTCTTTTTGCCTCCCACCTCAAAGGTATATTCGCCGATACTGAAATCACTCACACGTGATGCCATCACATCTTGTGTCACTTTCAACTGGTTATAGAAGAAAGTCTCTCTCACATTGCCAATCTCTGCCTT
>Ga0310696_10003673_pt1 | contig 19063 bp, 26 predicted proteins | sample AusTroGonzalo_MG_4_FD_203885 | JGI IMG/M metagenome (GOLD analysis project Ga0310696, IMG submission 203885) | Bovine rumen microbial communities from tropical cattle in Woodstock, Queensland, Australia - Gonzalo_02 (v2) (version 2) | ecosystem: Host-associated > Mammals > Digestive system >... | reverse complement strand
ATTGCGCTCGCGTCCGCCTTCAGGGCCAGCGCGTCGCCGACCGCCTTCGCGTCCGCCGCTTCGCCGCTGATGGAAAGCGTATCGTCGATCGGGACCGTCATCACCGTCGCGTCATCCACGACTTCTTCCACTTCTTCGTTCAGGTTGATCTCGCTCATGCTCGTCCCTCCTTAAATGTCGCCCAGGACGCCCTGGATCGTCAGTGTGCCCTGCACGACTGTCCGGACCACATCGCCCTCGATCATCTTGACGCCGGCCGTCAGCGCGTTCACGCACATCCCTTCCGGCGGTGTTCCGTTCCAGCGCGGGTTGATGTCATACCGGCGTTCCGTGCTGTACGTTCCGACCGGCCATTCGTCCGTGTCGTTGTTGTGGAACTGGATTTCGACCACCCCGTTTCCGAGGCCCTCGTCATCGTCCAGCCGGTAGAACCGCTGCAGTACGATCGCCCCGCCTGCGTCCCGGATCGTGAACAGCAGCCGGTCGTCTGCGGTCCAGTCTTCTCCGCTCGACCTGGTTGCCTTCACTTTGAAGGCCCCCGTGTCGCCCGCGTGCATCGTGATCTGCGTGGCGTCCGCGTTACGCTCAAACATTGGCTTCACCGTCCTCTTTCTTCGGGTTGCTCAGATCTTCAATGACCTGGTTCAGCGTCACATGAATTCCGAGAATCTTGTTCGTGTTGTCAAATGTTGCAGGGACCATGATCTGATCCATCGTATTGATCACGGCCTTGAGCTTCTCAACGTTGTCCATGTTGCCTCCTTATGTCCTGCACACGATCAGCTTTGATACACCGCCAACCGTCACATAGAAAGAGTGGTACGTGTAACGGGTGTCCAGTGAGTAGCTCTTCGCAGCGCCGCTCGGCTGGCTGTTCGACTCGGTTGCATACTGGCTGTAGCTCCATTCCGGGTCCGGGATTGTAGCTGTAGCCACCTTCCCGGTGTCGTGCAGTACGCCGCTGCTCCCGATCGTCGCGTAGATCGGAATGCTCACGGTATTCCCGTCCCAGGTTGCCTGTCCCGGTGCCGGGGCCAGGCTCGTCGGCAGGCTCTTGTCTCCGCACACCGCCGTGAATACGCCGCTGGCCCATGAGCCTGTCAGGTCAGCGGCTTTCTCAAAATTTATCGGATCCCCGCGCCACGGTGTCAGCTTCAGCGTTTTCCCGCTGTTCGTCAGCTCCGCTTTTTTGATCGTGGTCGCCAGGTCGGATTCGTTCAGCGTGAGACTGCTGCCGCCTCCGCGGACCGTCAGCGTCTCGACCATCGCGTCGCCCTCGACGCGCAGCGGCCTCTTGATCTGCACCCGCCCGCTGCCGATCGTCATGATGTCGTTGATCGTAGTCTTTCCGGTCAGGATGATGTGGTCCGCGCTGATGTTCGCCTGGCTCCCGGCCTGGTTGATTGCCAGGCAGATACTCGCCGCCGTGATCTTTCCGTCCTTGCCGATGGCCGTGACAGTCTGTTTGATGCTGTCCTCTGTGACCTCAATCCGTGCCTCATGGTCTACAATGCCTTCCTCGGTGTGGACCACGCGCTGGTGGATGCCTTCGCCGTCGACCATGACGGAAGCAACCCTTGACCAGTCCTTGTCTGCTCCCTCTCCGGCCACAGCCTCCGCCACCAGACCGATGTGATCGTCCGTATCGACCATCCATGCGTGGTCTTCCTTAGCGTTCTTCGCTGCAGCCCGTCCGCCGCTCCCGCCGGAACCGGACTCTGCGATGTCCCGCTTGATGATGTTCGCGATGTCCGGCAATTCGTTTGCCAGCGTGATCGTGACGTTAACCGGGTCGTGGATCACGTCGGTGTAGCTGAGCTTGGAAACACGTTCGTTAATGGTCGTGTCGAACTCCGGCAGCGGAACCCGGCAGTACCGTCCGATCTTGAAGCTGTCCAGCGGTTCGCCGGTCGCCTCGGAGAGGTCCATCCCGCTGATGGTCACTGTGACAATCGGATCACAGTGCCGGTTGAGCCGTTCTGTGGCCCAGTCCCTCAGCTCGCCCTCGGTTTCCTTGCTCTGGTCCGTTTCGGTCTTGCAGATAATTCCGTATTTACTCTCGTTCTTCCCGACATAGTCCCCCGCGATGTGAAGGTCATCCTTGCCGATCGGATAGAACCGCGTGTACATCCGCGTACGGTCTACGGTCATCCGGAGCGTTTTGATGTTCCTGTCAGTCCGCATCTCGCTGGCCACGGTGTCGTTAATTGCCCGCAGGTTCAGCGTGAACGGATAAGAATTGAAGTTATAGTCCCATACGCACTCGGTCATGGTGCTGCAGACCGTTTCCAGTGCGCTGTACAGGTCGTCTCCGTTGAAGCTGTACGGTTTCGACGGATTCCGTTCCACCGCTCCGAGCTTCCAGTCCTTCTGGCGGCTCAGGATGTACCGGATCGTCTGATCAGCTGTGGCCGTCGCGCCTCCGCTGATGTTCTCTGTCTTGGTCTCGCCGAACAGGATGATGTCCTTCAGCGCCTGGATCACATGCTCCAGGTTGACCGTGCGTGTGTTCCGGTCGTACTGTGTATCAATGGATTTGACCCGCCACACAATGCCTGCAGCGGGTCCGTCTTCAGATCTCAGCCAGTCGCCCACAGCCATGCTCGGAGCGTCCATGCTCAGCGTCATGCTGGCCGTACTGGTCCGCTCCGTCAGCTGCAGGCTCATCCGTTCCGGCTGGAACTGATTCTTCGCTGTCAGGCTGTGGCCGTTCAGAAGAATCATCATAAGTATCTCGACCTCCAGGAAACGGTCATCTTACAGGCACGCTTCGTACCGCTGAAGCTGCACGCCACGTCTCCCGGAGATGCCGTGAAGTCGTTCGCTCCGGCCCGCTTTGACATCGCGTTCCGGTGCGTTCCCTGGGCGTTCCGGATACGGATTCGCACCAGGCCGTCCTTGTGGTCGATCACCAGCGTCTCGTTCCCGCCAAGGCCGAGACTGCTGAAGGTCATCGTGTTTCCGTTCACTGTCACGGTGGCCGTGTCGATGTTCTGGCCGCTCGTGTTTTCCAGCTCTACGTTGAACTGTGTCGGAGCGCTGCCGCCGACGCTGATCGTCTTGCTCCCGCTTGCGCTCTTTCCACCGAAGCTCTCGCTGTTCGCGCTGTTGTCCTCCCAGTACGGGATCGTGTACGCCCGGAACGTCAGCTGAAACTCTTTCGTGTAGTCCCACAGGCTTCCTTCTCCCGGCGCCTGGGCCAGTACCACGTTCAGCCGGCGCCCGGTCTTGTAGTTCGTCCGGAGAATCCCTCCAGGCGCGGCCCACTCGTTCACCTTTTCGAGCAGTTTGCTCCGTTCCTTCAGGCCGTTCACGCTCCGGCCGCGTTCAAACATCCGGAACTTAACGATGACGTCCAGCGTGTTCCGGCGCTTCTGGGTGATCCGCTGTCCGAATCCTGTGGCCGTGTCCGTTGCCGAGATGTTCTCGCGCCCGTCCTGGCACTCGATGTCGCTGATGGTGATCCGGTTGTCGATCTCGTCCAGCCATTCACCGTTCAGCGAAACCCGCCGTTTCAGAATCATCTAATCACCTCTTAATAGGGGACATCCCTTGCAATAAACTCGCTTACGTACGGTGTGATCACTCTGGCCACCGAGTAGCCGTCCATCGTAATCTGGATCCCGCTCACGCCGTTCCGGACTGCCTTCTCCATCTCGCCGGGGACCTGCCGGAAACTGCTGATATCCGCAGGAGTGAGCTCTTCCTTGTTCAGCAGGGAGTTCCACCACTCTGCCGGCAGATCTTCCCATTTATCGTCGTCCAGGTCCTCTCCGTTGCTGTCCAGCTCCTGCATCAGCCGGTCCATCATGTCGTTCAGCCGGTTGAATACGGCCTGATCTTCTCCGAATGCGTTCTCAAAGTCAGTCCAGGCACGATCGAAACCTTCATCGCTGCCGGCACCGCTCGTGACCAGCTTCCATGTATCCCAGAAGGCTTCAGCTGCTGCCATCTGCTCCTGGGTTGCCTCGATCTTCCTCGTCCCGGCCCTCGGAATAACGACGCCGTCCGTTCCGCCGTAGATCTCCCGGATGATCTCTTCTTCCTCTTTTTTCTTTCCTTCAGGCGTTGCCAGTCCGCTGGTGTCGCCTCCGGTGTACGTTCCGCGGTTCCACATTGTCCGCAGCAGGTCCTGGTTTGAGATCCCGGCTTCCTTGACAGCTTCCTTAACCTCGCCCATGTCGGACTGTTCAACGATCTCGTCCAGCTTCTTCTCGGCTTCCGTCTGCTGCCATGTCTTCGGGTCAAATAGTTTCTGCACCGTAGGAGCAACCATCATCAGGCCAACAGCCAGGTACCCTGCGCCGGACAGAAGCGTTCCGAATCCTCCGCCTCCGCCAGATCCGAGCGAACCAAGGCCGCCGAGACCGCTGAGTGCCGGAATCGCGTTTTTGATTGTGACGATATGAGAAGCAAATGCAGCGAGATTCGATACAGCCGTCATGATTTCGCCAGCCGCCCAGATCCCGACGATGGTCTCAAATCCCTGTTTGATTGTGTTCCAGTTGTTCGGGTCGGTCGCCCATTCCAGCGCACCGTGGATCTTGTCCAGGAACTCGCCGAACGCCCTGACAAGCGGATCGTCGCTGTTCTTCAGATCTCCGGCAACCTCGCCAAGAATGGCAATGCCCTGTTTGACTGCTTCCGAAATCGACTTGAACATTTCCTCAATGTTCGTCTTGACCTTATCCAGGGCAGCTGCGCGGCCTTCATCCGTGTCCGCATCAAAGTATTCCTTGAAAGCATCAACGATATTCTGTAAATTGCCGGTCACATTGAGGGCAAGGTCACCAAACAGGTGAACGACTGCCATCTCCTGCAGCGCCTGCCAGGATTCCTTCAGCGTTGATACCTGAACAGCGAGGTCACCCATCTTTTTGATGTCCTCTTCGCTCAGGCCGAATCCGCCGTCTTCTGCGTTGAATTTGCTAAGCCCTGCGGTAATATCTGCCCAGTCGCTCAGGATTCCCTCAACGTCAACGCCCTTCTTGTTGCCGAAGATGTCCGCCATGGCTATGTCCCATGTACCGGCGCGTTTCATTTCGTCGCGCATGTTGTACATCTGGGTCATGACCGCCTGGAAGTATTCGAGGTCGTTTTCGTAGTTCTCGCTTGATACGCCGAACCACTCAGCGACGTTCTTTTCTTTCCCGCTGTACTTCAGCTTTGTGATCAGTGACGTGACCGTCTCGATGCTACCGTTGGCGCTCTTCATGGCACGGTCCCACTTCTGGACTTCCGATGCCGTAGCACCGAAATAGGATGCCAGGTCCAGGTAGTTGTCGGACTTCGCCGCGACGTCCATCAACTCGCTCCAGATGGCGCTGACCGCCGTGTGGACGTTGTCGATCAGTCCGAAGAACAGCCCCTCAATGGAACTGCTGACCGATGCACCGAGCTCGCCGAGTTTGCTGAACGAATCTGCCAGGCTGTTCGCGGCCGTGACGCCCGTGTTCATTTCCGTGGACACGGACTTCATCTTGTTTCCGGTATCCGTCAGGCCATCCTTCATCTCGGCCAGCGTTGCCCGTGCCTGGTTCAGTTTGATTTCCCACTTCGCGACGGCTTCCTCGTTCTCGCCGTACTTCTCGCGGACTTCCTTCAGGGCTTCTTCGTAGGTCTTGACGACCTTTTCCTGTTCCTTGATCTGCTTCTGGAGGCTCTTACGCTTTGCTTCAGCCTTCTGCTGTTCGCTGGCGTTCTTCCCCAGTTCAGCCGTCTCAGCCTTCAGTTCGCTCCGGAGCACCTTCAGGTTCCGCTGCGCTTCCTTTATCGCGGCGTTGTATTCCTTTTCGCCTTCCAGAACGATCCGCTGCTTGATGTCGTTGGCCAAACCCTGTCACCTCACAGTCCCATTTTCCTTCCGATCTTTCCGCCCATCAGTTTGACGTCGTATTTGAACCGGATAGTGTACATGTCACGAATAAAACCCGGCGTCATCCGCCGGGCCTCTGAATAAGGAATTCCGGCGACAAGAGCGTATCCGTAGTATTCACGGACCCGCGTCCCGCGCCGGTTCTTCAGTTTTTTGCTTCAATCTCCGCCAGGTATACGTCAAAGACCTCGTCGTCCGCTTCCGCGCCGTCCGTGGTCTCACTCTTCATGCCTTCCTCGACGGCTGCGCGGATCGCCTGGCCAATGCCGGCAATCGCCGCCACCCGGAGCCGTTTCAACTCGTTCCCGGTGACCGTCTCTTCTTTTCCTTCATAAGCAAGCTGGGAGTTGGCCAGGATCCTGAATAACTGCTGGACCATCTTGCTCCCGCCGGTCTGCATCTTCTCGAACATGTCCTTCATGCTGCCGAACGTCTCTTCGATCTGTTCCATGGCGTACATGTCCATCCGCAGTCCGTACTCAGTGTCTCCGATCTTCAGTTTAACCATGTGTCAGCACTCCTTTCGATGTCAAAAGAAGGGAGCGCCCCGGAATGGAGCGCCCCCGTGTCCCGTCAGGTAATTCCGGCTTTGCCGTTCAGCCAGGTCCTGGCAGCCGCTTCGGTCGTGCTGCGGAGGTGGCTGTAGTAGATCACGTCGCCGCTGGTGCTCAGCGTGACGCCGATCGCATCGCCGCTCAGGGTCTCGGTCTGGAAGTCGATGCTCTCGCCCTTAGTCTGGGAGCTGTCGGATTCCTTCGCGAGCTGCACCTTGTACAGCCAGTAGGCGTGGTACGCAACGGCGCCCTTGAAGCGCTCCTTGCGGATGAAACCGACGCCAACGTACGGGCTGGCCTCGTTCGTGACGTTCAGCTCGTTTCCGGAGCCGGCCTTGTAGCCGAGGATCTCCTTCTCCATGTCTTCCGTCATGTTCGCCAGCTCCAGGCTGATGGTCACGTTGTTCATGGAGTTCTCACGGTCGATCTTGTGGTCGTCCGCGTAGAAGCCGATGTCCTCGTGCTCTTCGCCCAGGTCCGCCCGGATCATGTAGTCATCCATCTTCCGGGGGCTTGTGTAGGTAATGGACCCGCCTTCACCGCCAGTGCTGAACGTGGCGTAGGTCAGACCCTTGATACCGATTTTCGCCATATGTCTTCACCTCGTTTATTCATTCATGAGGCGCTCGGCCTCGGCCCTCATGGCCGCTCCGACTACCTCGTCGAGTTCCGGCTTCCTGCCGGTGATGAACTTGTCACCCGTTTTCGCTGTTCGCCGTCCGCCGTAGCCGTAGTTGATCACGAATCCCTTCACGGCGTTGGAAACCCCGCGGGAGTCGTACCCTTGCGGATACACGTCCTGCCAGCATTCGTCGATGTCTTCGTGGTACTTTCCGGGTGCGAATGCCTTCATCATTTCGCCGCCGTTCAGCATGATGTGATGTGCCTGTTCCGTCCGCTCCTGCAGTTTCTTGACCGCTGCAGCAGCTCCGGCTTCCACGATCTTCCTCGCGTGCTCCCGGCCGCCCAACTTCTTCAGCTGTTCGTCGATTGCCTCGATGCCGTGTACAATCAGCCTCATGTCGTACCAACCACCGTTTCGACTGTGACCAGGTCAGCGAACATGTTCACGGTCCACACCCAGCGGACTTTCCCGATCTGGTAATCAAAGTCCCTGGTGACGATGTGTGTCATGTCAATCACGCCCTCGTCTTCGAGGGCCCTCAGTTTTGCCTCAACGGTGTTCTTCCAGGTATCGTCGTCCCCGGTGACGTACAGCGAGATAACCACCCGCCAGACAGAGTCCGTCAGGTGACCGTCCGCCCACAGCTGCCCAGCCTCTCCGCCGAGCTCCACGACGCCGTAATTATCCGGAGCTTTCTCCAGCCAGGCATCACGGGCGAACTCAATCCCGCTGATGGTGTTCAGTTTCGTAACCAGGTCATCCACCGCGTCATGAGTTGCTGTCTGCTGCTGCGTCGGCATTCTCGTCACTCCTTTCCGCAGTGATCTCGATCCCGCCGTCGTTCGTCAGGTAGGTCCGTACGATCCTGTACTTCTTCCCGTTGTGCCGCAGGAAGTGTTCGTCCTGGTAGTCCTCGGCCGCTGTCAGTTTGAAGACCAGCTCCGGCTGGATGCCGGCGTTCAGGGCGTTGTAGTACTCGGCCCTGTTCACGCTCCGGATCTCCGCCAGTACGTCACGTACCGTTTCGGTAACGGCTTCATGAACACCGTGAGCGCTCCGGGTCTCGGTCACAAGGCCGATCACGTCCGCTCTCACCATGTCACTCGCCTCCGTCCTTGTAGTCCGTGTATCCGCTCGCGTGCATCAGCGTTCCCTTCTGCGCTTCGTACGCCTTCTCCAGCCGGTCGTAATCGTCCGGGCTGCGGAAGTACATCCGCGCATAAGTGATCAGCGCCCGCAGTACGAGAGGATCCCTCATCGAACTCGCGTCCGTAACCGCTCCGGTCGTGGAAACGGTAAAAGCAACCCTGCCGGGAAGCCTTACACCCGCAGCCGCCAGATCACGCGCACCGGCCTCCAGGAGACCCGCGATTTCCGCGTCGTAGGCGGTGTTCGTGATCGCCATTGCCAGCTTTGCTTCCTTCAGCATTGATGCTCACCTCATTTCGATATAGGGCGGGCGAGTGCTGCTTCCCGCCCTGCCAAACAGCCCGAAGGCCGAATGGTCAGTCCTCCGCCGCCATCTGGAAACATTGATCCCTCGTCTCTTCGTCGATTACGGACCGCATGATATGTCCGATCTTCAGCCGGCTGTCGCAGTGGATCTTCAGGTCGAGTTTGCTGGCCCTCCAGCAGAAGGTCAGGTCCTCGCCGAGTCCGCCGACTGGGAAGAACGGCACGCCGTAGATTCCCATGGCTTCCAGCATGCTCGTCCGCATCATCAGGCACGCGAATCCGCAGCCCTTGACCTCGAACAGCTGGTCCCTCGGATAATCGAACCAGTTCTCACACTCCGGCATGATCATCTGCCCGCGCTGGACCACTTCCAGCTTCTTGAAGATGCACGGCTTGAACGGTGGACGCCGTCCGAAGCAGAGCCCCGTCACGGCATTGATGTCCTTGTTCTCTTCAAGGTCGGCCATGAGTTTTTCCATCAAATCCGGCCCGAAGGTCATGTCCGAGTCAAGCCACAGCACGTAGTCGAATCCGCCCTTCTGCAGCGCGTATTGCGTCAGCTGGTTCCTGGCGTCATAGACCAGCGTGCCCTTCAGCAGTTTGATCTCTACCTCGCCGACGTGGCGAAGGTTCATCAGGCTTTCCACAAAGTCCGATTCAATCGTGTCCATGCATGGGATGGCAATCAGTGTTTTCATCAGGCAGCACTCCTTTTGAAAGTCGAAGGGCGGAGGATTGCTCCCCCGCCCCTGCGGTATTCAGTTGTCAGGCCGATCAGGTCGTGGCCACGTAGCGCACAATGGCGTGGGTGTCGCCCAGTTTGCCGTCCGCCAGCGCCATGGCGCGGTAGACCTGGGAGCCCTTGCGGAACTCAGCTTCCTTGGACTTTTCAACCGCCACAGCCTTGGCGAAGTTGAACTTGTAGGCGCTCAGATCGCCGAACAGGACGTTCTCGGAATCCAGGTTCGCGTCCAGGATGGCCGGATAGCCCATCACGTTGTACTTGACCGGACCCTGCGGATCCAGCACGACGACAGCGCGGCCGGCGGTGTCAGCCATGCCGATCACCTTGCCGAAGAAGAACTCAGGGTTGAAGACGAACTTCGCGCCGTTGTGATATTCTCCGGGCAGCTTGCCCATGATCGCGCACAGGTCGGTCCACTTGATGCCGGCGCGCTTGAATGTGCCGTCCGCAGTGGACTTGGTGGTCACGATACCGGTGGCCTGCGTGGTGCCGGTGCCGGCGATGATGCCCGCGTCGATAGCCTTTTCCATCTTGTTGACCAGGCGGTTGACCAGCCAGGTCTCGAAGGCGTCGATGCTCATGGCGTCCACATCAGCGGTGATCTCGACAGTCTTGATAAGCTTGTAGGCGCCCAGGGTGATGCTGGTGATCGCATCGGTGGAATCGGTGCTCTCCACGCCCATGTCGAGCCAAGAGGCTTCGTTCACGACGCTCTCAGCAGGATAGGTGACGTAGCCGGGGATGTTGGTCACGTCGACCGCAGCGATGATGGGGTTCAGTTCCAGCTTATGGATGATCTCGTTCATCGTCTGGGTCGGGATGGCGTTGGAACCGCCGGCCAGGGCGGTGCGCTCTTCTTCATTCAGTTCCTTGCCCTGCAGGCCCTTCAGGAACGCAGCCCGGTATTCCGGGGTGTCAATGGCGAAACGATTTTCCATGGTATTACCCTCCTTGAATTCTTTGATAGGGGTGATATTCTCCGAAGCAATCTGCTGCCGGAGTTCTTCGGCCTTCTGGGCCGCTTCAGCACGGGCTTCCAGTTCTGCGTTGATTGCCTTCATTTCAGTGACCCGCGCTTCGAGTTCTTCCGTGGGCGCTTCCTGGCTCATGCCGGCGATCTCCGCCTTACGGGCCTCCAGCTGGTCCACGTTCATCTCTTTAAGATTCATTCTTGTTACCTCCGATCAGGTTGTTCAGCTCTTCCAGTACCGCCCTCCGGCGTTCCTGTTCAGCTGCAGCGGCACGTTCCTCCTCGGCCTGCTTCCTTGCGCTCTCCAGCGAGGCTTTTGCGCTCTCCAGCGCACCGCCTTCAGAAGCCGCCTGGATGGATGTACCTTCATATGCGGGGAAGGCCACGGCCGAGACCTCAAACACACGCCCCACAGAACGGACGTGCCTCAACGGCGACTCGGTGTCCAGATCTTCCCAGCTATCTTTATCCACCGTGAACGCGAACGACATTCCGGTTATGTCACCGCGCTTGATGGCGGAATAAAGCTCTTTTGCCCGCGGGTTGTTGTCCGTGTCCAGGTTGACCCGGATTCCCATGCCCGCTTCGTTGACCGTCAGCTGCATCGTGCTGTTCTTGTTGTTGTTCCGGCTCCGTGCCAGGGGAACCATGCTGAAGTCATGGCCCACCAGGAACCGCACGTCCTTCAGGTCGGTGTTGTCCAGGGAACCGACGTCAATCGTCTCCCGGAACATGCCAAGGTCCGTGATCTGGCCGAACACGATCGGCTCGCCGGTGATCACGCTGCCCTTCTCTTCGCTCTGCTCTGCCCGGATCTCGAACTCCAGGTATCGCGTCTCTTTATTCATCGGTTTCTTCCTCCTTCTGGTCCGGGTCCGCAGCCGGTTCCTTCTCGTCCTGCTTGTCGTCCTCGTCCCCTTTGTCCTGGACGTTTTTGTACTCACCGCGGATCGGCGTGTAGTTGCCGGCGCCGTCAGGAAGCGGCGCGTAGTTGAACAACTCGCGGATCTCGTCGATGGTCAGCACGCCACGGTCTCCCAGCTGCTGCGCCATCGAGATCTTCGTGTTCGCGCTCATATATTGCAGCCGGTTCGCCGTGAACAGGATCTGATTCCCTCCGTTCCGCTCCCGTTCCGTGAAGACCATCTTGGTCAGGGCTTCGGAAAGTTTGATCGCGAACGGCTCGATGGATCCGTTGAAGAAGCTGTCCATCACGTCTGCGGTTGCCTCGTTCCGGATCACACTCTCCGGCACGCCGAAGTAGTTGCACACGTTCTCGCGCATCAGCTTCTGCTGTTCCGCGTCCACCGTGTAGCTCTTCTGGCTCAGTTCCTTAACGTTCGTGTACTGGTTGCCGAACAGAAGCAGTCCGCCGCCGCCGTCCTGGAAGTTGTTTTCATCGAACCGCTTCCGCTCTTTCCGCAGGTCCTCGTCGAACGCCTTGCCAGTCAGCTGGGCCATGAACCGGAACGTCGCTGCGTTTTTAACTCCCTCAACGATGCCCTGATTGACCATGTTGACCAGTTGCATGGTGGAATTGAGCGCGTTGTTGCTCTCGCCGAAGAAATCGTCCGTCAGCTGATGCTTCGGCACGATCGCGCACCGGCTCAGCTCCATGCTCCGGCGCTGGCCGTTCATGAACTGGTACTTCAGGTACGGGACGCCGTGCTTTTCGACGACCTCGCACGCCGACGGGAACACCGGGAAGAACCCGCTGACATCTCCGTACCGGTCGAGCACCGGCACGATGAACAGGTTGTTCTGGATGTCGTAGATGTTCGAGCACCGTTCCAGGAACTGCGGCCAGGTATACCATGGATTCGGGGAGGTCTTCGTAGCCGTCAGCAGTTTCGGCCTCGCCGTTCCCTCCATCGTGTACTGGAGCTTCGCGACGTGCCGCGCCCTCGCGTCCACCGCGGCCCGGACCAGTTCGCTTTCATAGATCTGTCCGCCCCAGCTGGTGAACACCGGCGTGTACGCGGTGAACGTTTCAAACTTCGTGTCACCGCTGCCGGAGCCAATGGCCTTCGGTTTTCCGAACAGCCTATCAATCAGTCCCATCAGCTTCACCTCGCATTGCTCAGCTGAGCGCTAAACTCTTCGTAGTAGTTGTGTCGCATACAGATGGCGTCGCTCAGTGCCGCCATCCCGTCAATGTGCGCCCGTGCGTTCATCTTGATCAGCCGGCGCCGGTTCGTTCCTTCCTCGAACTTCAGCGCCGCGTCCAGCATGTGGATCTTCATCAGGTCGTTGTCGTTGATGCACCTCAACCGGCCGTCCTTGATCATGCCTTCCATGTCGATCAGGACGCCCGTCAGGTTGCTACCCTGGCTGACGGATTCGCACGGATAACCGTCATCCTGCATTTCCTGGATCAAGTAGCTCGCCGAGTATTTGTCGTAGCCCACCTTTACCATCAGGATCTCGTAGTCTCGCTCTAACATGCGGAACCACTCGTGAACCGCACGGTAGTCCACCGTGTTCTCCCCGCAGACCGTCAGCAGTCCGCGTTTCCGGTAGATCTCATACGGCAGTCCGTCCCGCTGCGTGGCCTCCTGGATCTTGTTGGCCGGCATGAAGAACATCACGTCGAACCAGCTGACGCCTTCCTTCTCGATCACCGCCACAGCTGCCGTCAGGTCCACCGCCATGGACAGGTCGATTCCGCCCAGCGCGTAGCTGTGTCGGAAGTCTTCCAACGTCTTGTTGTTGCCGAAGCACTTCTTGATGTCCTCGACGTTTAACCAAGCCTGCGAAGAATTCTGTTTGATACAGGCCATCTTGCAGAGGAACTCAGCCTTGTTTGCCAGGCTCTCTTCGGCCTTGGCGATTTCCTCCAGGATGTATCCGGTCGAGACCGATACGCCAAGGTTTGGCAGGCTCTTCTGCAATTCGTTCAGATCGTTCCACTTGTTCGTGTCGTCGATCTGGTACAAAAAAGGCAGCAACCGTTTTTCCCGGCTGTTGCCCTGTAGGAACGACGTGCCGCGTCTGAACAGCTCATCGTAGATACCGTCGTTAATGTAGTTCGCCGTCGTGATGCTCAGGATCAGCGGCTGTTCCCTGGAACCGAGCGCGGAGGTCATAACCCCGTACTGCTTGATGCCCTGGTCACCGACCCACGCGGCCACCTCATCACACACCGTCAGGTGCGGGTTGAAGCCGTCGCTCTTCTTTTCGGAGAACGGCACCTTCTTGATGGACGTGTTCGTGCTCTCGATGTAGATGTCCATCTTGCGCTTCTTCGTGATCTTCATCAGATCCGGTTCTGCGCTGATGGACTGCCAGAAGTCGTTGAACACGATGTCCGCCTGGTCCAGTTTCGGGGCGAGGAAGTAGCAGTCAGCGCCTCGTTCACCGTCAGCGTACGCCATGTACTCCGCAATGCCGGAGGCCAGCAGGCTCTTTCCGTTCTTCCGGCCCATGACCACGAACACTTCCCGGTATACCCGGATGCCCTTTTCATCCACCAGTCCGAAGATGCAGCTGATCAGCGCCTTCTGCCACACCTCCAGCTTCACAAGCTGCGGCGCCAGGCGCCCTTTGGAATGGTGACAGAAACTCTCGAAGAAGCGGATCGCTTTGTTTGCCTTCTTCTGATCGAAGAAGTAGACCTTGTTTTCCAGGTCAGAGATGATCCGCTCGTATAAAAGACGGATCCAGTGACCAACCGTCACGCTGCCGTCTTCTATCCGTTGGTAATACTTCAGGATCCAGTTGACGTCCGCCGGCTTATTCATTCAAGAAATCACCCAGCTTATCTCCTGCCGGCGCGGCCGTACCCAACCGCTGAATAATGTCCAGCATGACACCCAGCGTTTTGTTCGCCGTGTCGTTGTACTTCGGCAGCTGAGCTACCAGCGGATTCGCGATCGGCACGTCATCGCCGTTCGTGTTCACTTTCGTGATCATCAGCCCGCGTTTGTTCAGATCTGCCTGGATCTTCTCGATCATTTCGAGCTGGCCGCTGTACCGTTTCGACGCGGTGACAAACAAAACGTTGTCTTTCACGCCGTACAGTTCGGCCATGTCCATGATCTCGTCGAAAGTCATCTTGGGTTTTGCCATCTCCGCGCCTCCTCCCGGAAAAAATTGAAACTTTTGCCCATAGAGCGAATCTCGTATCCCGCCCCCAGAGCTGTGGCCCCCTCCTTCGATTTTGTCGACCAGGGGGATTACAGCTCGACGTGACCGAACTCATCCGCCCGCCAGCGCTTGCCTTTGTGTTCCTCCAAGTGACACCGCTTGCACAACAGCTCCAGGTTGTCCCAGTTCAGTGCGATGCCTGGGTCGTTGATGTTCTCCGGTGTCAGTTTGATCTTGTGATGAACCTCTTCGCCAGAAACAATCAGTCCCTTTGCCAGGCAGCGTTCACATAGTCCGCCAACGTGCGTCTTGTAACCAGCAGCACACTTTACCCATGGCCGAGACATGTAGAACGTTCTCGCAAAAGATTGCACTCAGGACCCACCTCGCCGTTTGTGAGTGCGACCACCCAGGCACGGGAAAGGAGAAACCGCGCCGGCCCCCGAATGATTGTGATCAACAAAAGAAGAGGCAGACTGTTCGTCCGCCCCTGTGTGGATATTCCCGCTTACATTAAATTACATTATTAGTGCCAATTCAACCAAATCGTGCCAACGAATTGAAGTAGTTTGTGCGATCGTTCTGCACCGTTTGCCTGGACATTCCGATCTCTTCCGCAATCCTTTCATCCGTCCAGCCCAGTGCGTAGTAGTTCCGCACTATGATCTGTAGCCGTCTGTTCTGTACTTTGTCCAGGATAGTCTCGAACTCGATGGCCTTCTCCCGCAGATCCTTGCTCAGCTGCTCGATCCTGAACAGCGGGTCATCCTCTTCGATGGTCTGCATCATGGCTGCCGTCGGGTCGTTCGTCCCTCTCGGCATTCCCGTCAGCTGCGGAGACCGGACCGGTTGAGGCCCGCCGATGTACTGGTTGAGGAACTTCGACTGCCGCTCCAGTGTTTTGATCTCGATAACAATCATCCGGTAATCCGTCAAGATCTCCTGTTCATGTGACATCAGCTCACCTCCTGCATCACGATCGGAAGCCTGCACACCTTCAGGCTGTGTTCCCTCAGCCATACCGTCCACATGATCTCGGCGTAGTACCCTGCGACCCGGCGCTGGTAGAAGTCCGCTCCGGTCACATCAATCCGGTCCGCTGCGTCCAGGATAAACGAGAACAGCCACTCGCAGTACTCATTCAGGATGTCCCGCCTCGCTACGAACATATTGCAGGTGTACATCCAGTTCCCGTACAGCGTGTCATCGAGTGCCTTGACATATTCCGGCTGTTTTTCCTTCATCAGCTCCCTGATCACCCTGTACGCCCGGTGGTTCAGATCTGAGCCGACCGTCAGGCCGATGTTCCACATCACGGACCAGTCCAACTCCTTCGGCCGGCTGATGATCAGGTCGTACCCGGCGTCGAAGATTCTCCTGGCCTGTCCCCTGCTCAGGATCCTTCCTTCCATCTCAAACCGCCGCCGGTAATGGCTCAGTCCTACATAGTCGTTCAGGGTGTTCTTCCAGATCCAGTACAGTGCCGTTGTCTCATTTAGCCTGGTGTTGTACTGTGTGATGTTCTCGCCGTCCTTCTCCGTCAGCCGGAACGGCTCTTTGTGATCCCCGACGCAGAGCACCTTGTACATGTCAATCTCCGCGATCGGGAACGGCTTATGCGTGACCACATAGTCAACGCAGTCAATTCCCGTGTTCATGTCGTTCTGTCTGACTCCCCTTTCTCATATAGTTGTAATAGTACATCGGTTGATTCAGCCACACCGCCACAGGCTGCTTCTTAATGATCTCCTGCATAAACGGCTCGTCACTGGTGAAATGAATGCCAGGGAAACGTGTGTCTCCGATGAAATCCCTCCGCCAGCACTTTGACCAGACCGCGATGTTGCACTGGCCATGGGTGTTATGGTACACACCACGGCCCTTCCAGATGAAGTCGAAGACCAGCATGCTTACGTTGTCCTGGATGTCCATGATCGCCCGGTGCAGTTCCTCGAACACGTATTCGTGCAGGAACCAGTCATCATCGTCCATGAACAGGATCCATTTCCCGCAGGCCGCATCCAGTCCCTCGTTCCTGGCCAGACCGTCCATGCCGTAGTTGGTGCTTACGATCTTGTCGGCGTATTCCAGCGCGAGCTCATGCGTCTGATCCGTGCAGGCGTCGCAGATGATGATCAGCTCATAGTCCGTGAACGTCTGTGCCTTGATGCTGTCCAGTCCCTTCCGGAGATACTTTTCAGAGTTATGTGCCGGCACAATCACTGAAAAAAAAGGGTTGTCCACTTTTCCGCTCCTCCTCGTGCATATTAAAGTCAAATTCATCATCCTTCATCAGGTGCGGGATAGCTTCCGCCAGCCTGTCCAGTGGGAAATCCCACCATTTCGCATCGCTGATAAACCTCGCTGCGAACCTGTACTTGATGAAGTGTGCCGGCACTCCTCCGACAACGCAGTATGGCTGCACATCCCTGGTCACGACCGACCCGTTCGCGATCACCGCGCCGTCCCCGATCGTCACTCCGGACATGATCGTCACATTGTTCGCGATCCATACATCGTTCCCGATCGTGACGCTTCCCTTCGTCGCAGCGCACTCGCCGTCAATGCCAGGATAAACTTCCTTCAGCAGGACGTTGAACGGGTACGTGGTCAGCCATTCCGTATGATGGTTCCCGCCCAGGTAGATCTGAACGTTTCCGCCAATGCTGCAGAACTTTCCGATCTTCAGCTTCGCGTTCTTCTCGCCCCAGCTGAGCACGATCGGAACCCCGTAAGTGAAGTCCCCGACCTCGACCTTCTCCGGGTCGAAGATCTTATACTGTTCCTTCAGGTCGGCCCGGAGATTTTCCAGCGCCTTGACCATGTCTGACATTTTCAGCCTCCTTCCTCAGCTCGATCTCCTTTTCCATCAGCCGGACACATTTCCAGCTGCAGTAATATACTTTCTTGCCTTTTATCATCTTTGCGAACGTCCAGTCATCCTTGGCCCCGGAGATCCTGAACCTTCTCCGGCATACCGGGCAGGTATACCAGCCGCCCTGGAACGGCTCTCGCATCTGATCACCTCATTTCAGTTCATAATTTCGGCCTAAAGTGAATGGAATCACTCATCATCGTCAATGTGTTTCTGTCCCCATTCAATTTCCGTCAACAATGCTCCACAATGGGGGCAGAATATCCATCCGTTGTCAAATGGTGTACCTTCTGTAATGGTCTGTAATTCACCACATTCGTCACACATCCAGATGTTGTCCGCTTCGTCATACAGTTTCCATCTGCCCTGTTTCTTCGCTGAAAGAACCCCACGGGAATATGCTTGCTGATACCTTTCCTTGTCCTGTGTTAGTGCCTGTTTCAGCTTTACTTCATCCACACCAACAGCGTACCGCTGTACTGTCTTGATAACAGCACTATCAAGGCTTGCTGTGATAGTCGGCACAATGTTTTTCACAAAGTCAAGTTCAATCGGCGAATCATACTGCGGTCTGAAAATCTTCTCATAACTCAATTTGTATGCCATTTCATCACTTCCCGTCTGTTCGTTATTTCGTCATTTAAACTCCGTCGCACGCCGGATCGTCCCCACCCGGATCGGGCAGTCCTCCGGCCTCCCCGGCTCGTATTCGTCCACCAGCACGTACTTGTCCCCCCGCACCACCTTCGCCTGGCACCGCGCCCGGATATCCTCCCGCTCGTTCATCACATGGCACATGCACGGACACGTCACGCACCTGGTCGGCATCGGAATATCAATTGCGATCATTACGCGTACCTCCGGTATTCGTTCTTCACGTCCTCCGGTTTGATCATGACGTACTCCATCGTCGTCTCGATCTTGTCGTGTCCCAAAATGTGACTGACCGTCTGGATCGGCATCCCGTGCCGCGCCAGCTCCGTCGCCTTCGTCCTCCGGAATTTATGCGGATGTACGTGCTCCACGCCCGCCCGCTTCGCGATCCGGTTCAGCAGCACCCGCACGCCGTTGTCGTGCAGCCGGTCCGGCACCTTGCACGCCACGCCCTGCCCGACGAACAGAGCCTCGTTCCTGTCCTTCCTCCGCTTCAGGTACCGCTCCAGCAGGTCCGCCGTCACGCTGTCGAAATAGACGACGCGCTCCTTGTCGCCCTTGCCGTACACCACGACCTCCTGGCTCTTCAGGTTCACCTGGTCCCTGTTCAGCCCGACCATCTCGCTCACCCGGCACGCCGTGGACGCGAGGAATGAAAGGATCGCCTTCTCCCGCAGCGTCTTGCACGCCGCCATCAGCTTCGCCATTTCCACCTCGCTGAACGTTTCCTTCTGCTTCTTCGGCACCTTGATCGCCCCGACGTTGTTCATCGGGTTCTTCTCGATCAGGTCCTCCCTGTGCAGCCATCCGAAGTAGGAGGAAAGCACCTGCCTGCATCCCTCCAGGCTGCTCTCCTTCAGTCCCCTGTCCTTCTCCGCCGCCAGCCAGTTCCGGATATGGTAAACGCTCACCCTCCGCGTCGGGCATTTTGCGTATTCCATGAATCTCCGGATCATCAGCTCATATCTGTACATCGTCTTCTCGCTGCGCCCCTGGATCCTCATGCTCGCCATGTAACTGTCCAGCAGGTCGTCCGGGCCTTCGTTTCCCCATGCGCTGATCTCCCGCATGTCGAATCCTTCCAGCACGTCGCTGATTACGACCATCATCTTCTGGATGTCCGCCTGCGTCATCTTGTCCGCGCAGCTGCTCTCCACCTGTCGCAGAAAGCTCACCTTCGCGTCGATTGCCATCTTCTCTCCCTCTCTTCTTATTCAGTTGTTT
>Ga0310696_10003672_pt1 | contig 19070 bp, 19 predicted proteins | sample AusTroGonzalo_MG_4_FD_203885 | JGI IMG/M metagenome (GOLD analysis project Ga0310696, IMG submission 203885) | Bovine rumen microbial communities from tropical cattle in Woodstock, Queensland, Australia - Gonzalo_02 (v2) (version 2) | ecosystem: Host-associated > Mammals > Digestive system >... | reverse complement strand
ATGTTGGGATTGATGTTCTTGTTTACAACAGTACCCTCAGTTATAGAAAGCATTGTCGATATATTGCTACTATTGGTAGTGATTGCACTCCCGGTATCGTGGGTGATTTTGATTGTCAACAAAAAATGGTGGCAATGCCTCCTATCTTTTGGGCTTTCCGTCATTATAGTAATCTTGTTATGGATACCTCTAGTCATGGGCGCGATGTCAGGTCCAGACGGATTCGGCAGACAGCATCGTATTCCTGATGGGTTGGAGTATTATATACCGCTTGACTACGAATCGGGCCAGAAGGTATCTATTGACAGCCTTGACTCAAACACATATTTACAAGTAAGGAATAGTTTCCAAGGTGGTATCTATAAGTATGATTTTTACTATCCGGCTCTTCCTGCAGGTGAAGTGTTTCTTCGTTGCTATGAGGTCACGAAAAACATACAATTATCTGAAGATAGATTGCCAGAACGAAGCACCGTATCAATTAACGCCACGTCGTCTTTCTCTCAAGTGGTCGAGCAGAAAGAGTTTACTATCTATGAAGGAGATTGGGAAGATTATTATGCGGCTCGGATAGAAGTGTGGTTTAGAGACTCTGAAACTAAGCAAGAGAAGAAATTGTGCGAAAAAGTGTACCGAGTCGAAGGATGGATGCGGTAATAATCTATTTTCCGATGCAGAATGTAAATTCTTCGAGCTAACTCCTTAACCTTTAATCAATTACGAGCCCGTCATCCTCCCGGAGCAACAAAGCAGCATCGCGGCGGCGATAAGATGTTTGCATTACAATCATCTGCCAATCGGGGAAAAGGCCGTTTCCGGCCCGGCTTCTCCCCATAGCCCCAGGAGGTGAGGAACTCGACGGCAAAGATAGCTCAAAATCTCAAGAATCCAATCACTTTCAGGAAGAATTTCGCTATCCTGCCCCAATACTTGACGATCAGCGGAACAATGAGCAGGGCCAGCAGCGGAAAGAAGGCCCGGAGCCGGAACTGCTGCCACTTGGTCAGCTCCCGCGGCACCTCGATATAGGTGACCTCGCTCTTCTTCTCCTCGCGCTCCGTCAGGGCCTCCGAGCTCTGCAGGTGCCCCTTCTCCACGATGTGCTCCGTGACCGGGACGTGCACCCCGACGGTGCCCTTCCTATTGCTGAGGGTATGGTGGAGGCCAAGGCTATCCACCCAGGCGTCACTCTCCGCCAGGGAGGTCTCCAGATGAGAGGGGAGGAAGGCCGGCAGAAGATTCTGCGAGCCCTCCACCGGGAGGGGCACCAGCACGAGGCTGTCCCTGATCCGAAGGGAATCCCGTATGCGCAGGCTGTCCTTGATGTTGATGACCGTTGAATCCTTGACGCTGTGAGTGTTCACGATGAGCCGCCGCTGTGCGCCGCAACCCGAGAGCGCAACAAGCGGCACGAAACCGAAACAAAGGGCCGCTACGAATATCTCCGTCACCGGCCAGCGCCTTCTCCTCTCCCTACGCATAGCGCTCCTTGATATAGGTTTCCAGCCCCCGGACGTGACACTCGATGCAGTCGCCGAGCCCACGGTCGCTCTTCAGGTAGGCCACGTCCTCGTGGTTGTCTTGGAAGAAGTTCTCCGTCAGCACAGCCGGGCAGGCCGTGTTCCGGAGGATGTAGAAGTTCTCCTCGAAGTCCTGGCTGTACTTGTCGGCCATGGAGTACTTGCGCACCTTCAGCGGGGCCCGGAAGACGTCGTCCGCCGCCTTGATGAGGTGGGCGGCCAGGTTGTCGGCCTCGGTGACCCCCTTCGTAGTGAAGACGCTCCAGCCCCTGGCGTTCATCCATTGGCGGCCGTTCCCGGCTGCATTGACGTGGACGGACACCAGCAGGACGTTGTCTTTCCCGTAGGTGCGGCAGTAGGCGTTCACGCGCTTGGTCCGCTCCTCGAGGCTGATATCCTCCTCCTCCTTCACCAGGAGGAAGGCGGAGAAGCCCTGGGCGGTGAGAACGGAAACGATGCCTTGGGCGCATTGACGCGCCCAGGCATACTCACGGAAGTAGTAGCGGGAATGGATCAGGCCCTTCACGGCGTCCGGGCTGCACTTGCCTGGAGTGTTCTTGCCGTGCCCGTTGTCGATGAGGATGACCGGCCGCCTCATAGCTGGTCGCCCTCCCCGGCGTAGCCCGCACCTTCGGGCAGATACTCCCCGCCGCCACGGTTGGCCAAGCGGAAGAGCAGCTCCTTGAGTTCCTCCCTGGTGAGAATCTGTGAGAGGATGCCGATGGCGTCGGCCACGTCGGCCTTCACCTTGTCCTCGGCCTTCTCGTAGATACTCTTGATCTCGATGACCCCGATGATGACCGCGCCCACGAAGGTCAGGTACGGGATGCGCGGGATGTGGATGTGCAGCAGGGCAATCCCGAAGACCAGCAGCGCGTCCACGAAGGACACGGCCAGCATGATGTTGTAGTAGCGCGTGAGCTTGTCAATGGTGCGCCGGAGCTTCTTGCTGCTGCGGTATTCACCTCGTTTCTTGGCCTTGCGGATTCCCGCCCAAAGGTCGAACATCGACACCAGGAACACCCAGATGTAGATGATTGCGATGATAATGGCGATGATGGCTATGCCCCTCGCCGTAATCGCTCCTTCAAATAGATTTTCCATTTCGTTGATATTTAGAGAGTTTGTAGTTAATCTTTCCATCCTCGCCCTCCCACACCTCAACCAGGTAGGCCTGGGAGAGGTATTGAACCAGCTCGGTGTCGAGGTCGTCAGCTGTCAAAATAATAGGTTCCATTCCGCATTCTCTCGCGCAGTACGTTCATCGGCTTGTATCGGTTCTTTATCCTTACCACCTCCCAGCTGCCCCACACGTAGCAGTACTTCCAGACCTTCGGGGACATCTGCTTCAGGATCCTCTCGCGGCAGGCGTACTCGTTATAGTGGCGCAGCAGGCCGAGGTAGCTATTGACTGACTGAACGGCGGCGAAGAGCTCCTCCATGGTGCGGGCCCGGTTAAGCCTCCGGACGGCCGCCTCGAAAGCGTCGATGGTGCGGCCTTCAGCAAAGACCCTCCCGGGCTTAACGATGGCGCCGGTGAACGACACACCCTTCGTGTAGTGCTGGAGGTAGAACTTCCGGGGATGCAGGCGCAGACCCAGCTCCTCGAGCTTCGCGCGGATGAGAGGGATAGCAGAGAGGATCTTGCCCTTGTCCTGGTCGATGATGTAGAAGTCGTCCACATATCGGCCGTGGTGCTTGAAGCCGAGCTCCTCCAGATACCAATCCAGCCCGTTGAGGATGAAGTTGGCGAACAGCTGCGCGAAGAGGTTCCCGATGGCGATTCCCTTACCCTCCCCGTTTGTGAAGAGGCTCTTGTCGTAGGTGAGGAATTGCCAGAGCCAATCCGGCGTGCGCTTGATGCAGTCCTTCTCCGGCTCGTGCATGATGACGGTACGGCAAAGGAAGCGGAGGTCATCGACGTCATCCCCTTCGTAATGGGTGAGGATGAACTGATCAATCATATCAGCGAGCAAACGCTGGTCGATTGACATGAAGAAGCCCTTGATGTCGAGCTTGCAAATCCAGCAGTCCCTGGTGTACCCCGCAGAGCACTCCCAGAGGTCGGCCTTGAGCATCTCGATGCCGAAGAGCTGGCCCTTACCTTTGCGGCAGTTGAAGGTACGCTCGCAGAAGACCTCCTCGAAGAGTGACTCGAGGCGCAGGGCTATCCAATGGTGGATGATCCGGTCCTCGAAATCTGCGGCGAATACCTCCCTATAACGTGGCCGCGTGACGACGAAGCAGTTTGATGTGCTTGGGTGGTATGTGCGGTCGTTTACGCGGTCGAGAAGGTCGAACAGACGATTCTCGTAGTCCATTTCGTAAGCGATGGCCGCCCGCTTGCCCCTCTTCCCGCTCCTGCAGTCGAAGTAGGCCTCGAACAGCCCGACTATGTCCGCCATACCCGATTATTTCCATTATTAGTGCTGAAACTGGCCGCACCCGATTCCTGTTCGATGCCTTGGTGTTGTTGTTCTGATTGCCGTTGTTGAAGTTCAGATTCCACGCGTTCGTCGAGGAGTACTCGGTGCACCTTCCGCCCTATTTCCCCTCGCGGGGCTATGCTCAATGTGAGCCCAGGGCCCATTAAATCAATGGAAACTGCTCGCTCCGGTCAGCCTTGACCTCCCGGATTCTGGCTTCTCACGCCTCCCTGGGGCATCATGCCCCGTCCGGGCGAGTTTTTCCAAGTCGTTACCTGCTTTCCTATGCTTCGCGCCAGGTTGGCCAGCTCGGTGTGCTTGTTCACGCCGTACCAATGCCGCTCCCCGGCCGTCCGTATCAGGGTACTCAGCACGTTTATGTCCGCAATCACGCTGCGCTGGTAGTCCAGCCGCTGCTCCTTGATCATGTAGCCCCGCTGGATGCCGACCAATATCTGCACGGCCAGCGTCTGCATATCCTTCCCAATCGTAAACTTGAAATCGTGCGGGATGTTCGGAACCACTTCTATAATCTTGTTGAAGAGCTCGACCGCCGCCTTGTAGGCGTCGGTGTCGGATGCGAGCACGAGCGTGCCTTTCCCTTTCATCGTGCCAATTCAGTCTATCAGTTTAACAAAGAACTAAACAAAAACCGGTGACGGGACGGAGCCCGTCACCAAAGAACAAAAATCAAAAACTACCATGCTGAAACTGGCCGCACCCGAGCCCAGCTCGACGCCTTGGCGTCGCCGTACTGATAGCCGAGGTCGAAGGTCAGAATCCACGCGCGCGTCGAGGAGTACTCGGTGCTACTCCAATGCCAAGCGGCAGGTAGCTGGGTGGCGCCGGTAATCTTCGAGAGGGCGTAGTTGATTTTGTGGAAATTCGCGTAGATCATCCACAGCTCCGCGAGGGACGGGAGCCACCACGAACCGGCGGCCTGGCCGGAGCCGTTGCCGTTGGAACGGGAGTAGGCGGCACAGAATCCCGGGGCGTAGCTCTGTCCCTGGCAGGCTGCCTTCGTAATCTGTGCTGCGGTGTTGGTCTTACCGGCCCAATCGGCCTGCGCTGCCGCACGGGACGTGGTAGTTGTTCCACCGCCGGAGACCGCTTCGCTTGACCAGAGGAGGCCGCTGTCTCCCGCGTCCGTCGGGGCTACGAGGATCACGTGGCCACCCTCGACAATGAGGACACCGTCGGCCACCTCGCCGGAGCTCTGCTGCGCGGCCCACTCTTCCGGGCGCCACGCCAGCTGCAGCCCGTCACTGCGACGGTGGTGAGCGATGAAGACATTGTCGTAGATGTCGTTGAAATTTGCCCCCGCGAGGAGCGAGGCCTTGAAGTTGGCAAGGCTCACACGGTTGGTCTTGCCATTGGCGTCAGCGATGATGATGTACTCGGCGCTGATACCGGAGAGTGCCGGAACGGCATTCAGTTTTTTGGTTGTTGCCATGATTGTTTGTTTATGAGTGTTTTCCGAAGAATACCAGCAGCCAGAGGCCGTCTTCAGCCTGGGCGTTGTGGTAGATGTTATGGGCGTAGGTGACCTTGATGATTTCCTGCTCGCCGGAGGCGCAGGAATAGGCATAGGTGCGCGTCTTGGTCATCTGGTAGATGTACCGGCGCGTGCCGGCATTGTAGCTCTGGATGTTCAGCGTGGTGCCGGAGGTGTGCCATATCTCGTACTCCTGCCCGACTTCCGGATAGCGCGGCAGCGTCAGCGTGATCTCCGTGGAGTTATTCACGATGATGCGGTTATCCGTGTTCACCAGCGTCTCGGAGGAGCTGATGTGCCGGGTATGCAAGCGCATCCCGGCGAACATACCACCCTCACACCAGGCAGCGAAGTTGCCACCCCTGGGGCTACCACCGCTGTAATAGGCCCGCTTCGCGCCGGTGGCCTTCAGGTACATCAGCATATTAGTATGCAGACCGCTGTAATAGTCGCTGGCGTTGATGGTCATTTCGCTCATCAGCCGGAAGAGGATGTAGAAGTACGAGTAGGAGGACGGGTACGGGTGAGCCTCGAAGTTCGTGGTCACCGTGCCGTCCGAGATATCGTAGTTATTCGCGTAGAGGTTGATGGTGGCCGGGGAAATCTGTATGCCGTAGTGGTCGGCGATGGCCCGGAGCCAGCTCTGCGAAAACTCGAATCCGGCGATGGAGCCGGTCTTCATGTTGGCATTGGTGAACTCCCCGTTGGCGAAGGAGCCGGAGGTCGCCTCGATGACGCCCTTGATCACCGCGTCGATGGCCGACAGCTTTCCCGTCAGGAAGTTAATCCAGAAGTTCGGCACGAAGTCCGTGGACTGCTCCCGGGGGTTACCGTTGCTATCGAGGTGGAGGTCTTCATAGGCGCTGCTGGCGACGTTGTTTTTCTTGCCCTGCTGGCTGAACATCAGGTTTCCGTAGAAGATGGCCGAGGCTATCTTGCCGAAGTCCGCGAGGAGCATTTCGACGAAGATCGCCTTGTACTTCTCCATATAAATCCACGTCGCGTTGGCACCATTATTCTGGTAGTCCACCTTCGGGCTCGGGTTCGTCGCGCTGTACCAGGTGACGTTCTTGTTCATCACATAGTACTGCCCCTCACAAAGCACGTACGGGGCGATGGTGTCCGTACACGTATAGACCGTGTATTGGACACCATACGCGCCGTAGGGCACCGGAAGGCGGCCCACCTTGCCCTGGGGGCCGGGGTCGCCTTTCTTCAGGTACTGCACCGTACGGTGACAGCTCGGTTTCTCCCTTGCCATACGCTAACTCATTTCTGCGAAGATATCCACCGACACGTCGCCGCCCGCCTGCTGGCAGTAGGCCGCCGTCACCGTACAGCTGCTGCGAGGGGTCGTGCGCTCCGCCGCCGGGTTGAGGAACACACCGGCGGCGTCCTTGACGATGAAGGTGAAACCGAGGAGGCCGGTCGTGATGGCGGTCGTGGTACCACGCTTCACCAGGCGCGGCGTGTAGGTCACGCTGGCCCGGCTGACGTTGTCTTCCTCGATGCACTCATCCTCCGGGGAGGGGACGGGATCAATCTCGTAGGGGTCGGACGCATCCATGACACCCTGAATATCCTTGCCGAGCTCCGTGCCCCCCTGGCTGACGGTGACGCGGAACTGCCCGTAGGTGTCGATATCGGTGTCGGCCACGGTGAGGTTCTGCGTGGTGGTGGCCAGGGTGACCCAGCCCGTCGAGGTGAGCTTCTCCCAGACGTAGGACAGACCGTTCGTGACGGCCTCTCCGCCGAGGTACACCAGCGCCCTGAGGATGCAGGACGTACCCTTCTCCGTAATCACGAAATTCTTCGTGTCACCGGCGGCGATGGTCACGCGGTACGTGCTGCCCGTGGAGACGCTGATGGGAATGGAGTAGGAGGCCTCCAGCTCATCGCTCTGGGTCCCGTAGCTCACGTGGGCGACCATACGGATAGTCACCGGCGCGAAGCCGAAGGGAATCACGAGGTTCTTTACGATCTGGATGCCGTAGTACGGCTGCTGGCCGGAGGGGGCAATCTTCTTGAAGTGGCCGGTCTCACCGCCGAAGGTGTTGGTCGAGGTATCGCCGCTCCACGTCAGCTTGGTGGAGCCGACGTAGAAGTCGATGCTGTCGGGCGTCACCAGGCCCTCGGCCGTGCGGCTGGAGGCGGCGACGAAGTAGAGGATGGGGCGCAGCGTCGTGAAGTCGGGGAAGATTTTCGTGACCTGCGACTGCGTACCCTCCCACATCTGGTAGAGGTCCCCGGACGGGGAGCTGATCATCGCGGAGTAGGTCCCCGCCTTGCTGATCCACTTGACGGTGCGGGATGCGGATGCTACACTCATGGTTTAGTCCTCCTCTCCGTTTTCGTGTTCACCGCCGTCACCTTCTCCGGGGTCGCCCCCCTCTTCGCCCTCTGCTGGCGTTTCCTGGGCCGCTGACGGGCTTTCAGCCTCGCCCCCTTGTTCCGGTTCATCCGAAGGCTCCGCGTCGCCCTGCGGGGCGTTCTCGCCCTCGGGTTGGGGTTCCGGTTCGGGTTCCGGCTGGGGGGTTGTGTAGATGAAGCGCGGGTCGGTCGCTTCCGGGAGCGGCCGCAGCACCACGCCGTCCTGCTCCTCTCTGGCCTCGTGGCTCGAGAGAGCGATGCCGCCGATCTGTGCGAGGATGTCCGGGAGCTGGGTAAGGGAGCCGAACTCGAGGATGTCGGCCTGCCAGAGAAGGTAGTTGCCGTCCTGCAGCTGATTGCGGACGTTTTCAAGGTGGAGGTAGCTCACCACCTTGGGGTTTGCTTTGATGTATCTTGCCATTGTGTTTGTGGGTTTAATAGGTTGCTATTTGATGAGAAGGATGGCGCCGTCGCTGTCGATGATGTAGGCGTTATCGCTGTCCAGCCACGCGGCCTCCGGCCCGGCATCCACCAGGTCGAGGCCGAGCACCATACCGTATTCGTTCACTATCTTCTTTGTGGGGAGCGCCGGGGCCATGCCGTGCCCGATCTCCGTGAAGGAAAGTGCGCCGGACTGCTGGTTACTGGCCGCCTTCCAGAGGATGTGCATTTCCTGGTCGAGGTTGGATATCACACCGTCGCTGTCCTCGACGCGGGCCTCCGGGTAGATGTAGATGCAGCCCGGCGGGATGTTCGTAGGGACACCGCCGTAGTCGGGCTCATACTTGGGGATGCGCCTGACGATATCGAAGGAGCGCTGCGGGGTCGCGTCGGAAACGGTCATCCCGGAGGTGGTGCCGTCGGGGTTGTAGAGGGCGACGCAGCGCAGCTTGAGGTCCGGGCCCATGAGGCGGCGGTTCACTGTCAGGCTCATCTGCTGGCCCTCGTTGCTCACGGAGCAGTCGTAGTCCTCGAACTCAACGGCCCCTACGTCCGACCACGTTCCATTGGAGCGGAGCTTCTGCCACCTGAAAAGCAGGTGGCTGTCATAGGCCGCGACGGCCGCCCCGAGCCGGAGCTTCGCCGTGATGGTCACGCTGTCGCTCTCCTTCAGCGGGTTCCAGACCGTGTGGTCGTCGATATCCAGCTCAACCTCCGGCTGCACCGGGGAGCCGTTGTCGCAGACAAGGAGGAAGCTCTCGCTGATGTGGTGCGTCTGGTTCAGCCTGGTGTCGAGGTAATCAGCCTCGACCAGAAGGGTGACCGGGAAGAGGTAGGCGACGTTCGTGTTCACGAGGATGCGCCCGGCGTTATTGCCGGACGTCTCGATGGTGTAGTCGGCGTTGGATGCCGTAATCTGGGTCTTCGTGCCGTTCTTGATCTCATAGAACCGTACGTTCGTCAGTAGGTTGTTGATAGACCCGTTCGCGAGCACCTCATCCTTGTCCTGCCGGCTCACGGAGAGCTGCAGCACCAGCGGGGTGATGGTGTAGTCCGGCGTCCACTCTCCGAGGTTGCTGTCGTACACCTGGCGACCCGGGACGGAACCTTTGACGCCAAAAGACGTAAGGATCCGCAGGGGCTTGAAGTCAAAGTCAAATCTTTTTGTTTTCATACGCTATGCGGAGTATTCAAATGAAGCTTGTGAGGTGGAGCCGTCGCGGAGGGTGGCCGTGGCGGTGAAGCGCAGCACCTTGGGGAGGGCTACGCCGTCGAAGTCCACGTCTGCCTGCGTGAGCGCCAGGGATTTCCCGGCACCCGCCCGGCGGGAGGCCCAGATGTTATCGGAGGCCGTGCGGGGCGTTCCGGAAGCGTCCTCGGAGTAGCGCGTCCACGCCACGTCCTCGGCCCGGATATCGCTCGTGACGTCGAGGTTATAGATGCGGCCCTTCACCGTCAGGACGGTATTGAAGTCATCGAAGTCGAAGTAGTCACCCCGGCTGCTCTCCAGCTCGATCTCGAAGTCAGGGTTTCCTTCGACCTGCGCCCACTGCGTGGAGTTCCACTTCGGGGCCTCATCGGGCTCATCCACGAGCGCCCGCCACTTGCAGCCGTGGTACCACACGTCCGAGGTCTCAAAGACCCCGGTCTGGCTGTTAAGCGCGGCGCAGTGGTATGGCTCCGACGGATTGGGGGTGTACTGCCCGCGATCGACGTAGGTCACTATGGCGTTGCCCTGGTAGTCCATCCGCAGGAGGTCCTGCACGACGATACCACGGAAGTAGGCGTAGTCAGCGCCCTCTTGGATGGGAAGGCCCGAGTTCCTGATGAAGTCGGGCATTTCGCCCATGACAAAGCCGTAGCTGGAATTGTCAATGATGGGCTTCGTGACGTGGGAGTACTTGACGATGCGCCCCTCCGTTGAGGATAGGTAGAGGCAGCTCTGTCGCCGGGTGTCCGAGACGTTGCCCCAGCGGGCTATCTTCATCATTTCCGTCGGGGGGTAGTTCTGCCCGCCGGGGACCTGATTGTCAGGGTAGGGGATGACCTCGATGGTGTTGTTTGCCGTGTTCACGGACAGCACCCTCATCCAGCAGGTATAGTACTCGCCGCTGCCCAGGGTGGTCTCACCGTGGCCGCTGGTGAGCGTGTTGAGGATGCCCTTGAGCACGTTGCCCGGAGCCTGGGCGGTGAAGTAGCCGTCCCATTTCTCTTGCAGCTGGAGGCGGTAGGTGCCGTCCCCGAGATCGGTGACGCCGGTGATAGTGTCGCCCTCGGTGAGCAGCTGGTCGCCCTCCAGCGCGGAGAGCCGGTTCACGATGAGCTCCAGCACCTCGAGGTACGTCCGCACCTTGAGGCTCTCTACCTCGGCGTTTCCCTGACCGTCCACCTTGCCGCCCGTGCCGAACATCATGCCCGCATTGAAGTTGCCGAACTCTGCCCCCTGCAGGAATGTGATTAGGGCGCTGGCTCTGTCGGCGATATCCTTCCGCAGGTGCTGGTTCTTATAGGCGAGCTCAATGTTATCCCATGCCACGTTTGCGCCGTCGCTCTTGCTGAAGAGGTCGAGAACGGCCTTGTTGAGGTGCTCGTGAGCGAGGGCCGCCGCCGTGTCCCACGCGGCCTGCTTCTCATCCGTCGGGATGGAGTAGCCGGGCTCGTAGGTGATGGCGAAGGTGCCTCCCTCGGCTGTTATCGTGGCGGGATTGACCAGGAGCCCCTGGGGCACGGTCATCGACAGACGGAACTCCCCAAGGCGCGTGCTGATCGTCAGGCGCTTGTTGGCGCTGTCCTGCGTAAAGACGATGCCCTCCCCGGCAATCAGGGAGAGCAGGAGCTTCGTCGCAACGCTGGTTCTGCTGGTTCGAGTGGCCATAGGGTAGTCCTCCTCCGGTTAGTCCCCAATGGGGATGAAACGACGGCGGGGCCTGCCTCCCGGGCCCGGCTTGCAGCCGGACGGGTTGCGGCCCTTCCAGAAGGCCATGGCCCCAGCGAGGTATTCCTGGCCGATGCGCTCCGCGTCCTTGGAGGCGGCGGCTATCGCCCGGACGTCCGTCTGGGTGCTCTCATCGCCGTCCTTGAACACCACGCCGAAGGGCGTGACGTTAAGCTGGTGATTGCGCACGAAGCGGGCGTAGGCGAGGTAGGCGAGCGCGGCCTTCAGGCCCTCGAAACGGCGCTTGACGCCGCCAGCGTCCTCATAGGTGCCGCCGGAGAGCAGCAGCTGCTCATCCTCGGAAAGAGCCGGGTCGGGGGTGGCCGCCGTCAGGCGGTCGTACTCCTCTGCGCCGACGGCCGGGAGGATATCGAGGCTCTCGGCCTCGCGGATGTAGATTTCCACGCGGCTGTCGTCGATATTCTTGGCGACCTGCCGCACCTTGCGGATGTCATTGACGGTTATTATCATTTCCTGGCCTCCTGGTGATTAAAAGGGTTTGCACTTCGTCGTCCTCCAGCCCGTAAACGGTCTTGAGCACGGCTTCCTTGACGGTGTCATCCTTGGACGTGTCGAAGAGGATTTCCAGCATCTTCTCCGTCGATGCGTCGCCGAGCCGCTCGGCCAGCGTAGCATTGATCCGGTACACCTTGGGGAGGATTTCGTAGTCACGGTCCGGGTTGATGGAGGGGTCATGCCAGAAGCCGAACACCTGCTCAAAGACGCGGGTGATGGTCATCCGCTCGGTCTCCGTGACGGAGTTGTAGAAGTCGTAGGCGTTGCGCATCAGGTCTGCACCGAAGTTGGCACCTACGTCCTGGGCGCGTAGGATGGGCGGCTGCTGGAAGGCCCGCCCGATAATCTCCGGGGTCTTGCTCTCGGCCTTCTCGAAGTCCTTGTCGAAGTTGTGAGCCTCGAAGGGTACGAACTCCGGCTTCTCCTCGCCGTTCCGGAGGCAGATATACATCAGCTTCCCGGCCTCGGTGTCCCCTTGGTACTCGGTGAGCTCCTTCTTGGTCTCGTTCTCCTGGTCTGTGCCGTTGATTGTGTTGTCGTGGTCGATGACCATGCCCGCCGGGAGGAAGCCGTGGCGCACGTTGCGGAAGGTGATGTTGGAAAGGCCCTCCTCCGAGGACATATCCGTCACCACCGCATCATAGACCGGGGCAGGGTAGGTACGGTCGCCGTCGCCGGAGAAATAGAGGATCTGTCCCTTGTAGCCGTTCCAGCCGCCGGCCTCCGCGACCTCGCGGCTGATGACCTCCGGGTCGGGATTGAAGAAGTGGAACCAGACGATATCCTTCGCGTCGAACTTCTTGACGTTGGTGTTACGCTTGCCCCAGTCGGGGTGGAGGGCTATGCGGTCGAAGCGGCCGTCCTTATCGAGCGCCTCGAAGCGGAGCCACTCGAAGGGGACGTGCTGGACGGAGACAATCTGGAAGAGGGCGTTGTAGTTCACGTGCAGCGCGAAGCCCTTGAAGCGGGCGAGGTCCTCGCTGACGGAATCCAGCAGCGAATCCACCGAGGTGCCCCGGCTGTCGATGACCGCCTTGTAGAAATCGGCCTGGGCGAAGCCCCTGCCGATGATGAATTTCTTGTAGATGCTCATACACGAGCTGCCGGTGGCGCTGGCGTCCACTATCTCACGGAGGCGCTGCGGGTAATCGTTCTCGAGGCCGAAGGTCTGGATGTTCAGGCTCCGGTTGATGGCGTTTTCCACGCGCTTCTCGGTTTTCAGTCTGCTTGCTCTCATTGTTCAGGGTGCTCGTTTGTAATGAAAAAGGGGCCCGGCCCCGCTCGGCGCGGACTGCCGGACCCCGGTTGCGTGTTACTTGTCCGGATTGACGGCGCGAGACTACTCGGCGGGCTGCTCCGGGGCCTTCTCCGCCTCATCGGCAGGCTTCTCACCGTCACCTTCGGGCTTTTCAGCCTCTTCGGCGGGTTTCTCCTGCTCCTGCGCGGGCTGCTCCGGGGCCTCGGCGGGCTTTTCACCCTCGCCCTCGATGTCGGCTACCTTACCGGCGGCGATGGCCGCCTCGCGGTAGGCCTTGGCGGCCTCCTCGAGAGCTGCGACGGCTTTGTCACGGCTCTCCTTCGCGTAGGCGATCTTCTGCTCGTTCGGTTCGGCGGCAGCCTCGAGATTGGCGAGTTTCGTCTTGGCACCCTTCGCGGCCGTGCGGGCCTTCTTGTAGTTGGCCTCGGCTTCCGAGAGGATTTCTTCGGGCGATTTGGGGGCGTTTTTAGGCGCATCTTCACCTGAAGCAAGGGTTTTATCACCCTCGGGCGCTTCGGTCGATTCTGGGGCCTCTGCGGGGCTTTCGGCGGCCTTCTCCGGCGCGGTCGCTCCGGCGCTCTGGCGGTTCACGTACTCCAGCAACTGCTCCTCGAGGTTTTCGGGCACCTTGGAGAAGAGGGGCAGGTAGCCGGGATTGGTGGAAAGGTGGTAAAGGGCGAGTTCATCCGTCAGGTTATGACGGGTCGTGAGCTTGGCGTTGTCGCCGTTCACGACGTCCACGAGCAAGGCACCAGCCTTGAGCTCGAATTGGGTGTTGGCTTTTTCCATAACTTTATCTGCTTTCATCAGGAGGATATAGGCATCCGCCCAGCAATCCGGACAGCCTTTGTTCAGGCGTGTCCGGAACACTGAGGCGTAGAGCTCCTCCGTTACTGCCCGGAAGGCGGCGTCGGTCTTGACCAGCTCGCGCACTTGCGAGGGGTTAAGACCGGCGTAGCGTTCCCTATACTCCTGCGGTGTCATACTCTCGTGTATTACCCGTTATTGGCCGGGGTCGGGGTGTAGAGGGCCTCGAAAGCGGTTTCGGTGGCCGTGACGGACGTGGTGTAGAAGGACTTCGGCAGCTCGCTCTCGCGCTGGTTCTCGCCGGTGCCGAGGGTGATGGTGTAGATCACACCGTCGCCGTCGGTGGTGGGGGCGGAGAGGTCGTTGAGCTCCAGACCGTTCTCCCAGCCATAGACCTCGAACTTGGTCTCGCCGCTGACATTGTCCTTGTTCTTCACCACGGCCACGACCTTCGTCTTGGCCAGGGCGTTGATCTGGTCCTTGGTCAGCTGGGCCTTCAGGAAGGCGCGAAGCACGAGCTGGTGGTTGAATCCGGTCTTGTAGGTGCCCTTGTTGAGAGGGGAATCGCCCTCGAAGGCGTTCTTCTCGGACGTATAGAGGAAGCCGGTCTTGCCGGACTTCAGCACCAGGGCGCTGATGACGTTCCCGGTGACGGTGCTACCGGCGAAGTCGATGTCGTCCCGGTTAATCAGGACAAGCTCGCTCTCCAGACCCACGGCAGAGTTCTGGCAGGCCGCGAGGGCGAGGTTGGCGGAAATCTGTGCGCAATTAGGCATAGGACTTTACGATTTAAGTGGTTGATAGAAAGGGGAGGCCCCGCCGGGGCGGAGCCTTCCCGGTCGGGTCTTACTGCGCGAACACGAAACGCTCGAAGTTGAGCAGCTCCGCATCGATGCGGCCAGCGGCCTCGATGTGGTTCACGTGGCTGGGCTTGTCATAGAAGACGTCGAGCTCATCGAAGCTCTCCTCTTCAGGCGTACCGACGGCCAGGTTCTCCTGCTCGATGAGCACGGCGCGGTGCGGCTTGTAGTAGGTGTCGCCGAGGTCGTTGTACCCCTGAATCATTTCGTCCCAGATAGGCATCGGGATGACGTTCACACCGCGGAACTTGAAGGCCTTGAGGCCGTCCACCAGGTTGTGGTAGGTGATCTCGTGGTGCTCGACGCTGGACAGATACTGCTCGTAGGCGTCCACGATGGTCTGAGTGACCATGAAGCGGGCGGCGCCACGGGCGCGGACCTTCGGGCTCAGCTTGTAGTACATCGTGTTGAGCACGTTGTAGGCAGCGCTGGGGGTCATGGCGGCCAGCTGGGCGGCCTTGGACGCCTCGCTGTTGGCGGCGATGGTCACCAGCTTGGTGTTGTCGGCGGTCACTGCGGCCTGCAGCTGCTTGAAGAAGCCGTTGAGGATGTTGAAGTAATCGACATCCAGCCCGGCGGTGATGATACCACCGTCCACGACCGAGACGGGGTGCTCGGTGTCCTTGGAGTAGTAGGTCTTGCCGCTCTCCGCGTTGCCGGTGGAGGCCTCGGCGGCGAGGTAGATGACGGTGCCATTGGCGAGGGCGCACTTGACGGCCCCCTGGGTGGAGGCAGTCACGGCCAGATAGACGGTACCCACGAGGGCGGAGCCTGCGGTCTGCTCGGTGGCGGCAGCCTTCGGCAGGCTGGAGACGTGGTAGTTGGCGGCGTCCTTGTCGTTGAACCACACCAGGCGGATGAGGAAGTCCTTGATGGCATCCTTCAGGACGGTCACCAGGATATCCATATAGTCGGTGTCGGTCAGGTCGTCGATGCGCACACCGTTGTTGCGGCAGTAGGTCGCGGCGGTGTCGTTCAGGTTGTCAGCACACTCGGTGATGATAATCTGCCAATCCACCGGGTCCCATTCGACGGCGCGGGTGTTGATCTGCCAATCCTGCGCGGACGGGTTGCAGCCCTGCTTCTTCTTACCCACGAGGCCGGAGCCCGTGATGAAGCCGATCTGCTTCTTGTACTCGATACCCGTCCAGATGGAGTGGAGGGCATTGAGCTCGGGGGCCTGGGTGAGCTCCTCAAAGACGAGCTCGCTGATGGCCCTGATTTCCTCTTTACTGAAGTCGAACTTCGTGAGGTCGAGTTTCGATTTAGGCATAATCTCGTAATTTTTTGATGTTAAACGAATTACTCGGCCTGCTGGCCGTTCTTCTTGCGGTTGGCCCGAATCTCCTCCTTGATGTCCTTGGAGGACTTGGGGCCGGTCTGGGTGCGCGTGTTGCGCTTGGTGCCGTTCTGGCGGGCGGGCACCTGGTAGTTCGACTTGACGTTGGAGCGGAGCTCCTTGATCAACTCGGCGGAGGTGGAGAGCTTCTCCTTCAGGGAGGCGTTCTCGGCGCGGAGGTTGGTCACCTCCTGCTGCAGCTCTTCGACCGTGGCGCCGTCGAGGTTGGTGTCGTCGCCTTCACCACCCTCTCCGCCTTCGCCACCGTCACCGGAAGAGGCGTCCTCGACCTTGGTCACCACACCGCCCTCGATGGTCACGGTGCGGCCGTCGGCAATCGTGAAGACACCGTCCGGGGAGGCCTTGGTCTCGCCCTCGACAAGGGCGTCGGTCTCCTCCTCGGTCTCGAAGAGTACGTTACCATCGGGGTCGGTGAACTCGTAGTTCGTCACGACGCCGACGGCACCCAGCAGGGAGTTGAGGAACTCGCTCGCACGCTGCTTGAGGTTCTTTTTCACTTCTTTGCTCATAAGGCGTTGATTTTTTTGGGGTTTGAGATTTGTGTTATAGGCATTGATCCGCGAAATGAAGCCCCACGCAAGGAGTTCCTCTGCGGTCCTTTCCTTCTGCTCGTTCATAATCGCCTCCAGCTCTCCCCGGTCTTTCCCGGTGCGGTCGGCGTAGATATCGAGGATCTTGTTCTGGAGCATCCGCGCCTCCTCGGCGGCACGCTCGATATCTTCGACGCTCCCGCCGACGTAGCCCTGAACCTGATGGATCAGCGCCAGGCAATTCGGGTTTGCAGTGCGGTTCTCCTTGGGAGCGGCGAGCAGCAGCGTCACGGCCATGCTATGGCAGCTGCCCTCGATGTTCATGTAGATATTGCGCCCGGAGGTACGGATGCAGTCGTAGATGGCCAGGCCCTCCTCGACCTCACCGCCGGGGCAGTGGATATTGAACTTGAAGTCCTTTTCGTCCGGGTGGTCATCGAAGAGCTTCTGGACGAACTCAAGGGAGAAGACACCCTCGTAGCCGTCCCACCAATAAAGCCACGCATTCGCCTCGTTGGCGACCGGATTATGGAGTTTAATTTCAATCATAGCGCTCGATTTGTGTTTGTATTGCAATCACTCTGGCTGCAAAGGTGCAGAATAAAAACCGGAAATCATTGGCCAATCTTTTTACCAATCTTACAGCTGCTCCGACATCTTCCGTATGATTTTCCGCAGATTATCCTCGCTAATGAAGCACTTCTGCCCGACCTCGATATAGGCCTCCATCTTCGGCATCCCGCCCTTCAGGCAGCGCTGGAAGAGCTCATAGACGTAGATGTTCCTCTCGATATTGGGTGCAAGGACGCCCGCCTTTGCGAGCATCTTGCGGGTGTCCTCCGGAAGGGAGACGGCGAGCTCATAGACGGTCATAGGCTACATCTTTGCGGAGTTCTCAATTTTGGCGTACTCGTTCTCGGCCTTTCGGACGTCATCGATCGCCGTGTATATCTGGATGTCCTGCACGGCATCCCGGAAGCGGTCGCCCACCTTGTCGGCCAGCTGGTCGTAGTCTATCTCAACGGTCTGGGCCTCTGCGGCGGCGGGAGCGGCCGCCCGCAAGGCGTAGCCGGTGTCCGGGATGGAGCTGTGCTTGCCGAGGTAGCTGATGAGGTTGAGAAGTTCCGGGAAGGCCTTCGCCGGACGTGAGCCGATTATGCGCTCATCGTCCTCGGTGTTCACCAGGACGCCGCCCTGCTCGTGCTTCGCGCCCTTGATCTTACCACCTTCGCGGGCCGTCGGGATAGGCTGGGCGAGGACGGCCGCAATCTGCGCAGCTCCCAGGGCCACGGCTATCGCAGTGAGAATGCCGGTCGAGACACCGAAGTCCATCTTCGGCACTTCGGCCCAGATTTTCATCACGGCCATAGCGGTGTTAATGGCAATCTGCGCCACGGCCATAGCCTTTTCGCGGACGGCCTGATCGTGGGCTATCTTGGCCTTCTTCTTGTCGAGCTCCTCATCCATGGCGGCCACCTGCTTGTCGTACTCCTTCTGACTGATGAGGCCGGCATTCAGGGACTTGTCGAGGGACTTCTTCTTCGTCTCGTTCTCCTTCTCGTACTTGGCGACCTGCCGGTCACCCAGGCTGTTGAGGACGGAGTTGAGGTTATTGAGGATTTCGACGGCGGCGTCGGCATAGGTCTGGATGCTGTCTATCCGCTGCTGGTTCTTCTCGGCCATGAGCTGCGCCAGCTCCTCCTCCAGCTCTGCCCGGCGCTCGACGGAGAGTTCAGCCAGCTCCAGCTCCTTCTCGATGTACTCCTTCTTGATGCGGAACTGCTCCCGGGCGTTATTCCACGAAAGCTGCAGCTCCTTGTTGAGGGTGGCCTGCCGGAGCTTCGCTTCGTTCCTGGCCAGGTTGGCCTCCTGCTCGTAGGTCTCGAGCCCGGCTTTCTTCCGCTCGGCGATGAGCTGCTTTTCCTTCTCGATGGCCAGCTGGAGCTTCTCGGTCTCCACGTCGGAGAAGTTCCGGAGGTCGTTCTTATAGACCAGGTTCAATTCGTCCTCGATTTTCTTCGAGGCCTTATCGACGGCGGACTGCCGTATCTGGCGAATCTGCTCTGCCTCCTGCTCGGCCAGGCCCTTCTCGTAGAAGGCAATCTCCTCGGCAGATTTCGTGACATCGTTCTTCAGGGCCTCTCTGGCGGCCTTGAATTGTGCACGGGTCTCCTTGATCTGGTCCTCCACCGAAAGCCCGCCAGCGAGGTCTATCATAGCGTCCACGGCGGCCCGCTGGTGGTCGGTAATCTTCTGGAGCTGCTGGATGGAGAAGGTGTCGTACTGCTTATCGAGGAGGGCGAGGGCATCCTTGTACTCCTGGGCGGTGATCTTTCCGTACTTGCGCTGGAGGGCGAGCTTCTGCCGCTCGGCCTTGTCCTGCAGGTCGTAGGCCTTGGCGGCGGCCACGATATCGTGCTGGAACTTCAGCTCGGCATTCTCGGCGGCGGTCAGGGCGCTGTTGTAGTCATAGGCCTCCTGCACCTTCAGGGCCTCCTGCTGGAGCTTGTTCAGCGCATCATAGTGCTTCACCATGGCATCGTAGTGCTTGT
>Ga0310696_10003670_pt1 | contig 19082 bp, 10 predicted proteins | sample AusTroGonzalo_MG_4_FD_203885 | JGI IMG/M metagenome (GOLD analysis project Ga0310696, IMG submission 203885) | Bovine rumen microbial communities from tropical cattle in Woodstock, Queensland, Australia - Gonzalo_02 (v2) (version 2) | ecosystem: Host-associated > Mammals > Digestive system >... | reverse complement strand
CCGGGCGTATGCGAAATACGGCTGGTGCGTCCGTATCTACGGATTCGACGGGGGAAGCTGCGACGATCTTCTGCCTTCCGGGCAGTACCCGTTTTACGAGGATTCCCCGGTTCCCTCCCCGCTGGAGATCGCGATCACGGACCAGCGCGAGACGGAGCTTTCCCGCAACGGTTTTCTGGCGCTGTGCAGTCTGAAAAACACAAACCGTGCGGTATTCCAGAGCGGACAGACGCTGTATAAAGCCAAAACGTTTTCGACCAATGCTGCCACAAAAAATGAGGAACTGTCTTCCAAACTGCCCTGCGTGTTCGCCGTGAGCCGTTTCGCGCACTACCTGAAGTGCATCCTCCGGGACAAGATCGGCGGATTCCAGGACCCGAAGGAAATGGAACGCTGGCTGAACGACTGGCTCGCGGACTATGTTTCCGGGGACCCGGACGCCCCGGACGAGATCAAGGCGAAATACCCTATGGCAGAGGCGCGCGTCAGAGTGGTCCCGCATCGCGAAAAGCCCGGTCACTTCGAAGCGGAGATATATCTCCGTCCGCACTATCAGCTTGACAACCTGACCGCGGCGATCAAACTGGTCGCGCAGATTCCGGAAAGAGGGAAGATCTGAGCATGGACAACAAAACCGTTCACTACCGCTCTTCCAAAAAACAGGACCGTTTTCTGCCGTGCCTGATGGCGCGGCTTACGGACAACGAGCCGCAGAACAGGATCGACCATATCCCGCAGATGTTCACGGTGGACCAGCTGAAAAAGAACATTCTGAAAAATCTGGAAATGATCCTGAATTCAAGTTCGCGCCTGTCCGCGGACGAGAAGAACTGCAGTGCCATCGTCCGGGATTCCGTGCTGTTTCTGGGGCTCCCGAATTTCTCCGGCCGGCCGAGCAGCAAGGACTCCATCGACGAGCTCCGGCAGGAGATCATACATCAGATCCGCTGTTTCGAGCCGCGGATCAAAGCCGATACTCTGGAAGTCGAAATGGATGGGACCCCGGAATTCGGGGACGAATACATCCTCCGCATTTCCGGCACGGTCGTGGCGGATCCGGTCAACGAGTTTATCGTATTCGAGCAGAAAGTAGTCTGGGACGCTGGATCCCTTTCCATCCTTCCCGAGGCGCAGAACGGAGGCAATCATGGATAAGTCTTTGTTGGATTACTATCAGGAGAATCTGGAATATCTGCGGGATCAGGGAAGAGATTTTGCAAGGGAGTTTCCGAAGATCGCGTCCCGCCTGGAGATCACGGAAAATGAATGCGCGGATCCCTACGTCGAACGCATCTTGGAAGGAACTGCTTTTCTGGCTTCCAAGGTGGAACGCGAGCTGGACGAGAGCATGCCCCGGATGCTGGAGTCCTTCTGGGGCAATACGATGCCCGTGGCCCTGGACCTGATCCCGTCGTTCTCGATCGCCGAACTGAAGGACCTGGACCGGAGCAGCATCACGGTGAATCCGGGGTTCCCGGCGGGCAGCCGTTTCGAGATCATGATGGAAGGCGTCAAGTCGCCATGCACATTTTCCACGATGATCCCTCTTTTCGTTCAGCCAGTCGTCCTGGAGGATGTGCGCTATCTCAGCCTGGAACTGGAAAAGTACGATCTGACTGCCAATGCCGGGCTGTATCTGAAGTTCCAGCGGCTCGCGGACATCCCGGTCAAAGAATACCCCGACGATCTTCTGGTCTATCTGGACATGCCGGGGGAAATGGCATCCAGGCTTCAGCAGCATCTCCAGACGGAATGTACGGCGATTTACTCCCTTGCCGACGGGCGGACACAGGCCGTGGACGGGATTCGTTTTACCATCCCGATGCTTGCCGAAGACGGGGAGCCGAACTGGCCGGAAACTAAGGCTTCCGAACAGAAAGCGCTTTACCAGTTCGCCGTGTTCCAGTCCATGTTCCGTTTTATCCGGATTCACGGATTCGGCCGGATCCTGAAGGAAACAGCCGGTGAAACGCTGGAACTGATCATCACGTTCCGGAACCGCTGTTCCGACTTCATCCATGTGATCGAGAAGAAATCCCTGCGCCTCAACTGCGTCCCGGTCTGCAACCTTTTCCGGAAAAAATCCGACAGGATGCTGCTCGGGATGAAGGTACAGCACCATCTGGTCCCCGACCGGACCGCGCCGCTGGATTTCGAGGTGTCGCGCGTCCTCGGCGTTTCCCTTTTCGACAACGGGAACCAGAAATTGCTGGATTTGCACCGGCTGTTCGACGCGGATTTTACGGCGGACGGGGAGGACTCGTTCAATTTCTTCTCCGTGCAGAGAGTTCCACGGCTGAGGGGCGACACGGAAAAACGGCGTTCGACCTATTCCGGGCAGGAAGTCTTCCTGTCGTTCAGCGGGGAGAAGTATCTGGAAATCCAGCAGAACGCCGTTCAGTTCTCGGCGGAAATGCTTTGCACCAACCGGGATCTTCCGCTGTTCCTGCGGAACGGCGCGGCGCTGAAGGCAAAGGATTCCGGGCTGTTCCGGTCCGCGGTCCTGCTGACTTCTCCGACTGCGCCCGGGGCTCCGCTTCTGAGCGGGTTCGGGAAGGAATATGCGGAGAAGGCGGCATTTTTCCTGCTTCATTTCTCCGACATGCTCTGGTGCGACAGGACGGCGTCCGGGGATATGCTTCAGAAGATCATCCACATGCATATCCCGCACAACCGGGAAGAATTGTCCGGGCTGGAACGCAGCGTGATCGCGATGGAAAGCACCAAAGAAGTGTTCCGGTATGTCCTCCGGGGACAGGTGTTCTTCGAATCCGGCTGGAAAGTCCGTCTGGTCCTGGACGAGCTCGCGTGCGCCGGCATCGGGTATTACACGTTCGGCTGCGTCCTGCGTGAGATCCTGCGGAATTACAAGCCCGTCAATATGCCGGCGAAAATCATATTGGAAACGAAACAGCAGGGAGTGATCGCGGAATGGATGATCTGAAACGGTTCCACAAACAGATCACGTCCCTGCTGTCGTCCGGGAAGATGGAGCCGGACTTCTTCGAAGTAGTCCGGCAGTTCGAGCAGCAGCACCCGGAGCTTCCCCGCATCGGCTATGCCAGGCGGAGCGGCCAGGAGGCGCTGCGTTTCGGGCAGACGCCGTCTCTGCATTTCTCGGAAACGGTGATGGATTCCCTGCAGGAGGGATCGGACGGCATGATGCGGCTGTTTGTCAATTTCTTCGGATTGTGCGGAGCAAACGGTCCGATGCCGTTGGAGTTCACGTCCATGGTCTTCCAGCGTTCCCACAATCATTACGACCGCACCATCCAGCGTTTCCTGGACATTGTCAATCATCCGTTTTTGCGATTGTATTACCGGGCTTATGCGGATCATACCGCGGCAATCTGCTGCGACCGCCCGGAAGAGAGCTTCGTGGAACGTCTCTTCAAGGTCCTGCTCGCTCAGCCGGACGGGATCACGGACAGCAGAAAAAAGAAAAACCTGTGGTATGCCGAAAGCGCCCATCTCGTCAGCGCGCGGCGAAGCCGCGGCGGCCTGTTCCGGGTCCTCTCCGATGTCCTGCATATTCCCGTTTCCATCGAGGAGCGGGTGACGGGGCACTATGACATCCCGCGGCATTATCTTTGCCGTCTGGGGACGGGCAGGCAGTCCCGGCTGGGCGTCAACACGCAAATCGGCAGGCATTTCCTCAGCAACACGAAAAAGATCGGGATCCACTTCGGCCCCATCGATTTCAGACGGTACTGCTCCTTCCTGCCGGAACAGGAATCTTTCTCCTTGATCGCATCGGTGACCAGCCGCTTTTTTGAGAACCCGATGGAATACGACTTCATCTTCCGGCTGAAGACGGACACCCTGCCGACGGCCAGGCTGAACCGGACCGTCGCCCTGGGGCACAGCGCCTGGCTGGGGCGTCCCCGGGGACCGGAAACATCCGTCCGGCTGGATGCCAGCCGGATCTTCACGGAACTGCACAAGAAAAAACAGGCATCTCATCCCCCTGTAACAGTAAGGAGTCTTTAAAATGCCCATGCCGATCGCCGTTATGACATCGCACACCGGAACCGGAGACACCGTAGTCGGGCCCGGTTCCACGAAAGTCCTGTGTAAGGGGAAACCTGCTGTGACCATGGGGGCGTCCGTATCGGGAGCCGCATGTGTCGGGACAGCGGCGGTCAGCCCGAACCCGCAGGTCCTCGTCGAGAACAAACCTGTGCTGCACCTGACATCCCAGGCGACCGGCAGCAATCCCGCAACGGGCGCTCCGGTCACGACCCCCATTATCGATACTTCAGCCACGACGATCCTGTCGTAAGAAAACGAGGTCCATGATGCCCAAAACGATCAAGACAAGATACTGCAAGCTGCTGATCGGGCCGATGCAGTCCGGGGCGGGAACCACGGATGAAGCGTTCGACGCCAGCAGCAAGGAAGACGATTTCCTGACGGAAAAAGTCCGGGTTTCGGAAGGGATCTCCATAATCCCGTTTGCCGAAATCGAGGCGTATTCCGGCAAAAGCACGAAAAGCTACAAGGAACTCTGCGAACTGCTGGACCAGCCCGCCCGCCTGATCCTGCGGCAGACAAACGGCGAAAGCCGCACGATCGTCGGCAAGGTCTCGCATGTCGCGCACCTCGGGATCTGCCGGGACAATCCGCGAATGGATCCGATCTACCATTACCGCCTTACGATTTCGTCCGTCCTGAACGACATGCGGTTCGTGCGGCAGTCCAGGACGTTTGAGAAACAGACGTTCGAGGCCGTGATCCGATCGGTCCTGAATTATTACAGCATCACCCCGACATTCCGCTGCACGACGCCCGACAACGCCGATTTCTACAACAAACAGCGCAATTTCTATCAGCGGAGCGAATCCGATTACGATTTCTTCCGCCGGGTCCTGTTCGACGCAGGATGGAGTTTCCGCATCTATACGAAGGGCGAAGAACAGCTGACGGCCCAGGAGGCCATCCTGATCACCGACGGCAATTATTTCTCCGAGGAGGACGACGATACGGAATTCACGGCATCATGGAACGTGGAAGACCAGGACCAGACGATCAACGTCAAAGACTGGAGCATGGAGCAGGACGTCGGGATCGATTCCCTGGTGACAGATTCCTCCGCTTTCGCCGCCAACGACGGAAAACGCACGTGGTTCCTGAACGCGACGGGTTCGCTCTTCGCCGCGGATTCCAACGACGACGCCAAAAAGGAATATGAGGAACACCGGGCGGACAATCTGGACCGTTTCCTGACATTCAACAGACAGTGCTGCAAAGGCGTCGCCTCCTCCCTGAACCTGTACCCCGGTTGCGTGATCAATCTGAGCGATTTCTATGGAGCATCCGACGAGGCCATCCGCGCCAGGATCACGAAAATGGAAATCAACATCACGGACCGCATGCCGGAAGGATATCCGGTTTCCGGGGAGGCTCCCGAGCTGACGATTCGGATCAGGGGGATCGACGCGTCTTCCGAAAAGCTCCCGCTGCTTGCGGACGACACGGAGCCGGCGAAACAGGAACAGAACGCGATTCAAGCGGAGAAGAACTCCGGAGCCGCCGTGGCGGCCGTCTCGACGGCGGCGGGAGAGACGGCCGGCGCGATCAGACAGACCGTTTTCACCGCTACTGTCAGCACGAAAGAAGGAAACATAAAGGACAATCACAATTCCGTCTGCACCATGGTGACTGACGAGAACACGAAAGGGATGTTCTTCTATGCCGTCCTGGACGGGGCGACGTCGGCCATCCTCGTTCAGTTCACGATGCCGCTCGGCGGATTCGGACAGGGCCTGTACCGTCTGCCCCGGCTGGGAGACAGGATCGTCGTCATGGCGGTCACCGAAAACCGTTATGTGCTGGTCAGCTATATCCCCTCCCCCGATTCGATGCCGTTCGTCGACAAGGATCATGTCGGGAATTCCCAGAAGATGACGGTCCTGCGGCACAACGTCCCCGGCACGGTGCCCAGCTACTACGGCACTGCCGCGGACAATCCGGACCCCACGATATGCAAGAGCCTCAAGTACAGCGAAATCGGGATGTACAGCGATGTCCAGGTGGACAAAAAAAACGTGGATGTCATGCGTCTCCAGACGCCGGGCTACCGGTACGACCATGCGGAAAAGGATTCGATCGCCACGGCCGCGAACTTCCTGTTCTCCACGCCGGACAACGACAAAGGGGAATTCCACATCGCCAAGGTCAACAAGATCAATCTTCAGGCGGACGAGGAAATCCGCATCCAGGTCGGGCGCACGTGCATTACCCTCAACGAGAAGATGGTCGAATTCCGGATCCGCCAGGCGAAAGCGGCCGGCGGCCCGCAGGATTCCGTGATCTACATGAATCCCATGGGGATATACCTGAGCTCATCCAGGCTCAGCGTGATCGGGCAGAACAGGATCGACATGGAAGCCGGACTGGGCGAAGTCTTCAGCATGTCCGGCGGCGTGGTCAGCCTGTACGGACGTTATATCAACATGTCGACCATCGATAAGAGTTACCTGGAAGCCTCCATGTTTTTCAATGGGATCCTGGCGGCACTGAACGTTGCCTCGTTCGGGATCGGATTCGCCGATGACTTCGGCATTAATGGCCGCACTTATGACGATGCGGTCAAGGGCGGCAAGATCAATACCGATAAATTGCGGGCGATGGAATCAAGCAAGCTTGATATCATTACGCAGTTCCTGTATATGGCGGGCGGCATGACATCCACGGTTGCTATGGTCAGCAATGTCGGCAAGCAATATTGTAAAAAACTCTTTTCGCGTGCACCGTTCTTCGCCACCGGAGACAATTCCTCCAATATTCCGGGCGCCTTCTTCAGCATCCTGGATGCGGCCCTCTCCGGAGGCTTGTCCGTTGCACTCACGTTAATCAATGATCTGAAGACCCGGACGATTCTCTGCGATGCCCTGATCTTTGTATGTACGGAGGCGAAGTACATCTACCTGTGTGCGAGAGCGCAAACCATCAAGCTCAGCAAGAATGAAGTCAGTTACATGCGCATGAGCGGAGATCTGATGGAATTCTGGACAAAGGAAATGACCGTGGACATCGGAAAACTCACTATGAACGTGTTCGATATCCCGATCGTTCCTTCCCAGCCGGACGACTTGAATCTTTCGAACGATGAACGTGCGCTTCTGAATGAGCTTATGGGCGACCCCACAAGAGCCGTGGCAGAAACAGCAAAAGCTCTTGCCGTGGGAGAAACGCTTGCCGCGACCCAGGTAATGAAGCGGTCTATGGCGAAGGTCCAGATCCAAATGGATTCCACGTCGATGGACCATAAGGCCATGAAATGGAATGCCACAATCATGGAGAATATCGACATTACTTCCAAAGCCTCATTCAAGCTTCAGGTCGGAACCGGCAATATCGAAATCAATGCGGAAGGGCTGAAGGAAACAATGAATAAAGTGTCCCAAACAATCACGACTCTTGAGCTCGCCGCGCAAACCGCAACCATAAATGCGACCAATTCCACCATCAACTCGACCACAATTACCACAAATGGTCAGATGGTCCAAATCGGATAAAGGAGCGAAATATGTCAGATCAGTTGAACTGGATGAATCACCATTTCATCCTTCTGAAATACAAGACCGTCGAGGAACTGGTTTCCCAGGGCGGATACGAGCTTGCGCCGAAATACGGCCCCCTCTGCAAACCGGGGATGTCCGTCGAGGACTTCATGACGGCGCTGGTGCAGAAAAACGCGATCCGCGACGCGATCGGCGTCCTTGCCTACGCGATCCACCGCCGCGCCGGCGTCTGGTGGGGCGTCTGCTGCTTCCGAAAACTCTACGCGGAACTCGTCGAAGCGGAAAAGAAACAGGCGAAACAGGCGAAGATCGACGCGCAGAAGAAGGAGGAGGAAGCCGCCGCGGCAGCCGAGGCGGCGAAGGAGAAAGCGAAAGAGGAGGAGGCACAGGAAGCGGAGGCCGCCGCCCAGGAAAAGAAGTTCAGGGAAATGCAGGATGCCGTCGCGAAGAAAATCGAGGAAACGAAGAGCAAATTCAACCCGGAGCAGAAAAAAATGTACGATGAAGCCCGGGCAAGGCTTGATGCGGAATGCGTGAAGTTGACCGGCCTTCCCGTGATGGCATTCATCAATGACATGGTAAAGAAGGAAGCGGAATCCGAGGCGGCGAAACAGAGCCTGAAGCAGAAGCCGGAGAAAAAGGACGCGCCGCCGCCTGCGCCACCCGAGGAGAAAGCCGACACGTCGGACGATCCGATGCCGCCCGAAATGCTGGCGCAGCTGAAGCAGAATGCTTTTGAAATCATCTGCAACTGGGTCGTCGATCCGTCCGCGGAGAACTCCATCATGGCGGAGCAGATTTCCAATCAGATCGAAGGCGAACCGGAAAGCATGCTGGCGCGTACCGCGTTCTGGAGCTACGGCAATCTTACCGTGGCGCAAAAGGACGGCAGCAACGTCCCTGTCCCGCCCGGACTGGCGGCGAACGGCCTGCGGACGGCGCTCCTGATGGCGATGCTGACGGAAGGCGGTCTTTATTCGCTGCCGGAACGCGCCGCGCAGTATCTTTCGCTGGGCATCGAGATCGCCTGCGGAAGGAACAACTGGACCGCCCCGGAACCGGAGAAAAATGCCCCGTCCGGAACGGCAGAAACCAAGGAAGAGGTTTATCGCAAATGGAAATGACCGTGTCTTGCAAACGGACGGAACAATGCTATATTATCTGGCATGGCTCCGCTTCAGCTTTCAACCGGAAAATCGCGCTCGGTCGCGGAAGCGTTTTCCCACGCTTTTCCACGTTTATTCAGGAGATCGGATAACATGAAAAAAACAGAGTTGCTTTTCGGGATCCCGCTTGCTCTGCTGATGCTCGCCGGATGCTCTGCCCCGGCTTACGACATCGAGGTCTACATGTCCCCGAAAGTGAAGGAAAAGTACCAGATCCGTCCCTCTCTCGAGGTGGACATCGTCGGAGTCAGCCAGTCCGGAGACGAGCATTTCCAGGCTGTTCCGGTCAACGATTATTTCTCGCCGGGCAATGCGCTCCGGGACGGCACGGAACACGCAACGCTTCATTTCTCCGAGGCGAACGGCGCTCCGAAGCTCCTTCCGAAATCAGACGAGATCTGGAAAAAGTTTGCGGACGGCTCCTCCGTCAAGCTCTATCTGCTGGTCAATCTGCCGCTGCCGACCGACAGCAAACAGAAAAGCGATCCCCGGAAAGTCGCGATCCCTCTGGAGAGCAGCGGCTGGTTCGGCTCCGATACGCGCTACTTCGAAATCTCGCCGTCGGGGTTGAACCCGCTGAAAAAACGCCCGGAATACTCAACCGAAGATATCCAGACCGAAAAGAAGGACGAAAGCCATGAGATTTGAAAAATCATTGCACTGGTCGGAAGGTCTTTTCCTTCAGCAGCACCATTTCCAGTATTTCCAGAGGTTCCTGCAGAACCGTGACCGCCAGGGCCGGGAGCTCGTCCTGTCTTATCCCTGGGGTTTCATCGATTATGAGGTCGATACGGAAGCGCTGGAAAATCTCCGCGTTACGGTGAAAAGAGTCTCCGCGATCTTCCCGGAAGGCGTAGAAGTCGGCATGCCCGGAAACGCCGTGGTGCCGCCGCTGGACCTGAAAGACCTTCTTGCGGACGTCCATGACCCCTTCATGGTCTATCTCGCCCTGCCGCTCCACAGCGAAAACGACAGCAATCTCGCGGAGACCCCGGGCGAAAAACGGATGTATCTCCCCGAGGAAGTCTCCTGCTGCGACGATTACACCGGACGCAGCGAGATCACGATGGTCGAAGACCGCCTGAACGTCCGGCTCACGACGTCCCTGCAGGACAACGCGGACCTGGACCTGCTTCCCCTGATGCGCCTGATCCCGCAGAGCAATGGCATCTCGGAGATCAAGGTGGAGATCGACCGGAACTACATTCCGCCCTATCTCCTGGTCTCGTCCTGCTCCGTCTGCATGAACCGATTCCGGGAGCTGATCAGCCTGATGGAACGCCGCCGCGACAAGATCCTGAACGATCTTCAGGTCATGGGCTATACGCCGGACATGTTCGCGGGCGCGGTCGCTCATTCCATCATGCAGCTTTCGATCCTGAACGAATGCATCGCCCGGTTCATTTCCATCGCCGAACATTGCGCTCTGACGCCGTATGATCTTTATCTGGAGCTCTGCTCCCTGGCAGGCAGATTGTCCGCGTTCCAGCCCATGCGGAAATGGGAGATTGTTTCCCGGTACGAACATGAAAACTTCGCTCCGCAGTTCAACGAACTGATCCTGTGGATCCGTGCCATGCTCCTCGCGGACGGGGACACGATCTTCCTGCGGCTGGACTTCGCTCCCGACCGGGACGGCCGCCATCTGTCCGTGGCGCTCACCGACGACAACCTCAACCGCGCCGATGAGTACTATCTGGCGGTCCACTGTCAGGGGAACGCCCGCGAAATCGTCGACGCGGTGGAGAGGGGCGACAACCTGCGTCTTACCGGCCTCAAGATGGCGGACCGGCGCATCCGCGGCGTCAAACTGACCGAAATGCGTTACCCGCCCCGCTATTTCCCCGCTCTTTCCGATACGGTCTGGTTCCTGCTCGACCGGGGCGAAACGTCCGCTCAGTTCTGGCGGATGATCCGAGAAGACCACACGGTCATTCTGGACTGGGCGCGATCCGTCTTCCCTGATCTGGAAGCCAGCCTGTTCATCACGCTTTCCGAACACGGGGACACCGCGAAATGAGAGCGCTGGAACAGCTTTGCCGCCCGCTGGTCCGGTCGCTCTGCGAATACTGGTATTACGCCTGCCGCGGTGTCTCCCCGGACATGGAGGTCGTCAATCATTCCCTGCGCGAACACCTGATCCTGATCCGCGAGCGGGTCGAAGACGACAGCCGCCTGAAACGGGAATTCCAGAAGATCGAGCAGCCGCTGCTCTTCTTTATCGACTACACCGTCAAGGAAGGACATTTCCCGTTCCGGGAACAATGGACGGAAATCGCCCGGGACTACAATGAGCTCTCCGGCGACGAAAAGTTTTTCGATTTGCTGTCGGACAGTCTGGACGATCCGGATTCCTCGGAACAGCTGATGATGTTCTATCTTTTTATGGGACTCGGATTCGACGGGTGCCATGTCGACGACCGCGAATACGTCCAGCGGCGGATGAAAGTCTGCGCCGCCCGGATCCAGCTCCCCCCCGCCGGACCGGAGATGGAGTCCCTGTCGTCCGCGGATATCGATGAGCGGCCGGCGTATTTCAAAAACAAGCGCTTCCGCTTTTTCTCCGTCTACACTCTTCTCCTCATCCTTTTCCTTTGTCTGTTGGCCTCTCTGGGCTGGAATTTCCGCGTGCTCTATCAGGAAACCGGAGATTTCCGCCTTGCGCTGGGCAGGGCGACGAAAGCCGCGGGAAAGATGCTCCTTTCCGATGTGAATGCGACACAGCCGCAGGCACAACCGCTGCCGGTGCTGCCGCCGGAGATCAACCCGCTGCCTCAGCCGACGCAGGAGATGAATGCACAACAGCTGAAACAGCAGATGGAGGCATCGCTGATGCCGCAGCCGACCGAAGGGCAACAGCCCGAAACGCAGCCCGAGGCGCAGGCGCAGCCGACCGAAGGGCAACAGCCCGAAACGCAGCCCGAGGCTCAGGCGCAGCAGGAGAGCAAGCCGATGCAGCCGCCGAAGATACAGCCGACGTCGCAGCCGACGCAGGAGATGGACGCACAGATGATGCAGCAGATGGAGTCCTGGTTGATGCAGCAGCTGCAGATACAGCCGTCGACGCAACAGCCGATACAACAGCCGAAGGAGGGTGAATCGAAATGATACAACCCGTGTTGCAACAGTCCCGGCCCCTGGACTGGGTGGCGAAAATACCCTGGAAGGAATGGATCCTGATCCTGGCCGGGATCGTGATCTTTGTTCTGCTTCTTTTCCTGCTTCTGCGTCCGCTTCTGACCAAACGCAGAATGAGGAAAAAGAACAAAGAGGCGGCCGCGCTTCAGCAGAAAGACCTGATGTCGTGGCAGAATATCGCGGCGATGGCATCCGACCACACCCAAAGCGATACCGTGAAACAGTCGCTTTCCTCCAAGCTGAAAACGATTCGGATGCTTTTCCAGCAGGGGCTTGACATGGCGCGCAAATCGGGGCGGAGCCGCGGCCTGCCCTGGTTCGTGCTGCTCGGCGAACCCGGCAGCGGGAAATCCGAACTGCTCGGAAACAGCGACCTTTCCCTGAAGTGTTCCGCCGAGGAAAATGAGACGGAGGAAGGCTCCCTGCCGCTTCGTTTCTGGCTCGGCAGAGCGTTGACCCTTGACGTCAGCGGACATATCTTTTTTGACCGCTGGTTCAACGGGAGCTGCGCGGAATGGACTCTCATCCGCGATCTGATCCGGAAAAAGCATCACAAAGTGCCCGTGAACGGGATCATCCTCGCGATCCCGGCGGACGCCCTCATCGCCGATTCCGAAGAGCTCACCAAACGGAAAGTTTCCCTGATCGCGACCGAACTGAACAATTTCCTGTCCGGACTCGGAATGATCCTGCCATGCTACGTCGTGGTTACGAAACTGGATATGATCCTCGGGTTCCAGGAGTATTTCCGCAAACTCGACGACCGGCACAGCGAGAAAGCCTGGGGGTGGCGCAATCCCGCATCCAACGGCTGTTTTGACGCGGTATCGTTCACGGAATATTTCGACGGCCTGAAAAACACGCTCAGAGAAGGGTCGTTCTCCCAGCTTATGGACGAGAGCGGCGAAAACCGCCTGGATACTGCCGGCGGCATGTATCTTTTCCCGGACGAATTCGCCCGGATTCGCCGCAACCTGCTGATCTACCTGAACAACATTTTCGGGCGCAGATCGTGGATGGACGGCAACTGCGCCAAAATGGCGGGCGTGTATTTCACCGCGTCCAAATGCGGACACTTCATCCTCTCTCCCGATTACGCCGGACTTCAGCAGAAACCGGTCGAAGAAGCGGTCCTGACGAACCGGAACGCCGGTCCGCAGCATTCCTTCTTCGTGAAAGAGCTGCTGGAGGACCTGATCTTTCCCAACCGGAAATGCTATGAATTCACTGCGGCGGAACGGTTCCGCAGGAATCTCGGAAAGTATATCCTCTGCGTCCTCATGGCGGCGGCCTCGGTCTGGCTTGCGGTCACGGCGTGGAACAGCAACGGAAAGATCCGGGAAATGCTGGCGACACGGTCCGCCTACTATGAAAAGACCGCGGAGTTCTTCGACAAGGGGATCCTGTCCCGGTCGCCCATGATTACACGCGGCAGCGACAAGGACCGGATAGCTGTTTCCCATGATGAAAGTCTGGCGGATCACGACGAGATCAACCGTCTGATGTATTTCTACGAATCCCAGCAGACGCCGGGCAAAGACAGCACGGTCCCGTGGGGATTCCTGACGTCGCAGTTCCTGCTGTTTCAGGATTTCAACTGCAATCAGCGGGAACAGGATTTCGTCTCGTCCCGGATCCAGATGGAAATGGTCTTCAAGCCGACATTCCGGCTGTTTGCCGATTTCCTCGTGACCCCGGATGCGGAAAAGGAACCCTTCACGGACGTCAAGCGCGAGGCTTTCATCCAGATGCACCGCCTGAAAGGATTCCTGCCCGGCGGGAAACACGCCTCGTCGTCGAAACTGATAACGGAACCCTATCTCCGCTATCTGGACCCGGGGCTGTCCGTCGAACAGCTTGACCTCTTCAATATGCGGGCGGGCAAGGTCAGCGAAGCGGACCGGAACGACATCGCGGAGCTGGTGTACAGTCTGGATTACCAGAAGGCGAGTCTGGCCGTCACCAGACATTTCCTGACCGCGTGGAAAACGCTTGAGATCTATCCGAACGACGAATACAATCAGCTGCGACAGGTCATCCGGAAAGCGTATGAAATGCACGAGAACTATGACAAGATCCATACGCTGGCGGTCAATGTCGCGATCAATCCGAATCCTGAAAAGATGCTTGCCGAGCTTCAGAGCCTGATCGAACGGCAAAATGAACTGATCGCGGATGTGAACCGGTATCTCGCATCGCCGGCGATCCGGGAAGCGCTCCAGCCGCAACAGGAAAAAGCGGACAAGGGTAAGGCCGGAAATAAAGCCGGGGAGGTCAAACGGAAGATCCTCGTTCAGGATATTCTCTCCGGATATGAAAACCGGATGAAGGCGGATTTCGAACTCATCCGAACTTACGGTGCCCCCGGTGCGCTCTCGTCTTCCCTGACGTCGTCGCCGGAAAACGAAAACGATATTCTGGAAAGCGTCCTGCATGACGCGCAGGGGCTTTTTGCAACGGAGAAAGACGAACTGACGAAAAAGTTCTTCCAGCTTCGGTCGACGTCGTTCTTCATGACGGCCCTCCCGAAAGCGGAAGACGGGACCGTCGTGGATACGGCATACGTCGGGCAAGTCCAGCTTGATCTCCTGAATCTTCTCATCCGTCCGTGGCAGAGGAAAGCCGACAAGATGGAATCGCCCTCCGATTTCATAGACCGTTTCCAGACTCTGCAGAAAACGCGCGCGGAAGACGAAAAGGCGTTCAACGACTTCGCCGCCCGGTATGCGGCAAACAAGGACATCGCCGCGCTTGCCAAAGAGTATCTTGCGTTTATCAGTCTGCAGTACACCTGTCTGAACAACAACCTCATTAAAGAGCTGTTTGCGTTCTATCCGCCCACGCCGGAGCAGTTCATGAACGACATCGCCGCCGCTTCCGGGGACGTCGATCCCGAAAGCATTGGCATGAAGCCCGAACTGGCAAAGGAAAGCTTCGGCGACCTGGCGATCTCGAAGTATTATACGGCTCAGACTGCATTGGCGTTCGCGGCTCCCGTCACCACACTGCTGGACGCCGCCAAGGACAAGAAGGGGATCTCCGCGGAGCAGCAGGCGGAAATCACGCGGATCTCCAAAATGCTGGATTCCTATTTCGACCAGTATATCCAGTATTGGGGGACGTTCACGGACAAGATTCCGGTCAGCTTCGCCTCCTGGACGGAGTTCCGGGAGGAAAGCCGGACCCGGAAAGCCTATCAGACGAACACCCTGCTTCTTGCTTCGTACGTCCACTGCCGTGACAACATCCAGCAGATCCCGGACCAGGTCCTTTCGGAAGCCGTGGCCGCAAAGAAGAAACAGACGATCGCGCTCCTGAACACCCGGATCCAGATCCTGTCGCCGGATTTCGCTCAGAGCTGCGCCAACGTCTGCAACGCCTGGGCCACGCTCCCGAAGGAAGCGGACGCGGCATTCGGGATCCTGCAGGGCCTGTCCCCGAAACAGCTGAGAACCGACTACCTGCTGGTCTTCGGCGAGGGCGCGAAAGGCGATATCCCGTGGTGGAGCAGCTGGATGAAGGCCGGCATGTCCCTGCTGTTCCGGGATGCGAAGGAACAGCTCTACAGGCAGTTCGAAACCTACCGTCCCAAGCTCTTCTCGTTCCCGCTCTGCAAGGACGCCCCGTATACGACGACTCTGAACGAAGCGGAGATGCTGGATCTTTCCCAGTACCTCGCCGCTTTGGGATGCCCGGCGCCGAGTTCGGACGATTCGGACCAGAAGGCCGGAGCCGCGGAGGATAACAAGGACAAGGCTCCCGCCGCGGAGGAGAAAAAGCCAGATGCGCCCGGCAATGATCAGGCCGCGCCCGAAAAGGAACAGGCGGAAAAGGATGCCCTGGAACAGCTTTTCGGGAAAGACATGGAGTCCTTGAAAGAGTGGACCACATGGGGCGGAAAGATCCAGGTGCTGCTGGACGGCCTGGCCAACAAGGTCAAGCCGCTGACGTACACGCTGACGATCCCGTCCGAAGCCGAACAGAAAAACCTCACGGCGAAAATGGAACGGCCCCTTCCGCTGGCGATTTACCGCTTCCCGTATATCCGGGCTTCGAATCAGACCAACGGGACGGAGACCGAGCTGTTCCATCTGAACGGGGATGAAATTCCGAAACTCCTCTCCGGCCTGGTCTCCGATCCGTCCCTGAAGCTCGAATTCAACAGCTTCTCCTCGGATTCCGCGCCGGACTGCATCAGGACGTTCGAAGGAGACTGGGCGGTCCTGAAGCTGTATCTTTCCGACGATTCCGGTTTTGACCCGAAGACGAAGAAGGCTTTCTCCGCCCTGATCCTTCAGGACGACACGGGGAAATCCTATGTCCTCTGGATCGGATTCGAGTTCAATAAGGCGATCCCGCTTCCGTCCGAATGGCCCAGCGCGGACAACTGCCCCGATTTTTCCCAGACGCAGGCCGCCGCCCGGAAAAAGCCCCTGACCGCCCAGCAGTGGAGTCAGGAAATCAGGAAGGCCGGGACCGGTGACGCCGGATACGACAAGCTCCTGGAGATGGTCCGCACGTATCCCGCCGATTTTTTCCCTGCCTGCAGGATCGTTACCGATGCCGGCCTGGAGACGGATCTGCTCGAAACACCCTATCTGGAAGTTGTCTCTCCGAACGATACGGTCCGCATTCCGGTCCTGGTCCCCGGGAAGACGATCCCCCTGGATTTGAACGTGACGCGTTATGATATCCGGCTGTATCGTTTTTCCGACGACAAGGAGCCTGTTTCCTCGGCTACGATCAACGGTCCGCACGCTCTGCTGCGGATGCTGACGGGAGAGAACGGGAAATTCGACAAGGACGTGCTGGTGGTCCCGGTGCCCATGCATCCCGCCGACGGGAGCAAGCCGGCGAATCTGAACCTGCGGATTCAGATCGGCGACCGCTGACCCGAAGACGGAAAAAGAATAAAAGAAACGACCGGTCCCGGCGAATTGGCGTACGGGACCGGCCGATTTTTTTGCAGGTCATTCAAACCTGTTCATTCAAAGTTGTAAATGAACTTGCCATCCTTTGCGTCAAACGAGATCTTCTTCAGCACGCGGCCGTCCATGGTCTTCCGCAGGAACTCCGCGCTGATCTCCGGCAGAAGTTCGTTGTTGACCACGGCGTCGATCAGACGTGCGCCCGATTCCAGATTGTTGCAGCGGCGGAGGATTTCATCGCGGACCGCGTCATTGTACTCGAATCCGGCCTTGTAGTTCTCCGCGACGCGTTTGCGGATCTTGTTCAGCTTCAGGTCCACGATGTTTCTGAGGACCTTTTTGCCGAGCGGATAATACGGCACGATCGAGAGTCGGCCGAGGAGCGCCGCCGGGAACCTCTTCAGCATGGCGGGGCGAACGGCCTGTTCGAGCGTCCGCACATCCGGGAGATGGTCTTCGTCCTGGCAGAGGTCCATGATCGCCTGATCGCCGACGTTGGTCGTCAGGATGATGACCGTGTTGCGGAAATTGATGACACGGCCTGAACCGTCTTCCATCTGGCCTTTGTCGAAGACCTGGAAGAAGATCTCGTGGACATCCGGATGCGCCTTTTCGACTTCGTCCAGCAGGACGACGCTGTACGGTTTGCGGCGGACGGCTTCGGTCAGGACGCCGCCTTCGCCGTACCCGACGTAGCCGGGAGGCGCGCCTTTGAGCGTGGAAACCGTGTGCGCTTCCTGGAATTCGCTCATATTGATGGTGACGATGTTGGTCTCGCTGCCGTAAACCTGTTCCGCCAGAGCCAGCGCGGTTTCCGTTTTGCCGACGCCGCTGGGCCCTGCAAGCATGATGACGGCAATCGGGCGGTTCGGATCCGCGAGATTGGCGCGGGAGGTCGTGATCCGCCTTGCGATGATGTCCAGGCCGTGCTTCTGGCCCATCACGCGCTTGTCCATCTCTTCGCTCAGACTCAGGATGGAGCTGATCTCGTTCCGGGCCATGCGCCCGAGCGGGATCCCGGTCCACTCGGAAATGATGCAGTTGACGGACTGAGCGCCGACGAGCGGAAGGACGAGCGGATTTTCGCCCTGAATCTTCTGAAGCTCTTCCTGTTTTTTGCGGATGGCGGTCCGGACCTTTTTATCCTCCGGAGCCTGGCAAACTTTCTCGCGAAGCTCCAGGAATTCTTTTGCAAGCGCCTTTTCCTTGTTCAGTTTCGCGTTCAGTTCTTCCTGCTTCTTCTGTTCGTCCGCGAGCTGGGAAGCGATCTTTTTCAGCTTGTCGGCATGGTCCGTTCCGGCATTCTGTTCGCGGGTCAGGATGTCCTGTTCCAGCTTCAGCGCGTCAATGCGATGGCGGGTGTATTCGAGCTCGGCCGGTTCTGAACTCTGGCTCAACGCGACGCGGGCGCACGCGGTGTCCAGGATGCTGACGGCCTTGTCCGGCAGAAGACGGGCGGGGATATAACGCCGGGACTGCCTGACGGCCGCCTCGATTGCTTCGTCCAGGATGCAGACATGATGATGTCCTTCGAGCTTCGCCGTGACGCCCCGGAGCATTTGAATCGCCTTCGGATCGTCCGGTTCGTCGATCAGGATGTTCTGGAAGCGGCGGGCGAGAGCGGGATCCTTTTCGAAATACTTGGTGTACTCCATCCACGTGGTGGCGGCAATGCATCGGAGTTCTCCGCGGGCGAGGGCGGGCTTAAGGAGATTTGCGGCGTCGTTCTGTCCTGCCGCGCCGCCGGCGCCGATCAGGGTGTGCGCCTCGTCGATGAACAGGATGATCGGCACTTCCGAGCTTCGGACTTCTTCGATGACCTGTTTCAGACGGTTTTCGAACTCGCCCTTCATGCTCGCGCCCGCCTGCAGGAGCCCCACGTCCAGAGACCGCAGCACGGTCCCCTTCAGGCAATCGGGCACTTCCCCCGCGGCAAGGCGTTGCGCGAAGCCCTCCACGACCGCGGTCTTGCCGACGCCCGCTTCGCCCGTAATGATCGGGTTGTTCTGGCGGCGGCGCAGCAGGATGTCGATGATCTTGCGGATTTCCTCGTCGCGGCCGACGATTGGGTCCGATTTTCCTTCCCGGGCCTTTTCCGTCATGTCGATCGTATAAAGCCGGAGCGCCTCATTCTTCCCCATCGCAGGGGAGGACATCATCTGCCCTGCCTGACCGGTGGCGGCGTTCTCTCCCGCGGGGGTGACGGCGCTGATCTCGGCGGAAGCCTGCGTGATTTCCTTGAAATTTTCCTGCAGGAGGTCCGCGTTGATCTTGGTAAACTCTTTGCTCATGTCCAGCAGACAGCGGGAGAGTTCCTGATGATT
>Ga0310696_10003669_pt1 | contig 19084 bp, 19 predicted proteins | sample AusTroGonzalo_MG_4_FD_203885 | JGI IMG/M metagenome (GOLD analysis project Ga0310696, IMG submission 203885) | Bovine rumen microbial communities from tropical cattle in Woodstock, Queensland, Australia - Gonzalo_02 (v2) (version 2) | ecosystem: Host-associated > Mammals > Digestive system >... | reverse complement strand
TGTGCTATTATCGCCTTCATATTTGATTATTTCTTCAATGTTTTGCATGCGTCACCTCCATACAATATAATAATATCCCAATGCAATCATTTTGACATGTACACAAAAAATACTCAATATATCGACAATTGTCAACGAATCCAACCTGGGCTATCCTGTGCATGTAACCATTGGCATTGACTTTTCCAATTTATCTGACAAATATGATTACTTGTGCAAAATTATTCCAGACAATGAAAGAGAAACACATCTCTTCCTACCGCCTGATAAACTATTACCAGATCAGCCGGAGCATGCTTGACCGACTGAAACATGACAAGCCGATCACAACCACAACACTCAATTCTCTTTGTGAGATTCTTGACTGCCGTGTGGAGGACATAATCACATACATTCCGGACAAAAAAGACGAACAATAAAGGCTCAGAGTTGAATGACTCCGAGCCTTTTGTCATTCTGTGAACTTTTCAGACGACTGCATGGAATTCCATCAATCTTCCGCCATCGGATACAGAGCAGCGGTGCTTTCGGGCAATCCGTCCTGATACGTAGCATGTTCCGGATCATAAGTTTCATACGTGCTGTCGTAAACCGTGAACCCCAGAATACGTATCTCTACGCCTTTTTTCATGCCGTGCGTATATCTGAGTGTAGTATTGTTTACCCGTTCCACCTTATTCATCTCCCTGTTGTAATCCGTAACATCATACAGGATTGCATCATAACATACCGTACCGCCGTCCTTGTAAGTCTGAATCATCGGCACGCAAAGGATTACGATCACCACGCAGATTGCAATAATGATCCAACGTTTTTTTCTTCCTGCCGGTTTCTCCGGCTGTTTCTTCTCTTCCATCTTGCCCCCTCCTGCAACAAAACACATCCTGCCGAATTAGCACTAGTGAACTACTCAGACAAGTCAACTGTCAGAATATTCTACCACGCCCGATACCGTCCTGCAAGCGCCAGCAATGCGAAAATGTACAGACAATTGTCGTAATAACGGCGTACGCCCTTGCGGAGCGGCTGGTTCCAGAACCATTCCACCCACCGGCGCGCGATCGCAAAATCGCTGTCCGGATCATCGCTGTACGGAACCGTCAGTGCGCTCTGGGCGATGGTTGCCACAAGGCCTACAGGATGCAGCACCGGCCTCTGGATCGGCGTTCCGTCAATCTCGTAGGAGCAGCGGACGGCCTCCAGATCGGTACCGAAGAACTTCATCATCCGAAGCGGTGCGCCGTATTGACCGCAATCTTCCCCGAACCATACGGAGTCAAGGCCGATGTTGGCGGCGGTGCGGTATGCATCACTGAAAAATGTGCCCATGTTGCCCCACGGAAGCTGCTTCCGCATCGGTGTTCCGTCGAAGTTTGCGTACTCGGCGTTCAGGCCGGTCTCCGGGTGGCAAGCCTTGGCGAGATACTCGCGGCTCGCCTGCGCCGCACGCTTCCAGAACGGCCGGTCCTCCTCATACGCCCACAGGGCAAACAGATCGTAAAAATGCGGCAAATGGTACGACGGATCCGTGTGCGGACATCCGGGCACGAACAGGATCTGCGCGTTGTCGCGGTTCCACATGGCCGCTCCGGGACGGCCGTTCTCGCCCTTGTGAAGCGCTGCGCGAAGGATGTCCTTCGCCTCACGGCTGTACTCGAAAATTCCTTCGCCGTCGCCCCACCGGTGGGATGCGAAGAACAGCGCCATCGCATAGAACTCCTCACCGTCCGGCGCGGGGCCGTAGGCATTTTTCGTGCCATCGGTCTTGCAGGACCACGCAAAATATCCCTCGTTCTCGCCCTCGTCCATGTACATGTACGTCTTCGACCATTTCCAGATGCGGTCGAACTCTTCCTTCATGTCCATCTGTACGCACATCATCATTCCGTAGGACATGCCCTCGGTGCGGGCGTCGTTGTTGCCTGTGTCCTCAAGGTATCCGAGGTCGTCGCCCACCGCGTGGTAGATGCGCTCGGTCTCGTCGTAGAAAAATGTTTGAAACGTCTCCTGTATGCGGTTCTCGATCTCCGCATCGGTCTTGCCGATCTCCCGAAGAAGATTCCGATACTGTCCGGTTGTATATGCTCCCATCAACTTACGCCTCCGTCGCCAGTTTCTTAAGTTCGCTGTCCACCGTATCCCTCACGCGGCCGTCCTCATCCACCTTCTTAAACTGCGTGTTGTACAGTTCGGTGTATACGCCGCCGAGCTTCACAAGGTCGCGGTGCTGGCCGCGCTCGACGATCTCGCCGTCCTTGACAACAAGGATCTCATCGGCCGCCAGGATCGTGGAAAGGCGATGTGCGATCAGGATGCTCGTGCGCTCCTCGATGATCGGGTCGATGGCCTCCTGGATCTTGCTCTCCGAGATGGAGTCAAGCGCCGATGTCGCCTCGTCGAAGATCAGAAGCGCCGGGTTCTTCAGAAGAACACGCGCGATGGAAATGCGCTGCTTCTCGCCGCCGGACAGCTTCAATCCACGGTTGCCGACCATTGTGTCGAGACCGGTTTCCTGGGACTCGATAAAGTCATAGATATTTGCCTTCTTGCAGGCTTCGATCATCTCCTCCTCCGTCGCATCCTCCTTTGCGTACAGAAGGTTCTCACGGATGGTTCCGTTGAAGAGATAGGTTTCCTGGGACACCACGCCGATGCTCTTTCGGAGGAAGGTGAGGTCAATTTTCCGAACATCGATCCCGCCGAAGAGCACCTCGCCCTCCTGCACGTCGTAGAGTCGCGGGATCAGGTTGATGATCGTACTCTTGCCGGAGCCGGACGGCCCGACAATGGCGATGCTGCGGCCGGCCTCCAGGCGGAACGAAACGTTCTTGAGGATTTGCCGCTCGGGATCATACGAAAAATTCACTCCCTTGAATTCCACTTCGCCCGTCGTGCTCTCAGGGGTGATGGCGTCGGGTGCGTTCTGGATCTCAACAGGCATATCGAAATACTCGAAGATTCGCGTAAACAGCGCCATCGAGCGCATCCAGTCAACCTGAATGTTCAGGAGGTTGTTGACCGGCATATAGGTGCGGCCGAGAAGCGCTACCAGCACGGTGATATCACCGGGAGTCAGCGAGCTGTCGTACTTCATGATGAGGATACCGCCCACCAGATAGAGAAGCATGGGGCCGATGTTGGTGACCGTGTTCAACACCACGAAGAACCAGCGGCCTGCCATGCGCTCGCGGATGTTGAGTTTGATCATCCGGCCGTTGGCATCCTTGTAGCGCCCGTACTCCTGCTCCTCCTTGCCAAAGAGCTTCACCAAAAGCTGACCGCTCACGGACATGGTCTCGTTGAGGATTCCGTTGATCTCGTCGTTGCACGCCTGTGCCTCGCCGGTGAGCTTCCATCTCGTCTTGCCGGCTTTTCTCGTAGGAATGACAAAAAGCGGGATCACGCAGATACCGAGAATCGCGAGGATCCAGTTTTTCTGGAACATCATCACCAGCGCCACAACCAGCGTGATGGTGTTGGACAAAATGTTGCGGAACGTGTTCGTGATCACCGACTCCACGCCGGAGATATCGCTCGTCATTCTCGTGATGATATCGCCCTGATTGTTCGACGTGAAGAATCTCTGCGACATCCGCTGCAAATGGGAAAACATCTGGTTGCGCATATCATAGGTGATATGCTGCGCGATCCAGGTGTTGATGTATCCTTCGACGACGCCGATCAGGTTGGACATCAGGGTCAGTCCGAAGGACGCCACAATGAAGATGATCAACAGACGCAGGTTCCGTCCGATGATACCTTCATCGAGGATCTTACCGGTCAGTACCGACGGGTACAGCGACAGCGTCGAGGACACCGCGATACAGACAAGAACCAGGGTCAGCTGCTTCCAATAGGGCTTCAGGTAGGAAAATACCCGTTTCAGCAGTTCCTTGGTAATCTTCGGCTGATTCGCCTTCTCCTCCTCAGTCATAAAGCCTCGTTGAAACGGGCCTCCCATTCTTCCTCCGGGCGGCATAGGCACCTCCTTCTCCGCATGTGTTCTACTCTCGTAGAATCATGTGTTGTATGGTTTTCTCACTCAAAACTTCTCTTCGTTATTCCCCAATTAAGTTTCCGAACTCATTCCGTGTCTTTCCGTAGTTTCACTTCCATCACCACGGGATTGTGATCCGTCGCGTGGAACGCCAGATCGATCGTCTTCACGGACAACACCTCCACGTTGGATGATACGACAAATCCGTCCAGCACATAGAACTGGAAAGTCTCCCTGTCGGCTCCGGCCAAAGGCTGATCGAGGCTTCGGCAGGTTGGAGCGCACGTATCCGTGTGGAAGGTAAGTCCCTCGCCGTACTCGGTGACGTCGATCTTACCGGCAACCCATTTTCCGTCCTGTTGCGGATATGCGCTCACATCGGCGTCGGAAAATGTCTGGTTGAAGTCGCCGCCGGCAATCACGTAGTTACCCTTCGCAGCCTCTTCCTCAAGGATGCCCTTGAGTATCTTGGTCTGCTCAATCTTCCCTTCCCCGGAATCGTACGCCTCCAGATGAAGGTTGATCAACACCAGCTCGTGCCCGCTGCCGTCGACCGGGATTCGCTGCACCGAGAGGCACCGCTTCAGGTTTGCGATCCGGATGGGCCATTTGAAAGGAGTGGGAAGTTTTACCCTCTCCGCAGAAGTGATGCGGTATTTCGAAAGTGTCTGGATCCCGCTGTTGACACGTCCCACCGGCGGGATCGGGTACGGCACATATTTTGCTTTGAAATTGTAGGCAAACGTTGACTGATATGCCCCGTTGCCGATTCCGTTCAGGAACTCATGAAGCTGTCCGATTTCGTTGATCCCGTACGACCGCGAGCTGTCCTCATCAATCTCCTGAACAAGCAGTATGTCCGGTTTTACCTCGCCGATCTTCGCATACATCTCCGTGAGGTTATCCCTGACCCTCTTCTCGTCGGCGGTATATACCCCGGATCCCCCGTCCATAAAGAAATCCGCGTTATCGCCAAGCGCCCCGTAACCGATGTTCCAAGTCATCAGTGTGATCAAGGTTTCCGTCGGTGCAGCAGGAAGAGTCGTTTTATCCGCACTCTCCTGTGCTCCGTCTTTCGCCCCGACCGGCGGCGTCACCGTGAGCGTCTCCCGGTCCGCCGGGCGGTATTCGGTAAGCGTCAGGTATGTTAATCCTGCGACGGCAAAAAGGACAACCGCTCCTATCACGATCCCGAACCAAAGAAGGATACGCTTCCACAAACTGCGCTTCTTCGGCTTTTTGAACTTCTTTTCTTCTGTTGTCTCCTGCGTTACCGATACTACCTCGGTATCCGGCTCCCTACCCATTTAGCAGCCTCCTGAAAAACTAGATTAAATCGCAGTCACCTCAGAGCAACTTCCGCGATTTCCTCCGCAGTCTTCACAATATATGTCGCACCGGACTCGCGAAGCTCCTGCTCGGTTCCGTATCCGTAAAGTACGCCGACAGAATCAATGCCGACCTCCACGGCGGCCTTGATGTCGTAGAAGCGGTCGCCTACCATCAGGATCTCACTCCGGTTCTCCGCCGGAATCCCGAGGGTTTCCATCGCCTCGCGGATCAGCACAGCCTTGTTCGGGTCACGCCCCTCGAACGCAGGGCCTGCAATCCCTTCGAAGAGATTCCGAATTCCATCATGCTCCGCGACAACCTCAGCCATCGGCTTCGGTTTGGCAGTGACGATCATCAGCTTGCAGCCGTTGTCGCGAAGCTTCCGGAGCATATCGGGAATACCCGCGAAAAGAGGAGCCTGATATACTCCTTCACTCTCATAATATTCCCGGTAAACGCGGATTGCCTCGAAGCTGTCCTCATCCGAAAGCCCGTAAAACTCATGGAACGAAACGTACAGCGGCGGGCCGATAAACTGCTTCAGCAAATCCCTGTCGGGAGTCTCAATCCCGAAATGTGCCAGCGCCCTGCCTGCCGCTTCGACAATGCCGAATTCCGACTGTGTCAATGTACCGTCCAGATCAAAGAAGACATATCTGTACATAGAAAAACCTTTCCAACCCCGTCTCTTTTCTCCTCAGTTTTTCACCCCGTTATGTCTGCAAACGCTTGCTGAAATTCTTTTGTTTCTTCCCGAACACATATCCCCGCGATTCGTAGAAAGCGTGAGCTCCCGTGCGGGACTCTCCCGAGATCACGCGCATCAGCGTTATGCCGTGCGACCTCGCCCAATCCTCTGCGGCGGCTAGAAGCGCCGTACCGACTCCGCCCGCCTGGTAATTCTTTCGCACTGCTATTCCAAGTATATTCGCCATCGTCTCAAAATACAATGTATCATATCTCTCAACATGGATGTATCCTATGCATTTGTTGTCTGCGAGCGCAACAAAAACAGCCTCTCTGGCTGCGTCAAGTCCCGCAATCTTGCTCTTCACAAGGTCGAGTTCACACGGATACCCGAGATCCTCGCTGCAGATTTCACGGATCGCAGCGGCATCCTCCGCAACAAGCGGTCGAACGTTCCAATCCATAACAATCCCCCTTTTCGGAATGCACTCTCATTATATCGAATCCACCGCCCGATGTCACGAAAAAACTGTTTTCTGAAAATGCGGTGGAATCGCCCAAATCTGCCTTATTCCACCGCACACGGAGATGATAAAACAAGCCTTTTCGGAGATATTTACGGTGGAAACGGACACAAATTACGTTCTCCACCGCACCTTCATCCGGATCCGAGAGGTCCTGTCTCTCATCCTCTCAAACAAATGCGGTGGTTTCCGCTGATTTTCGCGAAAGCCACCGCAATTTTTTCATTTCATTGTTTTTCCGGCTCTGATCCACACCTGACATTGCGGTGGTTTCTTCCGGTTCTTCCGTTTCCCACCGTAAAAAGTCAAGATCCTGTTTCACCGGCCGCCGGAACCTCACCATCCTCAGATGTAGTACACGTAGTTCTCTTTTCTCGGCGCAGGGGCATTGAGCGGTGCAGCGGCGTAGCCGAGTGCACAGTGTCCGATGCCTTCGTAATCGCCCTCGATACCCAGTTTTGCAAGAAGTTTCTTGCCGAAATCGGACTCGAACTCTTCCTGCGCACGATGAATCCAAATACTGTCAACGCCGAGGCTCTTCGCGGCGTTCATCAGGTTGCCCATAACCAAAGCGCCGTCGTAAACATGTGTCACAACAGACTTGTCCGCAAGGACGATCAGAATGACCGGCGCTCCGTAGAACGGATCGTTCATTCCGGGCCAGTTAGCAACTCTGCTGTTCTCCGCAGACAGGGCGTCACGGGTCTCCTTGTCGGTCACTGCAATGATGATCGGGCTCTGCTTGCCCATACCGGTCGGCGCGTAAGTGCCCGCGCGCAGGATCTCATCCAGGACTTCCTTCGGGACCATCTTGTCCGGAATAAAATTCCGGCAGCTGCGTCTCTCTTCCAACACCTTCAAAGTTTCGTTCATACGTTCCTCCTGTAAACCTCTCTATATATTTACAGACTGCGTCAGCGCAGCCGGTAACACAATTTAGCTTTCCGCTCTTCCTACTTGTTGTTCAACCGGTGATATCGTCCCTCGACAATATGTCTTCCGTCGTTCGCCAGCTCGATGCACGGAAGCGTGCCGGGCCCTTCCTTCCGGTCCATTCGTAAAATGGTGATTCCCGTGAATTCCAGATGGTACGCCGCGATCATAAACGGAAACGGAAGATTCAGGATGTGCCCCATGGCCGCACAGGACGATCCGCCATGGCTGAACAGTGCTATGGTGTGATGCTCCGTCTCCTCACAGGCATGCCTGTAGTATGCGCCCTCCCGAAGATAGCCGTGGTCCGCAAGCCAGTCATCGATTCCCCGCTCCACGGTATCAACACAGGAAAGCACCTTGTTCGTCCGGAAGAACGGATGCTCCCGCCAATCGGGGCTGTTCAGGTTATAGCCCTGGCGGGCCAGCTCGTCCACCATCTCCCACGGATGTCCGCCTGCATAAAGAGGCTCTCCGTCCGTGCTTCCCCAATGCACTTCCCGCATGGAGTCCAGCGTCTGGATCGGCAGGCCGAGCACCCTCGATGCCGCCTCCGCAGTCTCAATGGCGCGGCCCTGTGTCGACGCCCAGATTTCCTCAATTCCCTCGCCGCGGAGCCGTTCCGCAACCAGTTCCGCCTGGCGCCGTCCGATTTCCGTCAGACAGTCATTTTTATAATCCGGCTCTCCGTGACGAACAAAAACTATTCTCATACAGCCTCCCTAATCCAATTTCAAAAAATGTCGCAGCGAAAAACCGCAGAACATGGTTCCTCACCGTTCCCAAATCGCTGCTCTGCATTGCCCAACGACCTTTCGGATATACGCTTTACCGAAGGAATGCTTTCAAAAGGATCCATGCCGCCGGCAGCAGAAGCAAAACTCCGAAAATAATCCCGCCGATCTTCAGACCGTACCGGCCTGTTGCGATGTCGCGGTGATATTTTGACATGCTCTCCTTCGGATTCTCCGGATTGAAAAACACCACAATCTGTTCGCGGCTCCCGAAGGGTCCGATTTCCTCATAATACCCTTTGTAGGAAACTCCGTTGTACACAAAATGATAATCCGCATAGGTTTTCACATTCATCGAGCGATCCGATGAATCAAACTCGGTCTCCGACTCCGTCTTGTCAATCTCCGCGATTGTCTGCGCGCTCATGAGGCGCGCTTTTTTCAGATCCCTGCGGTGCGTAAGCCGCAGGCAGACCGCGCAGAAAAGGCTCATCCCCGCCCATGCGGCAACAAGCACTCCGGCGGCGAAAAGCGCCGCGCTTCTCAGTTCAGCATTAGTCGGCCCCTCTGAAAGCAAAATAACGAATTGCGTCATATCCGACGGTCACCTCCGTTTCGCGACATTTTCCGAAAAGGGATTCCTTACTTCTTCTTCAAAGTTACGTCAATCCCCGAGTCGCTGTATGTCATGGTTTCCTTTCCGGAATTGTAGGTCAGTTTGTCGGGATAGTTGTTGTAGTAAAAATACAGCTCGTTGCCGGACCAGTTGTATTTGCTGGTGAAATCCTCTCCGACATTCGTCTTGCACAAGGCTTCCAGTTCAACCACAATCAGTTTTCCGAAGGTCATGACATCGGTCTTCTTCTGTTTCAGCACGGCGTTTAACGTGCTCTCGCTGATATTGCCCACAACGCAGATAAACTTCGTCATACTCTCCTTGGTGCTGGCGGCTTTATGCAATGCATCGAGAAATCCCGTCCAGTCAATGCCCGATTGGAAGCGGAGTTCTTTTTCGTTCAGAAAAGTACAGCTCGCCGAGGCCTGTATTTTCCCGGAAAATCCGTAGTTCTTCAGGAAGCGGATCAGGTTGCGGTAATAATCCCGGCCAAGCTCATCGTTGTCGTCAATGTACTGTTCGACGAGCGACAGAATGTCCATCTGCACCTCGCCGTACCACTCTCCGTTGACTTTCCCGTACATCTCCATGCGAGTGAGAAAAGCCGGATCCTTCTCCACACCGAGTCGGCCGAGCGCTGCGAAAAGCCCGTCGTCAAGGTTGTCGGCCATCCATTGGATTGTTCCGGTATCATCCAAAACACCGGTGACAGTTCCGTACCTGCTGTTCTCTCGGTACGACTCGGACTGCAGCGGATACGTCGACTTGGAAAGGCCCGCCCCGCGGATCCAGGATTCCCATATTCTTCGTTTGTAGCCTTCGTTTTTTGTTTCCAACTCTAACGATATATTTTCCCCATCAAAATTGAGGAGGAAGCGCGTGCCCTCCCCGAGGGAATTGGCAGGGTCTGAGGCGGTTTCCGCGGCAGCCTGAAAGATCAGCTCAATCGCATCCAGATCCAGCTGTTCCGGAGTTTTGGGGGCTTCCGTCGGACTCGGCGTCGGCGCATCGGTAGGAGTAACCGATTTCTGTGTGTCGCCGGACCCTTTGTTTTTATCTCCCGTGGATCCGCCGCAGGAGGTCAGTACCACAGCGGAAAATACGATCACAAGCATCAGCGCAAGCAGTCTTCTCTTTCTGTTCATTCTCTTCCCCTCCCACAATCACAATAAGGTCTTCACTGCCTCCTTCCATCCGCGGATGTGAGCAGCCCTCGTCTCGTCGCTCATCTGCGGACGGAAAATGGTTTCCCCGGCACCGCTGCCGAGTTCCGACGGATCCGCCCAAAAGCCGGTGGCAAGGCCGGCAAGATAGGCAGCCCCCAGAGCTGTTGATTCCACACAGGCCGGCCGGATGACAGCCGCGTTGCTGATGTCCGCCTGTGTCTGCATTAAGAAATTGTTCACGCTTGCGCCGCCGTCGACGCGAAGGGATCCCACGGGGCTTCCGGCGTCCTGCTCCATGGCGCGCACGATGTCGTTGACCTGGTACACGATCGCATCCAAAGCTGCACGGATGATGTGATACCGGCCGACGCCCCGGGTGAGGCCGGTGATGATGCCCTTGGCCTCCGGCTTCCAGTACGGCGCCCCCAGCCCGGTAAATGCGGGCACGATATAGCATCCGTTGGTGTCCGGAACCTTCTGCGCTAATTCCTCCGTCTCCGCGGCCGTCCCGATCAGCCCGATCTCGTCGCGGAGCCACTGCACGATGGCGCCGCCCATGAAGACCGATCCTTCCAGCGCGTAGGTGACTTGGCCGTTCCGGCCCCAGGCGATGGTGGTGACGAGACCATTTTCCGAAGAAATCGGCGTCTCGCCCGTGTTCATCAAAAGGAAGCACCCGGTGCCGTAGGTGTTCTTGATGTCGCCTACTGTGAACGCCCGCTGCCCGAACAGTGCGGCCTGCTGGTCACCCGCAGCGCCCGCGATGCGGATGGGACCGCCCAGAAATTCCGCTGCCGACTCCCCGTATATTTCGCTGTTTCCCACGGGGGTCGGGAGCATGCTCATGGGGATTCCCAACAGACGGCAAATGTCCTCATCCCACTGAAGGGTGTGGATGTTGAACAGCATCGTGCGGGAAGCGTTGCTTAAGTCCGTCACGTGCTTTGCGCCCTTGGTGAGTTTCCAGATAAGCCACGTCTCCACGGTGCCGAACAGAAGCTTCCCCTGCTCTGCCCGCTCTCTTGCGCCCTCGACATGATCGAGGATCCAGGCAAGCTTCGTGGCCGAAAAATAAGGGTCCAGCACCAATCCAGTCTTCTCCCGGATCTGCTGTGCGTAGGGCTGCAGCCGTTCGCAGTAATCCGCGGTCCGGCGGCACTGCCAGACGATGGCGCGGTACACCGGACGCCCCGTCTCGCGGTCCCACACGATGGTGGTTTCCCGCTGGTTCGTGATGCCGATGGCTTCGATCTCCGCCGCGGTGATGCCCGCCTTGCTCATGGCCTCCACCGCCACGCCGAGCTGTGCCGACCACAGTTCCATCGGGTCGTGCTCCACCCAGCCCGCCTGCGGATAGTACTGCGTGATCTCCTTCTGCGCGACGCTGACAATCTCGCTGTTATGGTTGAAAATAATGGCTCTCTCCGATGTGGTCCCCGCATCGAAGGATAAGATGTACCGCTCCATAAAACCCCTTCTCCGAACTCTTCTAATCGTTGTCTTCGTCCGAACTCTTTCCCTCCGTATCGGAGGAAGCACCTGCCGCCCCGTCCTCCAGGAAATTCAGGATATCGGCCCAGACCTTCTCCTTCTCCCGCTCACGCAGAATCTCGTGGCGCATGCCGGGATATATCTTCCCCTTGCTGTTCTTATATCCCTGCTTTCGCAGCAGCTTGATGGCCTCGCTGAGCTTCTCTCGGGAAATGGCGCAGGGATCGTCGCCGCCGGAATAGAACCTGATCGGAAGTTCGGGATTGCGCATTCCGTAACCGCCGTCTCTGTAGGTGAGCATCGCCAGCTTGATCAGGTTCTCGTAGCCGTTCAGCGTAAACGTGTAACCGCACAGCGGATCCTCGTTGAAGATGCGGACCTCCTCCGGATCCGAGTTGGTCCACGCATGGGGCGTGTGCTCCTTGGCAAATGCCTTCTCATACCCGTTCCCGACGATGAAATCCACGATCTTCGAGCGCTCGTGGCCACCCTTTTGATTGATCAGAGCCTGCACCAGCTTAAGCCCCGGCTTCATTCCGGAAAGCTTCGACGGACAGCCGAGAAGCACCAGTTTGTCCAGCTCGTCATCGTGATCCCGCAGGTAGCAGCGCGCACACAGCGTGCCCATGCTGTGGGCGATCATGTAGAACGGCAGCTTCCTTCCTCCGGTGCTGGCCTCCGCGTACCGCTTCGTCTCCTTCACGATCTCGTGCATGTCGAGGATCATGGCGATATAGCCGCCCTCATAGAGAAATCCCAGGTCCTGCGGCGAGCGCACGCTCTCCCCGTGGCCGCGGTGGTCGAAGGAAACCGCGATATATCCCTGTTCCGCAAGGAACCGCTGGAAGGCGTCGTAGCGCCCCTTGTGCTCGCACATGCCGTGGACGATCACCACCGCGCCGCGCACCGAAGCCGCATTGTCCGGCTCCATGCGAAGCACCGCGATCTCCAGCTCATCGGTTCCCGATATATGTTTGTATTCCGTAGTTAAAATCCCCATGGTCAAAGCCTCCTCTTTGAAAGGGTATTATACCACAAATGCCCCTTCAAAGGCAACCGCAGAGGCTGTACTTCCAAGGGGCATGATCGATGCGCGGTATTCAATTCAGATCCGTCAGCTTCGTGCGGCGGATTTTCCGGTACAGCATCGCAGTAACCGCGACGATAACCGCAGCGGCCAGCGCACAAGCAAGGTTCGTAAACCTCTTCGGGGCCACACAGACCAGAAGTCCGGGGATGGCTGCCGCAAACAATCCCAGCATGCTGACTCCCGCCGCGGCGCTCTGCTTCACGACCTCGGTGGCATTTTCCCACGAAAACTTCGGGAATTTCAGGTTGCACCACAGTCCGAACACGACGGAAAATGTGCAGTACACCAGAGGTATCAGCAGAAGCCACAGCCGAGCCGCCGCGTCAGCGCGGACCGTGAACAGCAGAATGATTTCCGTGATGACGTAAAACGGCGAAAGCACTAGCAGGTTAAAGAGAAGCTTTGCGTCCCATATGGTCTCGGAGGCAACCGGAAGGCTCCAGGGGATCCACCGGTTCTTTCCCTCGATGGAGACGGACGACGCCGTGATGCTCATCACGCACACGAACATCGCGATCAGAAACGGAAACGCCGCTTCCGGATAGACCTTGATCGGAATCTGTTTCGTCTTCTCCGCGAGTTTCGCGGAACTGATAAAGCCGAGGCCGATCGCCATGCCGACCATCAGGACCGGTCCCACGATGGTGTTGGCAATGTAGATGCCGATGGATGTATAGCGCTTCGCCTCCATCGAGACGAGGGAGGCCATCACCGACCTCTGCCGGATGTCCGAAAGCCGGTACTCCCGGTGCACCGAGGACGGCGCGAGTCTTCCCGAGATGGCGAAAAGATTCCGTCCGATCACCATCGCGGTGAGCAGCAGAACAACGAGGGAGGCAAGCCCGATCCCCAAAGTGGCGGGCACATTTTTCGACGCGATCTTCACACCGGTCTTCACGACCGGCATCGAGGATTCCATCTTATCCATCACCCTGCCGGCCTCCGCAGAAAGCTTAGCCATCACCTCCGCATCCCTCTCGGCTTTGGTCTTGCCGGAGGATTCCGAAAGGGTTGAAAGATTCACGGAGAACGCGTTCCCGCCGGTGAAAACCGCCGGAAGCAGAAGGCCACCGATCACGACGATCACAACGAGGACAACCTCCGCCAGCACCTTGTGGCGCATCCGCGAGATTACGGCTGCAAACAGGATCCCGATCCATGCGGCGACCGCCGTGGGAAGGATCGGCACCAGCAGGATGGTAAGCACCGCACAGACGTAAAATGAAGGCCCTGGCTTCATCCACACCGCGTAGACCGTCAGCGTCGGGACCAAAACGACGACCGCCACCGCCAGACCCTCGATATACATGCGGACCAGTCTTGCCGCTGCCACGGAAAGGCTTCGGATCGGAAGCGACGACAGAAGCTCCCGGTCCCTCTCCCGGTAGAGACACGTCCGTGCCTTAAGGATCCCGAGAAAAAGGATGATCGCCGCCGCGGCAATCGTATAGAAAAACGGGATGAACCGGCCGATCCCGATTTTCGCGCACAGATATGCTCCTGCGGTCAGATAACCGACAGCCATGACGATCAGAAGCACGATCGTGCCAAGAAGCAAGGTCCTGCGCTTCTTATCCGCGGGGTTCTTCGTATGCCGATAGACATTGATCCCGAACAGGTTCCGAAGTTCCAATTTTATGAAAGGCAGAAATGCGCTCATTTCTCACACAACTCCTTCATTCCGAAAAGCTACAGGGTAACAGCCGGCAGACTTTTGGTCCGTCTGCCATAGTCTCACTGATTGTCCGCCGCGGTCTCCATAAAGAGCGACTCCAACGACTCGCGGTCCTTCACGACCTCGCTCATCAGGCCGTCCGCGATCAGCCGGCCCTGCTTGATGATCGCGACCTTGTTGCAAAGCTTCTCCGCCACATCCAGCACGTGGGTGGAGAAGAAGATCGCGCAGCCCTGCTCCGTCATTTTCCGCATATACTCCTTCAGAAGGAAGGCCGCCTTGGGGTCCAGACCGACGAAGGGCTCGTCCATGATCAAAAGCTTCGGCTCATGGATCAGCGCGGAGATCAGCACCAGTTTCTGCTTCATTCCGTGGGAGTAACCGGAAACCAGGTCCCCGAGGGCATCCGTGATCTCAAAAGCCTTCGCGTACTCCGCGATGCGGCTCTCCCGATCCGCCGTCGAGACGCCGTAGATATCGGAGATAAAATTCAGGTACTGAATGCCCGTGAGGAACTCATAGATATCCGGGTTGTCCGGCACATAGGCGATGCGCTGTTTGACCGCAACCGGCTCCTTCGCAAGGTCCAGCCCGTCGATCGTCACGGATCCCTCGTCGTATGCGTGGATACCCGTGACAGCCCGCAGAAGCGTGGTCTTGCCGGCCCCGTTGTGTCCGATGAAGGCGTAGATATCTCCCGGCTGAATATGCAGGGAAATGTCCGTGATCCCCTTGGTGGTTCCCTTGTAGATTTTTGTCAGATTCTTTATGACTAACATCTCTGAATCTCCTTTTTCATTCTGCTGCGGATTCCGCCGGCTTCGATGCCTCAGGCACCGGTTCGGAAAATGCCGCCTGCTCCGTCAGGGGCAGCCGGATCTCCACAGCGAACACGTTGTCCCGAAGCGTTGCTCCGATGGTTCCTCCCATGCGCTCCGTAAGCTCCTTCGCGATCGCGAGGCCGAGGCCGCTGGAGGCGTTTCGGTGATACCGGTCCGCCGTATAGAACTGCTCGAACACGCGGCCGATCTCAATCTCCTCCGGATGCTCCACGGGATTAGCGATAGTCACCAGTGCCGTGCGTGCACCCTCGCGGCAAAGCCGTACGGACAGGGCTTTCTTCCCGTGCAGCACCGCATTTTTCGTAATATTCTGAAGGATGCGCTTGACCGCCGTCACGTTGCCCTCCATCACGAGGGCTTCCTCCGCGATATCGATCTCCGGCTCAATGCCGGCTTCCTTCCACACGTCGTAGTAGGAAAGGACTGTATCCGCCACGACGCTTCGCAGGGATACCGGCTCCAGATCCAGCTCGTACGCATCATTTTTCAACTTGGTGAAGGTGAAGAGGTCCTCTAAAAGCTCCTTCATGGTTCCGATCCGCTCGCCGATGATGGCGGTGTACCGCTCGCGATCCTCCTCCGACGCTGCGTCGCGAAGGAGCTGCACATAACCGTCCAGAGAGGTGAGCGGGGTACGGATGTCATGGGAGAGGTTTGCGTAGGCGTCGGCGATCAGCTTCTCGCGCTCGCTCATGGCATGCTTGCGGTCGCGGACATCGTCAAGGGTTTTGTTGATCTCCGTGGCGATTGCCAGCTCTCCCAGCATTTCCGCGTTGACGGATAACCGCATCGCGGAGTCCTTCTCGCGGATAAACGCGAGCTGCCGGCAGATTGCCATGTTCTGCCTCCACAAAAGGATAAGCCACACGGTCTCCGCTGCCGCGATCACACTGAGTATGACGATTGCAACCTCCATAGCAAATCTCCCTTCCATACCACTTCACCGGAGACGGGGTACATCCCCGCCTCCGGCAGTTTTCCAAAACCGGGACAATCTTTTTCAACCAGCCGGTTTATACCAGATCTTTTTTTGTCATCCAGAGGCTTCCGAGGATGTACGAAACCACTGCGAAGATCGCTGCGATCAAAAGCGTGGAGCCCAGGATCTTCGAGCTTTCCAGGCCGTATCTCATAATGCGTCCGCTGACCGTGTAGTTCGAGATTTCCGCGTCCTCCCAACCGAGCTTCTTCAGCCCCTTGTCCGCCAGGATGTACAGTGCCTGGAAGACATGGAACGAGAGGCAGCAGGATACGATCATGCTTATAAGATTGTTGCGGACGATCAGGCAGAGACTCATGATGATCCATGCGAACACAATGTGCAGCAGGCACTGAACGCCAAGCACTTCGACGATCTTTCCGGCCGGATCCATGATCAGCTTGTGTCCGCCGACGTATACGCCCAGGCTAGAGCTCAGGATGAACACTGCGAAGAACATGATAGTGTAGACGAGCACTGCCGTACCCTTCGCGAAGACCATGTGCCAGCGATGTTTTACCGCGCCTCCGTAATTCTTGATATATCCGGTATTAAAATCCGCCGTGACGAAGATGACGGTAAAGATGCCGATGAACAACGCGCACAGCATTTCCCTCACTGCTGAGGTGATTGTCTCAAGAAAGCCGTAGTCTCCGTTCTCGTCGCGCTCAATGGAAACGCTCATGCCGATGTTGGACAGCGGATCGTCTTCCTTGGCCTTCGTTGACTCGATCGCCTTCTTCATTTCCGGACTGTTCATCATTGCGTCGTTGAGCGAAACCGAGATCACGTTCATAATGCCGACGATGATCAGGATCACCCAGAAGCTCCTCATACGTACCATACGGTACAGTTCCATACGAATCATATTTAACATAGTTCTCACCAAACCTTTCACTCTCAGTCGGCCGTTCTGCTCAAGAAGAACGACTCGAGGCTCTCATTGTTGACTGCGATCTTGCTGACCAGAACTCCCGCCGCGTTCAGCTCGCGGTTGATCTGTGCCACATCGTCAAGGTGCTCCATGATGTTGATCGTCTCCTTGTCGATCACCTTGTAGTTGGTGATCCCGAGGCCGTCCAGAACCGTGCTCGCAAGCTCCGGTCTGTCCACGACCGCCTCGATGCGGAGGCTGCATTTTTCGGAGAGTTCCTCCGCCGTCAGCTGCTCCACAAGGCGTCCCTTGCTCATGATCCCGTAGTGGGTTGCCACCTTGGAAAGTTCCTCCAGAATGTGGCTGGAGATCAGAATGGTGATTCCCTTTTCCTTGCTGATCTGGGTGAACATATCGCGGATCTCCACAATACCCTCCGGGTCAAGTCCGTTGATCGGCTCATCCAGGACCAAAAGATCCGGCTCGCTGACCATCGCGAGGGCAATTCCCAGGCGCTGGCGCATACCAAGCGAAAAATGCTTCGCTTTCTTCTTGCCGACATCGGCCAGCCCCACCAGCTCAAGAAGCTTTTTGATGTAGTCATCGCCCTTGATGCCGTAGCAGAGGCATTTGGCTTTCAGGTTCTCATACGCGGTCAGGTTGCCGAACAACCCGGGATCCTCGATCAGGCAGCTCACGCGCCCTCTCACCTCCGCGAGCTCCGCGCCGCTCTTGCCGAACAGCGAGAAGCTTCCGCTTGTGGGGGCCGAAAGCCCGCCGATCATCTTCAGCGTCGTAGTCTTGCCTGCGCCGTTCTTACCGATCAGGCCGTAGATTGCTCCGCGCTCAACCTTAAGGTCGATACCGTCTACTGCAGCCTGTGTGCCGTAAACCTTCCGCAGTGCATGTGTCTGCAGAATCAATTCGCTCATTTTCTTTTTCCTCCTTCAGTGGAACGATTTCGCTCGTTTCGGTTTATGGCTTTATCATAATCGGCATTACTTCAGACATCGCTAACGAAAAGTAAAGAAATGGTAAAGTTGTTTGTAAAGTTCTTTAAAACCGTTTCAGGCGTTTTCTCTCCCGTCAAGCCACGTAAGGAACGCCGTCAGGCCCGTCTGCAGGTCCCGGTACGTCGCATCAAAGTCATCGGTATACCACGGGTCCGCCACGTCGCGGGACAGGCCTGCGAAGGTGAGAAGCTTATACAGCTTCCGCTGCGGGTCCCCGCCTGCGATCCGCTCCATGTTGCGCATGTTGGCCGTGTCCATACCGATAATATAATCATAATGCTCGTAATCCTGCGGCGTCATACGCCTCGCCCGATGCGGGATCACCGGGATTCCGACGCTCCGCAGCTTCGCAACCGTCCCGTAATGGGGTGAGTTGCCGATCTCCTCGTAGCTGGTCGCCGCCGAATCGATCTCAAACTGACTGTCGCGGTGCAGTTTCCGCACCATATCGGCAAGCATGCTCTGAGCCATTGTCGAGCGGCATATGTTGCCGTGACACACAAATAGAACTCTGATCATATGCAAAACCTTTCTTGGTTTATCTCGTTTTTCCTTGATTTATCTAGGTTTTTCGGACTTTTCTCATTCTTTTTCCGAGCAAGCATTTTTTCATTTTTTCGGCTTTTTTCGGCTTTTTTCGGCTTATTTTTTCCATCAACTGGCCTAAAACTGGCCTAAAATTTTCAGTAATATATGCCGTTTTTTGCCATTTCCGGATTTTAGCGGAATGCCTAGTAAAATAAGGGGCTTACTCAACTTCCGACATGCAGCTTTATTACCTGATGTTCGTCCTTAATGATGCCGAGTTTTTTCATCTCCTGGCCTAAATCTGCCTGCTTTTTGCTCATTTTCTGCAATTCATCCGTAGCATCTTCAAGTTTCAGGTGTGTGTAGGTATTAAGCGTGATGCTAATATCCGAATGCCCCATCAAGTACTGAAGCACTTTCGGATTCATTCCAAGCTTCGCCATATTAGAGCAATATGTATGGCGACATACATGAGGCGTAATTCTCGGAAGCTGAACCCGATGTAACCGATTGTACTTGTCGATGGCAAACTTGAAATAGTGTTCCCAATGAAGCCCTACCATCGGGTGACCATCCTTATCAAGAAAAAGAAACCCGGAGTAT
>Ga0310696_10003668_pt1 | contig 19086 bp, 14 predicted proteins | sample AusTroGonzalo_MG_4_FD_203885 | JGI IMG/M metagenome (GOLD analysis project Ga0310696, IMG submission 203885) | Bovine rumen microbial communities from tropical cattle in Woodstock, Queensland, Australia - Gonzalo_02 (v2) (version 2) | ecosystem: Host-associated > Mammals > Digestive system >... | reverse complement strand
AGCTATAAGGGTGACGGTCTGAGCAACACTGCAGTTATCAACGGAACTACCGTTGAACAGACATTGGAGGTTCGCTCTGCCGAATATGAAATGCCTGCCCTGCTGTCCATCGGTGTGTCCTACGACTTCCTCTTCTTCGGCGGCGAGTATGCCTCCATGTCCAAAGAAGACCTTGAAGCCGAAGGCCTCACCCGTGACGATGCCAAGCACAGAATCACGCTGGCAGGTTCTTTCATCGCTAACTCCTACAGCCGCGACATCTTCGCTCTCGGCTTGGAGTACGGCTTCATGAACTATTTCATGATTCGTGCCGGTTATGCCTTGGAGAGCATCACCAAAAAGATGGAAACGGTATATGATGAGAACGGTGCTGAGAGCCAACAGCTCGCTGCCATGCTCTTCAACAGCGACTCATTCTTTGCCGGTCCGTCTGTAGGTGCCACTTGCGTGATTCCGTTGAAGAAAGGTAACACTGGAAGCAGAATCTATATCGATTACGCTTACAGATTCACCAAGCAATGGAAGGGCAATCACTATATCGGTCTTAAGTTCACCTTGTAATATAGCATAAACCTTTTTGAATAAAATAGAAGAGGCTTGCAAAAGCCTCTTCTATTTGTGTAATAAAAACCACTGTTATGGAAGATTTGAAATATTATACCCAGGAGGGTCTTGATGCCTTGAAAAAGGAGTTGAACGAGTTGGAGTCTGTGGAACGTCCCAAGATCTCCCAAGCCATCGCGGAGGCGCGTGACAAGGGCGATTTGTCGGAGAATGCGGAGTATGATGCGGCGAAGGAAGCCCAGGGCCTTCTGGAACTCAAAATCGCCAACCTGCGCAACCTGATTTCCAAGGCGCGCGTGCTGGATGAGTCGAAAATCGATGTCACCAAAGTGCTGATATATTCCATCGTCACGGTCAAAAACGTGAAAACCAATGCGGTGATGACCTATACCATCGTCCCTGAATCGGAGTCCGACTTCAAGGCCGGCAAGATTTCCGTCACCAGCCCTTTGGCCAAATCCTTGATCGGTAATTCAAAAGGCGACACCGTCACCATGCAGGCCCCGGCCGGTGCCATGGATTTTGAAATTCTGGAAGTTTCACGCTAATAAAATCAAGATCATGGAAGATACAATCTTTACCAAAATCGTCAAGGGCGAGATTCCTTGCTATAAGATTGCCGAGAATGACAAGTTCTTCGCCTTTTTGGACATCTCCCCAATCGCCAAAGGACATACCCTGGTAATCACCAAATTGCAGAATGACTACATTTTCGACCTTCCGGACGACCTGTTGGGCGAAATGATGGTGTTTGCCAAGAAGGTGGCCATCGGTATCAGGAAGGCCATTCCGTGCAACCGCATAGGCGTGGCTGTGATTGGTATTGACGTGCCGCACAACCATATCCATCTTGTTCCCATCAATGGGGTCGGAGACCTGAACTTCAAGGCGGAGCGCGTACAGCTGACCCAGGAAGAATTCCAGCAGATTGCGGAAAAAATTTCCTCATCTGTTGAGCTATAAGATAATGAACAAAATTACAATATTATGGATATAAAGGAATTGCAAGATGTTGCCGCTCAAGTGAGACGCGACATTATCAGAATGGTTCATGGTGCCGCTTCCGGTCACCCGGGCGGCTCACTGGGCTGCGCGGATTTTCTGACCGCCCTCTATTTTCAGATTATGGACATTGATCCCGCACACTTCACCCGTGAAGGTGCTGGCGAGGATATGTTTTTCCTGTCCAACGGCCACATCACGCCGGTGCTGTACAGCGTGATGGCCCGCAGAGGCTATTTTCCGATCAGTGAGCTGGCTACGTTCCGCAAGCTGCACACCCGCTTGCAGGGGCATCCCACTCCGGTGGAAGGTTTGCCAGGCATCCGCATCGCATCCGGCTCCCTTGGACAGGGCATGTCGGTTGCCATTGGCGCGGCACTTGCTAAGAAAGCTAACCAGGACCCGCATCTCGTATTTGCCCTCACCGGTGACGGCGAGCTGCAGGAAGGCCAGATTTGGGAGGCTGTCATGTTTGCTGGTGCAAAGAAAGTGGACAACCTGATTGTTACGGTGGATTACAACGGCAAGCAGATCGACGGTCCTGTCAATGCCGTCTGTAACCTGGGCCGCCTGAGAGCCAAATTCGAGGCCTCTGACTGGATGGTGCTGGAAACTGATGGCAATGACATGAAGAAATGCGTGCAGACACTCACCTTGGCCAAAACTTTGGCGCACCACCAGAAGCCAGTGGTCATCATTATGAAGACCGAAATGGGCAAGGGTGTCGATTTTATGGAAGGAACGCACAAATGGCATGGCAGTGCCCCTAATGACGAACAGGCGCAGGCTGCCCTGGCACAATTGCCGGAGACCCTTGGTGATTACTAATATCCAGTATCACCATGAAAATCATTAACCGCTATCTCTGTAAGAACTTCCTCGGGCCCTTTATCCTGACCTTCTTCGTCGCCTTGTTCGTGCTGCTGATGCAGTTCTTGTGGAAGTGGGTGGACGAGCTGGTCGGAAAAGGATTGGAACTCAACGTGCTCCTGAAACTCCTTTTCTACGCTTCCATCACGTTGACATCCATGGCGTTTCCGCTGGCAGTGTTGCTGGCCTCGCTGATGACGTTTGGCAACATGGGCGAGCGTTATGAGATTGTGGCGTTGAAGTCGGCGGGTGTGTCCATCCGTCAGATGATGCGCCCCCTGGCGTTCCTCTCCCTCCTGATAGCGATTGTGGCTTTTGAGTTTTCCAACGAGATTATCCCCCGCTCCGCTGTGAAATTGCGCATGATGTTGTTCGACATCCAAGAGCAGAAGCCGGCGTTCAATATCGACGAAGGCGTGTTCTATTACGGGTTCGATAATTTTACGATACGGGTGGGAAAGAAAATGGCAGATGGCGAAACCATCAAGGACGTGCTCATTTACGATCACTCCAAACACATGGGCAACACTACGGTGACATACGCCAAGAGCGGAACCATGAAGATGACCCCTGACAAGAAGTACATTATGTTCACTCTGTACGACGGTTCCTATTGGGATGAGGCGGCTTACTCATCGGGACGCTCCTCCGGCAACAAATATCCGCTGACACGGGCCACTTTCAGCAAGCAGTACAAGCGTTTTGACCTGTCTGATTTTTCCGCTATGGGCAACAATGATGAAAGCCTGTTCCAAAGCCATTCCACCGCCATGTCCATCGGCCAGCTGAACGAGAAGATAGACACATTGAAAGCGGAAATCAAGGATTTCGCCTATACCGCATCCGATGCCTTTTTGGCGCATCTCTATTTTTATCATAACATGATACAGAATGACACCAATTTTGATACGATTACCACGCAAACCCGCCATTATGATTTGAGCAAGGTGTCCCAAGAGCTGCTGCCTCGCATTATGCAGACTGCGGACAGTCGGGCCCATGCTGCGAACTTCGCGGTCCGGTTCTCTTTTCAGGACGTGTCTTTCAGAACTTCCTATCTTTGGTCATACCAGATTGAGTTTTTCAGGAAGTTCTCCATGTCGTTGGCCTGTCTGCTGTTTTTCTTCATAGGTGCCCCATTGGGTTCCATCATCCGAAAAGGCGGTATCGGCATTCCGTTGGTCATCACTGTGGTGTTCTTCACACTCTATTTCGCCATTTCCATTATGGGGGAAAAGATTGCCAAAAACAGTCCTATGCCGGTCTGGTTCGGCATGTTCCTCTCCTCGTTTGTGCTTCTGCCGATATGCGTGTTCCTGACGTATCATGCCACCACCGACTCCGCGGTGCTCTCACCGGAGACCTATACCCGTTTGGTAGAAAGAATCAAAAGTTTTAAAATATTCCGAAAAAAATCAAATGAAAGTTCTTCAACTTTGTCATAAGCCCCCTTTGCCGCAAGTGGATGGCGGTTGCATCGCCATGCACAACATCACGCGCGGTCTGCTTGAAAGCGGACAGGAAGTGCGTGTGGTGGCAGTGGAGACACAGAAACATCCCGTCAAAATAGACGCTTTTCCCGCGGATTATCTGCAGAAAACCCGCTTTGAATCCGCTTTTATCGATACCACCCCGCATATTATGGATGGTATCCGCTCCGTTTTCATGCGGAAATCCTACCATATTGAACGGTTTAACGCCAAAGATATGGTGTCCAAGTTGGAGCATATCTTGAAACATGAGACTTATGATATCATCCATCTGGAATCCATCTATGTGACCCCTTATCTGGACGTGATCAGAAAATACAGCAAAGCCAAGGTTGTCATCCGTATGCACAATATCGAGCATCAGATCTGGGAGCGGCTGGCTGATAACGAGTCCAACCCGATGATGAAGATGGTGTATCGTATCAACAAGAAACAGCTGGAGCGCGTGGAGAACACTATCCTGAACAAGACGGATGGCTACATGACCATTTCCGATCCGGATTTCCAGTATTTTCAGAAAACCGCACCTGCTGTGCCGGGCGTGGTCATTCCGTTTGGCATTGACATGGAGAACTATGAGCTGGAGGATGATTACATAGCCTCCGACAAGCCGTCATTGTGCCACATAGGCAGTATGAACTGGTCTCCCAATCTGGAGGGTATTGAGTGGTTTTTGGACGAGGTGTGGCCGCTGATTCACGAGGCGCACCCTGATCTCGAGTTTACGGTGGCTGGTCATGGAACTCCCGACAAGCTTCTGCGACGGCAGGATCCGAACGTGCGGTTTGTGGGTGCCGTGCCCAATGCCAACGAATTTATGCTGGATCATGACATGATGATTGTCCCGCTCCTCTCAGGCAGTGGCGTGCGCGTGAAAATTGTGGAGGCTATGGCCCTGGGCCGTGTGGTGATTACCACCACCGTGGGCGCGGAGGGCCTTGCGGTGGAGAATGGCAAGCATCTTTTCATTGCCGATACGCCGGAAGAATTCCTGTCCGTTATCGACAAGTGCATCCAGACTCCGGACATCTGCTCCATCATTTCCGAAAATGCGCGGGATTTCATTTCCATGCATCATAACAATGAATTGATTACGCAAAAACTACTGGATTTCTATCAGCAAGTGCTCGACAAGTAATGGGATATTTGGAACACATACAAACGCCGGAGGATTTGCGCAAGTTGTCCGTTCACGAGCTGCCTCAGCTGTGCGCGGAGTTGCGCCAGTTCATCATTGAGCAGACCGCCCAACATCCCGGCCATCTTGGCTCCAGCCTTGGCGTGGTGGAGTTGACTGTGGCCATTCACTATGTGTTTGACACGCCCAACGACAAGTTGGTGTGGGACGTGGGACATCAGGCATACGCGCACAAGATTCTCACGGGCCGCAAGGACCGGTTTGCCACCAATCGCTGTTACAAGGGCATTAGCGGCTTCCCGCGCCGCGAGGAGAGCGAATACGACGCTTTCGGCACAGGGCACTCGTCCACTTCCATTTCCGCCGCTTTGGGCATGGCAATGGCCGCCAAGATGGACGGTGACACCACCCGCAATCATATTGCCGTCATCGGTGACGGAGCCATGACGGGCGGTATGGCGTTTGAGGCCATGAACCAGGCCGCCTACCGCAATGTGAACATGCTGGTGATTCTCAATGACAACAAGATCTCCATCGACAGCAGCACAGGTGCGATGAGCAAATATCTGCTTTCCATCACCGCCTCTCCAGCTTACAACCGGTTCAAAAACCGTATGTGGAATCTGTTCACCTTCCGTTCCAAACAATCCAATAAGATTACGAATTGGTTCGGTCGTATGGGGAACGGCATTAAAGGCTATCTGCTGGGCGGTAGCAACTGGTTCCAAAGTCTTGGTTACCGCTATTTCGGTCCTGCCGACGGTCATGATGTGGTCCATTTGGTTAAGACCTTGCAAGATCTGAAGAAGCTGCCGGGACTCAAGCTGTTCCATGTGCTGACCATCAAGGGCAAGGGCTTGGATATGGCAGAAAAACAGCAAACAGCGTACCACGCGCCGGGCAAGTTTGACCCGGCCACAGGGCAGATTATCCAGCCCGATTGCGCAGGCATGCCTCCGAAATACCAGGATGTGTTCGGGCACACCATACTGGAGATTGCCCGTCAAGACGAAAAGGTGGTGGGCATCACGCCGGCCATGGCCACGGGCTGCTCCCTGACCATCATGGATGCGGAGTTTCCCAACCGCGTGTTTGACGTGGGTATTGCCGAGCAGCACGCCGTGACCTTTTCGGCCGGACTGGCCGCCGAAGGCTATATCCCATTCTGCAATATCTACTCCTCGTTCCTGCAACGCGGTTATGACCAGGTGATTCACGACGTGGCCCTGCAAAACCTGCCGGTGATTTTTTGCATTGACCGTGCCGGCTTGGTGGGGGAGGATGGTGCCACGCACCAGGGCTCGTTCGATTTGGCGTTTCTGCGTTCCGTCCCCAACCTGATTATCGCATCTCCGCTCAACGAGCACGAGCTGCGCAATATGATGTACACTGCCTATCAGAACGCCAAAAGCGGCGGACTTCCCTTCGTAATCCGCTATCCGCGCGGGCGTGGCGTGCTCACCGATTGGCGTAATGAGCCACAGACCCTGCCCATTGGCAAGTCAGAACTCTTGCGCGAAGGTGAAAAAGTGCTGGTGCTGTCATTAGGGCCATTGGGCAACAACGTGTGCGCCGCACTGGACAACTTGCAGGAGGCGAATATTCGCGCCGGGCACCTGAACGTACGTTTTCTCAAACCCCTGGATGAAGAGAGACTGCATGAGCTGGCCGCACAATATCCTGTTTGGCTTACCGTGGAAGACGGAACCGAAAAGGGAGGGCTTTTCTCCGCTGTGGCCGAATTTCTTGAAGAGCATCACTTGTCCAACCAACTGCATCACGTGGCTATCCCCGATCGCTTTATCGCACAAGGCGACATTCCGAGCCTCTATCATGAGGTGGGCTTCGGTGTGGAAGATATCAAACAGAAAATCAAGGAAATATACTAAACAGTTTCGGGTCAGTGGTTAGATTCTGCCGTGAAACTCTTCTTCAATAACAGTTTAATCATGCCTCGCAGGTATCCCCAGCCATAGCTGACGTGAATGGTCGCGAAGGTGGCGATTAGCAACAATATTTTTTTTATGTTTTTGAACTGCTTGACACTGAAATAAATAGCCAGAAACAAATAAAGGACCAGCACCGCGAAGTACAGGATGCGGAAAAACGTGTTTACAAAGCAGAGGGCGAATCCGACAATCAGTCCTATGACAAAGAAAAACGGGAAGAACTGCCGTACGGTCGCAGGATTTCCAAGCTTTTTATTCACTAACGGTTTGAAAAGGCCATATTGGTAAAACATCTTGGCCACTTTGCCAATACTGTCGCGGCCATAGTAATCAATGACGACGGAGGGGATGAGGTAGATGTGCCCGCCGTATTTGATGATACGTCCGTTGAACTCGTCATCCTGATTACGCACCAGTTCCTCGTCAAAATAGCCGATTTTGTCGAACACTTCGCGGCGGAAACAGCCGAAGGGCACTGTGTCCACCTGCATTTCCTTGTTGGTGCCGATACGGAAGTGTGAGTCACCCATGCCGAACGGGGAGCTTAATGCCGCCGCAATAGCCTCGCAAACAGGCGTGTTTTTTGCCGGCAGGGTTCTGCACAGACCACCCACGTTGTCCGCATTCAGCGTGAACAGTTTGTCCACCAGTACGGAGAAATAGTTGTCAGGATAGATGGCGTGCGCGTCCAGGCGGATGATGACATCCCCTTGTGCCACGCGAATGCCGATGTTCAGGCCCGTGGGCACGATGCGATTGGGATTGTCAAGCAGGAAGATGAACGGATATTGCTCCGTGTATTGCTGCACGATCTCTCGGGTGCGGTCGGTGCTCATGCCGTCCACCAACAAAACCTCCAGCTCCTCCTTCGGGAAGTCTTGGCGCAAAATGGAATCCAGACAGGCGGCAATGTGCTTTTCTTCGTTGTAAATGGGGCAGATGACGGACAGTTTCATACGCTTTGCAAAAAATGATTAACAATTTGAATCCTCTACGGAATATAGCGCCCTGTATTTCTGGGCGATACTATTCCAGTCAAAATCCGTGAAATGCGCTTGCGGCAGGGTTTGGTACTGCTCAGGATGAGTAAGCAAATTCTCCAATGCGTCCCTAATGCTTTCCGATGAGGTAGGGTTGACAGCTTCGCCCACGTGCTCCTCGAACAAACCGTCAATGCCTTCGCCTTTAGTGTATAAGACGGATAACCCTTGCGACAGGGCTTCAATGTAAACCAGACCGAAAGTCTCATGCTTCGAGGGCATGGCGAAGACGCTGTTTTGCGCATAGACGGTTTGCAATTTATCCTTTTCGTAGATTTTTCCGAGGTATGCCAGCGTGTCGGGATGTTGCTGCACGAGTGCCATAACCCGTGTTTCCTGACTGCCGGAGCCGCCCACCAGGTCAAGGTGGATGTCGGGGATTCTGTTTTTCAACGATATTACCGCTTCGGCCAACCGCATTACGTTCTTATTGTCGTCAAAGTTGCCCACATACACAATGCGGTGGCTTTGGCTGTGCTGTCCCGCTTCAGGGCGAAGATGATTGAGCCAATAGTCATTGATGCCGTTGGAGATAACGATGTTCTTGGCTTTCACCACATCGCGCATTCCGCATAATGTCCAATGGCGGTTAAGACGGTTTTGCAGGGCGGGTGTGATGGAAATCACGTGGTCGGCCTCGCGGATGACGGCGCGATGTACCCACCACAGGTGTGGCATGTAGTGCAGGAATGCGTTGACATCCGAATTGCGCACCGCGGTGATGTAGGGGATTCCGTACCGCTGTTTGAGGCGCAAGGCTACCGCCCCGTCGCTGAACAGATTGGTGGCATGGATATAATTCACTTCGGCCAAATCCACCTGTTTGGCTATGTCTTTGCAAATCTTGTCGATTTTCAGGTTGAAGAAAATACGGTGACAAGGTTTCAGGATGTATGAATAGATGATGCGGGTGTGTTCGCCCTCAAAGCAGTTCTGCCCCTCCAGCTCTTTTTTGCGGATGGGCGTGTAGATGATTTGCTCCACTCCCTGTTGGTCGAGTTTCTGATAGAGCTCGGTGTGTACTTTGCTGTAGGTGAAGTCGTTGCAGATGTGCAGCACTTTTTCTCCTTTGACGGTTTCGCGCTTCGGAGGCACGCTGCGTGCGTGAAACGTCGCGCCCAGCAGCAGGAAGGCTAACATTTGCACAGAGCCCGGCCCGTACGGGAAATTCGGCTCCACGAAGCTGACGAGCAACGGCACTACGCAAGCCACAAACCCCGCATCTCGGATGTCGGTTTTGCGGTTCCGGAACAAGACGATGATAGTGAGAATGCCGAAGTAGAGATAGAAGCAGACCAACGGCAGCGACCAGATGCCATAACGCACCAAACGCAACAGAATGTAGTTGTGAATCAACAAAATGCCGGACTCTTCTTCCATTTTGCCTCCTAACGGGTCATGGAAAAGAATATCCAGCCCCTGTTGGTTGCGTTCCCAACGGTTGGAGGTTAGTACATCTATGTCCGAGGACGACTTCCCGCCAACCATGAATCGGGTCAGCTCGTCGCCGATGAAGCCGGTGTAGAGGATATAGCCGATGGCGATGATACCGATAAGCGTCAGGACCGTTTTGAGGTTCCATTTCCATTTCCAGTCAAAGTCCTTGCCGGCCACGAAGAGTGCGCAGAGCAGCAAGGCAAAGAAATCGGAGCGGGCACGGATGAGCAGCAGGGCAAGGAACGCCAGCGCGAACACGACCATGAAATGCGTGCGCTGTTCTTTGAGTTTTGCGCCGAAGAAGAAAGTGGCAGCCGCACCGATGGCCAACATTCCGCCAATCTGGTTTTTCCCTTCGTCCAGCATATAGTGCTCCGGAATGTAAAGCCCTCCCGCCCAATAGAAGCAGTTGATGAGGGTCATCACAATCAGCACAATTGTGTAATAATAGGTTACGTTGCCCCAGAAACGGATGTCTTTTTCCATCCCCACGCCAATGCCCACGCAGAGGAAGGCAACAATGAGCTGGGTCAAGTCAGCCGGGCGGTATCGGTGCCCGAAGAGATGGAAGCACACAAATTCGATGCCCACCAGTACGATGGTCAGCAGAAAGAGCCGCATGAACCGTACGGAGAAATATTTCTCAATGGAGAAAGTGAGCACCACCGACGTGCCCATCAGGGCCATGATGATGTAACGGAAGATATAGTAGGTTTTTGTCAGATATACCCATGGCAGGTAGGAGGCGGCCACCAGCGCGAGGGTGATGAAAAGACAATATTTCGCGATTTTCTGTTTCATTGTTTTAAAAGCAAAAGGTTATTGGAGTTTGGGCAGTTGCACCATTTGTCCGAAAAGCAGGTCTGTCTCTGGCAGTCGTCCGCGGTCGAAGCCGCCGCCAGGGGTGAAGGTGAGCTCGCCGAAATAGGCTTTTCCTTTTTCCAGGTAGAAGTCGGCACGCACGAACGGGAAAGGCTTGGACAGTTTTTCCGCATACTCGAAAAGTTGGTCCATGCCTTCCGGCTTGGGCAGGGTGAAGCCCTCTGGTGCTGCCTTGCCCTGCTTGTTCAGCCGTTGCAGTTGCCACTGTCGGTCGAAGAAGTAGAAATCCGGTTTTTCTTGAAATCCTCTGCCATAGCAGCACAAAACGTATTTGGCTTCACCATTGAAGCAATAGAACTTGTAGTCCACGGGAGAATGTCCGTCTTCGGTTTCTATGAACTGTTCACAGAGCAGGCGTTTGGGGAAGTCGTATTGCGGTTCGGCAGCGATGAGATGGAACTTGAGCTTCTCAAAACGGTTCAGGTCCCGTATGGTGGCGGGAATATCGAGCTTGGATTTGTCCGCACAGATGACGTTGCCGCCGCAACCGAAATTCCATTTCAGCACAAACTTTTCAGGCAGCTCGTCCCAGTTGATTTCAGAGGCGTGATGATATGTTTTAATCAGCGGGTTCAGGATATGCTCCAATCCGCACGCTTGCACATATTCGCGCACGCGGTACTTGTCGGCACATTGTTTTACCAACTCGTTGTCTTTGTAGTAGTTGAGTTTCATCCATTGGATCTTTTCATCCAATGTTTGAGGATTGTCAAGATCCAGCCGCCTGTGGTGATAAATGCGGAACAGGGTTTTGACGCTTAGTTTGGGCGACAGACTGGTCAGCGCATAGCGTGCCAGCAAGTTGGGTGTGGATCGAATTTCCATGATTTTGATGTTTCTACCAGTAACTGTGTCTTGTATTACGATTTTGGTAAATCTCTTTCAAAAAGGCTTCCGGGTTCTCGCCAAAACCGGGTCCGAAAGCAGATTGGCTCAGGTCGGGGTCGGCGTTCCATTCGATGAAGACGGGCTCACCCTGCTCGCCGACGGCGAAGTCCCAGGCCGCAAGGTTGAAGTGGGGGAGTCTGTAGTGCAGCTTTTTGGCGGTCTCCACCACTTCTTGGAATGAGGGAATGGCATAGCCTTCAAGGGTGATGCCGCTGTCGGTTTTCTCCACCAGATCATAACCCGGCGCACCGAAAGCATAGCGGCCTAATGTCCCGTCAGGATTGATCAGGGTGCTGATGCCGCCGGCACTCTCGTTGTCGATAACCTGGCCGGCCCGTCCGATGCGTATTACAGCGTACAGGAGTTCTATCTCCATATCGCGGCGGTAGGTGAGCAGCCGGATGGTGTTGACAGAGGCCGGATTGAGGGCGTTCATGCGCTCGTGCTGTCGCACGGCCTCCTGAAGGATGAAATCGCGCTCGTATTCATCAAAAAGCTGCTCGATGCGCTTGCCCTGGCAGTTGGTGACCCCGTCGTGCACGCTGATCCGCCGCACGCCCTCGCCACGCGTCAGCAGGGAGGGCTTGAGGATAGCATCGTCAAGATTCTGACAGCGGGCAATCGCCTCTTCACGGCTGATGGCCTTTTCGTCAGCGTAAAAGTGGTGGTTGATGTTCTTGACGAAAGTCTTGGGCTGGATTACATCCGGAAACAGCAACTCGGCCACATTCTTGTCCGCGTATGCGTCCTTGAACGGGAAATTGTTCATTCTGCCAATCATCTCTGACCGGTAAACGCCAACTGGAATGTAGTACGGGGAATACCGTCCGGTTCTGGAGTAAAGGAACTTGTGCCAGATCAGGGGCACGCGGCGACCGATAACGCGACGGTAGAAGCTTAGGATTTCTTTCTTCTGCTGTCGGGTGAGCTTCCGCTTGACGGCCAACTGTCGGTATTTTTTCCGGATTTCGTAGTAGAATGAGAATTCCAGAGCGATCTTTTTGATTTTGGAAGTGGTTTTCAGACTTTTCATATTGGGTTATTTCTTTAAAGCTTGGATAAGGGTGCTCCGGCGCGCATCGTTTTTCAAGAGCATGAGCAGACTGTGTTTGTCATCAGGATACTGGCCTTTCATCTTCAGGATACATTTTCTCAGGAGAGCTTTGGCGCGCACCTTTGCCGGCTGGCGGAATTTGAAGCGTCCGACGATGGGCATTTCCTGCCCTGCTGCCAGTCGCTGAATGGCGGCATCAAGATACCTGTTGTAGGATTCTGAATCTTGCAGATAATTGCAAATCTGTTTGTTATGATTTTTTCGTTCTTCGTTGTCGTCAATGGAGATACTCCGATTATCGCTGTTGAGCGTATCCACTGTCTCAAAGGAAAGTTGTCCTTCCCGTATGGTGCAGATGGCACACAGACCTTCGTACCAGTGGGGTTTGTCGGCTTTGAAGTCCGGAGTTTCCTTGCTGTTGAAGAAGAAGTTGCCGAGACTGTAGAAGATAGTCTTGCCTTTGTAAGTTTCCCAACCCTGCGGGCAGTGCGGATGCGTACCAATGACAGCGTCAGCGCCGTAGTCGATGAAATCCCGGTAACGTGCAATGGTTTCTGGCAAGGGAACATCTATGTATTCTATTCCATCGTGTGGCAGAATGAACAGGAAGTCCACCTCTTTTTTCGCTGCCATGATGTCATGGTTAACCCTGAGGTCGTTGATGTAGGCGCATCCGAGTTTCTCTTGGTGCCGCACATCGTCGAAAACCCCTTGGCTTGCCGCGTAGCTCAACGCCATGAATCCCAATTTCACGCCCTTTATTTCCATAATCTTGAGACGGTATGCCTCGTCGTACGTGCCCGACCCGAAAGTGCGGTTCCCCAAAGCCGCCACCGTTTTCAGGAATCCGGCGTCCCCACAGTCAAAGGCATGATTGTTGGCCATGGAAAACAGGTCAAATCCTAATTCGTCCAGGAACGCGGGTGCGTCATCGTTTTGGTAAAACGGAACGTTTCCCAGTGCGGGTTCCGGCATCAGGGGAATTTCGAAGTTGACGATTCGCAGATCGCAACCCTTTAGCAACGCCTTTAATTCTTCCGAAACGGAAATGAGGGCGGTAGAGGGTTTGGAGCAGAAGTCTCCGGCGAAGAAAATGCGGATGCTTTCCATATTGTTGGTTTAGGCGGTTTCTTGTGGGGTGTGTTTTTTCAGACGGGAGATGAGGTTCTTGGCGATTTCCAAAAAGTTATCGAATGCACGCAGTCGCAAAAGCCGGGATAACCCAAGATAGGTGACGGCAAAGATTCCGAATTGGATGCAGGCAGTGGTGTACAGTCCGGTATGTATGAATTTCCCGCAAAAGAAAGCAAGCAGGAATGAACAGATACCGACAATGGCTATAGGCAGCAGGTCGAGAAACTGACGGAAAAGATTGTATCCGACATGCTTGTGGACCAATGCGGCGTTGATGATATAGATGGTGTAGGAAGTGATGACCATACCGGCCAACAGCCCGTCCATGCCGAAGGCAGCCAGACCGCCCACAACAAGAATAAGTCCGATGCCGCGTTTGATGAGTGTCCACAGCAGCAACCGACCGCTTTTCCCCACAGCTGCCACCGCATAGTAGTTGATGCCTTGCAGACTGATGGCGATACCGGCGATGCAAAGAATCTGGAAATAGTGGACCGAAGGCAGCCATTTGGCGGAATAGATGAGAATGATTAAGGGTTTGGCCACGAGGATGAACAACAGCATCAACGGGATGGTGAGATAGGCCAATGATGTGATGAACTGGCTCAACATGCCGACCATACGGGGTTTGTCGTTCTGTGATTCGGCCAAGATAGGGTAGGCTACGCGGTCCACCACATTGGAGATGCTGGTGGAGGAGAGCTCTTCCAACTTTTTCCCTTGCGAATAGTATCCCATTGTCGAGGAGTTGTAAACCTTGCCGATCAGCAAACCTTGGATGTTGTTGCAGAAGGTGTTGACCAGATTAGCCAACAGGATGAAGAAACCGAAGTTGAACAATTCCTTGAAGGATGTCCATGAGAAGACGAGACGGGGATGCCAATGTCCGAAAATCCACAAAAGCAAGGTAGAGAAAGAGCACAGGAGCAGTTGCTGGGCCACCAACGCCCAAATTCCGAACCCGTTTGCGGCAAGTGTGATGGAGATGGTTATGGATAATATGGCAGAGGTGATGTCAATAATGGCTAATTTCTTGAATTGCAGTTGTTTTCGCAGTCTATTGTTCTGGATAATGCTTAAAGCATTGATGATGAGAACCAATCCTTCCACGCGAAGAACGGAGGATAGCAGTGGGATGTTGTAAAACCGGGCGATAGCGGGGGAGGCAAGGAAAAGGATGCCGTACAGTAGTCCCGACAGCAGCATATTCCAATAGAAAATGGTGGAATAGTCGTCCTCTGTGGGTTCTTTTTTCTGGATGAGGGCGGATCCGAATCCTCCGTCGATGAAGGTGGTGGACAGGGTGATGAAGATAGCCAGCATGCCGATGCACCCGAAATCGTCGGGCGACAGCATACGTGCCAGCACGATATTGGCCACGAAAGAGATGGCCATGGCACCGAATTTCTGGAACGCGCTCCAGAAGACGCCCGATATGGTTTTGGATTTCAGACTGCCCTGTGCCATGATGCGAGTTTATTGGTTGTTTGCGAACGGTTCCAGGTAGTCGAAGTTGGGGGTAAGTTTTCCCTTTTCGAGAATGGTGGCGCGCTGGATGATGTTGGAGTGTTCGCGTTTGAGCAGGGGGATGAGCACATGCTGCATCAGCATGTCGCCGAAATAGGCGCTGGTGTCGAGGGCCAGTGCGTTGGGGCAGGTGTCCACGGCCATAACGGAGAGGTTGCTCTCGTTGGAGAATGCCGGTTCCTCTTGTCCGGTTTGCGGGTTGTAGTCGTAGTAGGGCTCATCGTGGGTGGAGGAGCGCAGGGTGGATTTCAGACTGCCTTGGATATCGCACGTTACATCCCCGATGAAGTGGATGCGCAGGGTGGGGTCGGCGAGGTCCTCTTGGCTGAGGTAAACGGGGGCCTCCGGAGCCCAGAAGTGAGCGGAAACCAGAATGTCGGCCTTGCGCGCCCAGCGCATGAAGTCGCTGCGGTACTCGGTGGGGTGATGGATGAAATCGTCCCAGGAAAAAGCGTTTCCGTCGGTGCGGACCACGAGGCGGTCGGCGTCTGCCGAGCAGAAAGAGAGCGCACTTACGGGGTTGTCGGCCATGAACTGCTCTTCCGTGAGGCGGGTGGCCCCGATGGTTTCGAGCAGGTGCTGTGCGCCGTGCGAGACACGTCCGTTGCCGGTCACCAGCAACTTGACCGCCGGCAGTTTCACGGATTTCAGCGCATTGGTGAGCGCTTCCAGGGTGAAGTGTTTGTCGGGCTTGGGCAGCTCATAGAGATGGTGGCGGAGGCCGTAGCCGCGCAGGGTGTAGTAGGTGCCCACAATGCCCGCCCACCAGCCGAACGCGCACACGCGCCGGTTGTCGTCATCCACTAGATACTCGTAGTCGGAAAACGTGATATGCTTGGCCATCATCGTCTGAAGCAGCGGACGGTTATAGGCCTGCATCTTGGCGATATGCCCGAAGAAGAAGTAGTGCTTTTCCGGAATAAGTGTGCGGATATCCGCCTCCTTGATGCCGAAGAGGATGTCGCAGTCGTCCACATTGTCCGTCACCCGCACTCCGGCCTGACGGTAGGTGTCGTCGGAATAGGCGCGTATGTCACTCGATTGCACGACAAACTCATCCTCGGGGAAACAGCGTTGCAACTCGGCTAAATGGCTGGGTGTCAAAGCCACGCGATTGTCTTCGGGAATCTTCGTCTCTCTGATAAGTCCGATTTTCATAATATGTTAAAGCGTATTTTTACCCATTATAATATACGGGGCAAAGATACAAAAAAGGTGCAACAACGAATAATTTTTCCTATCTTTGCAATCCCAATTCTTGAAGAAATTAAATAATTAACAATCAATATTTTATCAATATGAAACAACTTATCGAATGCGTTCCCAATTTCAGTGAGGGAAGAAATCCTGAAATTATCAATCAAGTGGCTGACGTAATCCGCCAGGCAGAAGGCGTTACGTTGCTGGATGTGGACCCCGGTGCAACGACCAACCGCACTGTGGTTACCTTTGTCGGCACGCCCGACGCGGTGGTGGATGCCGCCTTCCAACTCATTGCCAAGTGTCAGGAACTCATTGACATGCGCTATCATCACGGCGACCACCCGCGCTTCGGTGCTACGGATGTTTGCCCCTTTGTGCCCGTTGCCAATATCACCATGGAAGAGACGGCCGAGTATGCCCGCAAACTGGCCAAGAAGGTGGGTGAGGAGCTCAATATTCCGGTGTTCTGCTACGAAAACGCCGCTTTTGAGGAGAAACGCCGCAACCTCGCCAACTGCCGTCAGGGCGAATATGAAGCGCTGAAAGAACGCATCACAACCAAGGAATGGAAACCCGATTTCGGACCCAACAAGTTCACGGAGAGCGTGGCCAAGAGCGGTGCCACCGCCATCGGTGCCCGCGACTTCCTCATCGCCGTCAACTACAACCTGAACACCACCTCAACCCGCCGCGCCAACGCCATCGCGTTTGATGTGCGCGAGAAAGGCCGCCCGAAGAGAGAGGGCAATCCCATCACGGGCAAGAAAGTGCTTGACAAAGACGGCAAGCCCGTCATGATTCCGGGAACCCTCAAGGGTACGAAAGCCATTGGCTGGTACATTGCCGAATATGGTGTGGCGCAGGTTTCCATGAATATCACCAACACCAACCTCACACCGCTGCATGTGGCGTTTGATGAGGTTTGCGACAAGGCCGCCAAGCGCGGCGTGCGCGTCACCGGCACCGAAATCGTGGGCCTCGTGCCCAAGAAAACGCTGATTGACGCGGGCAACCACTATCTCGCCAAACAGCACCGTTCCCTCGGTATTGATGAGCGCGAAAAGATTAAAATCGCCATCAAGTCCATGGGCTTGGATGACCTGAAACCTTTCAATCCAGATGAGAAAGTGATTGAATATCTGCTTGAAAAAGAAGATACTACACCGAAGTTGGTGGATATGACCTGCACCGGTTTTGCCAACGAAACGGCCTCCGAAAGCCCTGCTCCCGGCGGCGGTTCCATCTCCGCCTACATGGGCTCCCTTGGCGCCGCCCTCGGCACGATGGTGGCCAACCTCTCCTCCCACAAACCCGGTTGGGACGCCAAGTGGGAATATTACTCCAAGTGGGCTGAAAAAGGCCAGGCGTTGAAAGACACGCTGCTCGCCCTTGTGGATGAGGACACCAACGCCTTCAATGTGATTATGAACGCCTTCGGTATGCCGAAAGGCACGCCGGAGGAGAAAGAAGCTCGCTCCCAGGCCATCCAAGATGCCACCAAATATGCCACCGAAGTGCCGATGCGCACCATTGAGACTTCCTTCAAAGTGTTCGAAATCTGCGAAGCGATGATCAAGAAGGGCAACCCGGCCAGCGTCTCTGATGCCGGTGTGGGCGTGCTTTGTGCCCGCGCAGCCGTCCACGGCGCCTACCTGAACGTTAAAATCAATGCCTCCTCACTGAAAGACAAGGAGTGGGCCGAGATGATAATCACCAAGGCGCACGACTACGTGGTCAAGGCCGACCGTATTGAAAAGAGATTGATGAGATTGACGGAGAAAGTGATTGGCTAATAGGGTACAGTAAACAGGGTACAGGTCCCTGTACCCTGACTACTAAAATAAGCACCTACGATGAAAATACTAGTGGTTCTTTCGCGTTTCCCGTATCCCCTGGAAAAGGGGGACAAACTGCGTGCGTACCACCAGATTCGTTGTCTGTCAGAATACCATGATATTTTTCTGGCTGCCATGCACGACAAGCCGGTGTCGGACGAGGCTCTGAACCAGCTGAAACCGTTTTGCAAAGAGATTTTTCTTTTGGAAAACAATGACACGAAACGCTGTTGGAACATGGGCAGAGCCTTTTTCAAGAGCCTGCCCATCCAGTGCGGACTCTTTTACACCAAAACGAATGTCCGTCGGATTCAGCAGATCGTGGATAAGGTGCACCCCGACCATATTTATTGCCAGCTGTTCCGCATGGCGGAGTATGTGAAAGATTACGCCATACCAAAAACACTTGATTATCAAGATGTTTTTTCTAAAGGTCTGGCCCGCCGCGCGGAGAATGCCAAAGGACCGGTCAAGTGGTTCTTCAATATGGAGCATCGCCGGGTGGCCCGCTATGAGAGCGAAATATTTGACCGTTTCGACCACAAAACCATTATCACCGCGGTGGATCGAGACCTGATTCCGCACCCGCGCCGCGAAGAGATTGTGGTGGTGCCTAATGGGGTGGAATTTGACAAATTTTCTTACCATGGAGAAGCAAAAGAGTATGATCTGATTTTTTCGGGCAATATGAATTACGCTCCCAATGTGGATGCCGCTGAATATCTTGCGCATGAGATTCTGCCCCCATTGCTGAGGATATTCCCGCACTTGCGACTGGTCCTTTGCGGAGCGAATCCCGCCCCCCGCGTGCGTGCCCTGGAGGATGAGCATGTGATCGTTACCGGCTGGGTGGACTCCATGGCGGAGTGGTATGCCAAGTCCAGAATTTTCATCGCGCCTATGCGCATGGGCACGGGACTGCAGAACAAACTCCTGGAGGCCATGTCCATGCAGTTGCCATGCATCACCTCCCCGCTGGCCGCCAAGCCGCTTGTGGAAGCCGAACAGCATCAGGCGGTTGCCTCCTGTGGTCACACCAGCGAGTTTGTAGAAGAAATTGAAAGGCTCCTGAC
>Ga0310696_10003666_pt1 | contig 19088 bp, 9 predicted proteins | sample AusTroGonzalo_MG_4_FD_203885 | JGI IMG/M metagenome (GOLD analysis project Ga0310696, IMG submission 203885) | Bovine rumen microbial communities from tropical cattle in Woodstock, Queensland, Australia - Gonzalo_02 (v2) (version 2) | ecosystem: Host-associated > Mammals > Digestive system >... | reverse complement strand
TCAATCTGCCCAGACCGGAGTGCTGGTCATACCCGGAATTTTACGGTCAGAACTATCCCGGAGTGGATTTCTATGAATCCTACTCGGGCACCAATTCGCTGAAATTCATCGCTGGTAATAACAGTTCCTACTCCTCCTATAACAATCCCATCCACGCCACGGCCGTTTCGCCCATGCTGAATGCCGACATCCATCAGCTCAGCGTCCGCTTCATGTTGCAATCCAACTGGTTATACTATCCTGAAGGCATGGAAATCGGCGTGATGAGCGATCCCTACGACATGAACACTTTCGAACCGGTGCAATTGATTGTGCCTCCCACCAGCGACACCTGGTACGAGTATATGGTCTCTTTCGATTCCACGGAGCTCACGGGCAGCGGCAACTACATCGCGTTCCGCTATACAGGCACCTACAACCAGCGTTACAACTGGATTGACGATATTGTCATCGACTACACGTCTCACATCAACGTTCCGCCCGCACCCACAAACCTTGCCGCAAGCAACATCACCGAAACGACAGCCGACCTGACCTGGAACCAGGAAACCGCTCAGATTTCAGAATGGAAAGTGGAATATCGCAAGGCGGAAGAGTCGGAATGGAACACCGTCTTTGTAAGCGAATCGGTCTGTCATCTTTCCGGTTTGGAATCTGAAAAAGAGTATGTGGCAAGGGTGGCCGCCCGTCAGGATGAGCTGTTCTCCGATTACTCCAACGAATGTACATTCGTCACACAAGGGGTTGGTATTGAGGCTTACCTGTTGGACGACAAGGTGTCCGTATATCCGAACCCCGCTCACCATTATCTGGAAATCAACGCCTCCGAAGGAATAAACATCAGCCGTTATGCCCTTTATTCCATTGATGGGAAACTACTGTACAGCGTTTCGGTGGAAGAGTTGCCGGTAAGCGTGCCAATCGAGAATCTTGCCGATGGAGTCTATTTCTTGGAAATCGTTTGTAACGAAGGCGTTATCACCAAGAAAGTCATGAAACGATAATCGGGTAGCCCTTTATCCTAGTATTATTCATGCAAGTTGACAATGGGCGAGTTTGTTGGTTTCAGGTTTCAAAAGTTCAAGGTTCAAAGTTCAAAGTTCAAAGTTCAAAGTTCAAAGTTCAAGGTTCAAGGTTCAATGTTCAAAGTAGTATGAATATGTAGGTTATGATCCGTCAGCTAACACATAAGGTCCTGCTCGGTTTCCTGCTCATGATGGCAGGATGGACGATTTCTGCGCAGAACAATGACTACCAGCAGTTTAAGGACAACTGGGAGTATCTGCAACAGTTCTACAGTCCAGACGAGCACGCCATATTTTATGTGCTGGACACCATGGAGAAAGCCGCCCCTCAGCCCTACAAGGGCATCTACAACTTCCTCATCGCGCAGTATCTGTGGCAAGAATCCCCTTTTCATAAGAACGGTAATGGGCAGCCACGCGACGGACTGCGCGATGTTGCCGAATGGTCGAGGCCGGAGATGATTTTCGGTTGCGCCCGCTATGCCGACTCCGCCCTCACGCAACTGCTGGAGCACGGCTGGGTTCCCGCTGAAGAGTTCGACTTCCTGTCGCTGCCCGGCAACATCGCCACATTCCCCGGCATGACCCTCTACGACCTCACCCTGATGTGTTACCTGCAAACCCTCGACTTCCCGCTCCAGAGCTGGTATGGCATCACGGCAAAAGCGGAATGGCTCGACAAAGCCTTAGAAATGCACAAAGCGGCCAATCATCACAAAATCCTGATTGAGTATGAGTTATGCCGACTGCTGGCGGATAACAACGATGCGTACAAAGGTCCTGAAAAGAGCCAATACTGGCCACGGCTGCTGAACCTGGAACGGGAATACGGTCCCGAACCTGCCATCGAGTACGAGAAGGGAATGTGTCTCTACGAGTTTGTCAGGTCGGATGTGACGAATGCCACGGACTCTGCCAGAAACAGCTGGATTACGGCATGTAAAGAATGCTTCGAGACTGTGCTTGCGAATGCCACCGATAGCTTCTATCACAGGAATGCCGCCGAAATGCTGGCCTGGATTCGACGTCCAGAGCTAATGCTGAACCGGATTCCCGACAACTTGTCGCCCGCTCCGAAAATCCTGGTTCCCGTCACCTACCGGAATGTGGGAACCCTCTATGTCAGCGTGTTCCGATATTCTCAACGACCAATCTACCACTACTTAGACAAGCACGATTTGCCGCATCTCTACGAACTCATCCAGGACAAAGAGCTCGTGCGGCGACAACGGTTTACGCTCCCCAACCCGACCCCGCACTGCTACTACAGCACCGACATCTTCCTCGACAGCCTGCCCATCGGCGACTACATCTTACTCTATCATACCCAACCCGAAATCGACACCAACGATATCCTGTCGTCCAACGAAATCACCATCACCAACATTCAGGTTAGCGAGGTGGTCTGCCACAAAAAGGCATACTACACCTTCACGGACAACCGCACGGGCGAGCCGCTGCGGGGACTGCGCGTGACTCAGGAGAAGGACCTTATCGACCGGCATTACCGCACCGACCGGCAGGGAAGAATCTCGGTAAGGTTGAATGATGACGATGACTTTTTTATGTCTCTGACCGTGAAGGAAACGCCCGACCATACGGTTTCTATGCAGATGTCGGGACCAAACGATTGGTCGGATTCCAGATGGCAGAGAGACAAACGGTATTACCATGACCCAGAACCGAACAAGGTCTACTTCAACTACCAGAATAGTGATCGACCGATGGCGAAAGTGATACTGGACCGAGAGCTCTACCGTCCTGGACAGACTGTTTATTACAAAGCATACATGGTGGACGGCAAGCGCGTGCTGGCAAACCGTCGCGTAATCGTGAGTTTGCGGAACAAGCAGAACAAAACAGTATACGAAGTGAAGACCCGCACCAACCGCTATGGCACTGTGTCGGGGTCGTTCCAGCTGCCGCCGGATTCGTATGGCCCCATGGACCTGTTTGTAGACATGGCAGGGCATTCGCAAGTGGATTGCAATACGTTGTTAAGGGTTGCCGCCTACAAGCTGCCCACCTTCCGGGTGGAGATTGACGGCACCCGCGAACGGCTGGTCATCGGCGACACCATGCACCTCAGTGGCCGGGCAGTGACCTTCACGGGCGATCCGGTCCGCAACGCGCAGGTGGCCATCACCATCAAACCTGCGTACGATTACAGCGGTATTATTTTCGCGAGGCACCTCCTCCGCACTGACAAAGACGGCCGGTTCCACGTCGATTTTCCTACGCAAGAGGAAGGCGCCAGAAGGGGCGGTTCTCTCTGGGTCGAGGTGACGGCGAACGTGACCGACCTGACTGGCGAGACACATAGCAACGAAAAGCGGTTTTCCCTGCAAGACCGGTCGCTGTATGTCCACGCCTACCCGCCGTCCATCGACCACGCACTTGGCGACACACTTCCTTACACCGTCGAAATCAGCGGCTGGGCCTGCGACGACTGCGAGGAGGTTTCCGTGCATTCCGAAATCTACCGATTGAACGCACCCGACGTATTCAAACCCCTTATCTATCCAGAATACAAAAGACCGTCGAATCCCATCTACACCGAGGAAGAGTACCTCCGCTATTTTCCCGCCTACTCGTTCACGACCAACGACCCGCGACATTGGCCCGCTCTGGAGACCGTCTATACCCACGATGACCGGAAATCCGGGAAATACAAGATGGAAATCGACACCAAAGGGTGGCCTGCAGGCACTTACCGCTTGCGCACGACAGCCGTGGACGACCGCGGCCGCAGCGACACCACCACAGGCCATTTCATCATTTTCGACAGCCGAGTCACTGATGCCATAAAAGGCAACCCGTTGTACCTGATTTTGGATAGTCCCGATAGCCGTTCTCTGAACATCACGGTGGGTTCTGCGCTGAAAAATGCACTCGTCTATTGCGACGTGTTCCAACGCAACCGAAAAATCGCCACCCATCTCGTCCGCCTGGACAACGAACAGAAAAGCTTCACCCAACAAATCCGTAAACTACCTCGTGTCAAGGTATTATGTTATACCACACAACACAACAGGGTCTTCACGAGCGCCTACCAGCTGTACCTCACCGACAATCTCAAATACCGATTCAAGCCCGGCACGCTGGAGCTAAACCTCGTACGCTGGAACTCGCTGCTGTCACCGGGCGAGAAGACGCGCTGGGAAATGGAGGTGCGCAACGTGGCTACCGGCAAGCACGAACCCACGGAGGTGCAAGTCTGGATGGTAGATAGCAGCCTTATTACGCTGGACGACAGCAAATTTGATGACTGGATACTGCCTTACGAGGGATATTACCGCCCCGCCAAGCCGATTCAGGTTTCCACCACCCACCTCGCCGACAAGGCCGCCTGGCCGCATAACTACCGGATAAGCCAGCTCCGGCTGAAACTCAAGAAACAGTACCCGATTTACGCATTAGACAGGTTGTTAGACACTCTGATCATCCACCCACCCTTCGCGACATCCATGTTCCGTCCAGACTACACCACCTCGTCATCGCGACTATCCGGCGAGAACGTCCGAATAGACCCGGGAAGAGCCATTTCGCACGCATTTCAGTCGCCGTTCAGCGAGGCACGGACTGTTGTCGATGGGATGCGAGTACGAGAATCCGAGGAAATGTCCGATGACTTCACGGCTGGGAGCGATGCCGTGCATACGGAGCATCCCATCCAGATACGCAACCGCTTTGAGGAGACCGCCTTCTTCTACCCGGAGCTCCACACCGACAAGGATGGCAAGGTCGCCTTCGACTTCACCCTACCCGACCAACTGACCACCTGGCAGTTCTACGCCATCGCCTTCACGCCGAAGCAGCACGCTGGCCGCCTCTCTGGCTCGGTAGTGTCGAGGTTACCGTCCATGCTCCAGACCAACGCACCGCGTCTCCTCCGCGTGGGCGACTCGTTCGATTTCTGCGCCAAAATCACAAACAACAGCGACAAAGATTTGCACGGAAAGGTCTCGTTGGCGTTTTTCAATGCAGTGGACAGTACGCCGACCCCCATGATCATTGATACGAATTGCGAAAACGCCATATTATGCGTTTCCGCAGCGGACACCGTCGATTTTCACGTGACCGCCAATGCTACTCTGGAGGTGCATTTCCCCATTACGGTGCTTACGGTGCACGAAGACGTGCCTGCGGTAATCTACCGCATTGTTGCGCTATGCGATGAACTGGGGAACGTAGTCGGCGACGGGGAGGAGAAGATGCTGCCGGTGCTGCCGAATCGCATGCTCGTCACCGAGACGCAGCATTTCGTGGTGCCCCCGCGCACTGACACCGCCTTCGTGTTCGAACGTTACCGGCTCGACGCCTTCTTACTCAACCGTTACGGCGACTTCGCGTTCAAAACGAAGCAACCGCTGCGTTACACCGTCGAAGCGACCACCAACCCCGCGTGGCTGGTCCTCCAATCAATGCCGTCGCTGATGCGCTACCCGCACGAATGCAACGAGCAACTCTTCAGCAAACTGTTCGCCGCCGCAATGGTCCGCCGGATCCTCAATCAGAATCCTGACTTGGCCGACATCTTCGAACAGTGGCGCAACGACACCTTGAACAGCACTGCCAAGTCGCCGCTGCTACGGAACGAAGCGCTCCAGAGCATCCTCTTGGAGGAGACCCCTTGGTTGCGCACCGCCCAGAACGAATCGAGACAACGGATTGAGAACGCCAAACTTTTCAGCAACGACAATCTCAACCAGCAACTCACCCAAAACTTCAACAAACTGTTGCACAATCAGTTGAAAGACGGAGGATGGGACTGGTACGGCAGTTACCGCTACTCGCCCTACATCACCGACTATCTCATCGCTGGTTTTTACAAACTCCAGCGGCTCGGCATTGACCTGCCCAAAGGCACTGAACGGATGCTCGGCAAAGCCCTCCAGCAGGCCGACCGTGCGCAGGAAGAGCGCTACCAAGATTACCTCGACGAACAGAAAGAGCATCCCGCGACCTCATTCCTGTTCCGCGAAGAGGACGTCCACTACCTTTACGCCCGCTCCTTCGCCCCGAAAGACACGCACTGGCTGGCACAACCCTACGTCCGCAATTTGATGGAACTCGCTTGCCAGAACATCCAGAAAGCCAACTATATGCGGCAAGCGGAAATGGCATTAGTCCTGTACCGAACCGGTCGCACGAAAGAGGCGCAAACGATTGTGGAATCCTTGCGCAAGCAGGCATTCCGCGACCGCGAGAAAGGGATGTACTGGGGAAAATTCCCCGGCGATCACCAGCGGGATTGGCGCGTCGGTAGTTATTATCGTTGGTATGAGGCACCCGTGGAGCGGCAGGCCATGCTCATCGAGGCATTTGCGGAAATCTCGCCCCGCGAGGAAGAGCTTTCCGCAATGAAGCAATGGATTCTCCTACAGAAAGAAAGTCACGGCTGGAGCAGCACAAAAGCCTCATCAGCTGCGGTTTACGCCTTGTTGCTGAATGCGCCGCAAGAGCTGTTCGCACCATCCAACACGGTAATCACGGTGGGTGACGAAACGATAATGACGAGCCATGACGGCGGCGCGGAAGCGGGCACAGGCTACCAACAGCGCGTTTGGGAGACGGAAGCACTGACCCCACAACTGGCCAACATCGCCGTGCGCACCGACAGCATTCACCCGACCTTCGGAGCGTGCTACTACCAATATCTTGATAATCCCGACCAGGTGACGGCTTCCGGCGACGGGCTGACGATCCAGCGCACACTCCTCCACCAACCGTCCGGCAACAGCGTGACGGCCAAACCCGTGACCAAGGAGAACCCCGCACACATCGGCGAGCGCATCACGGTGCGACTTGTTGTCAGCAGCGACCGGGAGTTGGAATATGTGCATGTGAAAGACCCGCGGGCGGCTGCCTTCGAACCGGTGAATTTCCTCGAGCAACGGAAGGGCTCCGGCGGCGTTTGGTGGGTGGAAAGTCCCCGCGACGCAGCCACGCACTTCTTCTTCGAACGGCTGCCGCAGGGCACAACCGTCATCGAATATGATGTATTTGTCACGCAAGGCGGCACGTTCTTCCAAGGCGGCACGTTCTCGCAGGGCGCGGCTTCGGTCGAATGTATGTACGCCCCCGCGCACAACGCGCACAGCGACGGCGAAAAGGTGTCCGTTTTAAAACCGTAGAAACGCACGGCCGTGCATCTCTAAAACAGACCGTGCGTCTCAAGAATTGGCCGTTGTTCTCTACGAACAGGCCATACGTCTCTACAAAATAGATTTTATTTCTTCGGGGCAGGCCGAACCTTGTCCTCCCGTTTCCAATCAACGGTCATCCCGAACATGGAAACCCCAAGATAGCCGCGCATTTTCAGCGTCTTACCGCCATCCACAATGCGGACGAAAGACTTGTAGGTGCCCTTTTTTCCGGGATACTGGATTTTCCCATTCTGGTACTCGTTCTTCTCCGCATTATAGGTCAGCCCCTTCATGAACACCAAGCCAACCTGGTCCTGACCTTCTATGTCGTTGGTCCAAACCACCTTGGCCTCGTAAGTGCCATCAGCGGCTTTGTAGATTTGAGCCTGGGACTGCTTTTTCGTGAACGGGTCCACGCAGAAGTAGATGCCCAGGATGTCGTCGGCTTTCTGAGCGAAACAGACGATTTCTGCCAAAATAAATAACAATAACAGTGCGTTTTTTTTCATCATCAATTATCCATTATCGATTAAACAACCACCTGTCTCCGTGTTATAGAGACGGTGTACACACCGTCTCTACTCCTCAAACGAGAAGAGGGGATCCCATGCAGGCAACATGATGGGTTTCTGGTCGAAAAGTTTAAGTGTCGCGCTGGGGATGTACTTCTTCTCCACCACCAGGCGGAACATATATTCGTTGAACCATTCGTCGGTCATGATGAGGAAGCCGTTGTGGCCGCGGTTGCTGCCCCAGCTGTTCTCCACCATCCACTTGGTGGGATTGCCGTTGGCATCGAGATCCACGCCGCAAAGCGTCATCGCGTGCGAGGAACCGCTGGCGTAGGTGCTGATGCGCTCCTTCTTGTTCATCCCGAAAGTGGTGCCGAACAAGGCGCCGTAGTCGTAGTTGTTGATGTCCATATAGCCCTTGTCGCGGTCGAGGAACTTGGCCACGTCGCAGGAGAAATACATCATGGTGCTGTCCTTGATGGAGGCGATGGCCATGCGGGAGATTTCCGGCATCGGCAGGTTGAGGAACTTCCAGTTCTGGCCGTCATAAACGTGGCGGTCGTACTGAATCTCGTACACTTTGTAGTACTCGCGCGTCGGGTCGTTCATCACCATGTAATAATCGGTAAAGTCCTCATTCACAAACTTATTGAAGAAGGACATCGGGGTGTATTTCTCGGTGCTGACAACCTCGCCCTTGCTGTTGCGCTGCGTCCAGGTGAACTCTGTGGGCGGCTCGCCGAGGGTGTAGGAAAGCATGCGGTAAATCGTCTCCAACATCTCCATCTTGGTGGCCTGCAGCTTCGCCTCGGTCATGCTCTTGTTGTTGCACATCTCGCGCAAACGGAGACCGTCCTCACGGAGTCTCAGTTTGATGAGCTCCGACATGCGTGAGGTGTGGTTGCTGTTGTAGGTCTCAGGCATCGCCTCCTTGGGCACCGCGCCGTATTTGGTCATCAGGTTGGCCACGCCAGTGAACTGGCCGCCGTCGCCGATGGGGTTCTTGAAGAGCCACTGCACGGTCTCGTCCTCCATCGACTTGGCGCGGGTGTCAAGCACGGACTGCAAGAAAAGGTTGGCTTTCTCCAGCTGGTCCCAGAAGAAGGTGTAGCACTGCGAGAACTGGAAGTCGGCGGGGAGGTCGTACTTGCGTATCGCCTTGTTACGCAGCACGTTCATGCCGGTAAACATCCAGCAACGGCCCGACGACTCCTGGTTGGTGATGGCCTTGGAGGGCACCGTGTGGGAAATATCCGCGTTGAAGGCGGTGTTATTATCGTAATTGACCGCCAGCTTGCTGATGTCATTGCTGTTGATGGCATTGCGCAAGGCTTTGTTGGTGGGGTTGGACTGGTAGGAGCCGCGCAACATGTTGATTTGCTGCATCGACAGTCCGCCGTCCTTGGTGATGTTTTGCGCCTGAACCGCCATCACAAAAGCGGCTGCGCAGATGATAAGAAGGGATAATTTCTTCATAGTATTCGATTTTTGTATTTTTTCAAAAAAAGCGGCGGCAAAGGTACAATTTTTTCAAAAAAGCCATGCATACAGGGCTCACGCATCTACTTTTTATTTGGGCGCCCCGGCGCGGCGGTGTACCATTATCCCCGTTCCGTAGGTGCGAATAATCATTCGCACCTACCTTCGCGCACGCTATCCTTCCCCGCCGCCGCGCCGTCGGGCTTTCCGCTCAAATGGCCGGCTGGCGCATCCCGCATGTCCGTTCCCGCCTCCGTAGAGACGCACTTCCCCGCGTCTTTGCGAATACCCTGCAGCCGGCCATAACCGCTCCAATCCCTGGCGCGCGTCCGCCCGCAACAGATTGACATTCCGCGACATACTCCTCCGCTGATTTTTTCCTCCGTAATCGTTTGCCCGCACACCTACGGCGTGCGGGGTGGAGGAGGCGACGCTTCCAGCGTCGTCTCTTTTTGCGACGTTTGGAAACGTCGCCTCCTTAGCCGCGCCGGAACGCCCAAACAAAAAAAAGTTGATGCGTGAGCCCCGGCCTTGCATATCATATATATTGTGATAAAACGAAAAAATCGTATTTTTGCCGCTTCTTAAAAAAGGATAACGTTAAAATCGAAATAGTATGACTTTACAAGAGTTTCAAGCAGATTTGAGAATGGGCATCCCGGCGGAGATCCCCGCCGCGCAACCCTACGATCCTACTGTCAATCACGCGCCGAAGCGCAAGGACATCCTCACCAAGAAGGAGAAACAACTCGCCCTGCGCAACGCGCTCCGCTATTTCCCGGCCTCGCAGCACGCCGCGTTGGCTCCCGAATTCGTGAAGGAGCTGCACGACTACGGCCGCATCTACATGTACCGCTATCGTCCGACCTACGAGATGTACGCCCGTCCTATCGAAGCGTATCCCGCTAAGTGTCAGCAGGCTGCGGCTATCATGCTGATGATTCAGAACAACCTCGACCCCGCTGTGGCTCAGCACCCGCACGAGCTGATTACCTATGGCGGCAACGGCGCTGTCTTCCAGAACTGGGCACAGTACCGCCTGGTTATGAAATACTTATCCGAGATGACCGACGAGCAGACCCTCGTGATGTACTCCGGTCACCCGCTGGGACTCTTCCCGTCTCACAAGGACGCGCCCCGCGTGGTCGTGACCAACGGCATGGTGATTCCCAACTACTCCAAGCCCGACGATTGGGAGCGTATGAACGCGCTGGGTGTCAGCCAGTACGGACAGATGACCGCCGGTTCCTACATGTACATTGGACCGCAAGGCATCGTGCACGGCACCACCATTACGGTGCTGAACGCCAGCCGTAAGATCGGCGGCGAAATCGGTGGCAAGCTCTTCGTGACCGCCGGTTTGGGCGGCATGTCGGGCGCACAACCGAAGGCCGGCAACATCGCCGGTGTGGTCTCCATCACCGCTGAAATCAACCCCGCCGCCACGCAGAAACGTTACGCGCAAGGCTGGGTCGATGAAGTGCACGAAAATCTCGACGAGCTCTTCGTGAAGGTGAACGAGGCTCGCGCCCAGAAGATTGCGAAGTCCTTCGCTTACCAAGGCAATATCGTGGATTTGTGGGAGTACTGCGCCGAGCATGACATCCAGGTCGATCTCGGCAGCGACCAGACCTCCCTCCACAACCCGTGGGCGGGCGGCTACTATCCTGTGGGCATCTCCTTCGAGGAGGCCAAGCAGATGATGGCCGACTATCCCGAGAAGTTCAAAGCCGCTGTGGAGGCCAGCTTGCGCCGCCACGTGGCCGCCATCAACAAGCTGACGGCCAAGGGCATGTACTTCTTCGACTACGGCAACGCCTTCCTGTTGCAATCCTCCCGCGCCGGCGCCGACATCCTCAAGGAGGACGGCAGCTTCCGCTATCCCTCATACGTCCAAGACATTATGGGACCGATGTGCTTCGACTACGGTTTCGGTCCGTTCCGTTGGGTCTGCACTTCCGGCAAGCCCGAGGACCTCGATGTCACCGACCACATCGCCATGGACGTGCTGAAGGAGATCAGCGACCACGCACCCGCCGAGATTTCGCAGCAGATGCGCGACAACATCACCTGGATTAAGGGAGCCAAGGAGAACCACCTCGTTGTGGGTTCCCAAGCTCGTATCTTATACGCTGACTGTGAGGGTCGTACGAAGATCGCCGCCGAGTTCAACAAGGCGGTCCGCGACGGCAGACTCTCCGCTCCGGTCGTGTTGGGCCGTGACCACCACGACGTTTCCGGTACGGACTCCCCGTTCCGTGAGACCTCCAACATCTACGACGGCAGTAGTTTCTGCGCCGACATGGCCGTGCAGAACGTCATCGGCGACGGTTTCCGCGGCGCCACGTGGGTTTCGATCCACAACGGCGGCGGCGTCGGCTGGGGCGAAGTCATCAACGGCGGTTTCGGCATGGTGCTCGACGGCAGCGACGACAGCGACCGTCGTCTCCGTTCGATGCTTTTCTGGGACGTGAACAACGGCATTTCCCGTCGCGCATGGGCCCGCAACGACGGCGCCCTCTTCGCCATCAAACGCGCGATGGAGGCCTGTCCGGAACTGCACGTCACGCTGCCGAATTTCGCGGACGACAAACTGGTGGAGGCTATGTTCGAATAGTTAGTAGTTAGCAATTAGTAGTTAGTAGTTGGCTTCTCGCGGCTAACTGCTAACTACTAACTACTAACTGCTAACTAATCCAAAAAATATGATAAAGCGACCTATTTTCATACTTCTCGCAACATTGGCGATACTGGCCGCCGGCTGCAAAAAGAAGCCGGAGCCCATCGTTATTGTACCTGACATTGAGAAAAACCATCTGGAGCGGAACCACATCTTCGGGAAGGTCGAGTGGGTGGCGAGTACGACATACTACCTCTACGCTGATTCGCTGCCACTTAAGGACACCGCCAATCTGAAGGCAGTTCTCGACGGGAGGAGATTTGATGTCGGTTCTCTGCAACGCTACACCTCAGACGGCTGGCTTCGTGCGTTTGACAAACTCAACGAACAGCATGATGTTGTGTTGCACCGCCAATACACCTACGATGATGACGCCATAATCACGCGATGGGAAGAGTATGATGCCGACAGTACCTTGGTCACCTACGGGACGTACACCTACGACCGCAACGGATTCCTCGTGGGCGAGCAGGTCTATCAGGGCGACAGCCTTGTGATGTCGTTCGCGCACACCACCGACGGCATTGGCAACGCCATCCGCACGATACAGAGCTTTGGCCATCTGCAGACCACGACGGAAAACAAGTTCAACGATAACGGTTTAGTAACGGAAATCACCGAATACGAGCCCGACGGCAAGGTCTTCAAGACCGCCAAAATCGAGTACGACAACTACGGCGACGAGGTCAATAGATGTGTCTACAAGGCTGGGAACCAGATGATTGAATACACCTATACGGAATACGGTCAAGACGGTCGCGTGCGCAAGGTCATCTACGAGGACAAGCTGCACCACGTCAAGGAATTCCACTACTTCTTTGACTATGATGCAAACAAAAACTGGCAAACCGAGGTCTGTGCCGTCGATGGCCGGATTGTTTACGTGAAACAACGGACTTTCGAATATTACGAATAAACATCTACCTTTGAATAACCGTTGGGGATGCCGGCTCAAGGCCGGCATGAGGACTGAAAGAACCGGACTTTGACTCCTCCTCATCGTGGGCTTGACCCGCGATCTCAAACGAAACCTGAAACTTGAAACTTTAATTATCACTAACGAATTAATAATTCAACAACCAATAAACCTTAAAAAAATGGATTTAAGCAAGATTTTATCAATCACAGGTAAGGGAGGCCTGTTTAAATTCCTCTCGAAGACGTCCAACAGCTTCATCGTGGAGGGCTTGGACGATGGCAAGCGTTTCCCCGCTTTTTCAAGCGACGGTGTGGCTGCTTTGGACAACATCGCCATTTTCACGGAGACTGACGAGATTCCGTTGCAGACCGTTTTCCAGAACATCTACCGCAAGGAAGACGGCAAGAAGATGGAGATGCCGAAAGACAACAACGCCATCAAGGCCTATTTCGCCGAGATTCTTCCCGAATACGACCGCGAACGGGTCTATGTCTCCAACATGAAGAAGGTCTTCACCTGGTACAACATCCTTGTGGCGCACGATCTGATTGATTTGGAGGAACCCGCATCCGAGGAACCTGCCTCCGAACAAACTGACAACGAATAATACCCTGTAGGGCTGCCACAATGTGACAGCCCTACAATCCCCATTAACCCTTAAACATTAACCCTTAACCCCCTCATGAACAACCGTCCCTGGCTCATCTGGCTCACCGTCGTCGCCGTCGCCCTTATCGGGGTGGGCATCTTTTTCTATTACAACCTGTTCCGGCAGTCGAAGTCGGAGCTGATTGAGGCCATCCCGACGGACGCGGCCTTCATCCTCGCCATGAACGACAACGACGGGTTTGTGGTCAGCTCGGTGACGGTGGCCCCGTATCTGGACGAGTTGCTCGTCTTGGACGCGCTGCCCGCCTTCGAAACCATGCGCGGCAAGCTGCCCTCGGGCGAGTACGACCTCACCGTGTCGGGGCATCCGGGCAACGACGGGGTCAGCGTGCTGTTCAACATGCATGCCGACAAAGCGGCCTTCAAGCGGCTCCTGCGCGCGCTCAGCATTGACCCCAACAACTACACCGGATTTGAGGGCAACCGGATTTACACCTACGGCACCAATTTCAAGAGCGTGAAGTTCGTCTACGTGAACCACATCATCTCCCTCTCCACGGATTTGGAGTTGCTCAAACGCGCCGTCGTGCAACACGCCCATCCCAAGAACCTACTGTCCGACAAGTCGTTCAAGGAGATTTACAACCTCACGGAGAAGAACCGAAAGCAGAACTGGCTGATTGTCAACCCAGAACGCTACACCTCCTATTTTTCCACCTTCCTGAATGAGGAGTTGACGAAGAAACTTACCGAGTGCCTTAAAGAGGCGGGATGGACGGCGTTACAGATGCGGTTTTCGGGCAACGAAATGTTTTTATCGGGATATATGTTCACGGATTCTCCCGATAGTGACCGCTTTGACATTCTGGTGAATCGGACTGGTAACGGATCGGAAATCAACGAATTGTATCCGGCACAAGCCTGTTGGTATTCGCATCTGGAGACCCCGAAAGTAAAAGAGCTGGACAGACTGCATAATTTCGAAAAAAATCTTCTATATCCGTTCATGGAGCTCTCCCCTTCCGAATATGGATGTTTTGCTTTGCGCGCGGATTCCACCTACTATCGGTACGCCATTTTGCTGTGTGACAGCACCAAAGATGCTTTGGAGGCTTTCTATGGCGGCAGTGCTGATTCGGTGCGCAGCGCCCATCCCGACGGGTTGTATCCTATCCCGGACCGCCTATTGCCACTGCTTCCCCTCCTCGCCCCGGATTCCGCCAATTGTTTCGTGGAACGCGACGGAGCCCTTGTCTTCGCTACCTCCAAAGAGGCGATGGCAGTTTATCAGAAAAGTATGAAGACGGCGGGGAATCTGCCGCAGAATCGGCACTATCCATTTGTCAACGAAGCAGTTGCGTCTTCATCCCTGCTCAATTTGGTGATGATTAACAATGGAAACTCCGCCTACTGGCCTTCGCAACTGTCCGACAAAGGAAAATCTTCCAATCTCGGCAAAGGCCTGCGCATTTTCTCCCTCAGCTGCGACGCTATGGAGAAAAACAGTCATTTGGTGCCCATCAACCTTTATCTGCTTTTTTAGATGTTGATTTTTGACCTTCAAATAACCGTGTCAAAAACCCAACTGCTAACTACTAACTGCAAACTACTAACTATCAAAAGTCCGAATTCACCTCTAACGTTTCGACCTTGGAATTCTTCCCGTCGATGTAGGAAATCACCACCGGTGAGGTGCTGTGATAGCTGCATTTGGAGAGGATGATGGTATTATATCCCTGCGTCACCGTGTCGGTGTCGGTTTGCCATTTGGAGTAGTCCGAGGTATACTTCACATAGACAGGCTCATCTTTTATATTATTGACTTCCTGGGTGATTTCGCCGTATTTGTCGGACAGTCGTCCCTGCAGATCGGGATAGGTGAACTGTGTGCTTAAGCTAAAAAAGACATCCACCTTATAGACGAGGTGCGTCTTGGCGGCGGAGCGGATTTCCAGTTTCACGCGCTCGCCCGCGAAAGTGCCTTTCATCACCGTGTAGTTCGGCTTCGTATGGTTCACATCCTCCACAAAACCCTTGCCTTTCAGCTTGGAGGTGAACGTGGACATGGTGCTGTTCATGCCGATGCCGAGGAACTTCATCGGTTGGGTTTGGGCGTTGCCGACAATTACGGCGACGATTAGCAACAAGGTGGTCAGTGTTTTTTTCATAAGGGGTTGGACGGTTTCTGGGTTAAGGGTTAGAGGTTTGTGGTTAAGGATTAGAGGTTAAGGGTTAGGAGTTGAGGGTTAGCGGGTTATTGGATTTGGGGAAAGGGGGTAGGTTTAATATGGGAGGTTGTAGGGATGGGCGCGGCTTGTCTTTATAGGATTGGTGGTTTCGCGATTTTGGTTATCCGTTCGAAGGCCATGCCGACGGAACGGGCACCCTTTCCATCGGTATCGTCCCTATCGCCAATCATCAGACATTCAGACGGTTTCACATTCATTTCTTCACAAATTTTCTCGAAAGATTTCTTACTGGGTTTCAGTCCGCCCAACTCGGGGGCCTCGAAAAGGTAGTCCGCCCAATCGAGGTTGTATCCGATGGCCTTCAGTTTTTCACGCACGCATCCATAGTCGGAGAAAACGGCGATTTTGCAGCCTCTCGAGCGTAATTCCAGCATAGTCGTCTCCACCCACGGGGCAATCCGGTAGTGTTTCCGCAAAATCGCCACCATATCGGGCATGTATTCTTCGAAGTACCATCTACGTGCCAGCTCAGGGCGTTCGAATTGGGTGAAGAAGACGTCATAGAAGGCCTCTTCCGTCTTGAAATGTTTCCCACGCAACAACTTACGCACCTCTTGTTCGCGTTTGAGCATGCGCAGTCGACCGCGCCGCAGCTGCGAGACGATCAGTCGTCGCGCAAGTCCGGACTTGTCGTAGAGGGTTCCGTCGAGGTCGAATATGGCCGCCTTGAACATAATGTGGAATATTGAGGCGGCAAAGATACGATTTTTGTCAATTATCGCAAAAGCAGAATCGAAAAACAGTCGATTTTTATCAATTTTATGATATTTTCATGTCATTAAATTTTTAACAGTTAATTGTTAAAAATCGTTTTTGAAAAATATTTGCAACAAAATGCAATTGTATAAGAAAAATGTCTATCTTTGCCGCCAGAAAACCAGTTACTAACGAATAGGAAAACGAAATGAAAGTTCATATATATAATATATTCAAAGATTATATTTTCTATCTTTGCAGGTTTCGGCATTTTGCCGAACCAAGTTTGAATTTATCGATAAATATGTATATATCAACCAATTATAAATCCATATCATTCAGCGTTGTGCGTTCCGCCGTCGTTGTGTTGTTCTTATTGTTGTCCGCGGGGACGGTGAAGGGGCAGAACTGTCTGCCTACGCCAGACTATACGTCACCACCTGTATTCATCCCAGCCGGTTCCGATAATGGATGTGGCACTCCACCTAATGACACTTGCTACATTCGTTCTTACCTACATTTCTCAGAAACAGATTATCAAGGTATCTCTCTCAATGTCAATAATAACACCAGTGACATTGATTATATTCGATTAAAAATTGAGCACAGCAACGCAAATGAGCTATTCATTAGAATCGTATGTCCAAATGGTTCCTCCGCAAACATCCTTAATTGTCATTACTACGATAATGATAATGCTCCTACTTGTGGTAGTGACAGTATTTCTAACCATAACGGATTTGGAACTGAAAATTGGAATGAAATTATTTTGGGCATTCCCAACGCTGTTAACACTGTCACTGTCAATGGCTGTAATAACGAATGTAGCCCCGAATGTCATCCTTCTGGTACCACGTGGAATTACTACTGGTCTAGCAATTCTTCTTCCCCACATATTTATGAATCCATCGACAATGGTGAAACTGTTCCAGCTTCTGATTCTGGTTCAGATCCTATTCTTTACAATCCTGACCAAACCTTTTGGACTCTTGATGGATGCCCTTTATCGGGTTGGTGGTACATTGAGATCATCCCCGGTAACATGGATGAGTATAACGGCTACCTTGACGAGTGGGAAATCGTCTTCAGCGACAACATGGCGGTGACGATGCCAGGAGATACTCACAACGTTGCTGTCTGCGCAGGCGAACCAATCACCCTGACTGCCCAATGCAATCCGAACGGCCAGCAAACGCAAAGTTTCGACGCAATCACCACCGGCGGCGACACATGGCACTCCCATAGTCACACCAGCGGCGGGGAGACCTATTACGGTCCGGGCAACCAAGAGGTGGACAACTTTCCCGCGTACGTGTCCGCGCTGTCGGATTTCCCCACCCGCACGAAGGTGTTCCCTGCCGGCGGGAAGGTAAAGTTGGGCATCGAAGGACAGCCCGGCAGCATAACCTCCGTTCCCTGGGACCTCAGTGACCCCTTCTCCGTGTTAGTGAGGGCAAAAGGCTGGGGCACGGAGCCCGGCAGCAGCGCCGCGCCCAAGAAGACCCGGGTGAACGTGGTGGTGGACAAAGGCCAGCCCGCGGAACAGATCAAATTCTTCGACACCAACCCCGCCTACCACTGGCCCGGCACCGACGCCTACCGCAACTACTCCCTGCTCTTCGACGGCGCCTCCGTGGCCTCGACCATCACGGTTGAGACCGTGAACCAGGGGAGCGGGTATGACACGAGGGCGTTTGTGGACTATGTGGGGACGAGGAACGGAGATGGTGACGATGATTGCTCGTACGTGTGGAGTACTACCGCACAGGCTGGCATTCCCACTGGCCAAGTAGAATCCTCTACCCTGAGCATTGGTAACGCTACCGCAGCCAACGCGGGCACCTACACGGTAACTGTGTCGCCGGGAAATGGGGGATGTGCGTGGGTGGAGACGTGGGTAGTGACGGTCCCTGAGGTGCTGACCATCGCCCTGGCATCCACGCCCGAAGACATCACCTGCCACGGAGGCACCACCTCCGTCACCGTCACCGCCTCCAACGGGACGCCCAACTACCAGTTCTCACAAGACGGCTCCAACTGGTCCACGGCACAGGCCTCCGGCAGCTACACCTTCTCCGGAATCACCGCCGGAAGCCACACCTTCTACGTCAAGGACAACTGCAACGCCACCGTGACCACTGAGACCATCACCATCTCCCAGCCCAACGCCCTGGCCCTCTCCGGAACGCCCTCCGTGACCAACGTCGCCTGCCACGGACAGAGCACCGGCTCCATATCCGTCTCCGCCACCGGAGGCTCCGAACCCTACCAGTTCTCCCTCAACGGAGGTGCCTTCCAGAACTCCGGCTCCTTCACCGGACTCTCAGCCGGAACTTACACCGTCACCGTCAAAGACAACTGCAACGCCACCGTGACCACTGAGACCATCACCATCTCCCAGCCCAACGCCCTGGCCCTCTCCGGAACGCCCTCCGTGACCAATGTCGCCTGCCACGGACAGAGCACCGGCTCCATATCCGTCTCCGCCACCGGAGGCTCCGAACCCTACCAGTTCTCCCTCAACGGAGGTGCCTACCAGAACTCCGGCTCCTTCACCGGACTCTCAGCCGGAACTTACACCGTCACCGTCAAGGACAACTGCAACGCCACCGTGACCACTGAGACCATCACCATCTCCCAGCCCAACGCCCTGGCCCTCTCCGGAACGCCTTCCGCGACCAACGTCGCTTGCCACGGACAGAGCACAGGATCCATCTCCGTCTCCGCAACAGGCGGCTCTGAACCATACCAGTTCAGCCTCAACGGCGGC
>Ga0310696_10003664_pt1 | contig 19092 bp, 14 predicted proteins | sample AusTroGonzalo_MG_4_FD_203885 | JGI IMG/M metagenome (GOLD analysis project Ga0310696, IMG submission 203885) | Bovine rumen microbial communities from tropical cattle in Woodstock, Queensland, Australia - Gonzalo_02 (v2) (version 2) | ecosystem: Host-associated > Mammals > Digestive system >... | reverse complement strand
AACTACGACCGCGTCTCGATTGTGAAAGAATGGTAGGCGCTGCAGGGTTCGAACCTGCGACCACCGGCTTGTAAGGCCGATGCTCTCCCAGCTGAGCTAAGCGCCCATCAGCGGCAGGTAATATAGCCAGAATTATTTTGAAGTCAAATAAAAAATGAAAATTTTTGAAATAAGATGGCAATTAACTGAATTTATTTAAAAAAATCGGACAAATCAAGTGGCGGAAGTTCCCCTCTCTTTTCGACCAGATAGGCTCTCGTCTTGTCTAAAGCTTTTTCAACGTCTTCCGGAAGACCTGAAGCGCAGAAAGCTTCGATCTCATCACGCAGAGCATTGTATTTTTTCGCCAGCAGCTCCCATTCGAACGCCGATTTGCACAGCATTATCCTGACATCGATGTCACTGAGCGATTTCATAAGGATCTTAATATCGTTAAGCATCTTCTACTCCGCCTAACCTTTTGATTTCTTCCAGTTTTCGAAAGTCGGGATATCAAACGCCGAAATGTAGTAATTCGTCAGATATTCCTTGAACTTGTCGGAATCGGAAAGCACTTTGAAACCGTATTTTTTGTCGATGTATTTGACAGCTTCCATGTAGATTTTGTCGAAATTTGCCCTTCCGACGCGCATTTTAGCCTTGTCGATCTCGAGGCTGACGAAAGTTTTGTAGGATTTGTACATTTCGTCGTTTTCCATTCCTTCGACCGGTTTTCCGGGAATATCCTCGGCGCGCTGCGTCTCTTCTTCCGGTTCCGGTTCTGCCTTTGCCTTGGGTGCCGGTTTCGGAGCCGGTTTTTTCACCGGTTTCTCAGGCTTTTTCTCCGGCTTTTTCGCCGTGCTGAGTTTTACCATGGTATCTTCGTCAAACGGAACGTAGAGAACGAACGTCTTCTGGTTTTCGGTGAGCTGTTCAAGAAGAAGAAGACCGTAAGCAGCGAGGTTGCTGCCGAGTTCTTCGAATTCTGAAGTCGTAAGCTGGTCAAGTCCGATTCTGCGCTTCAGAGTGCCGCCCCAGTAGCCGTAGTTTTTCTTCTGTTCGAGCACGAAGCAGTAAAGTTTTACAAAGCAGGCATACTCGTCAAGCGGAAGCATTTTTATAAGTTCGGCAAGTTCTTTCGGGATTATTACGGAATCCTGACCTTTTTTGTATGAAACCCTGACAAATTCAAGGTCGTTTGAGATCGGATAAATTTCTTTTTTGCGCGGTTTTTCAGCAACTTTTTCGACTTCTTCAACTTTCTCCGGCTGAACTTTTTCTTCTTTTACAACCGGTTTTTCCTCGACTTTCGGCTGCCCGGCCTTTGTTTCCGCCGGTTTCTGCACGTTCTCGGCTTCCGGATTTTTCGGAGCCTCATTTTCAGCTTCGACGATTTTCAAAAGATAGTCGCGGACTTCGTTTTTGACCGCATTTCCGATGTTTTTGATTAAACCCATCTTTTCCTCCTATTTTATTTCAAGTTTCAAATTTTTGACGGTGCACTTCTCGGCAAGTCCCGTTTTTTCGTTGTAAAGGCACACAGGAAGCACTATTTTTGCCGAAGATTCGCCGAAATTCGAGGTATATTCAGCCTTTCCCTCTTTGTTTTTGGCAAAAAATTCACGCTCTATTTTTCCAAGTTCCTTTTTTTCCGAGTCAAGGAAAAGGAATTTGTAAGGAGCCGCCTCGTTGTCGTTGAATTTCGTGTTTTTTCCGTAAGTTATCGTGTAAACCACACTTTTTACAGATTTTTTGAAAGTGACTTCCACTGTCGGGTTTTCACCTTCTGCACCCATAAGTAAAAACGGAGCAACAACAGAAACAAAAGCCAATAAAATCAATAATTTGTTAAAACGAACCGATTTAAAGAAGCGTTTCATTTTTAAACTCCTAACAAAAAAACCGAAAGATTTTAATTTTCAAAAGGAAAAAGTCAATTTGAAGCGTCATCACCCTTAACCGATTCGGCTTTTGCGCACGAAGCGGCTTTGACTCCCGCGTTTTTGATAGCGTCTGAGTATTTTTTTACCCCTTCTGCATAGATTTTGTCGTTGTTGTAGGCTTTGAACGCGGCAACGCTGCCTTTTTCGTGATAGCCGTGCAGTTTCAGGTAGTTTGCAACGGAAGCAATCGCGTCTTCCATAACGAAAAGGTCGATCTTTCCGTCGCCGTTTCCGTCTTTCGCGAACTTCATCGATGCCGGCATGAACTGCGGAAATCCTATCGCCCCGGCCCACGAGCCTTTGACTTCATTAGGATCGAAATTTTTCTCTTTCGCCTGGATGAGCAGCGCCTTGAAATTGGAAAAAGCGTTCTTTTTAAGCCTTTCGACCCGCTTTTTGCCCGCTTCAATGCTCATTGCCCCACCTTTCGCATACTCACCGCTTTTGACAAGTCCGTCGTTGATCTTTTCACCTGAAAAATACTGCGCCGCGAAAATCCTGATGATCTTCTGCTCGCCGGTGACAAGCCCGAGTTTGCTTTCCCAGTTCAGGATCCCGATGATATCGCCCGGTTCGACCTTGGTTTCAGAATAAGTTTCACAGAACAAATCTTTGTATTTATTAAAGAAATCGATTCCGTTTTTCACCGTTTCGTCGTTTATCAGCTTGTCGAGATAGCCGGTGTGGTCTTCTGCCTGCTTTTTCAGCGAAAGCGGAGAATAGATAAAAGCGAGATTTTTTTCGGTAAGTTCATCTGAAACAAGAGATTTTTCAACGATTTTCCTCAATTCCTCTTTGGTATAGTGCTTTGAAACCGCATTAAAAAGGGCGTCAAAACTTTTTTCGTCGTACTTCTGCACTTCATCCGCGGAAACTGAACTGAAAATGAGAAAAAATAAGAGAAAAAAAGAGATTTTTTTCAAATCGACCTGTTATTTGTAGTAAATCACGACACCGTTCGGCATTGTCTGTGCAGTGTAGCTTGAAACATCGTTTATCTGCGAAGGCTGCTGCCCCTGGACCGACTGCATGTAGTTGCCGGAGATCGTGGGCTTGAATGCGACATTCTGAGTTCCGTAGTAGTTATTCGTGTTGAAACTTACATTGTAATTCGTTGCTCGCTCGGAACGTGAAGTGCTGAACCCGAGCATCCTGGTTCCTGTGAGTGTCGTAGTGCCGTCCGCGTCGTAGGAACCGCCCATGCCGCCGCTGATAGGACATTCGACAACTATAACAGCCGGATCTGAGATCGTGAGAGTGCCGTTGCTGTCGATACCGTCAACATCGCCTGAACCGGTCTTTACATAGTGGATTCCGCCTGAAATCGTGAGATAACCTGTGCTCGAACTGCCGCCGCCGGGACCGCCGTGTCCGCCGCCCCAGTCACCGGGACCGCCTGAAGAAGCAGAACTGTCGGCACCGCCCGCTGCATTCCAGCCGTCGTCTCTGCCGAAAACAGAAGTTACACCGCCTGTAACAGTGAGATACCACGCCTCGAGCCCTTCGAAAGAGTTTGTGACATTGACAGTTCCGTTGATAATGTAAAGTTCGTTATCGGCATGAATGCCGTCATCATCCGAAGCGATCTCGACCTCACCGCCTTTGATTTCAACATTTCCGCCGCTGTGGACCGCGTCATCCCTCGCGTTGACCTTGATAGTTCCGCCGGAAATCTTGATGTAGACCATGTTCATGTTGATGTTTTCATAGTCTGTAACCGTGCTCGGAATACTTGCCTTGATTCCTTTGAGCGAATCAGTCCGCTGTACTGCTGTGCACCGCCGTTGGGACCGCCGCCGCCTCCCCAGCCGCCTGAACTGCCGGATGTCGCTTCGATGATGCTGCCGCCGCCCGACTGAATGTCGATGATGCCGTTTTTGATCTCGATGTACGAAATCGCGTGGATCCCGTCGCCGCCGGTCGAAGTTACAGTGAGAGAACCGCCTTTTACTTTGATGTAACCTTTGACATTCTCATAAGGATCATCTTCGTTGCTTGAAAGCGTCAAGGCCTCGGTATTATCGGATTTTATGCCGTCACTGCCTGAAGTTACCGTGATGTTTCCGCCGCGGATAACGACCGAATCCTTGCCGCGGATACCGTCGTCCTTGCCGTTTACGATCAGCGTTCCGCCGTCGATATCAAGGTCATCTTTCGAAGATATACCGTCGTTGTAGCTGCCTTTTACCGTCAGAGTTCCGTAACCTGCAATCTTAAGATCGGATTTGCTGTAAAGCGCTGCATTAGGTTCGTCAGCACCGTCAGTAAAAACATAGTTTGCCGCGTCTGTCAGGGAATTCTGCGTATCTTTTACGATGAAGATCCTGACATCTTTCGCACCCATTACCGCGAAAGGCGAGTTTTTCGAATTTGTGACATTCATTCCGTTGAACACAACGTGGACCATTCCGTCATCTTTGTCTTTATCGACATCGACAAGGATCTGTCCGTCACTCAAAGTGCCGTCGATTTCGTAAACACCTGAAGCGGTGATCGTCGCCGTTGTGCCGGAAACATCGACATTCTTGCCGTCAACACTTATCGAAGTACCTTTAAGATGGATATAATTTATTTTGTCCGCATCGTCTCTCGGGTCGCTGTTGTCAGCATCAGCAGAAGAATCCGATGTGCCTGGGTTTGTGTTGCCGGCATCACCGCCGTCATCAGGATCGGTGCTGCTGTCAGTATCGCCGTCATCAGGATCCGTCGGTGTCCCGATGCAGCTGCTTTTGTCCCAGCCTGTGCAGTCAGCCTTGCAGATCGCATAACCGCCGGTGTAACCCGAATCGATTTCAGCACACTCTTTCGCGCCGCCGTCGCAGACTTCGCCTGTTTCAACTTCTCTGTTGCCGCAAATAGCATCGGAAACTTCGCCTCCGCCGTTGCCGCCGTCTCCGCTTGAATCGTCTCCGGAACCGCTGCCGGAATTGTCACCTGAATTGTCACCCGTGCCGTTGTCATCACCGCCGGTGTTCGAGTTGTCTTTGCCGGAACCGCCGCATGAAACAATGATCAGAGCCAAAAACATCAGTGAGAAAATCAAAAATCTTTTCTTCATAAGCTCCTCCAAATAGAAATGACCAAAACAAAAGATTTTAAGAGTTTTCAGAAAAAAAACAAGAGTTTTTTCGTAACGGCGTAACGACGACACGACGTGATGATGAAAACGTTACATCGTCACGACGACACGGCGTGTCGACAAAAACGACAAACTGAGAAATAGCGCCGCAACGCTATTTCTCGGTTTTAATGCAGAGTTCCTTGAGTTGTTTTTCGGTGACGGGTGCCGGTGCCTGCGTCATAAGGCATGTCGCACTCGTCGTTTTCGGGAACGCGATGACATCTCTTATCGCGTCGGTGTTGTTGAGAAGCATCATCAGCCTGTCAAAGCCGAGTGCCAGGCCGCCGTGCGGCGGAGCGCCGAATTCAAGCGCTTCGACTAAGTATCCGAAATTCTCCTTTGCCTCTTCGTCGCTGATTCCCAAGAATTTGAAGACTTCCTTCTGCTTGTCGGTATTGTGGATCCTTATGCTGCCGCCGCCCGCTTCGTAGCCGTTGATGACGATGTCGTAAGCGCGGGAGTTGATAGTTCCGAGGTCATCTCCGCGTTTTGCAGCCTCAAAATCGAAATCTGTGAAAGCGTGATGTTTAGCGACCCATTCGCCAGTTTCTTCATCGACTTCAAATGCCGGGAAATTGGTGATCCAGACGAATTCGTAGGAATTTTTGTCGTAAAGTTCGTATTCTGCAGCGAGTCTTTTTCTAAGGTTTCCGAGAGCCGTAAGTGCGACACCAATTTTATCCGCAACGATGAACATGATCCCGTTTTCAGGAATGATTTCAGAAAGTTGAGCTTTTTCATTATCGTTGAAGAACTTCATCAAAGGTGAATCAAGTTCACCGTTTTCTTTCTTTATCCATGCCAGAGCTTTCGCACCGTCGCCCTGAACATCTTTTTCTATCTTTTTGATCTGATTTTTGGAAAGTTCCGTCGCATGACCTTCGAGAACAACGCCTTTTACAACCATTTTCGGGTCGTTTGCGGCGTTTTTGAAAGCGGCGAATTCCGAATTTGCGAATATTGTGTCAAGAGTCTTGAGTTCCATGCCGAATCTCAGGTCGGGCTTGTCGCTTCCGTACTTATCCATCGCTTCGTTGAAGGACATTTTTCTGAAAGGACGCTTGATATCGAGGTTTTTGACAGCCTTGAAGATTTTGCAAAGCAGACCTTCGGTGACACCCATGACATCTTCCTCTTCGACAAAGCTCATCTCGAAGTCGATCTGGGTGAATTCGGGCTGTCTGTCTGCGCGGAGAGCCTCATCTCTGAAGCACTTAGCGACCTGATAGTATTTGTCCATTCCCGCAACCATGAGTATCTGCTTGAAAACCTGCGGAGACTGCGGCAGAGCGTAGAAAGAACCCGGCCAGAGCCTGCTCGGAACAAGGAAATCTCTTGCGCCGCCCGGGCTGCTTTTTATAAGGAAAGGAGTTTCGACTTCGACAAAATCGAGCGAATCGAAGTATTCGTGAACAAGAGCGCTTACTTTGGAACGCGAGATCAGGTTCTTCCGAATGTCCGATTTGCGGATATCGATGTAGCGGTATTTCAGCTTGATTGTGTCGGCTGCATCCTTTCTGAAATCGAAAGGAAGCGGCTTTGACGGGTTCATGAGCGTGATTTTATCAGCTTCGACTTCGATCGCGCCGGTCGAATATTTGTCGGTTCTGTTCTCTTTGCGGTCGATAACCGTTCCGCTTACCGAAACGACCGATTCAAGCGTCAGTTTTTTTGCCGATTCCGCAAGCACCGGATCGCTTACGAAAACCTGAGTCATTCCGTAACGATCTGAAAGTATTAAGAAAACCATAGGTCCCATTTCTCTTTTCTGGGTAAGCCATCCCGAAATGACGACATGCTCTCCCAGATTGTCGAGATTGAGCTCGCCGCAAGTGTGCGTACGCAACATTTTAACCTCCGAAAAACAATAAACTTAAAAAAAGCGGCTAATTATTCCCCTACTCGACTTGAAATCAAGAAAAACTTTCCCGATAGCGCTATTCGTCTTTCTGCCTGAATTCATTTTCTATCACGTTTATCGCCTTGATTTTCTGTTCAGCGCTTGCATGCTGGTAAATCTCATGAACCATGACCGACCTGTGTCCGACAAGTTCCATCACGACATTCATCGGAATTCCGTTCGCCGCGCAAATAGAGACAAAACTGTGTCTGAAACTGTGAAAACCGTAAACTGTCGTTTTTCTTGGGCATCTCTCCCTGTCAATGCTGGTTTCAATGCCGATCTGGCGGAAAAATGCCTGTACAAGTGTTGAAACTTCATTGTTTTTAAAATATTTCTCGGCCATACGCGGCACAACATATATTTCATCGCGTTTCTGCTCCTTTTTCACACGCTTCAGCTCGTCGCAAAGCCCGCCTAAAAGCGGAATTTCGACATTTTTTCTCAAATGTTTCGTCTTGTTAGGTAGCCTGACAATCACCATATTGTCAAAATCGACTTCGCTCCACTTCAAAGTCGCGGCATCACCTTGGCGCAGACCGGTGTAAAGCCCGATCATGCACAAAGTCCGCATCTCACCCTTGGCCGCACTGAAAATCTGCTTCAACTGCGCTTTTGTGAACGGACGTTTTGAAATATGACCTTCGCTCATCTTGTCCACTTCCTGCCATACATTTTTGCGAAGTCCCGCATCTTCAGCCAAAGTGGAAAAAATTGTCCTGAATTTCGTAATTCTCTCGTTGTAAGTGCGCTCGGCCAACCCTTTTTCCCACTCAGCCGCCAGAAATTTCTCAGCAATGTTTTTGTTTATTTCACTCATATATTTCACATCAGGAAAATTCCGGTTCACAAAGGCAACAAAACTGTTCCACTTGTTCCGGTAATCATCGCAGACCATTTTTGAAATCGCCCTTTTTCTCGGTTTAGCCTTAAACAGCTCAAAAACATCTTCAAGCGCAACCGCTTTCGCATTTATATTGTTCAGTTCCTCTATCGCAGTGTTCAAGGCCGCTTCCTTCGCCTCAGGTTCAAGAAGACACACCTTTTTTATCACCTGTTGCAGGTAAAAATACCAGTCTAAATTCAGCTTCAGTTCCATACACCTTTTTTCGGCTCTTTTCTGAGCCTTTCTGGAATCGCTTTCCCGCGTGGATTCAACTATTCTATTACCGTTCACCATTATCTGGAAGTAGTAGTTTCTGCTCCCTTTTTTCTTAAAAACTTTCACCATTTTCACACCTTCCGCGCCTAAAGTTGACCAGCAAAAATTACACTATTTTTTACACTACTAATAAAAAAAATGAAAATAATTCATATATTCAACAAAAAAACAACGTATAATCAATAAATTACACAGCACTTCAATTTATATTACACGGTACTGAATACTATTGCGGCGACGGTGTAACGCAGTATCACAAAAATGATCAGTGCTATGACGGTGACAAATGCAAAGTCGTAATTGAAGGCAATTATCAGGATGCAACAACCTCTGCTTTCGATGCGTCGCAATCCGAAGAGTGTGACGGCACCACAGATAAAGATACTCTTTGCGACATCTATATGAAAAAGAACCGTAAAAATACTGCCTCCACTTACTACACCAATATTGGCACTATCAGTTGCAGCGGCTGCAAAGTCAGCAAATCGTCCAATGCCTGCGGCTACTGCGGTGACGGCGATGTTCAGACTACCGATAATCTTGAAGAGTGTGAGAACACTTCGGTTGGAATCAAGTATTCAGGCGGAACTTTCGATGGAAAAAGTTTTACTGAAAGTAATAGTTCATACAAACTTTATGAAATACCGATAACCGGTATATACGAAATCACTGCCAAAGGCGCAAGAGGCGGTAACGGCGGCAGTGGCGGTCAGTCGAAAAACCTTATATGTTTAGGTAGTGGTGCTAGTGGAGGTTCTGGTGCTGCTGGTGCTGCTGGCGGAGTTGTTACGGCTCAGTATTACTTTACCAAAGGAACAAAACTTAGATTATATGCCGGCACAATCGGTTCTGGTGGCGGTAATGGTTCTAAAGATTCAAGTACCGGTGGTTCTGGAGGAAGCAAGGGATTGTCCAACTCAGACAATCATGATTCTGGCAAATCCGGTGCTAATGGAAATCAAGGTAATGGTAAAGCTGGCGGTTGCGGTGGTTCCGGCGGCGGCGGTGGCGGCGGTGGCGGTGCTTCCGTTGTTAAAATAGATGCTGACGGCACCACATTGGTATTAGCTTACGGCGGCGGCGGCGGCGGCGGCGGCGAAGGCGGTGGTCCTGCAAGTTCTGGATGTACCGGATCTAGTCCCTCTACTTGCTGGGGAGCTTCAGATACCGGTTCCGGTTGCAATGATTATGGTGGTAGAGGTAAAGAAGGTGGTAATGGCGGTCATTATAGTGATAGCCAATGCAGCTATTACTATCCAACTCCAACTGGCAGCAACTACAAGTATGTCGGAGGTTATAGTAATAGTGGTACAAACTCCGGCAACGGAAGTGTTAGTATTACACTCAAAAAATATATGTCTTGCAAAAATGATTGTCATTTTGAGACAGACATTAGTAAATTCGAAACTGCCGACTATAGAAAAGTGCCGTGTACCGGCTTAGAGGCAAATGCCGAGTGGAACACTGCTTCCGAGCTTACACAGTATTGGAACGGTTCATCATGGAGCAACACTTCAACAACCGGAACCTACAGCACGACTGCAAGCACAACCGCATGCAGATACAAATGCAAGAGCGGCTATGTAAGAGAAAACAACGCCTGCATCAAAACAAGAGTTGTTGCTTGCCCGATGCTCTCGATCCCGAATGACGTACACACGGTCCCGAGTGACAGCAACTGGGAGTGGAACACTGTAAGTGAAATCCCGCAGATCTATAGCAACGGCTCGTGGACTCAGGCAGATACGGTTTCGTACGACACAACCCCGACAACAACGGCATGCCGCTTCAAATGTAAAGAAGGTTACGAATATCAGGAAACCAAATACACTTATTATACACAGAGCGGCGAGGCTATTGAGGTGCCTGGCAATTCCTGCAGAAATGACAGAACTGCCAACTGCACAGGTCTGCCTGCTCATGCTCACTGGACATCTAACAACGGCACGAGCAAAACTATAACTCAGAACTGGACTCAGGCAACCGGCTGGACGCCTTCCTCAAACGGAAGCAATAACGCAAGCACGGATGCCAACAAGTGTTACTTCCAGTGCAACACGAACTACACATACAATGAATCCAGCAAGACATGTGTAGCGAAAACACAGCCGGCAACATGCACCAACCTTCCGGCTGCGAACGCGCTGTGGTGGAGCAACGGTTCGACAACAGCACCGACAATAACTCAGACCTGGAACGAAAATCTCTCAGGCTGCAATCCTGCTTCAAACAACTGCTGGGAACCTACAAGTGTCGGTTCGAACCAGGCTTCAGGCGCAACCAACCAGTGTTACTTCCACTGCAAGACCAACTATACTTACAGTGCATCAGGCAACAAATGCGAGGCAAATACACAATCGGCGAACTGTTCTTCAAAACCTGCCAACACCTCATGGAACGACAGCAATTATAACCACGGCGGTGTAGCCGGCACATTCACGCAGACTTGGAACGGTTCGGCGTGGACACCTGCAAGTTATACCTCCACTTATGGTACAACCGCAGGAATATGCAAATTCAAGTGCAACACAAACTACACTTGGAACAGCGGAACATCAAAATGTGATGCTAATCATCAGGCGGGAACATGCGGAACCAAACCGGATAATACAGTCTGGAACGACAACGGCGGCTACGGCGGAGCCGGTAAGTTCGAACAGATATGGAACGGTTCGGCTTGGAATCCTGCAAGCAAAGCTGCGGTTTACAGCCCGAATAGTACTCAGGCATGCGGATATAAATGCGCTGACGGCTACCACACTGAAAACGGCGGTACAAGTTGTGTTTCCAACAAGAAAACTGTTGATTGTCCTGCTTTGCAGACAGGTGCAGTTGCCAACACTGTGACAAGCATCGAACAGAACTGGGATTTCTCGACATCCGCATGGAAACCTGCAAACACACTGACCTATAACACTGAGGCAAGCACGGAATACTGCCGCTACAAGTGCGGTACTAACTTCAACTGGAATGGCACTCAGTGCGTCGGCAAAACAATCAACGGAACCTGCACCGGCAATCCTGCAAACTCGACCTTGTGGTCTCCTGTCACGATTGATCAGACCTGGACCAATGTAAACGGCACATGGCAGTGGGTACCATCAACAACGGCAACCTACAAATCATCTGCTGTTTCAGGTGAGTGCCACTTCAAATGCAACAGTGGGTACCGTTATCTGAACGGTTCATGCAAGAAAACATCCTGGAGTTTTGAAAACGACAGCGATTATCCTTCTGACCTTGTCACGATAAGCACGTCAGGTTCCTATCCTTGGGCAAGATCGACCAGCATCGGCGGCAATACAGGCAGTTCCGCAATGTGTCCAGGCAACCATAATGTGCATAGTACAACTTCCACGATGAATGTAACGGTAAACGTGCCGCAGGGCGGAGGAACCTTATCTTTCTATGCAAAAGGAAAAGGCGAAGGCAGCAGCACTTACTACGATTGGTTCAAAGTGACTGTTGACGGCACACAGAAAATTTATACGACTGATTTGTCAAGCGCCTGGACAAAGTACTCCTACGATCTCTCTGCCGGAGAACACACTTTGGTATTCGACTATAGAAAAGACAGTTCCGTCAGCAATGAGCCTGATATGTTCTGTGTTGATGATATGAATCTGGATTTCAAGATTGAGTTGGACAAAAACACATGGGGTTTTGAATCAGCAATGCCTACATCCGGCAGCAACTGGATAGTTGAGCAGTCCAACAGCAACTGGGCACTGACCAGTTCTCTGGGCAGCGGTCTGCCTAGTCCGAAAGGAAGCAAGTCGATCTGTTCCACCAACCACACTGACAGCACATACGCCGACTTGACAGTTAAGGTAAACTCTGCTGCGGGCAGCACAGCCGGTACTCTGAGCTTCTACTATACCGGTTCTTCGGAAGCAAGTTACGATTTCCTTCAGGTTTGGCTTGATCCTTCCAGTTCAGATCTTGCTTATGATGATCACGACAGCGACTGTAAAGGAACCGAAATTTTGTGTACCGACGGAAGTAACTACACTTCCTGGACTTATTTCGAGAAGGCAATCCCTGCCGGAGAACACACCATTCTCTTCAGGTATCGTAAAGATTATAGCACAAGCAACAATGCCGATACCTATTGCATTGACGATCTTACTTTGATTTCTGTAGAATAATCAGTTCAGATAGCCATTTAGGGGCGCGTCAGACGGCGCGCCTCTTCCTTTAAAAACCCGGTTGATTTTTTGAAATGAACGAAATCGTTGTAAAAATATTTTAATATACAATCATATTTATTTGATTTTTAGAAAATATTTTTATTATATTCTAGATTTTTATTTTGTATATTTGAAAAATTGTGTTTGAGGAGGTGACAATTGGACGGTGAAATATCGGTTGTTAAAAAAGAAAAACAAGAAACTGACATTGAAAGCAAAATTCTGCTTATTCGAGGACAACATGTGATGATTGACAGGGATTTAGCTGAATTTTACAATGTAGAAACAAAAGTTCTGAATCAGGCTGTAAAACGTAATATTGAGCGATTTCCGAAAGAATTCTGTTTCCAACTGACTAAGGAAGAAGCTGAGGCTATAGCTTCAAAGTCACAATTTGTGACTTTGAACATAAGCGGAAATTTGAGAGGAACCAATATCAAAAAACTTCCTTATGCCTTCACAGAACAAGGGGTTGCAATGCTTTCAGCAGTGTTGAGGAGTGAAATCGCCATAAAAATAAGTATATTGATTATGAATGCGTTCGTTCATATACGCCATTATGTCCAGGAAAATTCAGCAATTATAAATCGTCTTACGACTACAGAAATGAAGTTGCTTGAGCACGACAAAAATTTCGACAGAATTTTTAACGCATTGGAGAATACACCAAAAATTGACAGGCAGGGTGTCTTCTTTCAAGGTCAGATTTTTGATGCTTACGCAAAATTCGAATCATTTATCACCGAGGCTGAAAAAGAGATTGTTCTAATTGACAACTATGTTGATTTAACAGTTCTGGAACGCTTTGCCAAGAAGAAAAACGGCGTAAAAGTCACGATTTACACATATCCCAAAACAAAAATAACACCGCTTGATATTCAAAAATTCAATGAACAATATCCGACACTTGAGCTGAAACATACAGAAAAAATCCATGACAGGTTTTTGATAATTGACAACAAATTTCTTTACCATATCGGAGCATCACTCAAAGATCTCGGCAAACAGTGTTTCGCTTTTGAAATAATGGATTCATCATGGATTACTGAAATCATGCAGAATTTATAAAATCCGGTTGATTTTTTGGAATGAACGAATTGTAGAGACGTCATATCATGGCGTCTCAAAAAAGCGGAAATACCTCATTTCCGCAAATCGCGGTTTATTTCAAAATTCTTGTAATTTATGAATTTTATCAGATTTTCCAGGTGTTCTTTATCGAGAGTGTCTGCCAGATTGTGTTCTTCGAGCGGGTCGTTTTTGAGGTCGAAATAATAATTTTTGCCGGTGACGTGGTTGAAGAAGAATTTGCGGTTTCCGTCCAGAATTCCGCTGTGGAGATTCATCGCTCTCGTGTAGATAAAAACTGGTGATGTTTTGCCTTCAAACATATTGTTTCCTACCCACGATTTTTCGGGTTCGATTCCGGTCAGAGCGGCAAGCGTCGGAGCGACATCCAGAACAGTCGTCGGATTCGTGATCGTTTGCGGTGCTGCATCGGTGATCCCTTTCGCGTAAATCAGGAACGGAACATGGAGATTTTCATCCCAGAGATAGTTCGGATGAATGAAGTTTCCGACTTTTCGTCCGAATCCTTCCCCGTGATCGCTAGTGAACACAACTATTGAATTTTCCAGCACATTTTCTTTTTCAAGTTTATTCAAGAACTCTTTCATTTTCTCATTCATGTATTCCTGAGACTTGTAGTAACGCTCCAGATGACCGAGTTTTGAAGTGTCTTCAAACGGAACTTCGTAAGGGGCGTGAGTCCAATACGGAAAATAGAGAGCGAAAAACGGTTTTCCCTCAGATTTTACACTTTGAATGTAGTTGAAAAAATCGTCCTGAACTATTTCTTCCTCAATCGCCGTCTCAGTGCCGAACTGCCGCTTGAAAGTTCCGTTTCTTATTATTTCCGAAGGTTCGAAAACATGATCGATTCTATTAATCGCTTTCAAATTTTCGAAACTGTCGAAATCAAGGAGAACTGGAGAGAAAAACGAAGTTGAATAGCCGTTTTTCCTGAAAACATCGAAAACGGAAATACAGTCGAATGAAGCGGTAATTCTTGTAACTGACTCATAATCAGTTCCCGGATTATTCGAGCAGAAAAGCGCAAGGATTGATCTTGTCGTAGCCGGAAAAACCGTTCTGTGGGAAACAAAATGGAGTGATTTTTTCGACAGATCCGTCAGAAATGCCAGATTGCTTTTTTTGTCGCCTCCGAGCGGGTTCTTTTCAAAGGCTGTGCTTTCAATAACTACAACAATAATATTTTTCCCTTTTGTTGCGGAAAAATCAAAGTCAACTTTCGGAAATTTCTCATTTTTATCAATGATTCCAGGATATTCAGCAGGCTCAACTTCTTTGTTCACATTCAGATAGTAGCTGCTTAAAATCCTTGTCGAAAAATACTCAAAAACAGGACTTTTTTCGAGATCGACAGTCTCTTCAAACGGCAGGAACTGCAAGATAGAAAATGAAATGATATTCAGCACGAGCAAAATCTGCAAAGCCTTGTCTGAAAAAGGTTTGATGAGGTAAGTCTTCTTTTTTGCGGCACAAAGAAGCATCAATGCAAGCGAAGCGAAATAAGATAAAATGATTCCGACAAAAAATATGTTCATCGAATAAACGACATATCTTGATATTTCTCCGGAACTGTAAGCAAGAAATTTTGTCAGACCGTAATTGTTGAATTTGCGGAAATATTGAAAAAGAGCGACATCGTAAAAAAAGAAAATTACCGATGACAGGAAAAGAAGTGAGTAAACCCAGCTCAACAATTTGGATTTACTAAAGAAATCGCAAATTTTAAAAAATATGAAAAGAAAAATGAAGTCAGCTGATGCCAAAATCAACGAAAGCGGCGGAAAAAACAGTATCGGATGATGGTTCGGTACAAAATATAGATACTGACCGGCTAAAAGCACCTTGTAAATCAGCATGAAAATATAGGAAATCGTCAGGAAATATCGTGAATTTGCCGAAATTTTCATTGTTTTCTCTCCATTCGTAGAATCTTTCCTTTTTTGCCTTGATTATCGCATCTTTAGTTTAAAGATAAGTTTCAATCAAAATATTTTTTATATCTTTTGCTTTAACACCTTTTATGTTAAGATTTTTGAGTTCTGCATCCGACATTTCGAAAGAATCGATGAATACTTTCATGTCATTTTTCACTTCTTCTGGCAAAACACATTTTCCCAGCACTGTGCCGGAAGCAAGACGGACAATATCGTTGCGGTGCTTTTTTATGTCTTTGGAATCGGCGTTTCCGCTTTGTTTCAAATCAAGCCAAGCCTTCGCTTTGAAAGGAATCAGCCAAACAGGAGACAGCACCGATAAACCGTTGATAACATTGCGACCTTCCATAAGAAGGCGATAATATGCGTCATTCAGAAGAATTGCGGATAAACTTGAAACGGAATCGTCAATGTGAATCGGAACAACCGCGCTATTTTCCGCGAGAATCGATTCGGTTCTTGAAAAAATCTCGATCATTTCCGGAAAACTCGGATTATTTGGTTTGTCAAAACGGTAAAATTGCGGTTTCCCGTTGCTTTTCACACGGTTCCTATACTCACCGTCATTGATGAACTGCCAGAATTTTTCACCGAATTCCTTTGTCAGAGCTTCTACAATAAGAACCATGTCGAGATCTTTTGTTGTGCGCCCGAAACTTTCGTTAAGTTGCTCGAATGATACCGTGCAGGCTGTGCCGCCAATCAGAACATACTGGTCTGCATATTTTTCAAAATATTGTCTGAAAATATCAAGTCCTTTTACCATACATACTCCTCCAGCATCTGTTGAACGGCTTTTGAGACACGCGGATCGCGTTTTTCTTCATCGGAAAGAATCAAAACAAGCGAAAGCGGATCCACAACGCCGTCTTTTATTGATGTTATGCAATAACCGAGTTCGTGAATTACGCACTTTGGTGTTTCTCCTGACACCATCATTTTCTTTTTCATTATTCTGTAAGTTGAAAAGAGTGATTTTGTGACTGCACAAGTCGGATAAGGATTGTCTTCCAATATCGAATACTCTGAAAGCGCCGAAAATCCGCTCTTTATCAACGGTTTGTCAATGTTTTCCGCAAGCCTGAATGTGCGGATTACGGGATTTCTGAGAAATGGTTTTATGCTTTTCCACATTGATTTTTTATTTTTGTCCGCAACAATCTTTCTTGCCCGGTTTTTAAGCTGCAGAACAGGAATATCGAGAATTTCAATTTCATCAAAGCAGCGTGTGACCGACATTTTGGAGACATCAAGTATTTTTGCAGCATGAGTGACATTCATTCCACGCCAGTTTTCATATAAAGCGGTAAGCAGCAGTTTCTGTGTCAGAAAAGAGACCTGTTCACACGGTTTCAGCTCCCTGTTTTCACTCTGATTCAGTATAAAACCTAAAAAAGGAAGGTAAATCTGACGGTTTTCCCATATAAAAGAAATTCCTTCCTCAAGCATCCTGTCCCTGGAATACGGATTCAGTTTTTTCAAATATAAAGCACAGTTAAGACCTGTATAAATTTCAATCTGTCTCTGCTGCCGCCTTAAATCCGAAAGATTTGTTTCATCGGCAGGAACCGCAATCAGAAATTCAGTTCCGCCAGTTTTTGCAATATGCAAACTATAACTGCCGCGATATGCGAGTGGCAATTTGTTAAAATCGTTAAACTCCGACAATTCAACTGACTGATGCAGGATATTTTCCAGATATTCTTTCATAAAAAAACCTCGCAAAACTTTTTATTTGTAACTCATTTTAGGTTACAAATCAATTTTTCACGAATTTCGAGAGGAATTTTTGAACGATTCCGCGATTTCTTTTCTGTTTTTAATGAAGAAAACCAGACCGGCCGCAATCAAAACCAATGAAATCCACTGCGACATCGAGAGCGGTCCCCAGAATTCACGAGGATCGATCCTGAAAAATTCGATTGTGAAGCGGCCGATTCCATACAAAAGAGCGTGAGCAAATAAATAAAAATATGGATACGTGGTCTTTCTTTTCACGAAAAGAATCAATAAAAACAGGAAAATGACAAAATCGCCGGTGAAAGATATCAGCTGTGTCGGCAACAAAGGAACCGTTGCATCGCCGATGACTGAACCGGTTTTTTCCAATTCTCGAAAAGCTTGTGTTCCTTTAGGAAATGTCACACCAAAAGTATTACTCGGATAACCGTAGCAACAACCGTCTAAAAAACAACCTATCCGCCAAACTGCAAAAAGAAGTGAATTGGAAATTGCTGAAATATCGAGAAATGTTGATAACGATTTTCGTCTTGTGACAAAATTCAATATCAAATATCCGACTATCAGACCGAAATATCCGCCATAAAGAACCTTTCCCCTGCCGTTCAGCGGATTGAATGCTTCAGCTATCAATGCAAGGGCTGATGTCTCAGACAAATATAATGAAGATATTTCTCCATCGAGAAAAATACAGAACAGAGTTGCAAGACATAATCCGACATAAATCGCAAAAAGCGGGAAAAACCAAGTCTTTGCAGGTTTGATAGAACGCACTCTGAGCAACATAAGAAAAACTACAAAGTATACTACAAGAGAGAGACTCTGCATGGAAAAAAGATAATTCTTATAAAAAGGAATAAAACAGTTAAGCAATAGAAACCCCTAAGACAAGATCTTAACAATCACCTATGCTGGAACCGTAGGTATTACTGTTGTAATCTGTTGATGCTCCGCTCCAGCTGCCCCAACCAGTGCCGGTGCTATTACATTCGCGGTACTTATACTTATCAGAACATCCGCATCCGGAACAACCATCATTGCAGCGCTGTCTTTGTCCTTTATCACAGACTTCACCATCAGTTACTTCACCGTCACCGAAATACCTACAAGCCGTGCCTGTCCAACTATAAGTTCTGTTGGTGGAATAACAATAGAAGGTACAACCACCACCATTTGTTGAGCTGTAAGTTGATGTAGTGATCGGACGCCAATCCCAATTTGAACCGCTTATGTTCGTCCAAGTCTGCGTGATAGTAGCATTACCCCACCTTACTGCATTAGCAGGCACATCTGCGCAGGTTGCATTTTTTGTGTTAGCAACACATGTGCCGTTATTCCAGTAGAAGTGGGCAGATGCTGAGCCTTGTGTACCTTCAGATTCACACTTGTAGTAGCACTTGTCTGCATCTGTAGCAGTATTGTGAGTTCCGGTCAGTGATGGCTGCCAGCCGCCGCTCGAAGTCCATGTCTGCGATATGGTCTTGGTCGAAGAGTTGTTCGATGACCAAACGGTGTTTGCAACTGTGAGACTGTCGCAGCTGATGGTTCTGACATTGACACATTCATTGTTCCAACGAGTGTGAGTAGAGTCGCATTTGTAATGACATTCGTTTGCGTTTGCAGTCTCGTTGTAAGTTGCGGATGTTGCAACCGGATACCAGCAGTTGGTTCCGTCGCAGCCGGCATGATCTTCATCCCAAGTCTGCATGTAGGTATGCGTATCGGAATTGGTTTGAGTCCAGACTGTGCCGGTCGGTTTGCCGCTGCATGTATGAGTCTGCGTCTTTGCGTTGCAAGCCGAACTGGACTGACTGTTGTTCCAAGTGTAATTTGTGTTGCACTTGTAGATACATTCTCCGGCAGTTGCATTGTGGTTCGAGTTTTTGCTTCTCGGGAACCAGCAGTCACCATTACCCCACTGAGTAGCATTGCAGGTCTCACCGTTCAAGCCTGTATCATCCCAAGTCTGCTCGAATTTGCCGTTTTTGCCGCCGTCGTTCCAAGTCGAATGACCAGGTTTGCCGTATCCGC
>Ga0310696_10003662_pt1 | contig 19093 bp, 12 predicted proteins | sample AusTroGonzalo_MG_4_FD_203885 | JGI IMG/M metagenome (GOLD analysis project Ga0310696, IMG submission 203885) | Bovine rumen microbial communities from tropical cattle in Woodstock, Queensland, Australia - Gonzalo_02 (v2) (version 2) | ecosystem: Host-associated > Mammals > Digestive system >... | reverse complement strand
CAGCGGACACCACATAATCCTCTGTCCCTTTGGCAAAAATCGCCAGATCCAGCGTCGCATCAAACAATTTCATCCTACCTCCTACCGGGGACTGTCCCCGCAGCCTGCGAAGGGGCCTGTCCCCCCGCCTGCAAGGGAACCCCGCCCTCGATTACTTCTCCGGACAATAAAACTCCAGCTTCCCTCTCGGCTTGAACGCCCGTCTCACCATGCAGATCGTCCCATCTCTCGGATCCCGGAACCGCATCTCAAACAATGAGTTCACATCATAAACCAGAGAAGTATCCATTACTCCAATGATCCTGGCTTCTGCTTCCGTTGGCGTAGTAATATCTACAACACCTACTTCCTCGATCACTTGATCCTCGATCACCTGATCCTCGATCACCTGATCCTCGATCACATGATCCTCACTCACACTCTTACTCTTCGCCATTATCCTTCTCCAAAATGATTGTTCCCTCATTATCGACCGCAGCCATCGCATACCCAGCGCCGATAAAGTAGAACTTCAATCCATCGTATTCCTTATAATTACCGAAAACATAAACCCGTTCTCCCCGGTACACCAGCTTATGCCGGAACAAACTTTCCCAGCTCCGTACATATGCTGCATTACACGCCACTCGGTATATACCAGGTTCAATATTATTATTTACAATTACTTCTTCATCTTGATCCTCGCTCCCGGATCCTTGATCCACATAATTCATCATCGGAAGAAATGTGATCGGATCCTCATGAGACTCCGTATCAAACCAATTCCGCCGCGCCTCGAAATGCAGATGTGCTCCCGCCGGTCCTGCCGGTACCACATTCCCGGAATAACCGGAGTAACCGATCACATCGCCCTGCTTCACCTGCTGCCCGATTTTCACCGCAGCCTTGTCCAGATGAGCATAAAGCGTCGCCTTCCCGTCCGGATGTTTCATGACGATCCAGTTCCCATAACCGGTTGCAGCATATCCGACCCATACGATAGTACCGTCAGCCGAAGCCAGAATCTCCGTACCAATCGGGCAGGCGTAATCAATTCCCGTATGCGGCTTTCCTGCGAAAGTCACACCCGGCACCACCTCTCCATAGTATTGAGTTATCGGATAGCTTCCGACAAACGGCTGACGATATGTAATCATTATGTATCTCCTGTGGTATCTTCATCTTCCAGAGCCTTTACTCTGGAAGCCAATGCCGTGATCTGGCTCTGCAGATCATTATCATCACCACTTGGTACGTTGCCGATCTTGCCAGATAGCGCAGTCACCTGACTTTGCAAATCATTCCCTTCACCGGTCGGGACCTCTCCGATCGCCGTCTCCAGCGCCGTGATATCAGTCTCCTGACCTGCATCTGTCGCCTTGATCTTCTCGATTTCAGACTTCAAAACTCTCGGATTCATATTTACTTCCTTAGCACATCGGCAGCCAGCTTCCGCAAATGTTTCTCATAATCTTCATCCGCCTGCTTATACTGCCGCTTTACTTCTTCAAGATCGCCATTGATGATCCCGGCCTCGTGCATTTTCTCAGCCATCAGTACCGTCAGATCACCTTGCTTGTCGATCTTCGTCCATAACAAAAAGTCACTTTGGCTCTTGGTCCGCTGGAATTCCTTGATCTGATCCATCTGATTGTTCACGATTCTCGTGATTATCAGCGTGATGATCGTCGTTAGAATACCTGACGCACATATGATCTGCATCAATTGGCTCACCGTCATCCTCCTCTTCCATATCATCCGCGTCAGGTTTTAGATCCGACGGCGGATCGATCATCAAATCGAATGTCGGCTTGACCCATGAGAATTTGTAGTTGGCCACGCCGTACTGTGTGATCGCATCTCTCAACACATCATGACCCAAAGATATACCTGCATTGCTCAGATACTCCGCAGCCCGGTGGATTGCATACGTCATCTTATCCTCACCGGTCGCAGTCTTCAGGTCTCGGAAATAATCCTCCGCCGCTGCATACCCAAGCCGCGCAGCATAAGCCACGATCTCCGCAGCCATCGGATTTTTCTCGCTTAGCTCCTTGTAGATCTCCACGATCCACTTGCAAACCAGCACAACCAGCACCGGAACGAAGATCTTGATCATCTGCGTCACTGCCTCACCTGCCAATGCACTCCAGTCAACATCCATGTCTACTCCTAAATAAACATGAGGACTGTCCCTTCACGGGACTGTCCCCTCTTATCTTCAGAAAACACCGCCGGTAGAAACACCGACCTTCACAGATCCGAAGGACGGAGACGTACCGGATACGGTTGCCACTGCCCTGCGCCATCTGCCTTTCCCGCGGACCTTGATGTTCTTCTCGCCGGTTCCGGTGATATCCGGGAAAGTGCAGATGTCCGTCCAGTTGGACTTGTCATCAGAGCCCTGGATCTTCAGGACGATCTTCGGCGTGGTCCCGGAAACAGTCCCGCTCACCACAACGCGATAGTTCAGTTCATACAGGTCATCCCCGTGAAAGTCAACCGCGCTGCCGGTGGTGGTGGACGTCATGGCGCTGGTCGTCTCGATCAGCATCAGCTCTTTATCAAAAGTTCCTGCTGTCTTCATTCCTCACCTCCTTACGCAAACTTCAGCCCGGTCAGCCAGGACAAAGACCGCGGATGTGTAATGATATGGCCGATATCCCATTTTACAATGGTCCGGTCAGTAACACCATCATCAAGACGTCCGATGTGTTCGGATGACAACGGAGCGAACTGCCACGCCTGGTAATGCGTCTTGTCCTGTCTGACAAACATAACGGATGTGGAATTACCGTCGCTCAGGTCAACGGTACCGTTATACAGTTCCTTGTCGGTGATGATCGGAATATCCGCGCCGTACTGATCTGTATCCTCATAGGTGTTCCCGGCATCGATAAACTTCACGCCGTTGTAATCAATAAACTTCCGGCCAATGCTGTCTTCAGTCATCTTCAGATAACCGGAATCCCGCAGCAATGCTGTGAAGTGTGTGAGGAATGTGCTGTTACATACAGCGAAATCCGGCTTCTTTCCATCGATGGCGTTGATCGCCTTGTCCAGTTGCAGGAAGAAAATGCTGATGTTGGTCGCATAGTTCTGGCCGGTCGGGCTCAGATCCAGCACCGCATTCCCTGCCGGATTCGCGCAGATCTTCTGACCGGAGAATTCCTCATTGATCATATAGCGGACGCCGACGATTGCCTGCGGATCCTTGGTGGGTGTGTTGTTGACCCACGCATCATTAAACTGACGAGCCATAGCAGTGATGGTATCATCAACCTGCTGCGTCATCGGGTCAACGATCTTCGGTGTCTTGTCATCAGCAATAAGGTAGTCCACATCAATGGAGTTACCGAATGAAAATACACCGGCGGACACAGGCTGCGGTTTACCCTGGATCACAGAACCAAACGGCTCGTTGATCTTACGCCAGGACACCGGCTGCAATTTGCCGGAGCGGTAGGTCTGCACGGTCAGCGCCTGGATGTTTTCAAAACTCAGCGTGTCCGCCAGCTGGCTTTCCTCCTGTAAGGTTTTGATGATTCCCTGTGTCAGCTGATACGGGCTCATCAGGTACATGTCAGCCAAAGTTAGTGCTGCCATAAATTATCTCCTTCGTGTTTCTCTCAGTCCGTCCCGGATCAGATCCATCCGATCTGTCTTCTTCGGATCGCGGAAGTTGTTCTTTGCCCCGCCTGATCCCAGTCCCGGACTGCTTGCCAAATTCCCGGGGACTGTCCCCGGAGCTTGAGTAGGGGTCTGTCCCCCCAGATTTCCTACTCTCTGTTTCTTCGCTTCAAATGCCTGTTCAAAAGCTCTCACAAACTGGCGCGCTCTCGGGAATACTTTCATCTGTCCGTTCCCGTCAAGGAAGAACTGCGTATACTCCGGATCATCTCTGGTGATCATCGGGACGCCAGCTTCCTGCGCTGCGTCATAGATATCATTCCAGTAATCCTTTGTCACATCTCCGCCATTCGCCTTGATCCACGCCTCCGCCTCAGGACTGGCAGCTAAACTCTCAGCCTTCTGGGCTTCCGGCTGTTGTTCCTGCTGCTCTGACTGACCGGTAGCTGCAAGCATCGCTCGGGCCTGATCCGCCGTCGGATTCTGGATCCCTGCCTGCTTCATCTGGTCAATCATTTTCTGTACGCGGTTGTAACTTTTGTCGGTGGATGACTGAACCAAACGTTCAATCCGATCCATCGCTGCATTCAGCTGCTCGCTGGTGACATAGTTGACTTGCGGCTGATTCGCTTCCGTACCGGGGACTGTCCCCGCAGCCTGCGAAGGGGCCTGTCCCCCCGCCTGCAAATTACCCGAAACCGTTCCCGGCTGCCCAACCGGTGCCGCTCCAATCAATCCGTCTGCCATAATTTCCTCTCCTTATCTACATCTGATCCCTGGCCTCTGATAACAAAAAAAAGGACGCCCTATGTAGGACGTCCCCTTTCTCAGAAATAGTGCGATCTGCCAGGTTGACTATAAGTATTGTACCATAAATATTATTTGTAATTTTGCATTCCCTTTATGTAATCTTCAAAACTCATAAAACTCGAATTCGCGAACTTCTTGTACGTTCGCTCCATCTCATACCTTGCCGTCTCGCTGATCTCCTTTCCTGTTGCTTTTGCGTAATCCAGCTCCTGTTTGGTATAGTCGCTCAGTGCTGCATAAGAATTGTAATAGGTATCTTCGTTATATCTTTCGCTGCGCTTATCCATCCATTCCTTTACTTCTGGATGATCTTCTTTATATGTGCGGTTCCATTCCCAGTAATTTTTGAGTACAGGTACAGCGTCAAGGAAGTCCTTCTGCTGATCTGCTGGCAGAGAATAATAGATGTCCTGAATGGTGCTGATCCCCGGGAACTGTGTCTCTTTGATCTCGTTGTACTGCTGCACCACATCCACCGCCTGATCGCTCATCCGCATGACACGTTCAACACCCTTCACATCAATACTGCCGATATGCGGATTCTTGCCGCCAAGTCTCGCGTTCCATTCTGCCAGCTTTTCAGTCGGCACCGCTTCATAATTCCGCGTATCCTTATTGATGATCGCTGCCCGGAATTCCGCACCCATCTGATTTGCAATATCAACCTGTCGCTCATATGGTTCAGCATAATAAGCATTGGTAATGTGCTGGTACAGAACATACTTCAGCAGCTCTTCAGGATCATTTTTATATGCCGCAGTCCTTGTCACATACTCAGGATTCTCATCGTACCATCGGTTCCATGCATTAATGTCCCCGTTTGCGCTGTCAATAGCTGCCTGGTCTCGTGACGCCTTCATTTCCCGCAGCGTCTTTTCTCCTTCCGGAAATACTGATCCACCACCCAGCAACGATAGGACCATGCCGCCCAGCGCAGATCCAAAGTCAGTATTACCCTGGACTAATTGTTTTACGCCTTCTGCCCCGGCAAAACCAGGTACCCGGATCTCATTTATCTTACGCTGCCGATCCGCTGCCATATCCCAGATTGTACCGCTTTTCTCCACCATGGCGTTCAGTGCATCCACCTCGTTGATCTTTCCTTCAGCGCACATCTCAGCAATCTGTAACCGGATCTGCTGGTCGCCATACTGGCCGAACTCATCATAATCAAATCCGTATAATTTCCGTAGTGCCCGTTCCGGTATAGTCATTGCGTCTCCAACAAAGGATCCTAATGTACTCACCATCGGAATATCGGATGTCAATGTCTTGATCGCGTTTCCGGTTCTTGTTGAAGAAAGTGTTCCAGGATCCTCGCCCGCTTGTTTACTCTGGTACCAGCTCATAAATATCGGAGGACTGATAAACTGATCCGTCAAGGTCTTCATCCCGTTCTGCTTTCCAATTTCCAATTCTGCCTGGGCATATGCGGTTTCCCATACAGAACCGCTGCGGTCATTCTTTGCTTGCAGCATTTCCTCTTCCGTAATGTCACTGGCCTTTACCATTTCGCTAAGGATCTCTTCGGTTCTTGCGTTTAATGTTGCCTGGTTCATCATGCTGCTGTAACTTTGGCCGAACTGGCTAAATGGATATAGCTGACTCATCAGATCTATATAATAGCTGCCGCCCATCCAGTCCGGCAAAAACGGTAACAGGATCCGGAACTTACCGGCCAGACGGCTCGGTAATATCTCCTGCCGGTTCTTGTCTTCGTATTCCTTCATCCGCTGATAAGCGTTACCAAGAGCGGGTTTGTCGATCATTCGCTTCGCCCACTTCCACATTGACCGCGTATACCAAAATTGGTACGGACTCAGCATCGTCAGGATCGGATCAAATCCATACCTTTGATTGTAGTTCAGCATGGCTGCATCCTTCTTCATGTCGGAATATTTGATCGCCCGGTACTTTTCTTTCCGCATATCCTCTGAAACATCCCGGTTCAGCCATTGAGCGATCTGTGCCCGTGTTCCCAGATCCAGTCCGGACATCTTTGCAGTCTGAGCTTCAAGATCCGCGTTATTGTAAGCTTCACCAAAAGCAGCCAGTGCAGGATTCAGATACTTGCTCTGCAATTCTCCGTAAGCATCTGCCACCGGCATTGTCTGCGGAGTGGCTCCCTGCCGTACTGGTCTGATAAAAGCAAATGCGTTTCGCGGTTCCTCAAACCCTTCTGGCTTTCCAATGTTCACAGTCCTCACAATTTCCAGTACCGGATCGTAATACACAAGACCTTCAGGATTCTGTAGATCTACACCCAGCACATGATATTGTTGTCCGTCTGCCTCGATCGTCCGCTTCATTCGATCAAGTTCTTCCGGCAGGTATGCCACCAGCTTTCCGTCTTTATATACATTCCCGGCAATATTCCAGAAACCATGTTCAAAATGGTATGTGCGTTTGATATACTCGCCGCTGTTCGGTGCAGCAGTCGGATCAACTTCTGCGCCTTTTTTATACCGCCGCTTCAGTTCATTGACCAGATCAGCATACTCATATGTAAAGTCCTGCATCACCATCTTCTGGATGTCATTCTCCCAGATCGGATTGCCCTGTGGTGCTTCACCTTCCGCTCCCTTTACCCACCATTCGATATACTCCCAGGCATATAGGTATTGGTCTGGGCTCAGGTTTTTATTGTTGCTGAAATCCCGCAGCAGTCGCTGGACCTTCGTTTCAAATGGTACATTAATCTCACCCCGCAAGTAAACCGATTCCGCCTGATCCAGTTTAACCGCATACCCATCATCAAACGTCCGCTGCAAATTCTCATCCAGTACCTTTGCAAATTCAGATGACCACCGTTCCGTAGAATCCATTACACTCTGGTTCAAAGCCGGTGACTGTCCTCCCGCCTGCAAGGGACTCTCGCCTTCCGCCGCCTTCTTCTCTCCCATCGCCGCCGATAACGCAGCGTCGATCATCTGCTCCCGTGTCCTCGTCTCCGTAAATAGGCTCAGTTGATTCGGATCCCCCGCCTTGTAAACTTCCTCGCCATAGGCGTTAAAGAAATCTCGCATCCGCTTCACATTGTTCTTCGCGTCCCCAAAGAAACCCGCCAGCAAAGCCTGCGTCGGCGTCCACCGTTCCATCCCCGGGATCGTCTGCTGTGCCAGGTAATCATGGATATTGACTCCCGCCTTTCGTGCATCCTCCAGCAATCCCGCTGCTGCCATAACGTCTCTGGTTATTGAAAGCGCTGCATCTCTGCTGCCGGTCTGGATCAAACCTTCAGCCCGCGCCATTTCCGGCAGGCTCTGCTTCAATGCGGATTCCAGCGCCGTGATATTGCTGTCCGAAGTCTCGCTGAAGCTCTTAATGATCTCCATGCTCTCCGGTGTGGCATACAATGTCGCAAACAGTGCATTGATAAACCGCGTCTTCCCGTCAGAACTAAGCACCAGATCTCCGTTCCGGTTCATTGTGGAGTAACGGGCCCGCTCCATCTCCGGTAAACTCCGCAGCCATTCCACCGATGGCATCGCGTTCTTCTCCGTTGTGAACGTGTCCATTGATTCACCCGGCACAATATCCAGTGCAGCCAGCGTTCCCATGTTCACCTTGTTGGCATCGGTCAAAGCATTCTCGCTGGCAGTCATCACCTTGTTCCGGTTGCTGTTCGCGTCTTCTGCAAAGGTAACGGAATCTCCGCCCAGCCGCTCCCGGATCAGCACAGGATTCTCAAAGCTGTCCAGCTGTGCCGGATCGATCCCGTAATCCCCTGCCATGTTCCGCAGGTATTCCTGATAGTTCGCCCATTGTTCCGGGAAATGATCCTTCGCATACATCAAGGATAGCACTCGCCCGTTACCGCTTTCCACATACAGGTTTCCTTCTCCGACGATCGGAGCGCCGGAGTCAATGGCCCGCTGCTCATCGATCAGCAGTCCGGGATTCAGGTTCGCAGCATGAGCATACACATCACTCTGATCTGCGCTTCGGTTCCTTGCCTGTGCATCCGCCGGATAATCCTCATTCAGGATCAGCTGATCCCCGAACCAGACATTGGATGGTACCAGATCATTCAGCTCCACAACCTTATACTGGAGCTGGTATTTCTTTCCTGTGTTGGCTTCTGTTATGGAATAAGCATAAGTGTTCGTGCCTTTCACCTCATGCCATTCAGCAGGAGCGAATGGATTCATTGTCGGATCTGCTTTCGCTGCAGTGATCGCTTCGTATAATGTCGCGTCATCAACCCGCCATCCGGCGATCTCCATCGGCAGCTGATAATTCTGTAAGGCGGTCTCTGCTGCTTCCATACTGCCAAAGTGCTGCAATATTGTCTTTGTAACTTCAGCCTGCGCCCTTCTGGATAAAGCTTTGTCAGACATTCTCATGTTGTGCCGGTCCTGTCCCAGCTGTGTGCGCAAGTTCTGCACAAGTTCTGCATAACCTGGCATCCGCTGCACATCATCGGTTAGCATACGATCAAAAATATCCCGCAGCTTCACACCGTTGATCTCCGCGTTGATGTTCAGCACCTCATCGCCGGTTGCCCCATGGAACACAAACTCACCCTGCCCGCTGTAATCATTGCCGGTAACCGTAGCCTTGACCTTCTGATAAATGTCCAGCAGGTAATCCCGGAATGCTTTGAACACAGCCTTCAGCCCCGGTGTCGGCGCGGATCCGTCCATCAGATATTGCTCGAAACCTCTGGCAAACTTCTCCTCCGCGTCCACATACCGCTGCCGCTCCGCATCCGTCAGTGTCGGATCATTCTGCTGCCACCGCGCCTCCAGCTCCTGGAATTCTGCCACATCTTTAAATCCTGCCCAGGTTGTAAATTCCGTCAGCAATGGCTGCGACAATGTCCGTCGGAACAAATGCCCGCTTTCATGCACCATTGTCGATACATCAGACGCCTCCAGCATCCGGATAATGTTCCCGATCTCCGTATGCTCAAATGTCCCCTTGATCCTGTCCACCGCCTGCTGGTGCAGGATGTTCGGATCCAGCTTATTAAACGTCCCGTCATTCTCAATTGATTTAATTTGATGGTTGTCAAAGCATACATAAACGTTCGTAATTTCTCCGGCTCCGTCGATCGTATTTTGAATAATCAACCCATCATGTCCATCGGCTTTAGCCTTTTTGATTGCTTCCAAATATTTACTTTCGGAATAATAATCCCCCTGCATATCAAGATACGCAGGATTCACAATGTTCAAATATAGATCTTGTACTACTCCGGGATGAACAAATTGATTAGGATCATACACCAAAAATGCCAACGTCGTATATTGGTAATCAAGTGCCATCAATCTTTTTGCGACGTCTTCAGCCTTTTCAGGAATTTTTGAATCCTCAAGAATACTTATTACTTCCCGATCTAATTGTTCATCTGATAATAAATATTCTTCTAAAATTGTATTTATATAATCTCCAAATTGATTTCTTAGATTGTCTTTATATTGACGATAGCCTTGATATAAACTTCGCGCTAAGCTTTCTGTGGTTCTTGAAAATCCATTCCTCCATTCTAAAGCTCGTGGTAAAACGGCTTCTAAATTCTTTTTATCCTTTTCAAGTATTTTTCGTAATACATAATCTTGAGATTGATTTATATATTCTGGGTGCTCTTTGTTTGCATAAGACTCGGCTGCTTTCAGAGATTCTGTAAAGAAAAATGTAGGTCCGGCTGCCCAGGTATCTCTGCCTCCTGCTCCATCTCCTGCTTTATTCGGGTCAAATATGTCAAAGGAAACATTGCTTCCATGATGTACCACCAGTGGCAGACCATACTGATCCACAACTTTTGACTGATGATCCGTCCCAATACCAAACCATTCTCTAAAATTCTTGTTTCCATAATGATTGACAATGACGTCGTAATACTTCGCAGCATACTCCGGTACTGACATACTCAACACCGAATAATCCACCGGTGGTTTAGGCTTTCCTTTAACATTATCAATTAGTTTTTGAATTCCGCTCAGTATAGTCGTCTGCCGCAGCACCCCTTGATCCTCGATCCTTGCTCCTTGATCCTCACTCACCCCCGGCAGCCATCGCGCGATACCCTTCAGCTGTACCGCCTGCGAATAAAACTCATCCGGATAGGCACCATTCGCCCGGGCCCAGGTATCCGCCGCAGCATCATATACTGCCATCATCAGGTCAGCTTCCGCCGGTGTCCGTCCTGCATCGATCCATCCTTCCCGGATCCCGTCTCGATCAAGGAATCCCCGGCGTTCACGCATTGCCTTTTCCCGGATTGCGTTGTTCGTATCCATTGTTTCCGTCGCTGCCACTGTCTGTTCTGCCGACATTATTACCGGCTCATGGTTCTCATATCCCGGACCTGATTCGGCGGCATCATTGATCAGCTGCGCATTGGCATCACCCAGGTTCCCGATCTCCCGGATCATCGCGTTATACTTCGGATTGTATTCGGCATAAAATTTATTCTTGTCCTCAGGCGTCATATCTTTTGTTTTCTTATGAGCGTCCTGCTGCATTTCATACATTTGCTGCCGGATCTCTGCGATCCGTTTGAAGTTCTGACGGAATTGTTCTCCGCTCTTCTGTGTCGCAAATTCATATCCTTCAATAAAAGCCTGATCCATTTTGCCGGTCAGTTCTAATTCCTTTGCAAAATGTTCTTGATATAGCGTGGATACATTTATGTGATATTCATCCCATACCTGCTGTTTCTGCACCCTGTCTGCTTTCTTCCCAGGACCGGCCGCAGCATCAAGAGCCTCTGTTCGGCTGTATGCCCGCTGGAGTTCTTTGTTCTTCTGTTCAAAAAAGTTGACCCAGTTCTGATTCTTTTCAGTCATGTATCCAATGTACTTTGCATGGCTCGTGTTCTGAAATCCCAGCCCCTTCATGATCCCGGCTGCTGTTGAAATCTCTTGCTTATAAAGATCTGCAAATTCGTTCCGGTGTCTGGCAAATACATCTGCCTTCAAAGCTCTGGCTTCGCGGGAATCCATTGACTGTGTTTTGGTCATGACATCCCCTTCTTCCCTGCGGATCCGCAGCCAGAATTCCTGATGGTTCATTTCCATTTCGCTCATCATTTGAGCCACCGGTGCCAGGCCCTCAGCCTCAACAATCGCCGCCGTGTTATTTGCCCGCTGGATCAGGTCTTCCCGCCGCAGATTATTTACATAATCATCCAGTTTCTTTTGTATATCTTTCAGGATTACTGCCCGTTCTTCTTTCGTCTTGCTGTTGGCAAAGCGCTCACGGATCTCATTCATAATGCCGGACTTTTCAAACATTTCCTCATAGATCTTCGCTTCACCCTGGAACAGGTTATCACAGACCTTTTTCATTTCCACGTTCACATCAGGTCGAACATACACATCACGGAACAAAGTCTTATAAATCTGATCCATATTCAAGCCCGCTTCAATGGCAGCATAGATCACGTTTGTCATCCCAGGAGTCTGTGCCTCGATGGTCTGAACCAATACATCCGGCAACAAATGGAATCCTTCGCCCCGCTTCCAGCGCTGTCTCCAGTATTGCTGGATCGCAACCGTTGTCAGCTGGTTACCTTGCAGCGTTTCCATCTTACCGCTGAGCGAAGAGAATACACCAAGCTTATTGTTTGCCGTTCGCAGCGCTCCGTTCAATCCAGCCAGCGCTCCCTTCAATCCCGTATCTGTTCCCTGCTTTTTCGCATTGGCAGCAGCAGATGTAAAAGCTTCCAGTCCTCCTTTGCTGCTTGATCCTTCCTGGCCGCGGAACATGGCCCCTTCATCCACATCCATTCTCGCAGGTTTCACACCGAAAGCATCCAGCCATTGTTTGATCTGGCGGCCGGACATAAAACCCAAAACACCTTCAGCCGCAGCCGTTACCGTATTGTTGATAACATTGTTGATAAAATAAGACGGACTCCACCCAAGCAGCAGCAACGATTGCGCGCTTTTCATCGTATCAAACATCATGTTGATCGTGCTGTTTGGCTTTACTCCGTAATACTCCGTATAATAATTTGCCATCGAGTCGATCATCGACGTTGTTATCTGGTATTGCAGCTGGTTAATGTTCCATGCCTGCGGAGCTCCCTTTCCATCTTTTACCGTTGAAAATCCCTGAACGATTGTACTGATCGGATCCACACCGCTTGACACATCAATCCCGGCAAACATTCCGTTATGCTGCGCTGCATAATTCCGGACCATCTGCTCAAATACTGCCGGTTTCTCAGCGTATAAGTCCAGCACATCTTTTACTTCCATATTCAGATCAGCAGCAGCTTTGAATAATGTGGACCGTGCCCCTTCTGAATTTTCATATTGTTTGATGTAGATCTCCGGATTTGTTTCTGCAATTGCATGACGCATACCATCCCGGACCGTCAGAACATCTGCGCTGTTTGTAAATTCGCTGTTTACCTCTCCGGCCAAACTTGACAACCGGTACCGAAGATCAGCCACATCTTTTACGTCATACATGTATGTATTCAGCACATCGTTCGCGATTTTACCGACGCCTGCCACCTTGCTTTCCGGCATCATATCAGCCAGCCCGGTCTTCTCTACCCTGGCAAATTCCTTGATCGTTCCGTCTGCATTGATCCCGCCGATAAACCGATCCATAGCGGATAGTGTATTCACATCAGCAGATCTGGCCAGGTTCTTCCAGTTATCAAAGAAATCATTGATCCCGCCCGGAGCCTTTGCCTTTGAGATTGCCTGGTATATACTCCCGACAAACGGAACCTGTGTCAGCATACTTCCCCGGTTAGCTTTGGCAGCCTCAACTCCAAGCTCATTTCCCGTGACTTTTGCCAGGACACCGGCACCTTCATTTTGCAATGGGCCTGCCAATATATCCAGATCCAAAAGCATCTGCATGGTGTAATCAGATAGAAATGCTGATGTTCCCCCTGCTTTATTGACCAGCTCATTCACAATTGCTGGCTGTAATTCTTTATCATAGCCCTGTGCATCCAGCTCTTTAAAAATAGCGCGGATTCCCTGCAATCCTTCTATGCCATAGGTACCTTCTGGCATAATCTGTTTCTCATTAATCCCACGGTTGAAATACCATGCCTCTCCAGGCTTTGTTCCTTCTTCTCCTTTAAATATCTCTTTCAGAATATCAACGGAAAAATCTCCTATGGAACCATAAACATCATAGGTATATTCACCTGCCTGCCACATCGAACCGGCATTGTTGATAACTTCCTTCAAGCTGTCATTTATGGCAGCCAGTAAACCATAACTGTCATTCTTGTCAGCATTTGCCCGCTGGATATTTGCCTTTGTAATGTCGTATGTCTGCGCTCCGAATCCAATAGTATGTTCCATAAGAGTATCCGGCAGGTCTGATATTTCCAAAAACTTATTCAGTATTGGCAGTTCTTTTCCTGTCACTGCCTGATAAAATACCAGTCCGCCGGTAGCCACTGCTGCACCAGCCAGAACATATGGATTGGTCAGTAAAGCTGCTGCACCTCCGGCTCCTGCCATACCGGCAATTGATCCGGCAACCTTCAGCCCCACTGCCCCGGCCATTGCTGATGATAACGCCTGCTGCGCTGCCTGTGTCTTCTTCACATAGCTCGGCGCATTAATCCCAGATTCATTATTGGATATAGCGACACCCAACTTCCCGATCCAGTCCAATTGTTCCCAGTCTCCCAGCTCCCGTTCCTGGTTCCATCCTTGCAGTGCCGGATCACTTGGTTTGTACGTTTGGTCCTTGATCGTTGCTCCTTGATCTTCTTTTACCGGCTCCCACCAGTTATCCTTCTGGATTACATCCGTCACAAACGGATCATTATCCATCAGCGGACCCCATTGATCCACCGGCTTTCCCTGGTTCTGATAACCCATATACTCATACAGAGTATTGATCTGATCTCTCGTGTAATGCTCATCTACATAATTCGGATCCTGATCATACCGGTTCCAGATATCCAGCATATTCTCCGGCTGCGCGATCCACAGCTGTGACGCCTGCGGCTCCTGATCCTGAACCGTGGACGGTTCTCCTGCAGCGCCAGCTGATGGGAACTGTCCTCCCGTATCCAGTGAAGCCCCGCCATTGTCTCCCATGTACCCGTCATAATACCCTGCCGATTCCTGCGGCTGGCTTACCGCACCGGTATGCTCGGCGTAGTATTGTTCATACGCCGCTTTCTCCTCATCATTGAATCTTCGTGCTACACCGATATACTCTGCCTCAGCCATTTATCCTCCTATAAAATGGGGACGGTTCTCCCGAAGGGGAACTGTCCTCCCGCCTGCCCGCGGATTCTCATCCTCAATCAAATATTCCAGCTCGTGTTCGGATTCCAGTACAGACCATTATTCGCCGTACTCCCGGCACCATAACTCCGATTGCTCCCGGCATAACTGCTGCCACCGCCGCCATACGAATAACCGCCTCGTCCACCGCCGCCGGATCCCCTGCTGACATTTCTACCCGCAGTCTTCCAGTCCGGACGGTATCCATAAAAGGTTCCGAAGGTATTCCAATAATCCCGCATGCCTTCTTCCCATCCGCGGTAACTTCCGGTCTGTCTGTAGTAGTTCGCCTTCTCCTGATCCACCGGATAATAATGTCCATCCGGTGCCCGGTAATATCCTTCATACGCATTCTTTCCGTAGGCGGTACCATAAGCCTTGTTGCCCATCTTCATGATCTCGTCTTCGGTATAACCGCCTTGCTTATACGGAGCCTTGACTACCTTGCCGCCTTGACCATAACTCGGATTGTAATATTTCGATCCATCCGGAACTGCCTTATCGCTCCCGGATCCTTTGGTACTTGTTCCCGTTCCCGTTCCTTTGCTGTTCGTCCCGCCGGTATTCGTACCTGCCTTTGCAGTTTGATCGGTGCTGCCCGCTTCCTGATTCTTTCCGGCAGTTTTATATGTCATCTTCGTATTGGCCCGTGCATCCTCAACCTTGTTCCAGCTGTTGACCTCGGCCTCAGCTCCCGGTCGATCAGGATTCGGGACCTGGCTACTGCCTTTCCCCTGATAACTGATTCCCGATCCCTGATTCCCGGCACCTGTTCCCTGCGTCTGTCCCTGCCGTGCATCAAAACGCTGGTTCCCCTGCGTACCCACTCGGTAATTATCAGCAACAACCTCGTCATTACTTCTTACATAAGTCTCCGTGCCCGGGATCTTGTAACTGTCCGCCGGGATCTCAACCGTGTATTTGCCAGCCTGATTATCCTCATTGAATCGGTTCAGCCGCCGCAGTCTGTCTTCACTTCCGCCCTGATTTGGATTGACCCATCGGCTGACTGCTTCCTTCGCGCCTTGTATATCTCGGACCATTTGTGTCGCCTGATTGACCGCTTCTTCACCATAGATTCCCTGCTGGTTCAGCGCATTGATTGCCCGGTTATAAGCATCCACATCCAATGGTGTTTTCCCTTCAGATGTTGGCACATTCGGTTCATAATTTTCTACCCGGTCACTGATTCTGTCTCCGTACATTTCCTGTAACACCATAGGAGAGAAGGATCCGTCTACCAGTCCCAAAGCAAGATCCGTCTGATATTGTGGATTGTTTTGATAAGTATATGCTCCCTGATTACCGGCCACAGCTCCCTGATTCCCCGACCAGGATAAACCATTATCAGCCAGCCACTGCTGACTGCCGACTGCTGGTCCTGTACTCTGACCGCCACCGGCAGATCTAATCGCCGGATCATAACCCTGCGTCCTCGATCCTCGTCCATTAAGCGCATCGTATTCCGCTGTGCCCGGTGTATACCTTCTCACCACCGGATTGCTGGAATAATAATCCCGCCCCGGGGACGGTTCTCCCGAAGCGCCTGTCCCCGTAGTCCCGCTGTAACTTATTGGCTGCATCAGCTCCCGTCCTCGGTAAAGCTCTTCCCGCAACCGTTCTGCCCTGGCAGCCTCAGCCTGACGATTCGCCGCAGCAGCCGCAGCTTCCCGGTTCGCAGAATCCCGCTGCCATTCCTTCCACTGCTCCGCCGTCCAGTCCATGTATCCTTCCGGCAGTCCGTTCTCCGTCAATGCAGCCTTCGTCCCCGAAGCACCGGTACCCTTCGCCCCGGTTCCCGTATTGGCATTCGTCGATCCTCCGGTATAAACCACCGGCTTCTCTTCTTCAGCTTTTTTTCCGGATCCTTTGATCTCTTCCTTCGATTCAGGTTCAGCCACAGTGATCACCGGCAGCTGTGTCTTTGTTCCTGCGCCCTGTCCTTCTGTACCTGATACCTGATCCCAGGAGCCTGATCCCTGATCATCCCTGTTCTCAGCATCATTATTGATCATCATTCCGCTGTCAGAGTCCGGTGCTTCCCAGCTCATGCCCGTTTCCTGCTCAGCCTTCCCATAAACCTTTGGCGTCGTATAAGTACCGCTCGCCGTCTGGTATGTCATTTGTGCATGGGCCCGCGGATCATCATCCGGATTGTAACTATACCCGGCAGATTCATGTCTTTCCGCCCGCCGCTTTTCCTCCTGCGCTGCAGCCCATTCCCGCTCTTCTTCTTCGCGTCTCCATGTCGGCGTATATACTCCACCGCCGCCGCCGCTTACATCATCCATCGCCATATCCTACCTCCTCGATCCTTATTTACCCGTCATCCTCTTCACCGCTTCCGGCGCCCTCGCCTTAACCATCGCCTTCAGACTATCAGGCAGGTCAGCCCAAAGCATAGCCGCTTCCCGCTCCACATCCGGCCGGAAGTAATCCTCCAACGCAGCGTCGATCATATCATCCACTTCCAGCTCCGCCTGAACAATGCACTCATCAATATCCTGATTCGTCAGCACACCTACCCCCTCGATCCTATCTCATGATCCCTTCCTGATCCGGCGTCCCGGCCAGACCCTGACCCGGTATCATTCCGCCCATCGCACCCGGCAGTCCGCCTTCCATACCCGCACCGCCCGGCATCGGCATTGCACCCGCAACCTCCGGCGGCACCTCAGGCATCGGTGTGTTCTCCGCAAACTGCCCCGTGTCCATCGCATTAAGACCCTGCTGCATCATGTCCGCTTCCAGCATCTGCCCCTGTGTCAACCCCTGTTCCGGCATTGTCCCGCTTGGTCCTTGCTCCTCGATCCTTGATCCTTCCATCTCCGCCCTTCTTGCCGCCTCAATCGCAGCCTGTAACCGCTGAGTTTTCGCCTGTTCTTCCTGCTGGTCAGCCTGCTGCAGCTTGTCCACCTTCCGATTAAGCTTATATTGGATCATCGCGCTCTCTGCCTGCTGCTTCACAAACTGGCTCCGGATCTCCTTCGTGTTCGTGATCCCCAGCAAATTCGACTGTATATACTCATCCGGCATTCCAAGCTTTTGCATCTGCAAACCAACATTGACCAGCTGCAGCTTTTCCTGCGGCAGGATCACATCCAACTTAGCCTTGATCTCAATGTCGTCCGGGATCTCGCTGGCCTTGATGGAGTACCCGTTCTTATCAAACTTCACACCCCGTTCCTTCATCATTGCTAAAGCCATCTCAATTGTCGAAGAAATCCCGAACCCGCCCAATCGCTGCGGACCGATCAGCGGCAGCCTCGCCGCCTGCTGCAGTAAACTCGTCTCCGAAAACGTCTGACTGTTCCCGTTCTTCTCCCCGAATGCCGTGCTGTACATTGTGCTTTCGTCGATCAGATCTCCCGTGATCTCTGATAACCGCTGCACTTCCGGCGGCAGCACCTGCTTAGAATCTAGGCTTTCCAGCGTATCTCCCTTCCGCATCTTGTAATAGGTGATCGCCCCGTCGCTCTGCTGATCCAGATCATCCTCGGTATCCGTTTTATAAACAAATGTCGGCGTCACACCCATTGTAAACAGCAGCGAATACAGCACTGTATACAGCAGACTCTCCCGCTCCCATAAATGAGATCGCATAACGGAAAACAACAGCGGCTGCCTCCGGTCCTCTTCCTTCTCAAAGAACGAAGACCCGTTAACCAGTGTGACATCGATCGGAATACATGGCAGGTTATGTTCTTCACAGATCAGCGGCTCATCATTATCAAGCCAGATTGCGTAATGCTGCAGATCATAGAAGATCTTCAGCGCCACACTGTCAGTCACCTTCTTGTTGACATAAGAATAATTATCCTTCAGCAGCTCCTTATACTTCTGCGCCACATAGCTCCACCGCACCTTCGTTTCCCGGTAATATGCACACAGCCCCAGCTCGTCAAACTCCGGATACCCTTCCCGCGGATTCCAGGATTGGAACAGGATCGGCGTGATCTTACTCACCCGTTCCGCCCGTTTGTCGTTCTTGTTGAACACTTTGTAGTCGTCCATGATGGTGATCGCCGTGTGCATCTCATCATAAAGCATGGCTGATAGGATCATGTCATAATGCAGCGGACGTCTGGCAGCTCTCCCCGCCTGCTCCCACCACCGGCTGATATTCTTCTCGATCGTCTCTACCTTCTCCTGATCGATCCCGCCGGCCGTAATATCAAACACCGGCTCCTGGCTCATCATCAACCGGCATGCGTTTAACACTTTGTTACGTGCCGATGGGCTTGGTGTCAGCTTCATAATGTCCTGACCGGAATACCGGCTGTTCTCCGCTTTGAAATCCATCAGGTACATCTTCTCATATTCGTCAAACTCCATGTCACGCACACTGTGGATCATCTTGAGATCCTGCGCATGACCCTTGATCTCATCCCAAACATTCCGATCAAACAACTTCATCCTTCCTCCCTAATCCCTAATACCTAATCCCT
>Ga0310696_10003661_pt1 | contig 19098 bp, 14 predicted proteins | sample AusTroGonzalo_MG_4_FD_203885 | JGI IMG/M metagenome (GOLD analysis project Ga0310696, IMG submission 203885) | Bovine rumen microbial communities from tropical cattle in Woodstock, Queensland, Australia - Gonzalo_02 (v2) (version 2) | ecosystem: Host-associated > Mammals > Digestive system >... | reverse complement strand
TGGACCAGGTGTACTACGCCATGGGCAACATCTACCTGCTACAGAATGATACGGCACAGGCCATCGGTGCCTACGAAAAGGGTAACGAGAAAGCCACGCGCAGCGGTATAGAGAAAGGTGTGCTGCTACTAAAGCTGGGCGGCCTGTACTGGGACATGGAGAAATATGCCGACGCCCAGCGCTGCTATGGTGCTGCCATCGGCATGCTGGACAAGGAACGTCCGGACTATGAGGAACTGTCGCGCCGCTCGAAAGTGCTCGACGAACTGGTACCCTATACGGAAGCCATCCATCTGCAGGACTCGCTGCAGGAACTGGCCAAGATGCCTGAGGAGCAGCGGCTGGAAGCCATCGACCGCGTGATTGAGGCCCTGAAGCAGAAAGAGAAGGAGGAACGCGAGAAAGCCCAGGAGGCCGAAGTGGAAAAGGTGCTGCAGCAACGCGAAAGCACCGGCAACCGCACCAACATGCCAGCCGCGCCCACACCACCAGGCACCACGACGCAAGGCAACGGACAATGGTACTTCTACAACCCGATGGCCGTGAACCAGGGTAAGCAAACCTTCCAGCGACAATGGGGCAAGCGCGAGAATGCCGACAACTGGCAACGCTCGAACCTGACGGTTGTGAACCTGAACAATCCAGAGGACTCCGCAAACGCCTCTGAAGAAGGAGATAATGGAATGCCTTCCGACTCATTGGCCAACCAGCCACCCGTTGCTTCGGAAGATCTTGGGGAGGCCGCCGACTCGCTGGGCACCGACACCTTGGCCAACGACCCGCACAACCGCGAATACTACTTGGCACAGATACCCTTTACCGAGGAGCAGGTGGCTGCCTCGAACGATATCATCAAGGACGGACTTTTCCACGCAGGCATCATCTTCAAGGACAAGTTGGGCAACCTGAAACTCAGTGAGAAGAACCTGCTGCGCCTAACCAACAACTTTGCAGAATTCCCACAGTTGGACGAAGCCTGGTATCACCTTTTCCTGCTCTATTCGCTGCAGGGCAAGAGCGACTTGGCCGACAACTGCCTGAGCCACTTGAAGGCCGACTTCCCCGAAAGCCAATGGACGGTGCTGCTCTCCGACCCCCACTTCGTCGAGAACTCGCGATTCGGTGTACATATAGAAGACTCACTCTACGCCGCCACCTACACAGCCTTCAAGGAAGACCGCTATGAGGAGGCGAAGGCCAACACCCGCCTGGCTACCGAGCGGTTCCCACTGGGCGAGAACCAGCCCAAATTCCTCTTCATCGAAGGCCTAAGCTGGCTGAACGAAGGTAATGGCGACAGTTGTATCGTCAGGCTGAAGCAGGTAGTGGAAAAATATCCCAAGAGTGAGGTTTCTGAACTGGCCGGCATGATCATCAAGGGTGTGCAGGAGGGACGGCAGCTGCACGGCGGCAAGTTCGACCTGGGCGACATCTGGTCGCGTCGCGACATCACCCTCACAGCCGTCGACTCGACCAAGGCCGACACGCTGAGCGCTGACCGCAACGTCCCCTTCATCTTCATGATGGTCTACGAGCCCGACTCGCTCAGCGAACAGATAGAAAACGGCGAGAACCAACTGCTGTTCGAACTGGCACGCTATAACTTCACCAACTTCATGGTGCGCAACTTCGAACTGCAAATTGAGCCCGACGGCGGAATGCATCGCATGCTGGTGAGCGGATTCCTCAGCTACGACGAAGCCCTGCAATATGCCCGCAAACTGAGCACCTCGGAAGAGCTGTCGGCCATCATGCGGCTATGCCATTGCTTCATCATCAGCCAGCCGAACCTTGCCCTGATAGGCTCCCGTTTCAGCTATGACGACTACGACGAGTTCTATCAGCAGACATTCCAGCCAATGGAAATCAGCGAGGAGCAACTGCTGGAAATCCCGGAACTGCCCGAACAGCCGGAGGAGGAGGAAGACGACGGTGAGACAGGCGAAGATGAGGAAGAGGACGAAGAAGACTTGGACGATGACTTGGACTTCTTCTGAAAATTTCTTTGCAAGCAAAGCGACCTAAGGTCGAGCGCAATGGTAAATAATAAATAAATGATATGACAAACGGAGTATTGCTTTGGGTAGACGATGAGATTGAGCAGCTGAAGGCTCACCTGCTGTTTCTCGAGAAGAAAGGATATGAAGTAGTGACGGTGTCGAACGGCACCGATGCCATTGACCTGTGCCAAACCAGGTCGTTCGACCTCGTGCTGCTCGACGAGCAGATGCCAGGACTGAGCGGGTTGGAGACGTTGCAGCGCATCAAGCAACTGCAACCGGCACTGCCTGTGGTCATGGTGACCAAGAGCGAGGAAGAGAACATCATGGAACAGGCCATCGGACAAAAAATTGCCGACTACCTTATCAAGCCCGTCAACCCCAACCAGATACTGCTGACGCTGAAGAAGAACATCCATCGCCGCGAGATTGAGACTGAGGTAACGCAAAGCCAGTACCAGCAGAACTTCCAGCAGATTGCCATGCAAATCATGGATTGCCGCACATGGAAGGACTGGACCGATATTTATAGACACCTTGTACACTGGGAGTTGCAACTTAGCTCGACCGACAGTTCGATGACCGAGATGCTCCAGATGCAAAAAGAGGAGGCTAATCTGGGCTTTGCCAAGTTTGTCAAGAAAAACTATTTGGACTGGATTAGCGACAACGGCAATGCTCCCCTCATGTCGCACCGCGTGATGAAGGAAAAGGTGTTTCCGCTACTCACGGCTGGAGAGAAAGTATTTCTCATCGTAATGGACAACTTCCGCTATGACCAGTGGCGTATGCTGGCACAGGAGATTGGTGACCAGTTTGAAATCGACGAGGATCTCTACTGCTCTATACTGCCCACAGCAACACAGTATGCACGCAACGCTATCTTCTCAGGACTCATGCCCAACAAGATTGCCGAAATGTTTCCCGACCTATGGGTCGACGAGGACGAAGACGAGGGCAAGAACCTGAACGAGGCGCCCCTCATTCAGACCCAGCTCGACCGCTACCGCCGCCGCAACACCTTCTCCTACCACAAGATAAACAACTCGCAGGACGCCGACCGTCTGATGCAGCAGTTCAACCAACTGGGAAAGAACGACTTGAACGTTGTCGTCTTCAACTTCATCGACATGCTCAGCCACGCCCGCACAGAGAGCCGCATGGTACGCGAACTGGCCAACAATGAGTCGGCCTACCGCTCTATCACCCTATCGTGGCTACGCCATTCGGTCATTGCCGACTTCTTCCGCCAGCTAGCCGCTACAGGCAGCAAGGTGATTGTCACCACTGACCACGGCTCCATACGCTGCACACGTCCCGTCAAGATTGTGGGCGACCGCAATACCAATACCAACCTGCGCTACAAGTTAGGCAAGAACCTAAGCTACGAAGACACCAAGGAACTCTTCGTTATCCGGGAGCCGCAGAAGGCACAACTGCCGTCGCCCAACCTATCGACGAGCTACGTTTTTGCTACAGGCGACTCGTTCTTTGCCTATCCAAATAACTATAACTACTATGTCAGTTATTACCGCGACACTTTCCAGCACGGTGGCATCTCGTTGGAGGAAATGATGATACCACTCATCACGCTGACAGGGAAGAAAAGGTAAGTTGATTGTTGAAAGTTGATTGTTGAAAGTTGAGAATGAAGACAATAAAGATTAAAGATATAGAGCATATACGCGAAGCCGCGCAAGAGTTTATCCAGTATATCGGCGATGCCAAGGTTTTTGCATTCTATGGCGACATGGGTGCCGGCAAGACCACTTTTATCAAAGCTGTCTGTGAGGCCCTGGGCGTCGAAGACGTCATCACCTCGCCCACCTTTGCCATCGTCAATGAATATACAGCTTCGCCTCAACCCTCAGTCACTGTCCTTCAGACATCAAGCATCTACCATTTCGACTTCTATCGAATCAAGAAGTTGGAAGAGGTATACGACATGGGCTATGAGGACTACTTCTACTCAGGCTCCCTTTGCTTCATCGAGTGGCCTGAGCTGATAGAAGAACTACTGCCTGACGATGCCGTTCGCGTCAGCATTACCGAACAAGAAGATGGAAGCCGTAACGTTGCGTTCGACCGTTAGTCTTTCTGCTTGATAATGTACTTCTGATAGTAGTTGATGAGCAGTGTGGTCATGGGTAGAGCGATGATCATGCCGAGAATACCGAGCAGAGAGCCCCAGATGCTGAGCGAGAGAAGGATGATGGCGGAATTCAGGCCGGTGACGTGACCCATAATCTTTGGTGTAAGGAAAGTGTCCTGGATAATCTGGACAACGGCAAAGACAATCAGCGCCATAAGCATGATAATCCAGAAATTCTGCCCCGTGTCGGCAGCCTTGACAATGGCCAATATGATAGTAGGCACAAATCCGACGAGCTGGAGATAAGGTACCAAGTTCAACAGACCGATAAAGAGACCGAGTCCGATGGCCATGGGGAAATCAATGATGAGAAAGCCAATGCAAAACAGCACACCCACACAGCAAGCCACCAATGCCTGACCGCGGAAGTACTTGTTCATACCCTCCTCAACATCAGTCACGAGGCGACGTGCAAATGGACGATAGCGACGAGGCAGCAGACGGTTCCACCCGCTGGTTATTTTCTCGTAGTCAAGCAGAATAAATAGCGTATAGAGGAGTACCATGGTGAGCGAGAAAACGCTGGAGACAATACTGATGGACTGCGAGATGACGGCCCACACTTTAGGAACTGTAGCCTTGACAGTATTAATGAAGCCCTCATGGGTCAACAAATCCTTCAATTTTTCGGCGTCGACATTATCGTGCAAATACTGCTGGATGAGCCGAGGGATGTTGCCGACGGTCTCGTTGGCCTGTAGGTAGTGGGTAATAAGTTCGACCACACGACTGCCCTCGGCAATCATCGGAGGAATCATCAGCCAGAAAAGGCCCGTCAGTACGGAACCTGTAACAATGAATGAACAGAGGATGGCAACGATGCGATACTTCATCCGACAGCGATACTGGAAGAACTTGACTAAGGGGAACAACAGGTAGGACAACAGCCAGGCTAGGAAGAACGGCACGAGCACACCACTAAGACGGTTGAGCAGCATGACAATGCCCACCACAACGACAACACTCAGGAAGCCGCGTACGAAAGTATCGAATGTAATCTGTTTTCTCTCCATATCGCTTGCAAAAATAACATTTTTCTAGGAAGTAAGCAGGGTTTGGGAAGTTAAAGAAGTTAAAGAAGGAGTGTTTTTGCTGAAAAAGTATTACTTTTGCAGATTGTATGAGCGTAACAGAGATTATCAACAAACATCATCGCGAGCGGCAGTTTTCATTTGAAGTGCTGCCGCCGCTGAAAGGAACGGGCACCGACCGATTGTTTGCCGACATCGACAAACTAGCAGCACTGGATCCTGCCTTCATCAACATAACGACCCACCACTCGGAATATGTCTACCGAGAACTGGCCGACGGACGGTTCGAGAGAAGCCGCATGCGCCGCCGACCTGGCACCATTGCCATTGCAGCCGCCATCCAGCAGCGCTATCAAATTCCCGTCCAGCCGCACGTCATCTGCAGCGGAGCCACCGTCGAGGACATTGAGTACGAACTGATCGACCTTCAGTTCCTCGGTATCCATGACCTGCTGTTGCTGCGCGGAGACAAAGCCAAGGAGGACAGCCGGTTCGTGCCGACACCTGGCGGGCACGCTCACACCACAGACTTGATTCGGCAGGTACAGCGATTCAACGAGGGCTTTTTTGCCGATGGCACACCCATCAAGAATCCTGGACGGCGTTTTGACTTCGGTGTGGCGTGCTATCCTGAGAAACACGAGGAGGCGCCCAATCTGGAGCGCGACCTAATGTACTTGAAGGAGAAACAAGACCTGGGTGCCCAGTATGCAGTGACACAGCTGTTCTTCGACAACGAGAAGTACTTCCAGTTCGTGGAAAAGGCACAACAGATGGGTATCACCATGCCCATCATCCCAGGAATCAAGCCGATGGCGAAGCTAAGTCAACTGACGGTGGTTCCAAAGACGTTCCACTGCGACATTCCCGAGCCGCTGGCCCGCGAAATTGTGAAGTGCAAAAACGATGATGATGCCCGCCAGCTGGGCATCGAATGGACGACAAAGCAGTGCCATGAGCTGTATGAACACGGTGTCAACGATATCCACTTCTACACGGTTTCGGCAGTGGACTCAGTGGTAGAAATCGTAAGAAAGTTGAAAGTTAACTTCTGAAGTGTGACATTTAACGAGGTGATAGGACAAGAGGAGGTGCGTGAGCGCCTGTTGCAGATGACCGGCGAAGGTCGTCTGCCACATGCGATCATGCTCTGCGGACCTCAAGGCGTTGGCAAAAAGGCGTTGGCCATCAGCTTTGCCTGCTATCTGCTATCGCGGAATCCGGATCATCCAGAATCTCCGGAAAAGCCGGAAAGCCCCATGCTGCGTAACCTACAGCACCCCGATTTGCACTTCACCTTCCCGACAATCAAGCTGCCATCGATGGGTGCCGACCACAAACCTGTGAGCGACGACTTTGCGAAGGAGTGGCATGAGTTGCTGATGAGCGCAGGCCCTTACTTCACAATGGACGAGTGGATGACGGCAATGGGTGGTGAAAACCAGCAGGCCATCATCACCGCGGGCGAAAGTGACGCATTGGTGCGCAAACTTAGCCTAAAGTCGAGCCAAGGTGGCTACAAAGTGAGCGTCATTTGGCTACCTGAACGCATGAACATAGAGTGCGCCAACAAACTGCTGAAACTGATTGAAGAGCCACCTCAGCAGACGGTGTTCATCATGGTATGCGAAGCGCCCGACCGACTGTTGGAGACCATCCGAAGCCGTGTACAGCGTATCGACGTCAAAAAACTACCTGCAGAGACCATCTGCAAAGCACTCATTGAGAAGAGAGCCATCAGCGAAGACGCTGCCCGTCGCATCAGTCGACTGGCTGGAGGCTCGTGGCTGAGAGCACTGGAAGAACTGACGGTAGGCACTGAGAACGAACAGTTCCTTGACTTGTACATGTCGCTGATGCGACTGGCCTACCAGCGCAAGGTACGTGACCTGCGCAAATGGAGCGAGGTAATCTCAAGCTTTGGACGCGAGAAGCAGAAGCGGTTCCTAGAGTACTTCCTAAGGATGACGCGCGAATGCTTCATGTACAACTTCCAACAGCAGGACATTGTCTATATGACCCAGCAGGAGGAAAACTTCGCCCGCAATTTTGCGCGTTTCGTGAACGAAGCCAACATACTGCAACTCTACGACCTGGCCAACCGTGCCATCCGTGACATTGGGCAGAACGCCAACGCGAAGATTGTATTCTTCGACTTCGCGCTGCAAACTATCGTGCTTTTAATTGCGAAATGACGACATATCGATATTTCAGCATTTAGACAAGACGTTTCGACAAAACAACATAACAACAACAGAAATATGGAAAAAGAAAACATCATAAAAATCGGCTGCGACCGCGGATTGTGCCATCAGGCCGTGGGACGACAAGACCGACAGTTGAACACTTACGACTGGCTGGCTGACGTGCCAGGCAATCAGGAAAGTACCGACCTCGTGGAAGTGCAGTTCAAGCACACGCGCAAGGGCTACTACCACAACGTAAACAACCTGCCACTGAAGAAGGGCGACATCGTTGCCGTCGAGGCAAGCCCAGGACACGACATCGGCGTCGTCACACTGACAGGCCGATTGGTAAAACTGCAGTTGAAGAAGGCCAACCTAAAGTCGGCCGACGACATCAAGCGCATCTATCGTGTGGCACGTCAGATAGACATAGACAAGTTCCGCGAAGCAAAAGCCCGCGAACACGACACGATGATTGAGAGCCGACAGATAGCCAAGGGGCTTGGTCTAGACATGAAGATTGGCGACGTGGAGTATCAAGGTGACGGCCAAAAGGCTATCTTCTACTATATTGCCGACGAACGTGTCGACTTCCGACAGCTCATCAAGGACCTTGCTGCTGCCTTCCATGTGCGCATCGAGATGAAGCAGATTGGTGCGCGTCAGGAGGCAGGACGTATCGGCGGAACCGGCCCATGCGGACGCGAACTTTGCTGTGCTACATGGATGAAAAATTTCGTATCCGTAGCTACCAACGCTGCCCGCTTCCAGGACATCTCGCTTAACCCACAAAAGCTGGCCGGCATGTGTGCCAAGCTGAAGTGTTGTCTGAACTACGAGGTGGATAGCTACATTGAGGCAGGCCGACAGTTACCCAACCGCGAGACTGTATTACAGACACTCGATGCGGACTACTACCTCTTCAAGAGTGATATTCTAGCAGGCCTCCTCACCTACTCGACTGATAAGAACATAGCCGCCAACGTGGAGACGATTACAGCCGAACGTGCCCGCGAGATTATAGAAATGAACCGCCGCGGCGAGAAGCCTGAGACGCTAACCGAAAGCAGTAAGACCAAGACGGAGAAGATTCATGTTGATCTAGCAGGAGGCGACATCAGCCGCTTTGACAAGGCCAAGAAGAAAAAGAAGAAGAAATCGCAGCAGCAACCTCGAAAAGACGAGCACGAACGTAAGGACAAACAGCCTAAGAAGGAAGACAAGCCCAAGAAGGAGCCCAAGAAGGATGAAAAGTAAGAAACCCGGCTGGCGTTTGCTGGCGATAGCAGCTGTGTTGGTGCTTTACAGCAGCTGTGATCGCCAGACTCTCTATCACCACTACGAACCAACGTCACGGGACGGATGGGAGCGTAGCGATACGTTGCTGTTCACAGTTACCAAAGCGCAAAAACGGGCTGTCGTACAGCGTGAAGTGGAATTGAGGGTAACAAAAGCCTATCCATTCAAGAACCTCCATCTGGTTGTTGAGCAGACTACGCTGCCCCAGCACCAATTCCGCCGCGACACCATCAATTGCATGCTTACTACGTCAGACGGTCGCATCATAGGCGATGGCATCAGTCTCTACCAATATCGATTCCCACTATCGGACATCAGCCTCAATGAAGGCGACTCACTTTGCATTCATGTCAGTCACGACATGAAGCGCGAGATTCTGCACGGCATTTCCGACATAGGCATCCGTCTGACAGCCTACTAACTACGACCGCACAAGATTGCGACGGGCATCGAGCGCCAGGAAGATGAAGAGCAGGAAGGTGAAGCCCCAGAGGGAAGAGCCTCCATAGCTAAAGAACGGCAAGGGAATGCCAATAACGGGCGTCAGTCCAAGAACCATGCCTACATTGATAAAGACATGGAATAAGAAAATGCTGAGCACACAATAGCCATAGACACGCCCGAAACGATAAGGCTGACGCTCAGCCAAGTGGATGAGCCGTAGGATAAGTGCCAGGAAAAGCAGCAGTACTATCGACGCTCCAAGGAACCCTTCTTCCTCGCCCACCGTACAGAAGATGAAATCGGTGTCCTGCTCAGGTACATACTTCAATTTAGTCTGAGTGCCATTGAGGAAGCCCTTACCCTCAAGACCTCCAGAGCCAATAGCTATCTCACTCTGATGAACATTGTAACCTGCACCTTTCAAGTCTTCCTCAAGTCCGAGGAGGACGTTGATACGCGTTCGTTGGTGGGGCTGAAGGACATGGTTCAAGCCATAATCAGCCACATTGAAGAATAGAACAGAGCCAATAGCAAAGAGCGCTATCCAGAAGTAGTTCCGAATACGGGTGCCAACACCTTGCCAGAGCAGGTAACCAATGAGCAGCCCAGTCACCACAAGCTGTACCCATACCACGTCGAAGGGGATGATAAAGAACGAAAACAACAGGGCCATACAAGTGATGCCGCCACAGAAGGCCAAGAGGCGCCAGGCGTCGCGACGGTCGCGACAATACACCCACACCATGCCTACTGAGAACAGCTGGATGAGCAGCAACACAGTAAACTTGCCGACGGAGGTAGGCGTTCCCGCCATCATGACGTCGGCAAAACGAATGCCGACAACAAAATAAAGCACCATGGCAACGGCAGTGAAAAGGATACTGCCCGTCATACCTTCGCGATAAAACATGAGGAAGAACGAGAAGTAGACAAGTGCCGAACCCGTCTCGCGTTGTAGGACGATGAACGTCATAGGCACCAGAATGATGGCTAGCGAGATGGCAAAGTGCTTCCATTGATGGATATCGTACTCGTAAGTACTCATAAACTTTGCCAAGGCCAGAGCTGTAGTAAACTTGGCAAACTCAGCAGGTTGCAATCGAAGCGGTCCCAAGACGAGCCATGATCGGGAGCCTTTGATAGTATGGGTGTTGAAAATGGTCGCAAACAGCAGTAATAGCAGTAATATATATATAATGTACGCGAACATATCATAATAGCGGTCGTCGAGCAGTAGCAGCACACAACCAATTACAATACTGGTGGCTATCCACACAACCTGCATACCAGAGCGGGTGGAGAGCGACAAAAGGTCGGTATCGCCATAATCATAGCTAGCACCACACACGCTCATCCAACCTCCAGCCAAGAGTAGGAGATAGATGACGATGGTTACCCAGTCGAGTGAGCGAAACACGCCAGGCCGCTTATCTTTCGGTTGAGCCATAATTGATTACCTTGTGCTGAATGGTCTCGGCCTTCTTGAGCGAAGACTCCGAGAGCTTTCCGTGAATATACTGTTCCATAATCAGGCCGCCGATAGGCACGCCGTAGGTGGCACCCCATCCACCGTTCTCAACGTAGACAGCCACCGCAATCTTTGGATTATTCATAGGTGCAAAGCCCATAAACACTGAATGGTCGTGACCCTTGTTCTGAGCCGTACCCGTCTTGCCACAAGCTTCGAAATCGTAGCGAGCCAATTCGTGACAGGTACCGCCAAGTGCCGAAGAACGCATGCCCTGAACGACATAGTCGTAGGACTCACGACTTGCCATCGACCTGTGCTTGCGGGTGAAGGCTGTGTCGAGGGGCTCGCCCTGCACCTTACGGACTACATGGGGGACATAGTAATAACCGCGGTTGGCAATCGTGGCGCCAAGGTTGGCAATCTGAAGCGGCGTCAGCAAGACTTCACCTTGCCCGATGGAGATAGAAATAATGGTCAATCCATTCCATGAGCCTTTGTAGGCCTTGTCGTAGAACTGAGCATTAGGAATCAGTCCGCGCTTCTCGCCTGGCAAGTCAACACCTAGCTTATAGCCGAAGCCCATGGAGACCATGTAATCGCGCCAACGGTTCATGGCGTTCTGCACAGATCCATATTTTGACTTGGCACCAATCATGTGGTAGAGTCCCCAGCAGAAGAATCCGTTGCACGAAGTACTCAGTGCGGGCACTAACGGCAGTGGTGAGCCATGACCGTGACAACCAACGTGCAGGCCTTTGAAGCTGAATCCGTGGGCACAACCGTAAGCGGTCTGCGGCGTGATGATGCCCTCGCTGAGGAAGGTCAATCCCTGAGAGGTCTTGAATGTGGAACCTGGCGGATAGAGTCCCATAATGGAACGGTTGTAGAGTGGCTTCCACACATTACGGCTCAACTCGACGTGCTTTTTCGAACGCTGGCGTCCCGTCATGAGCCGTGGGTCGTAGGTTGGTGAAGAAACCATACAAAGCACTTCACCCGTTGAAGGCTCAATAGCCACAATGGAACCTATTTTGTTCTGCATGAGCCGTTCACCAAGAGCCTGTAACTCATAGTCGATTGACAAAGTAAGGTTCTTGCCTGGTCGCGGCCGCTGGTCAAGTGCTCCATTCTGATAGGAGCCCTGAATACGGCCATGAGCATCGCGGAGCAGAATCTTTACACCTTTCTCACCCCTGAGCTGACGCTCGTAGCTACGCTCAACACCACTCTTTCCGATATAGTCACCAGGCATGTAATAGTCGTCTTCCTCAATGTCGGCAGGTGACACCTCAGCAACGTCACCTAAAACGTGAGCAGCGTAGGGATACTGATACTGACGGATGCTACGACGCTGGACATAGAAGCCAGGAAAACGGTACATCTTCTCCTGAAAAACCGAAAACTCCTTGTCGCTGAGCTGACTCATAAATAGTTGCTGGGTAAAGCGCGAGTAGCCTGGATTACGATAAGGATCTTTCATGGTGGCCATGCGATGGTCGAACTCTTCACGGCTGATGTTAAGCGCCTGACAGAACTGAACGGTGTCAAGATGTCCCTTGGCTTCGTTCATCACCACCATAATGTCGTAGGCCGGCTGATTATAAACCAGAAGCTTGCCATTGCGGTCGGAAATTACGCCTCGCGAAGGGAAGTCAATTTTCTTGAGGAACGCGTTGGAGTCGGCACTCTTCTTATAGTCGTCACTGGTAATTTGCAGTGCAAACAAGCGAATAATATAGATGACCACAATCAACGTAGCCACCCCAGCAATGACATATCGCCGGTTCTCGAGCTCATAATTTTTCATCGTTTGCAACGAATGGTCTCCAAGGCTATAATCATCAAGAACGTAAGCAGCGTGGTGCAGACAATGCTCAACGCCCACTGCTGCACATTAAAGAAGCTGAATGACTCAAGAGAAAACAATATCAAGCAATGGCCCAGGACTAAAATGGCAGTCAGGGTCGAGAATTTTGGGAAACCCAAAGTGGCGGAAGACACCTTCATCTTCTCAGGCATCTCGCGAGGCAGGAGCAGCTCCAGCAGATAGGGCTGCAGGAAACCCGTCAGTGTCAGCGAGGCCGCTGCCAATCCAGGGGTATTCGTGAATACATCGGCCGTCAGTCCTAAGAAGAAACTCCATAGAAGCATCGCCCAACGCGGATAGTTGCGCGGGAACATGACTACGAAATAAACATAGATAAATACAGTAGCATAGCCTAACAACTGGATATGGTTGAACACCAGCACCTGTGCCAGGATAAGCGCCACGAAAATCAATGCCCTTCTTAATGAATCGATAGCCATATTGTCATTGTTTTGGAGCCATTGTGATAGAATCCTTGGCCTGTTCGAGCAATTGCAACTGCTCGCCAACACTCTTGTCGTTGATGACAAAGACATCGCGCAGGCAGGCGAAATCGGTAGATAGGCGAACCTTCAGACGATAGGATAAGCCGTCGGCCGAGTTAAAAATCTTCTCGACCTTACCCACCAGAATACCAGAAGGGAAGATGGCCGAATAGCCACTGGTCTCAACCCAGTCGCCTCGCTTGAAACGGGCGTGGCGTGGAACATCCTCAACATAAGCCACTGTTGGGTCGCCACCATACCACTGGAGATAACCAAAATAGCCACGTCCACGAATCCTGCAGCTAATGCGTGACGAAGTCTTGTTGAGCACAGGAATAACCACAGAATAGTGTTCGGAAACGAGATAGACCACACCGACGATACCATTGCCGCAGGCAACGCCCATATCGCGCTCAATGCCATCGGCACGGCCTTTGTCAAGGGTCAACAAGTTATCTACCTTATCGACTGAATTAGATACTACCTTGGCCGGCACCAGCTGGAAACGATTGAGGAACACCAGTTCCTGGCGTTCCAGGACGGTCGTGTCCTGTGTTAGGTCACCATAGAGACGACGCAACTGAGTTACCTGGCGTTCTAGATAGAAGTTACGCAACGTGAGTTCCTCGTTCACACGTTTCAGTGAGAAGTACGAAAGCACGGAGGACTCCATCTCATAAATCTTTCCTGCTACAGCATTGGCGGTCGAAAACCACACACTGCCTTGATAGCTGTTGTACTGGAACAGCAAAAATCCACTGGCAACCTCTAACAACAAGAGCATCAGCCAGTGGTAATATCTTTCGATAAACGCCAGCAGGTTCTTCACAAACTGTCTATTATCTCATCAAAAACGAGAAACGATCGATATTGTTCAAAGCGACGCCAGCACCACGAGCCACACAGTGCAACGGATCTTCAGCGACGATAAACGGAATGTTAATCTTCTCACTCAGTCGCTTGTTAAGACCTCGTAGCAGCGCACCACCACCCGTTAGGTAGATACCGTTCTTTACGATATCAGCATAAAGCTCAGGCGGCGTATTCTCGAGTGCTGCCAACACAGCTGCCTCAATTCGTGCCACCGTCTTGTCGATGCAATGCGAGATTTCCTGATAGCACACAGGGACCTCCATCGGCAGGGCTGTGATACGGTTCGGACCATGCACGATATAATCATCTGGAGCCTCGTCGCCCAGATCAGGCAATGCCGAGCCCACGTGAATCTTGATACGCTCAGCCATACGCTCAGAAACCTTCACGTTGTGCTGACGTGACATATACTCCTGAATATCAGCATTCAAGTCGTCACCAGCAACCTTAATACTGGTATTGGCCACGATGCCACCTAGCGAGATGACGGCAATCTCAGTAGTACCACCACCGATGTCGACAATCATGTTACCCTCAGGAGCCTCAACGTCAATACCGATACCGATAGCAGCAGCCATCGGCTCGAAAATCAGATAGACATCACGGCCATCAGCATGCTCAGCAGAGTCGCGCACGGCACGAAGCTCAACTTCGGTAGAGCCCGAAGGAACACCTATCACCATGCGGAGAGAAGTCTGGAAGAAACGAGAGCGCGGATGAACCATCTTGATAAGGCCACGCATCATCTGCTCACAGGCAGAGAAGTCGGCGATAACGCCATCGCGAAGAGGGCGAATGGTGCGAATATTGTCGTGCGTCTTCTCATACATCATCTTTGCCTTTTCGCCCACGGCTATCATCTTGTCTGTGCGGCGGTCGAGGGCAACAACCGAAGGCTCGTCAACCACAATCTTGTCATCACTGATAATGATTGTGTTGGCCGTGCCAAGATCCATAGCAATCTCCTGAACAAAATTAAAAAATCCCATTTCGAATTTACTTTTTTACCTTCTTACCTTATTACTTTCTTACCTTTTTACCTTCATTTTGCAAACCAGCTATGAATGGCAGTATCGTAGTGGGAACTGACGCCAAAGGCGCGCTCTGCAAACATACGCCGATCCTCAATATCAGTCTGTGCGCCCTTCTTGTTCAGAATGTCAAGCAGCACAGGGTATTCAGCCTTAGAGGGCACGATAACTACATCCTTGAAGTTCTTGGCTCCAGCACGGATGAGCGAAATGCCACCGATATCAATCTTCTCAATAATATCTGCCTCACCAGCACCACTGGCTACAGTCTGTTCAAAGGGATAAAGATCGACAATGACCAGGTCAATCTCAGGGATCTCATACTTAGCCATCTGCTCGCGATCGCCTTCATTGTCGCGGCGTCCCAAGATACCACCGAACACCTTCGGATGGAGCGTCTTAACACGACCACCAAGGATAGAAGGGTATGTCGTCACATCCTCAACTTTCTGGCACTCGTAGCCAAGGGACTCGATAAAACTCTGAGTACCTCCCGTACTCAGGAACTTCACGCCTTCTTCATTGAGCTTCTTCAACAGCTCATCAAGGCCATCTTTGTGGAAGACCGATACCAAAGCGGTCTTAATCTTCTTTGTTTCTGCCATTTGTGTATAACGTTATATGTACATATTTGGAAATAGGGTGCAAAGATAATAAAAAGTAACGAGTATTCATTCTGAATAGGCTACTTTTTTTTATTTTTCTTCAGATAAATTGCCTAAAGTCAAGTAGCGCGGAATCCAAAGCCAGAAAGTAGAGCCTTTTTCTTCACCTTCACTCGTCACGCCAATGCTGCCGCCACAACGCTCGGCAATGGACTTACAGATGGAAAGCCCCAGGCCTGTTCCCTGCACATAGTCATTGAGTTTGACAAAACGGTCAAAAACCGAGGCCTGTTTTTCCTTGGGTATACCAGCTCCTGTATCCTCACAGTAGATGTATACTCCCTCACGTGAATCCTGGAGATCCTTAGGGTTCTGCATACTGCAATAACCCACCTTGATGTGCCCGTCATGCGTATATTTCACAGAGTTGGTCACAAAGTTGGTAATAACCTGCTGAATACGCTCCTTATCCGTAAAGACAGGGAAGTTGGTATAGGGATTGTCCTTTATGAATTTGACGGCTGGCTGTTGAATGCGCTGTGCCACCGTCTGGCAGACCTCATCGAAGAACGACGAGAAGTCAATTTCCATAGCTTCGAGTCGCTGAGGCTTGTCACTCATATCTGAAGTTTCCAGAATATCGTCGACAAGACGCAACAGGAGGTCGCAGTTGTGACGGATAATGCGTATAAACTCCGTGCGTTCCTCCGTAGTTCCTGCCATGTGCAACAAGTCTGAGAAGCCCACGATAGCGTTCAGCGGCGTACGTATTTCGTGGGTCATATTAGCCAAGAAGGTGGCTTTCAGTGCTCCAGACTGTTCTGCACGCAAGGTTTCACGCCGCAATTCCTCCTGAGACTGCACGAAATGCGTAATCTCACGGATAATACCAAAATGGCCTATTCCTAAATGGTTCTTGTCGAACAACGGAGTTCCGCTGACAGCAAACCAAGACTCGCGTTTGGTTAGCGGCGATTTGTCGTAATGACGGTTGAAGCGGATGGAACGTCCACGCATCAGCGGATTGAAGAATGTATTCTTTGCATGCTCAACCTCATCAGGAGAAAGGGAACCCAGATAGTCGTCAAACGTGAGCACCACTCCTGGGCTGTGCAACGAACGGGTCACTTCGATGGTCTGGGTCTGGAAGTTCGTACGCGAAATATACATATCGTAGTTCGTCAACAGGTAGTTCATCTGCTGCTCGAACAAATTTACCTCACTGTTAGTCAACTTCAGCTGCTGCTCTATCGACTGCTGTTCATAGTAGAGTTTACGCTCAGCCGTCACATCCCTAACTGTGACTGCGTAATAGCGTACCTCCTTGGCTTCGTTGAATACAGGGCGTACGCGATATTCCAGGTATTTATCGAGACTCAGTTCTGGATAGTACATGTGCTGGCAAGCGTGTACGGTTTCTGTCATTCCTTCCTTGAGCACACCTCGGAATAAAGGAGCATCGAACAGCCGCGTCTCCTTGAAGAATTGCAAATTCTTGGCATTGACGCCTATCACCTTCTTCATCCGACTGTTCAAATCAATGAGATGACCGTCCTTATCGTAAAATGCCATGGCTATGAGCGAATTGTCGAAGGCCGTAATGAACTTTGTTGCAAGCTCATTATTCTCAATTTCCTCCTCCATATCATTCGTAATATCCTTTGCGACCAAAAGGAAAGCAGTATGGCCCTTTTCGTCACGTTCCTTGATGCAATTTCCCAATAGGTACTGCTGGTGAGGATAGACACCGTCCCCCACCCTTCTACGGAACAGCAGCTCAGAACTGTTAGTTTCCCTGCCCCTCAGCTCTTCCACATTGGCATTGAAGGCGTCGATGTCGTCAGGATGAATCGTCGCAATAACGTCTGACATTTTCTTCTCCTCGTCAATCATGTTACCACGTAGGTTCTTGAAGTTATCACGACGAGGATTGTACTCCGTAACCATGTAGCCACCCATGTCGAGTGCCAGATTCATCAATCTTGTCTGCTCTGAGTTCTTCAGTGTCATCTGATTCACTCTCCTACTCACCAGTCGGTTCAGAAGGAACAGAATAAGCAGCAGCACCAAGGCCGCAATAGCAATATAGACGAAAAGGGGCGACGCATTGTCATGGCTGCGCTCAGGGTGAAACCACTTATCGCGTATTAGGTCGAGTTCACCATTCTGTTCCAAACGTGCATAGTAGTCGTCGAAAGCATCTATCAGTTCTTTGTCATAACTACCGACACGCATCTCGGCCACAGGAAGATCCAGGTCGTCTATACGTAAGTTATTGAGGTTCAACTCCTTTATTTTCCACTTCAAAGGTTCTTCTCCCCAGATAAAATAATCGTACTTTCCACTGGAGACACCCGCCAAAGCTTCCATTGGAGCGTGGAAATGCAGATTCAGACGCTCTGGATCCTTTATGCCATGAAAGGCTATCACGCCATGCTTCCTCAGCACTATCTTCATAGTGGGTGTGATTTCACTAATCGATTGGATGGGCGGCACATCAGCAAGCGATGCAGCCTTCACCTTATAATAGTTCAGCACATTGCTTGACGAATAGCAGCCCTTTTCTCCAAACAGGAAAGCAGGGCCAATGAAGAGGTCAGCCTTGTGTTCATGGAACAACTGCCTAATCTGGGGGTTCTCCTTCATCAAGAAAGTGTGCGGAATATCCAACTGGCCAAGGATGGTATTCATCAGGTCTATTGTATAGCCGGCAGGATTACCATTGTCGTCGAAGAACTCATAGGGCGGCAAGTCCCAGTCACAGACAATGACAAGCGGTCTCTGCTTGTTGTATCTGTCTGAAATCTTTGCTTCACCCGTCATATTATATAATAATAAGGTGAAGAAGAGCAGCACAACGTGCATTCTATATCTGTAGTTCCTTCGCATTTCCTTTCTCTCTTAGTAGGCTATTACTTTTTCTTGATAAGTGTTGCCTTACAAGGAAGGACAACCCATACCGTCGTCCCCTTACCAGCAGCAGAGTTGATATAGACAGAACCACCCATCTGTTCGGTCAGTTCTTTGCAAATCGGCATTCCCAGCCCTGTTCCCCTATCATCGCCCGACATGCTGAAGCGCTCGAACACTGACTCCTGCCGTTCGGCGGCAACACCGCATCCTGTGTCATCAACCGTTATCAACAGCTTTCCCCCGATGTAGTCATAGCGTGCTCTGACGGTTCCACTGTCTGTGCACCGAGCTGCATTGGCGGCAAGCTGTTCAATGACACGACCAACGTTCGAATCGTCAATTTCGACCATCAGATGTTCATACGGATTCTCGACCACATACTTCACATTGGAGTTCATCAGCTTTGCCCAGCCCATCTGGCAATGGCCTTCGAACGTATAGGCCAAGTCGATAGGGGCTTTGTTGAAATCAATCATGTGAGCATCGAGCCTCGACAGGAACAGGACGTCATTAACCAAACTCAACAGATAGTTTGCATTCTTCTTGATCTCCTCGATGAAGCCTTCCTCATCGGCTGGATCGTGCTCTTCCATAAATAACCGCGCAAAGCCGACGACCGTTGCAATCGGCGTACGAATCTCATGACTCATGTTGCGCAGGAAGACGTTCTTCACGTTCTCCACCTCCTGAGCTTTCGACTTTTCGCGCTCCAGCCGCTCTTCCGTCGCCTTCTGTTGGCTA
>Ga0310696_10003660_pt1 | contig 19098 bp, 8 predicted proteins | sample AusTroGonzalo_MG_4_FD_203885 | JGI IMG/M metagenome (GOLD analysis project Ga0310696, IMG submission 203885) | Bovine rumen microbial communities from tropical cattle in Woodstock, Queensland, Australia - Gonzalo_02 (v2) (version 2) | ecosystem: Host-associated > Mammals > Digestive system >... | reverse complement strand
AATTCAATCATCTCGGTCGTACTGCATCTCACCGCAGTGCCATGCTCGCTAACATGGCTATCTCGCTGATCATGCACAAAAGAATCACTACGACCGTTGCAAAGGCTAAGGCCCTGAAGAAGTACGTAGAGCCCCTTATCACTAAGGCTAAGGAGGATTCTACCAACTCTCGTCGTGTAGTATTTAGCTACCTTCAGAACAAGGACGCTATCAAGGAACTCTTCTCTACTGTAAGTGAGAAGGTTGGCGATCGTCCCGGTGGATACACTCGTATCATCAAGCTTGGTACTCGTCAGGGTGACGCTGCACAGGTTTGCTTCATCGAGCTGGTAGACTTTGATCCAGAGATGGCAAAGGATACTAAGAAGAAGTCAACCCGTCGTTCACGCAAGTCTGCTCCTAAGGCAGAGGCAGCTGCTGAGGCTCCTGTAGCTGAGGAGGTAAAGGCTGAGGCACCTGCTGCTGAAGAGGCTAAGGCTGAGTAATAGTTCGATTTTAACGAATTCTTAATATGGGTAGAGCTCGCATCTTTGTGATGCGGGCTCTACTTTTTTTGTTTTTTATTATGAAAAATTAGCCAAAAAGTTTGGAACTTTGGTTGATTTTTCTTATATTTGCCCCAAATATACCTTGTTCGTGAGAATAAAAAGTCTACAAACTTAAAACAAAACGATATGAGAAAACTAGCATTTATTATTGTGGCAGCGCTGTTTGCTACTTCCTTGCCTTCGTTTGCGCAAGGTCTAAACGTAGTAAGTTTCAAATTGTTGGAAACTGATTTGACTGCTAACACCCGTGGTACACAGAAGATGGACCAGAATGGTGAGACCGCAGCTCTGATCAAGATTGTAACTCCAGAGCAGGGCTTCCTGTTTGATGGAGGTTCGCTTGGTATTGTTGGTACAGAGCAGAAGCCAGGAGAAATATGGCTTTATGTTCCTCGCCGTGCACAGAAGCTTACCATTTCTCATCAGACTTTCGGTGTGCTTCGTGATTATTACTATCCTATTTCTGTTCAGGGAGGTCGCACATACGAGATGCTGCTTGATATCGGTACTGGTAGATATGTTACTATCACCACATCGGTACCAAGGTCAGAGTTGACTATCGATGGTGAGTTCGCAGGTCAGTCTCCTATATATAATAGGTATATGAACTACGGTCGTCATAAGGTTCAGGCCGTTAATGATCGTTATGAGGGTATCCAGGAATTTGTTATCTTGGCTAACGATTCAACGAATAAGGTTGTTTCTGTTGATATGCGTGATATGAGTGATCATTTTGGTGATGTTCTTCTCACTGTTGATAATAACGCAGAGATATACTTCAATGGTCGTATGGTTGGTACAGGCAGTTGGAAAACTCAGTTACGTGAAGGTGTTTACGAAGTAGAGACACGTGCCCCTGATTGCGATCCTGTTAAATCTTCATTTACGGTAGTTGCCCAAATTAACAATGAGATAAAGGCAACTCCGCCTACACCTCATACTGGTTATCTTAGCGTATATACACGTCCAGCAACAGCTACGGCAGTATATAACGGATCTCATGCACTGACGTTGCAGGAGTCTAACATTCTTCCTATTGGTACATATCAGGTAGAAATCTCTCGTAAGGGTTATCTAACAGAGACTCACGAGTATACTGTAACCCGAAATGAGACTACAACCGATACCGTAACTCTTAAGCGTATTAAGTATGTAAAGCCAAACACATTCTATTTTGGTGGCGCTTATACTCTACGTACTTTGGCTGGTGCATCAGGTATAGTTGGAGCAGTTATTTATAATAACGACCTCCAGCTTAGTTATACTCTCGGACTCACCAAGAGCCAAACGGCCTATTGGTATAATTCCAACGAGGGGGCTCGCTATCAGAGTGGTGTATCATATAAGATGTCGTCTATGGCAGCCAAATACGGTTATCAGATTAACCTGATGAATAAGTTTGCTATCACACCACAGCTTGGATTCTCTATCGATAAGCTGTCGGCTACTATTGAGGATGGCTCTGTTACATATGGTGATAAGGCTACTTGTACTTGTATTACCATAGGTGTTAAATTATTGTTGGTTCCATTCCAGCACTGCTATTTGTTTGCAGCTCCCGAGTTAGGCATCGCTAATAAGAAAGGCGGTGACTTTGAGCGTATTGCTGAGGCCACTAATGTAAGTGCAGGCGGCTTCACAGCTAATTTCGGAGTGCTTATTAACTTCTAATAATATAATAGGTATAACAGTAAAAAAGCAAAGAGTATGAAAACAAATAGATTCATTAATATAAAAGTGGCTCTCTTCATAGCTGTATCTGCATTTATGGCAGCTTGTACTATCGAAGATGCCGATCAGAGTGTTGAGCCAAAGTCAGAGCAGTTGGATATTGCTGAAGAGTTGAATATGACTGCTACTGAGACAGATAAGTCGTTTGATGTTACATCCGATTCCGGTTGGGATGTAAGTATTGAGGGAGGTTGGACTGGACTTACAGTTTCTCCTATGTCAGGTAGTGGTAAGAGCCAGGTTACTATTCACACCGATGCCAATACCACTCGTCAGGGTCGTGAGGCAACCATCTCTATCAAAACAAAGGGTGGTGTTACCCAGAAGATGGTAGTAAAGCAGGCTCTTAGTGATGTAATTCTTAACGTCACAGGTGGCGAAAGCCAGACCTTGGAATACGAGGCATCTCCACAGGATCCAAAGAGATTCAGTTTCACTTGTAACTCTACATGGGAGGTTACAAGTAGTGATAGTTGGATTAAGTGTGCTGATCCTGATGGTAAAACTTCTGGCGGTTCCGAAGTCTCTACAGTTGTATCTACTACAATCTCAGTTTCAGTAGACGAAATCCAGACCGATGTACCTCGTGAAGGTAAGATCCTGATTTCTGCAGAGAATGGAGCTAAAACAGCCCAGTTGACAGTTAAGCAGGAAGGAAAGTTAATCGAACTCTCTGTTTCTCCTAAGAACTTCGAGGTAAATGCTCTTGGCGAAGAGAAAACTTTGCAGATTACCTGTAACGCTGATTGGCAGATTGTTTATGATAACGAACTTTTCCTCTGCAACGTTACATCTGGTACAGGTAGTCAGAATGTTACCGTAACCTGTCGTCCAAATAACCAATCTAAGGAACGTACTGTAACACTTTCTGTTACTTCAGGTATCCAGGATATTAAGGAAGAAAAGATATCATTTGTTCAGGAGCCTGCAACGCCCCCAGTATTGGGTGAGTTTGAGTTGGTTCAGAATTCAATAAAGAAGAACGAAGCAACTTTCAAACTTAAGTTCAGTACTATGTTCCCGTTGTCAAGATATGGAGTATATTTTAGCAAGAATCCTAATATGTCAGGTGCTTTGTTGAGATATGCCGAGAATCCTGATGCAAATCTTAATGAGTTGGAATTCACTCTTACAGGTCTTGAGTCAATGACTACATATTATGTATATGGATATATTTATAACTCTGTAGGTGAAGATACTACAAAGGGACGTATTGAGCTGTCATTCACTACGGCAGGTGTAAAACCATCCGACGATGACAATCCTACACCAAGTCTTACTAGATAATAGTAGTCTAACCTAAAACTACGTTGATTATGAGAAAATGGTTTATATTATTCATAATATCCATCTTACCGTATGTGGCACATGCCGATGCGGTACAGATTGGAAGTCTATGGTACAATCTTGATGAGAGTACCATGACTGCAGAAGTTGCTAGCCCAGGTGACGGTAGTAGTTATACTAGTGAAATAGAAATTCCTTCGACTTTTGAAAATGGTGGAGCCACGTATACAGTGGTAAGTATAGGAAATAATGCTTTTGCTTATTCTTCTATAACCAAGGTTGAATTACCATCAAGCCTGATTAGTATTGGCGAGATGGCCTTTTATGAGTGTTCCGGACTTAATTCCATTACAATTCCCAGCAGTGTGTCATCTATAGGTATTAATGCTTTCTGGGGATGTTGGAATTTGGAAAAGGTAATATCACCAGATCTTAGTGCGTGGTGTTCTATTAACTTTGAGAACTATGATTCAAATCCATTATACCATGCAAATCATCTATATACTGATGAGGAAAATGAAATAACAAACTTGGTAATCCCTTCAGATGTAACCTCTATTGGAAGTCATGTATTTCTGCGTTGCACGGGAATTACCTCTGTTACGATTTCGAATAATGTAACTTCTATCGGTTATAATGCTTTTGCAGAATGTGATAACTTGGAAAAAGTTGTTATTTCAGACCTTGGAGCTTGGTGTTCAATCTCATTTAGTAGTATGGATTCAAATCCTTTGAATCATGCACGTCATTTATATATTGGTGAGAATGCAGAGATAACAGATTTGCAGATTCCTTCGGATTTAACTTCGATTAATGCATATACATTTGTTAATTGTTCTAACTTTTCTTCAATAACAATTCCAAATAGCGTTACAAGTGTTGGTGACTATGCTTTTGCATATTGTTATAATGCTTCTTTTAATACTTTTCCATCTACGCTTACTAGTATTGGTAAATCTTCTTTTTATAATTGTAATGGAATTACTAGTTTGTCGTTACCTTCAGGACTTGTAACAATCGAGGATGATGCATTTGCATATTGTAATAGTCTTAAAGAAGTAGCTTTCCCAACAACTTTATCAACAATTGGTAATGGAGCTTTCCGAAGTTGTCAAATTGTAAAATTAGTTTTACCTGCTTCAGTAACAAGTATCGGCGAATGGGCTTTTTGTGAAAATAGAAATCTTTCTTCTGTAGTATCACGTATTCAAAATCCTTTTGCTATAAGCGAGAGCGTGTTCTGTAGTGGATTTAATTCTCATTGGGATTCTGAACAAGATAAGGATGTTTATACATATATCAAGTCTGAAGCAACTCTATATGTGCCAGATAATACAAAAGCATTATATCAGAATACAGATGGTTGGAATATGTTTGTCGATATCATAGAAGGCGAACCGAAAGAAATTACTTATCAAGGCCTGAATTATTCATATATAGAAGGAAAGGGTATTGCTACAGTTATAGGAAGAGCAGACTCGGAATTGAGAGATGTTTCGATTCCTAGTACATTGCCTGTTGGTGATACAAATTATGCAGTAAAGACTATCGGCGAGAGAGCATTCTATGATATTAGTCTTAATTCTGTTACGATAGAAGATGGTATTGAGACAATTGAAAAGGAAGCATTCTGGGACAGTGATGGAATCAATGAGCTGGTACTTCCTTCAACTTTAAAGGTAATTGGAGATCGAGCTTTTACTTATGCCTATATTACTTCTCTTGTTTTGCCAGAGGGACTTGATAGTATTGGTAATAGTGCTTTCTCTAGTTGTTATAGAATAAAGAAATTGGAAATCCCTTCAACGTTAGCTCACATTGGCGAATATGCTTTTGATAATTGTGGAGAGATTTCTTCAGTGATTTCTCGTATTCGAACTCCATTTGCAATAAGTGAGAATGTTTTCAGATCCTGTAAGTCTGCAACATTATATGTTCCTATAGGAACAGGATCTTATTATCAAGGAACTACAGGATGGAATATTTTTGCTAAGATGATTGAAGGTGAGCCGAAAGAAACGACTTACGAAGGTCTAAACTATATGTACGTTGAGGGGCTGGGAACAGCTACTGTTGTTGGTAGAGCTGATACTGAAATGCACAAGATTACTATTCCTGCAACATTACCTGTAGGTAACGTAAATTATAGTGTAAAGGCCATTGGTCCTAGGGCATTCTGGAATTGCGATATTGACACATTGATTATTAGCTCAGGTGTTGAAACAATTGAAAAAGAAGCATTTATGTATTGCTATAATCTTAAGAAAATTGACTTGTCCTCAAATCTTAAGACAATTGGTGATTATGCTTTCTTTGATTGTAATAGTTTAAAGAGAATTGAACTTCCTGCTTCGTTGGACAGCATAGGCAGTCAAGCTTTCTATAGTTGTAGTAGCCTGACGATTGTTGTTTCTAAGATTCGGACTCCATTTAAGATAAATACTAATGTTTTTGTAAGTAGTGGATCTAAGTCTTCTGCCGTATTGTATGTACCAGAAGGAACAGCTTCTGAGTATCAGAAGTATGAGGGATGGAATGTCTTCTCAGATATCATTGAGGGAGAACCGAAAGAAATCACTTATGAGGGCCTGATTTATAATTATTTTGAAAACAGAGGCACGGCTAAAGTTATTGGAAGAGCTGATGAGGATTTGATTAATATCTCGATTCCTGGCGTTATCCCTGTTAATGGAACTAACTACTCTGTAAATGAAGTAGGTGCAGGTGCTTTCACAAATCTTGGAATAGAGACTCTGATTGTATCTTCCGGAATTGAAACAATTGATAAGAGTGCTTTTGCCGGTTGTTGGAGATTAAACTCGGTTGAGTTGCCTACATCTTTAAGAACGATAGAGGTAGGCGCTTTTGATGGTACTTATAACTTGAAGAGTCTGGTAATTCCAGAAGGTGTAACAACCATCGGAAATTATGCTTTCAGATCTTGTAGCAGTCTACAAAAATTAGAACTACCATCTACTCTTGATAGTATCGGTAGTGAGGCATTTACGTATACAAATAGTTTGTCATCTGTAATTTCTAGAATACAGAATCCGTTTAAGATGAGTCAGGATGTATTCTGCCTAGGATGGGATTGGGATTATTCTACTGGACAAGAGAAGCAAATATTCAGAAAGTCAAATGCTAATCTGTATGTGCCTGAAGGAACTTCGGAAGAATACAAGAAGTATGATGGTTGGAATATGTTTGCAGCCATTTATGAAGGTGAAATAAAGGAGTATGAATCTGATAGCCTGAAGTATGCTTACCTTATGAGTAACCAGACTGCGACAGTAATTGCGAGTGATAAATATCGTAATTATTCTGCTATTACGATTCCAGGAACCGTTACTATTGACGGAGTAGATTATCGAGTAACAGAAATAGGTGCAAATGCATTTAATGAATGTTATAATCTTAATAATGTAACAATCGAATATGGTGTTGAAACGATAGGCAATTATGCTTTCCAAGATTGTTATAATGCAGATTTCGGACAATTACCTTCTTCTTTAAGAGCGATTGGTGATTATGCATTCCGTTGGTGTAATAGGTTTAATGGAATATTGCCAGAAGGACTATTGACTATTGGTAAATGGGCATTTGGTAGTTGTTACTATATGCAAAAGGTTGTTCTTCCGTCTACATTGACAAGTATCGATGAATATGCATTTAGAGACAATAGTAACTTAGCAACAGTTATTTCTCATATCTCACGTCCATTCGCTATCAATAATAATGTTTTCGGTAGTGAGTCAAAATGGAATGAAGAAACACAACGATATGATTATACCTGTGCTGCAGATCTTTATGTTCCTGAAGGAGCAATAGATCTATATAAAAGTACTGAGGGATGGACAGTGTTCAGTAATATTTATGAAGGCGAATTGAAGGAGGTTACTTATCTCGGCTTGACTTATACATATAATACAAGTTCGAAGATCGCAACTGTTGTCAAGGGAGAAAACTATAATGAATTAGAGGTTGTATCAATTCCATCTAAAATCCCTGTTGAAGGTACAGAGTATCCTGTTATGGCTATTGCAGGTCGTGCCTTCAGTAGCACTCCTATTACTTCTGTAGAGATTGCTGATGGTTTGGAGACAATTGGTCAGGAGGCATTTAGTAATTGTGAGCAACTGTCCAGACTCTCATTGCCTTCTACTTTGATAACAATCGAGAGTTCTGCGTTCAACAATTGTCGCCGCTTAGCTGGAATAACGATTCCTGCCAGTGTAAAGACTATAGGCAGTAATGCATTGTCAGGTTGCTATAATCTGGAGACTATAGAGGTGGCTGATGGAAACGAGGCTTATGAGTCTCTTGGAAGCAATGTTATTATCGAACGTAAAACAAAGACACTGCTATTAGGCTGTAAGAATTCAACCATCCCAGATGGTGTCTTGGCTATTGGTGCCCTTGCATTTAATAATTGCCCGATAGAAAAGATTCAGTTCCCGGAGACTGTTAAGAGTATCGGCGATTATGCATTCGCTTCATGTCGCTACCTTACAGAAGTAATTCTTCCTGAGGGCCTTGATTCTATAGCATATGGTGCATTTAGTAACTGTGAGCTTCTTGAGACTATAGAATTCCCAACTACAATGAAGTACTTTGGCGAAGAGGCCTTCTATAATTGTCACAATTTGATGAATGTAGTGTCAAATATTGAGGATCCAAAGGAAATAAGTGAATCAGTATTTGGATATGGCTATAGTGGCGTTTATAGCCAGGCTACTCTTTGGGTGCCTAAGGGTAAGATTGATAGTTATAAGAGGGTCAGCGCTTGGAATCTCTTCAATTCATACGATGAATTGTTGCATGATATTCTAACGAAACCAACAATTACGTATGATGGACACTATCTTGTGATGACAAATAATCCAGATCAGCGTGCTAAGATTTATTATTCTACCGATGGTACAGAACCTACTATCCTTTATAGTGATACTGTTGCACTGTCTAATCTGGCTGCTATCCAAGCTATTTCTAAGCGCTTCGGATCTTATACTGTAGATACTGCTCGCTATGAGATAACTTATGTATATGATGGTGTAACTGCACGTACAGCAACTGGTGGTCTGCTAAAGAATGCCTTTGAGTGGTGCGGTACAGATAAGATAGAGATGCTTGATATTGATGGACAGTTGAACGATGAGGACTTTGCTACTATCCGTGGCTTGTCTAAGCTGACCGTTCTTAATATGGCTGCTTCTAAGATTGAGAATAGTTCTATCCCGAGTGAGGCATTCGCCAACATGAATTTAGAGTGGTACGTTTCGCCATATAACTTTACTAGTGTGGGCAGTGGCATCTTTAAGGGTTGTGATAAGTTGGCTGCGTTAACTTGGAATTCATCAAGTATTGAACTTCCTGAGGATGTGGTTACTGATGTGGCTAATCCTAATATGCTGGTATATGCAAAGGTTCAGGCCATGATACCTTATACAATGAAGAATGTTATCGTTAATGGTGTGGCTAACAATATTGTTCTTGTTGACTCTGCTGGCAATAATAACTTTAGATGCCCAGAAGAGTTCCTGGCTCGCCGTATAACATATACTCATAATTATCAGCAGGAGACCAAACAAGGTCAGACCCAAGGCTGGGAAACTTTGGCATTGCCATTTACTGTAAGCAAGATAACTCATGAGACAAAGGGTGAAATTACTCCTTTCGGTGTCGAGGGTGCTGAGCGTCCGTTCTGGCTCTATGAGTTGGGTGGAAATGGTATGGAGAAGGCAACAGAGATTAGGGCTAACATTCCTTATTTGATTTGTATGCCTAACGATGATGCCTATGGAGACGAGTACATGCTTGGCGGACGAGTAACATTCAGTGCTACTAATGCAACTATTACAACATCCGATGGTACTACAGTTTCTCGTGGCGATCGACAGTTTGTTCCTACATATCAGCGAGTGGCTTCTTCTTCAGATGTCTATGCGTTGAATGTAAATGAGGTTGTTGGTGACAATCCTGTTGGCTCAGTCTTTGTTCAGAGCTTACGCGAAGTTCGCCCATTTGAGGCTTATTCAGTTCACAGCACTAACAGAGCCCGTATTATCACAGTTTCAAGTCTTGGAGGTGGTGATGCTACTGGAATCAACGATTTGATACAGAATAATGCAGGAGAGTCTGCTGATGGTGTGGTGAAGGTTTATTCACTCTCTGGTGCTCTCATCAAGCAGGGCAAGCGTGAGGAAGTACTTCGCAGTCTGCCAAATGGATTGTATATTATTAACGGAAAGAAAATAATCAAATAAAAGGAGCTATGGATAAATTACGTTTTATACTTTTATTTGCAGTAGTGCTGCTGGCGGGTAACGCCGCAGCCTACGACTTCGAGTCGGGAGGTCTATTTTATAATATTCTCGATGCAGACGCCAAGACGGTCGAGGTAACTTTAGATGGTGAAAAGAATGGTTGGGAAACTCAGTCCAGTTATTCTGGGGAAATCAATATCCCTGCGATTGTTAGGAACGGTGCTGAAACATATACCGTAAAGAAAATCGGTGAATATGCTTTCTGTCATTCTGGAATTACATCTTTAATCATACAGGATGGTGTTGAAACTATTGAGGAATGTGCATTCTTGTATAGCTATCAACTTAAAGAATTATCTCTGCCGTCTTCTTTAGTAAGCATTGGGAACTCTGCTTTTTTTGATTGTTATATGTTAACTGATGTTATTGTTCCTGAGGGCGTTAGTAAAATAGGAGGTCAGGCTTTTTGCTATTGTGGCAATATGAAGACTCTTCAGCTTCCCTCTACGTTGACTGAAATTGGTGATAGGGCTTTCGGTTGTTGTGGAAGTTTGACTAAAGTTATATCTCGTATTACGACTCCTTTTGCTATAGAAGAAACGACTTTCTCTTCAAGTGAATCTTGGGAAAATAATGTTAATAACGCCTCACCGAGTGCTGCAACTCTTTATGTTCCTCAGGGTACAAAATCTTCGTATATGACCTACGAAGGTTGGACGAGATTTGCTGGAATTTATGAAGGTGAACCACAAGAGATTACTTTATCTGACGGTTTGATTTATTCATATGTAACAGGTGAGCATATTGCAAATGTAATAGGATGGGAAAACCTGAATTCTGATAGTTTAACTATTCGCTCTATAGTTGAGATAAATGGAGAAAACTATTCTGTTAAAAGTGTTGGTCCAAATGCTTTTAGCAATTGTGGTTCTATTCGTTCGTTAACTATTGAGTATGGAGTTGAGACTATAGGAGACTATGCGTTTAGATGGTGTTGGCAATTAGAAAAGGTAGTCCTTCCTGAAGGTGTTCTGCAAATAGGTCGTTATTCATTTTCTGATTGCAATAGACTTAAAAGAGTTAACCTCCCTTCTACAATTAAAAGTATTGGAGAGTGGGCTTTTAGTGGGTTAGGTGCATTATATGCAGTGACGTCTTATATACAGGAGCCTTTTGATATTAACAAGAATGTCTTTGCTGTTGAAGGAAGGTGGAATGAACAAGAACAAAAATACTATTATACTCCATCATCTGCAACGTTATATGTTCCTACAGACACAAAGACAAGTTATGAGGCACTTGAAGGTTGGAATATGTTTGCTGGTATTGTTGAAGGCGAATTGAATGAAGAAACAATTGATGGCGTTATATATTCCTACAATAAGTCTACTCAGACTGCAACAGTTGTTGGTGGAGACTTCTCTGATTATCGCAAAGTTACCATTCTTGGTTCTATACCTATTAATGGTGTTGATTATGCAGTAAAAGCAATCGCTGCAGGTGCTTTCCAAAATAATAATTATATAGACTCTTTAGTAATATCATCAGGAATTGAGACCATAGAAAAGTATGCATTCAATGATTGCTATAATGTTAGGTATTTAGAGTTACCTTCTACATTAACAACTATTGGTGAATATGCATTCAGTTATTGTGGCAATATGCGGAACCTTATATTGCCCTCTAGTTTGACAAGTATAGGTGATTATGCTTTTTGTTATAATAATCTAACAAATGTCACATCTCGTATACAGAGTCCATTTGAAATTTCTAAGAGTGTATTCTGTTCTGGATGGGACTGGGATGAGAATAATAATCAGATTTTTAGAGGTCCCAATGCTACTCTTTATGTTCCAATTGGAACAAAATCTGCTTATGAGGCTATTGAAGGTTGGAGCGTATTCCCGGAAATTGTTGAAGGAGAGATTAAGGAGACAACTTATAATGGACTTAATTACCGATATGTTGAGGGTAAAGGCGAAGCTACTGTTATCTCTGGAAACTATTCTCAAATTACCAATCTTACAATCCCTGGTTCTATCGAGGTTGATGGTGTAAGCTATATTGTTAAGGCGATCGATGATAATGTGTTTAATAGCTGCACTAACATAGATACCTTGATTATTGGAAATGGAGTAGAGAGAATAGGACGGAGTGCTTTCTATTGGTGTTATAGAATGAAATCTGTAAGCCTTCCTACCTCGTTGAAATCAATTGGTGAAAGTTCGTTTGCTGAATGTAATAATATTACTAGTCTGGTAATACCAGAAGGAGTAAAGACTATAGGGCAGAATGCATTTAGCTGGTGTAACAATATGAAACTATTGGAACTTCCATCAACTTTGGATAGCATTGGTGATTATGCATTCTATAGGTGCTCAAACTTGAGTAGAGTGGTATCTCGTATAAAGACTCCTTTCAAGATTAGTAAGAGCGTATTCTGTACTGAAGATTATTGGGAGAATGATGCCCAAGTATTTAGAAACTCACCGGCAACTCTATATGTACCAACAGGAACAAAGTCTGCTTATGAGGCATACGAAGGTTGGAACATGTTTGACGGCGGAATATATGAGGGCGATCCTAAGGAGGGTAAATCCGGTATATACAGTTATATTTATATGACTGACTCAAAGACAGCAACGATAGTCGGAGCTGATGATATAGACCAAAGTGCTATTGAGTTGCCTGCTACTGTTGTATTCGATGGTGATAGCTATAACGTAGTAGGAATCGGGAATGAAGTGTTCCAGAGTAGGTATATGAAATCAGTAATAATCCCTGATGGATATGAAACTATCGGTAAGAGAGCTTTCTATGAGTGTCACAGTCTGAGATCAGTAAAGTTACCTAATTCTATTACTTCTATTGGTGATGACGCATTCCAGAATTGTAATGTGCTGGATACGATATCTATACCTTCTAAGATAAGAAGTATAGGATATAATGCGTTCTGGAGTACTAAGATTACAGAGGTTAAGATTCCTGCTGCAACTACGTATATTGGTCGTAATGCATTTGCATATTGCGAAGCTCTGAAATCTATTACAGTAGATGCTAATAATAGTGCTTACGATTCGCGTAACAATTGTAATGCTTTAATTGAAAAGGCTACGAATACCTTGATGAGAGGTTGTGGTACTACGATTATTCCTAATACTGTACAGATTATAGGTCAACATGCATTCGCTAGTTGCCTTAACCTGTCGGATGCTTCTATTCCTAATAGTGTAACAACTATAGAGGATAACGCATTTAGTAACTGTCGTGCTCTCACATCTGTAGTAATCCCGAGTAGCGTTACTAAGCTTTATCAGCAGTCATTCTCTGGATGCTCTTCGTTAAAGTCTATCCGTGTTGATGAAAACAACCGTACATACGATTCTCGCAATAATTGTAATGCGGTTATTGAAACAGCAACAAAAACACTTTTGATAGGTTGTCAGAGTACCATCATTCCTAAGGGTATTACTTCTATTGCTGAAAGATCATTCATTAATTGTGAGAAACTGGATTCTATTAAGATTCCTTATGGTGTTACGTCTATAGGTAATTATGCATTTGCATATTGTAATGACTTAGTCTATGTAGAAATACCAAATAGTGTTCAGACAATAAGGTATGGCGCATTCTCTGAGTGTTATAATCTTCAGACAATAGTTTCAAAAATTAAAGATCCAGAAAGTATGAATATGGACTGGGCTTTCTCTGGTATTACTGGCTCTGCAACACTCTTTGTTCCTAAGGGCTCAAAACAAGCTTATCAGAACAAATATGGTTGGAGTAATTTCTATTACATTAAGGAAATGGATGGAGATCCTCTTGCTGCGCCTACATTGACTTATGATGGACGTGCTATCACAGCTACAGCTCCTGAGACGGATGTTGATATGTATTACTCAACTGATGACTTTAAGACTGTTAGTTACTACGATGGCCCGATAACTGTTAGTGATCTGGGTACAGTTAAGGTGATTGCAGAAAAGACATTCCGTTCTGATTCTGAGGCTGCTGCTTATGAGGTTAAGTATCTCTATGATGGTGATACCTTGAAGCTTGCTGAGGTTGGATTGATGGCTGAGGCTATTAAGTGGTGCGGTACCGACAGTGTTGTTAAGATGACTGTGGTTGGTCCAATTAGTACTGATGAATTCTCTACTATCAGTACTCTGCCAAATCTTAAGTTCCTGAATCTTGCCGAGGCGCAGGTTGATGGTGCTTCGCTTCCTGATGGTGCATTTGCTAACTCACAGATAGTTTCGTTTGTGTCTCCAAGCAGTCTGTCGAGTGTGGGCAGTGGTATCTTCAGAGATTGTCAGCAGTTGGCAGCCGTTTGTTGGAAAGCATCAACAGCATTGCCTGCAGATGCCTTGAGTGGTGTTTCTAACCCGAACCTGTTGCTCTATGTTAACTCTGAGGATCAGGCTCCAGAAGGAATCAATAACGTGGTGGTTGATGGCAAGGCTAAGTCTATTACCCTGACTGATGCTACAGGAAACAGCAACTTCTATGTTCCAGTTGCTTTCCATGTAACTGATACCATTAAGTATACCCGCAATTTCCAGCAGAAGACGCAACCGGGTGTAAGCTGTGGTTGGGAGACAATCGTTCTACCGTTCACTGTTAAGAAGATAACGCACGAAACGATGTCTAATGGTGTAACGATAACTCCATTTGCTAATTATTGGGGATATGATTATCAGCGTCCATTCTGGTTGTACACACTCGAACAGGATGATGTAAGACCAGCCTATGGTATTGATGCAAATGTTCCTTACTTGATCTGTATGCCAAATGCCGATGAGTATGGCGATCAGTACAATCTCGCAGGTAATGTAACATTTAGTGCCGCAAATGTTGATATCGCGGTTTCTAAGCCAATAGAGGAGGCTCAAGGTGATATCACCTTCGTTCCGACTTATCAGAGTGTTCCTGTTTCGACAGAGGTATTTACTCTGAATGTTAACGAGGAGTACAAGGGCTATCCTGCTGGTTCACTGTTCGTAAGTAACTTCCGTACTGTTCGTCCGTTCGAGGCTTACTCAGTTCATCCAACTGCAGCAGCAAAGAGGGTTAACGAGGCACGTATGTATACTGTTAGTAGCCTGATTGGTGGCAATACAGGTACTACAGGTATCATTGATGTGATGCTGAAGAAGAACGACGGTACAAACAGCGATGCTGTGGTTAAGGTATACTCACTCTCTGGCGCTCTCATCAAGCAGGGTAAGGCTGAGGATGTTACAAATGGACTGCCTAAGGGTGTTTATGTTGCCAATGGCAAGAAGTTTGTTGTGAAGTAAGCGTTTTTATTCCCAACGTGGGAATAAATGATATAGGGATTCCCCTACCATAATTTGGGGGAATTCCTTTTCTTTTTTATTGGGAAATTGTTTATCTTTGCAGCGTGATTAATTTTAATTAGTTGTTGGTTATGAAGAAGTTGGTTGTTTTATCGCTTGGTGCAGTGCTGCTGTTTAGCAGCTGTGGAACATATGTCGAGACAGGTGCTACTACTGGTGGATGGTTCGGATCTATTATCGGTTCGGCTATCGGTGGTATAGCTGGCGGACCTCGTGGTAGCGATGTCGGTACACTTATAGGTATGGCTGGTGGTGCTGTGGTTGGTGCTGCCATAGGACAAGCTGCAGAAGAGGCTCAACAGAAGAAAATGGAGGAATACCAACAGCGCCGTATAGAGCGTGGTCAGGGGGATTATCAGCCCAGATATGGATATCCCGAGAATAGAGGCTACGAGACAAGGGATAAAGAGGTGCTTGAGATTCGTCATCCGATGTTGGTAGACACCAGTCGTGACCAGATATTAAGTCGTGGTGAAGAGGCGAGGGTAGTGTTTGAGGTATTCAATACTTCTACGAAGCCTGTTTATCGTATCACTCCTTCGGTGACTGAGATTACTGGTAATAAGCATATCGAGATTTCTGATAATGTAATGATTGAGAGTATTGAGCCTGGCAAGGGAATACGCTATACAGCGCTTATCAGGGCTGATAACAGACTAAAAGATGGTGAAGCGATATTTCGCATAGGAGTTTTCCAAGGTAATAGAGAACAATCATCCCAGGCAAGGGAATTCAGGATTCAAACAAGTAAGCGATAGGTTTTCCTATCGCTTCTTTTTTTCTTCTTGTTGTTTCTTTTTCATCTGTTCTTTTAGTTCTACCCATATGGGTTTTGCTGCCGAACCATCGTTGGTACTGATATCAAGTTCAGGTTTACTGAAGAATTCTGCTGGTTTATACGGAATAACTGATTCCTCGTACTTCTCAACTATCACAGGCGCTATGCCTTGAGCTATTATTCCTAGCTCCTGTGCAGCCTTTACTGATAGGTCTATTACGCGTCCTTTAACGTATGGACCACGATCTGTTACCTTTACAATAACCTGTTTCCCGTTGGCGGGATTAGTTACCAGTAGCATCGTACCAAAGGGGTAAGTGCGATGGGCGCATGTAAGGCTGTCGTGATGAATCCGTTCTCCGCTTGCGGTTTTGCGCCCGCTGAAACTCTTGGAATAAAATGAAGCCTTACCACTCTGGGGTTGAGCCAGAGCGGTAAAGCTTATTAGTAGTGTCAATGTCGTTAAGACTATTTTCTTTCTAAGAACCATCAAAAATAACGATGCTCACATCGTAAAGGACCTTGGCTATCGCCGAGCTTTACACAATGCCCTGCGCCAGCATGGCCTTTGCTACCTTCATGAAGCCGGCTACGTTGGCACCCTTCACATAGTTAATGTAGTTGCCTTCCTTACCATACTTCACGCACTGCTCGTGGATACCCTGCATAATCTGGTGCAGGCGCTGGTCAACCTCCTCGGCAGTCCATGCCATGCGCATTGAGTTCTGGGTCATCTCCAGACCAGATGTTGCTACACCACCAGCGTTAACAGCCTTACCAGGAGCAAACAGCTGTCCAGCAGCGATAAACTTGTTCACAGCCTCGGCTGTACAACCCATGTTCGAAACCTCAGCTACGCAGAGTGGATTGTTCTCCAGAATCATGTCGGCATCAGCACCGTTCAGCTCGTTCTGGGTAGCACATGGCAGATAGATATCGGCCTTCTGCTCCCAAGGTTTCTTGCCTGCATAGAATTTAGATCCCTCAAACTCTTCCTCGTATGGCTGGCATACATCGTTACCACTGGCGCGGAGTTCAAGCATGTAGTCAATCTTCTCTGCATCGAGACCTGCTGGGTCGTAGATATAACCGTCGGGACCTGAGATGGTGATAACCTTTGCACCCATCTCTGTTGCCTTCTTGGCAGCACCCCAAGCCACATTACCGAAACCACTCAGAGCAACGGTCTTGCCCTTGATGTCGAGTCCGTGAGTTTCCAGCATGTGGTGTACAAAGTAGAGTGCACCATATCCTGTTGCCTCTGGGCGCAGAATACTACCGCCCCATTCCATACCCTTACCGGTAAGGGTTGCACCATGGAACTGGCTTGTTAGCTTCTTGTAATATCCGAACAGATAACCAATCTCGCGTCCGCCTACGCCGATATCACCAGCAGGAACGTCCATATCAGGACCGATTACCTTGTAAAGCTCACACATAAATGCCTGGCAGAAACGCATAATCTCTGCGTCGCTCTTGCCACGGGGAGCAAAGTCAGAACCTCCCTTACCGCCACCCATAGGCAGAGTGGTAAGCGCATTCTTGAATGTCTGCTCGAAACCGAGGAACTTCAGGATGCTCAGGTTTACTGAAGGGTGGAAACGCAGTCCGCCTTTGTATGGGCCGATAGCGCTGTTAAACTGCACACGATAACCGATGTTCACCTGTACCTCACCCTTGTCATCAACCCAGGGCACGCGGAATGTGGTGATACGCTCAGGTTCCACAATGCGCTCTATAATCTTGGCTTTTTCAAACTCGGGGTGCTGGTTGTACACATCCTTGATGCTGTCCAACACCTCTCTTACTGCCTGTAAGTACTCCATTTCGCCTGGATGCTTCTGCTCCAAGGCTTGCATAATTTTCTCAACTTCCATTTTCGTAAAATTGTTCTAAGTGTCAATTTGTTATTAATTGTACTGCAAAAGTAGGAAAATTATCGATACCATCCAAGGAAAATCCTGAAAATTTTTGCTCCAAAGTTACATTTTGTTAATTGTGCGCGTTCCCAGGAAATTATGGAAGGCTTCTTGATAACCATCGGGCACGTGTATTATCTCGTTACCGATGTAGATACAGTCGTTGCGGTCAACCTTTCTTATTTTGTCGACTGCAATAATATATGATCTATGCACGCGCAGAAATTTATCTGGCGGCAGCATTTCTTCTACAGCTTTCATCGTGAGGTGAGTAATAAGTGGTTTGGCTTCGCCATCCATGTAGAACATCACATAATCCTTCATACCATTCACGTAAATAATGTTTTCTATTGTGATGTTACGTAGCTCTCCATCCACACGAACGAAAAGGTTGGTGGCAGCAGAGTTTTCGGTTTTTACTCCGTTTTCCACACTTCTTGAACTAAACCATTCCTTGGCTTTCTCTACAGCCACCATAAACTTGTTATATCTTATTGGCTTAAGCAGAAAGTCGAGTGCGCTCACTTCGTAACTCTCAAAGGCGTATTCTTTGAAAGCCGTAGTAAATATCACTCGTGTCTCTGTGGGAATCATATGTGCCAGTTCCATTCCGTTCAGGTCGGGCATCTGTATGTCGAGGAACAGTAGATTTGGCTTCTGTTCCTTAACTACGTTTATTGCCTCAACCGAGTCGGTAAAACTACCAAGCAGTTTCAGGTCTGGTGTCTTTGCCACAAACGATTCTATCAGCTTTACAGCCAGCGGCTCATCGTCTACTATGATACAGGTTAATGGCATATCTTTTAATTCAAAATTCTTAATTTCTAATTATGATTCTAACGTGGTAGATGTCGTCTTCGAGCGACTGGTCCCATGTATATCGACCTGCATACATCAGGTCGAGACGGCGACGAGTGTTCTCCAGTCCAATGCCCGAACCACTGCGGTCGGCATCGTCTTTGGGGAAGTTTGTGTTGTCGCAGTTAAATATCAGCTCATTCTCGTTCTGAAGCAGTCTTATGTCTATCTTCGAAGGACGATTACTGCTCACGCCGTGTTTAAACGCATTCTCTACCAGTGAAATAAACAGCAACGGAGCTATCTCCATGTTCTGCTTTACGTCGAACGATGTTGTCACCTCGGTCTTCTCGTTGCAGCGTAGCTTCATAAGCGATATGTAATTGCGCATAAACTCCACCTCGCCCTCAA